>Ga0207657_10002504_pt1 | contig 19868 bp, 22 predicted proteins | sample KBSC33metaG_FD_184316 | JGI IMG/M metagenome (GOLD analysis project Ga0207657, IMG submission 184316) | Corn rhizosphere microbial communities from Kellogg Biological Station, Michigan, USA - KBS C3-3 metaG (SPAdes) (version 2) | ecosystem: Host-associated > Plants > Roots > Rhizosphere > Soil ... | reverse complement strand
AGCGTTATCTCGGGAAGAAGATATAAAACCTGTTTTCCCTGGCTCACAAATTTTTCAATTTGCTTCATGTACAACTGGGTTTTGCCACTGCTGGTAACACCATGGATCAAACACACTTCCTTTTTTTCAAACGCAATATCTATTTCACACAACGCTTTATGTTGTGACGCATTCAATTCAAAATTTACATCCATTTTTTTAGGAAGCGATTGAATGCGATCCGTATTTCTTCTTTCAATAAAAAGAATATTTTTATCGGTTAAAGACTTTAATTGCGCGGTACTTGCACCGGATTTTTTTAAAAGGTTGGCTTGAGAAACTTCTCCTTCTGTTTTGGAAAAATGCAAAAAGCTTAATAATAATTCCAGTTGTTTCGGTGCTTTTCCCAATCCGAAAGCCGGATCATCCATAAGTTTGCTCAGCATTTCATCAGAAGAAAATTCAGGATTGAGCAATACAAAATTTTCCTTTTTCTCTTTGTATTTATCTGTAAGTGATTCCCATATAAAGCAAACTTTTTTTTCAATCAATCTTTTAATTAACGGATACACATGAACGATATTGGAAACCTGCTGCGCTTCAGTAATTTTCAATTCTTTTTTTATGAGTAAAGCCTCCGCCAGCAAATATTCTTCATCATCCAGCGAAGAAAAATCTTCGCCATATTCTTCATTAAAAATTAAAATGGCTTCGCTGCTCAATTTCAGGTGTGTGGGCAAAGCAGCCGCCATTACTTCGCCTTCGCTGCACATATAATATTCGCTGATCCATTTCCAAAGTTGTAATTGCTTAGGATAGATTACCGGCTCATCGTCTATCACGCTTAAAATATCTTTTGTTTGATAAGCGGGTTGCTCTTTGCTGATGGATTTTATAATGCCTGCGTACTTCTTATTTTGCCCAAAAACCACTTCTACCCTACATCCGATTTGTAATTTGTAAACAAATTTTTCAGGAACTGAATACGTGTAAGTTTTAGGAACCGCCAATGGCAAAATTACTTCTACCCAGGTAGATGAAACTTTTATTATTTCATTGAATAAATTTTGCTCTTTTGAAGTGCCATTGCTCATTGATGCAAATATATTGAGAGTAAAGCTATAAGGTAGAATTGAAAATAGAAATGATATAAAGAGCAGTTACAAGAAACAAGTTACAAGGAAAAAATATAAGAAAAAGCCAACCTTCGCCACAGGGGTTTATCGTATTTAAATGATATTCATTCCAGGTAACAGTAAACCAACAAAAAATCCGTTTTTTCTTTTTTTTAAATACTCATTTGCTAAAGTGATGAAGAAAAATCTATTTAATTTCTTAAAAACTTAGCTTGCAATAAGCGTTGCGTTTCCTTTTTATTTTTTATCCTTCCCTCTTTGTTATACTTTTGAAAATAAAAGAAAATCATGCCCGATCAGCCCCAGGTACCCAACCAATTGAATATAGAAATATCAGAAGAAGTCTCAGAAGGTATTTATGCCAACCTCGCGATTATTACCCATAGCCATGCAGAGTTTGTAGTGGATTTTGTGAATGTAATGCCCGGCACTCCAAAAAGTAAAGTTAAAAGCAGAATAATTCTTACACCTACGCATGCCAAGCGTTTTATGAAAGCCATGATTGATAATGTAAAAAAATTTGAAGCAGCAAACGGGTCTATCCAGGATATTGAGGCAGTGGAACTTCCGTTAAATTTTGGAGGGCCTACAGCTCAGGCGTAGAAATAGTTTTTAGTTCATAGTTCAATATTCGCAAACTACGGCCTACAAACTAAAAGCTACATCATCCCTTCATCGGCAAAGCTAAAATAACCTTCATCGCTCACTATCAGGTGGTCTAATACTTTTATGTCGAGTAAAGTTCCCGCGCTTTTAAGTTTAGCAGTAATTTCTTGATCCTGGCGACTTGGTTTTAAATTTCCCGATGGATGATTGTGGCAAAGTACCATTGAGGTAGCCTGCACTTCTAATGCTTTCAGAAAAATAATGCGCGGGTCAACAATAGTGTGAGTTAATCCGCCTTTACTTAATACTTCAAAGTGTTTTACTTTGTTAGCGATGTTTAAAAATATGACTGCAAAAACTTCATAAGGATAGTCTTTTAAAGATGCCTTCAGAAAATCTGCGAGTTCTTTGCTTGTCCGAACTTTTTTTTTATCGTGCACAAGACTTCCACTTCTGCGTCTTCCCAGTTCCAATGCGGCAATTAAAGTAATGGCGCGAGCTTCGCCAATTCCTTTTATTGTCATCATTTCTTTTATAGTAATTTTTCCCAATTCATCAAGGTTATCGTCACCCAACCGCAGCACCTTTTTGGCCAGGTCAACAGCGCTGTCTTTTCCGCTCCCGGAATTGATAAGAATGGCCAATAATTCTGAATCGCTTAAGGATTCTTTTCCTTTTGCCAAAAGTTTCTCTCTCGGACGATCATCAATTGCCCAGTTTTTGATGGAGGTGGATGACTTGTTAGTACTTTCCATGCGATTGAGTTTATTTCCAAAAATATTAATTATAATTTCGCGGAACTAATTATTTTCTATCTTAATAATTCCTAACATCACTTATATGCACCCTAACGTAAAAATTTTTTCAGGAACAGGCTCCCAATACCTCGCAAAACAGATTGCATTAAGATTTGGCGAGCCTCTTGGTAAAATTAATATTCAAAAATTCAGCGATGGAGAGATTGGTGTGGAATACCTGGAAAGCATCCGTGGCCAATTCGTTTTTTTAATCCAGAGTACGTTTTCTCCGACAGATAATTTGATGGAATTACTGCTGATGATAGATGCGGCAAAACGTGCATCCGCGTATAAAGTAATTGCTGTAATCCCTTACTACGGCTATGCGCGGCAAGACAGAAAAGATAAACCCCGTGTGGCTATCGGCTCCAAATTAGTGGCCAATATGCTCGTAGCTGCAGGAGCAGACAGAATCATTACGATGGATTTGCATGCGCCGCAAATACAAGGCTATTTTGATATTCCGGTAGATCATTTGGATGCATCGGCTATTTATATTCCCTATATTGAAGATTTGAATCTTGAAAATCTCACTTTTGCGGCGCCCGACGTAGGAAGCGCCAATAGGATAAGGGAAATAGCGAGTTATTTTGAAGTGGACATGGTAATATGTGATAAGCATCGGAGAAGGGCCAACGAAATAGCGAGTATGGCGGTAATCGGGGAAGTTACTAACAGGGATATTGTATTGATAGACGATATCTGCGATACCGGGGGAACGCTCTGTAAAAGCGCGGGATTGCTACTGGAAAAAGGCGCCAGAAGCGTAAGGGCTTTTTGCACGCATCCTGTATTAAGCAATAATGCCTATCAAAATATAGAAAATAGTGTTTTGGAAGAATTGGTAGTGTGTGATACTATTCCTATTAAGAACAACAAAACTGATAAAATAAAAGTAGTTTCTGTGGCAGATCTTTTCGCCATTGCCATCCGAAATGCTTATGAAAATAAAAGTATCAACAGTCTTTTTATAAGAAGCAAGATGCACAAGAAAAATTTGATTAATTAGCTAATATGCCAATTGGCTAATTAGCAAATTAGCCAATAAACCAATTGAACAGCGAGTACAGTAAGTCAATAAATACCGAAGATTCATTATTAGCTAATTGGCTAATCAACGAATCAACTAATTAAAATTTCCCTTACCTTTGCGCCTCAAAAAATTAAAAATTTTATAATGAAAACAATTACAATCGAAGGACAAATCAGGACCGAATTTGGCAAAGCAGCCACCCGCCAGCTTCGCTCTGAGGAAAAAGTGCCAGCTGTAATTTACGGAGGTGCAAAAGAGATTAATTTTTCTGCTCCGGCATCAGCTTTTAAAAACATAGTTTATACCCCGGATTTTATGTTGGCAGAAATAAAAGTAGAAGGCAATTCCTACAAATGTGTTTTGAAAGATCTTCAATTTGGTAAGGTAAGCGACCAGCTTATTCATGTTGATTTTCTTGAATTGGTTGGAGATAAAAAAGTAACTGTTAGTATTCCATTGAAATTTACCGGCGTACCTGCAGGTGTAAAAGAAGGTGGAAAATTAGTAGTAAAAATGAAATCTCTGAAAGTGAAAACGCTGCCTAAACATCTATCAGAAAACATTGAATTGGACATTACTGATCTTAAATTAAATGAAAATATACGTGTGCAGGATGTGAAAGCTGAGAATATGGAAATCTTAAATTCTCCCCGCATTCCCGTTGCATCAGTCACTATGACACGCCAATTGAAGCAGGATGAAGCAAAAGCTCCTGTGGCAGAAGCAAAAGCGCCCGCTTCTGACGCTAAAGCGCCTGCTGCGGATGCAAAAAAACCTGCTGCGGATACAAAAAAATAAAAATGCCACTTTGTTTGAATGCCCTCGTTTCGGGGGCATTTCTATTTCACTACTTCAGATTTTACAAGCAGGCAAACTATAAAGTTTGCGTACATTTGCCAACTAATTTTTAAATATGGGAATGGATAGGAACACGGTTATTGGGTTTATATTACTGGCTCTTTTATTTTTTGGCTATTTTTATTACACCAGCCAGGGCGAAAAAGCCCTTGAAAAACAGAAGCTCCATATACAGGATTCCCTGAACCGGCTAAAACCAAAAGTAGATACAACTCTTAAAATGGGTTCTGCTTTCGATTCTTCAAATGCTAAAAGAGATTCTTCTATCGCCGGCATCACGCAGGATTCTGCCGGAAAAGAGCAGCTCGTTACCTTAGAAAATAAAGTCCTTAAAATCACTTTTTCCAATAAAGGCGGGCAACCTAAAGTAATTGAAATAAAAAACTTCAAGACTTTTGATGGCAAACCGCTTATTCTCCAGGATGGAAGTTTTAATGATATTTCTTATGCCATAAATACGGGCAACAATCAAACGGTACAAACCGGAGATTTGCTATTTACGCCATCTGCGGTGCAAACAAATGCAGATAGCAGCCAGGTAATAAACTTTCGCATTCAAACAAAGACCGGAGAATCTATTGAGCATCAATATATATTGAAAGCCAATGACTACATGGTAGGCTTTAATATCAGGCTGAACGGTGCAAATCAATTATTTCCTCAAAATGCCATCAATCTTCTTTGGAAAGTAAAAGCCGTACAGCTCGAAAAGGATATGGGTTGGGAGACTCAACAATCTCATATTTCTTTTGTAGAAAACAATAATTTTGACTTTGAGCACATCGCAGAAGGTCGTAGTGATGATAAAAAATTTGAAGCTCCGGTGCAGTGGCTCGCCTTAAATCAACAATTTTTTGCTTCGGCCATTGTTGCTAAAAATAATTTTGCAGGTGGCGAAATAAAATGGGATTCTCCAAAAGATACTTCTTTGCACGTTATCGCAGACGCAACCGCCAATTTAAAGCTGGATGTTCCACAGACAAATGATGCGGTAATTCCAATGGAGCTTTTTTATGGTCCTGGCGATTACAAGATCCTGAAATCTTATGGAAATCAAATGTTCAATATGGTTCCTTTAGGAAGCGGTATATTGGCATTTGTAAAATACATCAACCGTGGATTTATTATGCCGGTTTTCAATTTTCTTTCCAGCAAAATTGCAAGCTATGGATTGGTAATTGCTTTGCTTACTATTATCATCAGGTTACTTATTTCTCCGCTTACATATCAGAGTTACTTAAGTGGCGCTAAAATGAAATTACTAAAGCCGGAGCTTGAAGTATTAAAAACAAAGTTTAAAGATGATAAGCAGGCCTTTGGCATGGAACAAATGAAATTGTACAAAAGCGCCGGAGTTAACCCTTTAGGCGGCTGTATTCCGGCACTCTTTCAAATACCGATATTTTTTGCTTTGTACGATTTCTTTAACTCCAACATTGCTTTACGGCAGCAAAGCTTTTGGTGGGCCAAAGATTTATCTACTTACGATTCCATCTACAACATTCCGTTCAATATCCCTTTTTATGGTAATCACATCAGCTTATTTACGATTACGGCAGCTATCACCAGTATGCTGATTTCATTATATGGAATGAGCAATATGCAGGATAACAGCAATCCTGTGATGAAATATCTTCCCTTTATCTTCCCAGTGGTTTTGATTGGAGTTTTTAACCGGATGCCCGCAGCGCTCACATGGTACTATACCGTTTCCAATACGATCACACTTCTTATTCAACTTGTGATTCAAAAATATATTATTGATCATGATAAAATAATGGCCCAATTGCAGGAGAATAAAAAGAAACCCAAGGCGCAGAGCAAATGGCAGGAACGAGTCACGGCGATGCAGGAATCTAACACAAAGCTGAAAAGCATGAAGGAAAAAAGTGATGCCTTGAAGAAAAAGAAGTAGGCGCTCTTGCAACCATCCTGGAAATATTGCTATCTATTATATTAAAGGTGAATTATTTTTAGTTTTATTTGATTAACATGAAATTCAAAATAGTAATATTTATTTTCTGCTTTTCTTTCTTTGGCAGTTCGCATTTATTCGCTCAAAAGACTTTAAGCGAGGGTACGCTTGTATATAATATGACGGTAGAAACAGGCCCCGGCGAGCCTAAGATAGCTGACATGCTTGATGGCGCCACTACTACTATTTATTTAAAAGGAGATAAAAGCCGATCAGAGTTGGTAAGTAGTCTCGGCCGTGAAGCCACTATTTATGATGCTTCAAAAGGAACCGGGGTTATTTTAAAAGACTACAGCGGCCAAAAACTGATGATTACTCTTGATGCTTCCAACTGGAAGGAGAATAATAAAAAGTATGACGGAATTGTTTTTGAAAATACAGGCGAAACAGCTACAATCGATGGGTTGAAATGTACAAAAGCGATAGCTAAATTAAAAAACGGAAGAAGTTTTACAGTTTTTTATACTAATGAGGTCACACTCAATAACAAATCTTATGATGCGCAATTTAAGACGCTGCCCGGATTACCGGTTCAATACGAGATGCAATCCGGAAAAATGAAGCTCAAATTTACACTCGCCAAAATTGATTATAATCCTGTTTTATCCTCTATGTTTGAAATTCCGAAATCAGACTACAGAGTTCTTACTTATGACGAAGCTAAATTGAAATAGTTCCCTTAAACCGATATTAAATAAAAAAACCTGCAATACATGTAGGTTTTCTTATTTCTAAATTTTAAAAAATGAAAACAATTATTTTTTCCCGCGGATAATTAATCTATAACCATCTTGCTGGCTATATTGAGGAATAAATATCTTTTGTTTGTAAGGTAATATATAAACAGTGTTTCCCTTTCTATAGGAAATATAGGCATCGCTTACGATACTGTTACCCACTTGCTTTTGATTCATCAGGAAACTACCACGATAAGAAAGCCCTGACTTTAAATTAAAAGGAATGGAATTTTTCAGGCTTCCACTTGTTTTTATGTTAAGAGGTGTTTTATTTTTCTTCACAAAACCGCCTCTGTCTGCAAAAGCAAAAAGACATACTCCGCACACCAGCAATAATATAGATGCTATTTTGGAATACTTTGTCATTTGTGAAATCTTAATTAAATTTTTAATTTTAACAAAACTACAATTTTTTTCTGGATTTTTAAAGCCTTTCGTCATTTTTGTTCTAAAAAAGTAAAATTTGACTTAAATATGTTTTATTTTAAAATTATCCTTACTTTGTAGCATAAGTTTACAATATGAAAGACAATCAGTACTGGAAAGACAGGGATGAAATGAAAGAGCTGCTGATACAGTATAATAACTTTAAAAACGGAAAGCAGTTTAGTTTTATTGAAGAAGAATCCTTTCAGCGTCTTATAGATTATTTTGATGAAAATGATAAGCTTTCTTTAGCGCTTGAAGCAGCAAATTTTGCGATCGATCAATTCCCCTACTCCTCTTCACTTTATATAAGAAAGGCTGACATACTAATAGCTACTCAAAATTATTACGAAGGACTGTCTTTTTTGGAAAAGGCAGAAGTGCTGGATAGTAATGACATCAATCTTTATATTCTTAAAACGGATGCTTACCTGGCATTGGATTTCCAGGAGAAAGCGGCCACTCTGTTAGAACAAGCCATAGTGGCCTTTGATGGAGAAGATAAGATTGAATTGCTATTTGAGCTTGCCGACGTATATGATGATTACGAGGATTTTGAAAAAGTATTTAATTGCTTACAATTAATTCTTGAGCAGGATCCGACTAATGAAGAAGCGCTATATAAAATTTGTTTTTGGGCCGACTATACAGGCAAAAATGAGCAAAGCATTAAAATTCATGAAAAAATAATTGATGAGCATCCCTATTCTCATTTGGCATGGTTTAACCTGGGGACAGCTTTTCAGGGCCTGAAATTGTATGAAAAATCAATAGACGCCTATCTATATGCAATAGCCATTGACGAAAAATTTGACTACGCTTACCGGAATCTTGGAGATGCTTATTTAAGATTAAGGAAATACCGCGATGCCATTGAAGCGCTTCAAAAAGTTTTGGAGTTATCTATGCCGGAAGACGTGATTTATGAGGCTATAGGATATTGCTATGAAAAATTAAAAAACCCGGCTCAGGCAAGATTCAATTATAGAAAAGCGGTACATCTTAATTCAACTGAAAGCCGGTTATATTATAAAATAGCAGGCACTTACATGCAGGAAGGATATTGGGAAAGCGCTGTTAAAAATCTTGAAAATGCGATGAGCATTGACAGATTGCAACCTGATTATCATTTTTCGATCGCTCAATGTTATATCAAATTGGGCAACATAAAAAATGCCGTTGTCTTTTTTACCCATTTTATTAAGGCACGCCCTAAAAATACAAAAGGATGGAAAGAATTGATTAGATGCCTGTATGATGCAGAATTCTATGACGAAGCTTTAGAGCAAATTTATAATGCTCAAAAAAGTACTGAAAATAAACCTTTGTTTTTTTATTATAAATGTGCTGTTCTTTTTGCTTTGGGTAAATCAAAAGAAGCGTTATTGCAACTTCAGCATGGCCTGGAAGACGCTCCCGGATTAATCAGGCAATTCATAGAATTGGATCCTTCATTATTACAACATTCATCAGTGGCCGACATGATTGGTAATTACAAGAGCTCAAAGAAAAAGAAAAAATAAAGTGAACCTATTTTTTAAAAAATGTGCCGAACAAATTTTTTATCTCACTTTTTACTTTAGCCAAACTATATTTGCGCATCTCAATAATAATATATGAATTTTAAGCTTAGCCAGATTCCGGACAGGGTTAAAAAACCCCGTAAGAATGGAATAACAATGATAATGGACAAAGGCCTCAGCATCGAAGAATCGAAAAACCTGATAAGCGCGGCGCACCCGCACATTGATTTGATAAAACTTGGCTTTGGCACGGCCTATGTAACGCCCAACCTCCGTGAAAAGATTGAAATGTACCAATCTTACGACATTCCGGTTTACTTTGGAGGCACTTTGTTTGAAGCGTTTCTCGTCCGTAATCAATTTAATGATTATATACAACTTTGCAAAGATTTCAATATTTCTTACATGGAAGTAAGCGACGGTTCTATCACTATTCCTCACACCGAAAAATGCGGCTACATTGAAAAATTAACCAAATATGGTACTGTGTTGAGTGAGGTAGGAAGCAAAGATGCTACCAATATTATGCCTCCTTATAAATGGATAGAACAAATGAGCGCAGAACTGGAAGCAGGTGCTTCTTATGTAATTGCTGAAGCCAGGGAAGCAGGAAATGTGGGCTTATATCGCGATAGCGGCGAAGTTCGCCAGGGCCTGGTAAATGAAATTTTAACCCGGATACCGGCAGAAAAAATCCTTTGGGAAGCGCCTCAAAAAGCGCAACAGCTTTATTTTTTACAATTGGTAGGTTGCAATGCCAACCTTGGCAACATAGCGCCTTCGGAAATAATTCCGCTGGAAGCCATGCGCATCGGGCTTCGTGGCGACACCTTCGATCTTTACTTGGATAAAGAAATCATGTCATGAGAATTTATGGTTTGATTGGTAAGACTTTGCATCATTCCTTTTCTGCAAGATATTTTTCTGAAAAATTTAGAACAGATGAAATTGAGGATGCACAATACCTGAATTTTGAATTGAAAGATCTGGGCATTCAAGTGCCATCCTTAAAAAATAATGCTGATGTCAAAGGACTTAATGTCACTATTCCTTATAAAACGGAAATACTTCCGTTCCTGGATGAGCTAACCGAAGAATGCCGCCAGGTAAATGCATGTAATTGCATAAAAATAGCAGATACTAAATGGATTGGCTACAATACCGACATCGCAGGATTCGAAAAATCGTTTCAGCCTTTTTTAAAACCTTATCACAAAAAAGCGCTCGTATTGGGTACCGGCGGCGCTTCTAACGCGGTTGCTTTTGTACTTGAAAAATTAAATATTGACTTTTTGAAAGTAAGCAGGAAAAAAAATATTGCTTCTAATGTGATTTCTTATAATGATATCAATGAAGCAATGATGAAAGAATTTCAGATAGTGATTAATACGACTCCTGTAGGCACTTCTCCCGACGTAAATGTTTGCCCTGACTTACCTTATCAATTCATCACCGATCGGCATTATTTTTTTGACCTGATCTACAATCCGGCAAAAACTTTATTTTTATCTCTTGCTGAAAAGTATGGCGCCTTTATAGAAAATGGCAATAAAATGCTGGTAATTCAGGCAGAAGAAAGCTGGAAAATTTGGAACGAAAAAAGTTGATACAGTAAAACAACAAATAATCCATATTTGCAATTGGCATTTGCACATTTCTTCTATTTCATGGATTTAAACAGAAGAATTACACCACAGGTTCATCAAGGGTTAGAAAGCTTTAGAGAGTAACAGCAAGGGAACAATTAATTACAATTCTTATTTTTTGGGGGGAAGCATTATACCTTACATGTAATGTGATAAATATTTTTCTATAAAAAGACCGGATGCAAAATCATCTTACAAATTCATTCACTGAGCTTTTTGCACCGCCTTCTTTTCAAAATATTTCAAAATCTTTACACAGAGCCAATAGGCAATCAGCACACCGGCAGAATCCGCAGCCCAATCCAATAAATCAAAATCGCGGCCCGGAATAAAAAACTTTTGTATAAACTCTACTGTAATTCCCCAAACTATTGCTGCCAAAGCAATCCGAATTAAGTAATTCATTTTTTGCCGGTGAGAAAAAGACGATTCGAAATAAGGCAGGTAAAACAAAAAAGTAAGTCCGCCAAACAATCCCGCATGAACTACTTTATCAAAATTAGGAATACTATCTAACCAGCCCACTTTCGGGATGTCACTGCCAGGCAATAGCGTTAGCACTGCTACAATAAAAAACCAGGCAATGCCTGGCAAAAACTTTTTGAACGGGATTTTTTGCTTTTCCATTTTTTGAAAAACGCTATGAAACCAGCTTTTGATAAGCTTCTACGTCCATAAGATTATTGATATCTTCTGTATTATCCACCTGCATTTTCACCATCCATCCATCACCATAAGGATCAGTATTTACCTTTTCAGGCTCGCTTTCAAGGATGGGATTTATTTCGGTGATAGTTCCAGAAACCGGCAAGAAAAGATCGCTTACGGTTTTCACCGCTTCCACGGTTCCAAAAACACTATCTGCTGCTAACGCTTTCCCTTTTGTATTGATATCAACATATACAATATCTCCAAGTTCATGCTGGGCAAAGTCGGAAATGCCGATGGTAGCTATGTTTCCATCAATAGAAATCCATTCGTGGTCTTTGGTGTATTTTAAATTAGAAGGGAAATTCATTGGCTTTTTATTTTAGTCTGAGTTAATGAATTGCAAATTAATATTTTTATAGATACTTTCTGTATTCATTTCTTTTTAATAAGATAATCTTCATTTTAATATCATGCAAGGGTCTGTCGTTTCTGTCTTTTGCTGCGCGGGCTATTTTGTCTATCACGTCCAAACCGCTGATCACTTGGCCGAAAACGGTATAGTTCATGTCAAGAAAAGGAGCGCCGCCAACTGTTTTGTAAATCTCGCGATGGCTTTCGGGGATTTTTATGTGAAACTGCTCTTCTATCCTGTTCATTTCCTCATCTGTAAAAGTTCGTCCTCCGACAATGTAAAACTGAGTGGAGCTGCTGGCTTTTTTAGGGTTTACATCATCGGTTTCTCTTGCCATCGCCATAGCGCCCTTCTCATGAAATAAGGACGTGTCAAATTCGGCGGGAATGGTATATTTTAAGCTTCCATTTCCGAGTATCTGCCCTGCTTTGGCATGCCTGCTATCAGGATCGCCGCCTTGAATCATGAATTCCTTTTCAACGCGATGAAACAACAGTTCATCATAGAAGTGTTTTTTTACCAGCTTTACGAAATTATTAGTTGTTCTCGGAGCCTGGTTATAAAGCTTTGCAATCATAGTCCCGGAATCGGTTTCTATTTTTACGTACTCTTTTTTTGGGGTCGTGTTTTTCGCATTTTTTAAAGTGCTGCACGAAATAAAAAAAGTTAAAAAAGCCAGGTAAAAAAGTTTTTTCATCTGCTAAAAATTTTTAAAAGGTTCTCCAATACTTTCAAAGTAAAGTAAAATATGGTCTTTTAAAAAATTTTCCTGCTCCATCATATTGTAATTAGGTAATTCTTTCATTTGAACAAAATGTGGCCAGCCATCTTTATCGTAAGATTCAATTTCATAATAACCACTTTGACTTAGCAGCGTGCACACCGCCACATGCATCAAATCCTGCTTTTGTTCTTTGTTAAATTTTTTTGTTGTTTTAAAATTCCCGATTTCCTGTATGCCTATCAAAAATAAAACCGCTTCCACATCCGGTTTTTTTCCAAATTTTTCGAGAAACTGTTCTTCTAGTTTCCACCATCTTACTTGTAAATCATCTTTTATGTTCATTTGGCGAAATTAAAAAGTTAATTGGTTTATTGGTTAATTAGTTTATTAGGGTTATTGGTTAATTGGTTTATTAGTTTATTAGGGTTTATTGGTTTATTAGTTTATTAGGGTTTATTGGTTTATTAGTTTATTAGGGTTTATTGGTTTATTGGTTAATTGGTTTATTAGTTTAGAAAAGCTCTGATGCCCGATACCTGATACCAGAAACCTTCTATATTTGCAAACAAAACAATAGCAAAATGCTACAGGTAAATTATATAAAAGCAAACAGAGAAGACACGATAAAAGGATTGAAAAAAAAACATTTTCCAGACACTTCTTTGGTTGATACCATTATTTCTTTGGATGAAGAAAGAAAAAAACTGCAATTCGAAATGGATGAAAGACAATCAAAAATAAATGCTTTTTCCAAAGAAATCGGGCAGTTGATAGCAAAAGGCGAGAAACGTTTAGCAGAAGAAAAAAAATTGGAAGTAGCCAGTTTGAAAGGCTTTTTACAACCGGTTAATGAGCAATTAAATCTTGTTGAAAAGTCTCTTAATGACAATCTTATAAAATTACCAAACCTTCCGCACGCTTCTGTTCCCGAAGGAAAAACACCTGAAGAAAATGAAATAGTAAGAGAAGGCGGACAAAAACCAAATCTTTATGAAGGGGCAGTTCCGCATTGGGATCTGGCAAAAAAATATGACCTCATCAATTTTGATTTGGGAAATAAAGTTACCGGCGCGGGGTTTCCTTTTTATAAAAATAAAGGCGCCAAATTGCAACGATCGCTGATTCAGTATTTCCTGGATTATAATACAGCGGCGGGTTATACAGAATACGAACCGCCTTTTATGGTAAATGAAGCGAGCGCGTATGGTACCGGACAATTGCCAGATAAAGAAGGGCAGATGTACTTTGCAACAGAAGATAATTTTTATTTAATTCCTACAGCAGAAGTTCCACTTACTAATATTTATCGTGATGAAATAATTAAAGAAAATGAATTACCGGTAAAGATGACAGCTTACACGCCATGCTTTCGCCGCGAGGCAGGCAGCTATGGAAAAGATGTACGTGGATTGAATCGTGTTCATCAATTTGATAAAGTGGAATTGGTACAGTTAGTACATCCCGAAAAAAGTTATAAAGTGTTAGAAGAAATGTTATTGCATGTGGAGAAACTATTACAATCACTAAATCTTCCTTACCGGATTCTTCGCTTGTGTGGCGGCGATATGAGCTTTACTTCAGCGCTTACTTACGACTTTGAAGTGTATAGCGCCGCGCAGGAGAAATGGCTTGAAGTAAGTTCTGTCAGCAATTTCGAAACTTTCCAAACCAACAGGATGAAGATCCGTTTCAAAGCTGATGGCAAAACACAATTGGTTCATTCCTTGAACGGTTCTTCATTAGCACTGCCGCGAATTGTAGCCGCTTTGCTGGAAAACAATCAGACAAATGATGGAATTTTTTTACCGGAAGTTCTGTGGAAATATTTTGGGGAGAAAAGTATAAAATAAGATTTCTGCCCCTTTATTTTACATCGTCCGGCAATGGAATATCTCTTTTCAACATATCATTTCTGTTGGCCATTTCCCACGCAATGAGAAAAATAAAACGTGCTCTTTTTTCCATTAAATCAAAATTGATCTTATCAACTGTGTCACTTGGTTTGTGATAGTCTTTATGTATTCCATCGAAGAAGAAAATAACAGGTACTCCTTTCCTGGCAAAATTATAATGGTCGCTGCGGTAATAGATTCTTTCAGGATCATCAGGCGCATTGTATTTGTAATCCAGTTCAAGATGAGAATATGCATTATTTGTTGCTTTGCTGATTGGGTCCAAATCGGAGCTTAATTTATCATTGCCTATTACATATACATAATTCGTGCTGTCGCCATACTTTCTGCTAGGATCAATGCGGCCTATCATATCAGTATTCAAATCAACAGTGGTTTTATCCAAAGGAAAAACAGGATGGTCAGAATAATATTCCGAGCCCCACAATCCTTTTTCTTCACCGCTCACTGTCATGAAAACTACCGTCCTGCGCGGGCCGTGGCCTTCGGCTTTTGCTTTGGCAAATGCTTTCGCCATTTCAATTACACTTACTGTTCCGCTGCCATCATCATCGGCGCCATAATAAATTACATTACCTTTTTTCCCTAAATGATCATAATGTGCTGTAAGAAAAACATATTCATCTTTCTTATCGGTACCTTCTATATATCCTAATACATTGCTGGCTTCTACTTTAACGCTGATCTTTTTAAATACTAATTTTGTTTTAGTTTTCTTATCAAAAGAAATTGTATTTAAAGGAGCCTTTGCTTTTACCGCTTCAAGAATTTTGGAAGCATCACTTTCGCCCATCATATTTTTTAAAAAAGAAGGAAGGATCATAATAATAGCCACTCTTTCCTTATCATTCAAATGTGGAAAAAGGAGATTAGTGCTTCTTGAGCTTTCGGCAAGTTTTGTGGGAATAGAATCCCACATTGGATTTACTAACAATACTCCTATAGCTCCTTTTTCCTTTGCCAATGCGGCTTTCCTCGTGGTACTGAATCCCCAGGAACTGCGTTTGCCGGTTCCACTCACTAAATATTTCCCATTCACCTGCGGCTCGCCTGCAAAAATCAGAACTATTTTCCCCTTCACATTTTTTCCATCATAGTCATTGTAATTTTTATCTTCTATTCCGTAGCCTGCAAAAACGATTTCCTTTGCGCTTAATTTATTATTGGTTTCCGAACCTGGTTGCAAAATATAATCTTCGCCATACTTCAATTTCACTTTTCCTATTTTCAGGAATTTTGGTATCAGCGTGTCTTTGAATAAAGGATAATATTGTTGATACCCTTTTAATGACTCCGGCGCCTGTAGCCCAATCTCTTTAAACTGGCTTTCGATATAAGCAGCGGCCTTCCTTTGTCCTTCGGTTCCGGTTTCACGGCCTTCCATCTCTGCGGAAGCTACAATAGTAAGCTGTTTCTTTAATCCCTGCTGCGTAATGGTTTCAGCATATTGTGAAGGAATATCTGTTTGAGAAAAAACAAATCCCGAAAGAAAAAATAAAGCGATGGCCGTGAGAAAATATTTCTTCATGAATAAGAAATTTGATTTTAAAAATAGAGTGGTAAATATAACAGAGAAAGCGGAATTTAGTTTATTAGTAGCACATGTTTGAGCATTTGATGTCAAGCGATTTTGTAGGCGGTTTCGTCATGCCACACCATTTACAAAAAGTCCATACAATTGTTTGTCAGTTAAATTCACATTTACATTCCAATAGCGACTTCCACCATCTAAAGTCATCGAATAATCTGATGTGTATTTAAGTCTGTCGTCCCAATAACCCTTAATTCTATCAAAGATTGTAAACCTGTCCCAATAGAAATTAATGTGAACTACACTGTCGCCTTGCTTATTACTGAAACCTATATATTGTCTAAAATATTTGTTCAAATTCTTGTCTATGTATTGTTTTTTCCCAAACTGGTTAACTCGGGAATTATTTACTTTTTGTATTTGTTCCTTCAAAATAGTTTCGGCAAGTTCTGTATCTTCTTTTGTTGGCGTAAACTTGGTTAGACTATCAGTTTCAAGAATAAATAGTTTATCCTTTGGATATGTACTTTTGAAAATTGTCCCTTTGAACTTCTTTGATTTAACCCCAATCTTATTGGTGTCTGCTGTTTGAAACGTCTTAACAGTAGTTTTACAACTTAGAATAAGTGTTAAACATAATATGGATATTAGCGACTTTGTCATATTGCCAGTAGGTTAGATTACACCAATGCCTTTTTTTTGGCTTTACTTCTCAAACGTACTTTTGTTGCTAATTTTTGTAACGGCATTTTTTTACCTGTTGCCTTGTAATAAGCAATTATCTCACTAATTTTTTTTCTGTCTGCCGTTGTCAACGGTGTTGGGTCAACTGTGAAATCAACGCCTGCCGGCTCTTTTATGTATCCCATTTGTCTTTATAATTTAAGTTGGAAAATATTTTTTAATTAGTTTAAATGCTTCTTGTGGAAAGATTACCATTTTCTGTCCGCCAACATGTGTCGCACCTAAAGTTTTTTCATAATGTTCAATCAATTTTGTTTTGGAAGTAAAAGAAACGAAACCCTGATAACCTTTGTCCCACGAAGATTTACAAGTGAAAGCAAACAGATTACCAGGAACTCCTTCATAAAGTTTATTCTTGCCTAAGTTGAATGGCGCACTTTCGATAAGATGTAAATAGTAATGGTCTTTGTAATCGCTGATGCTTAAAAGCCCTTGAATTATTTCAGGGTTATTTCTAATTGTAAGTTTGAAGATTTGCCTGTCGGTAAGTTTGAACTCACTTGCCCAATTAAAAAGCCAACCATTTTTCTTAATAGTATTTTTTAAATCTGCTTTTATTACAGGATGAACGTCAGTCGGGAAACTGTCTCCAGAAATGGTATTGACTATGCTGTTTGTTAGCTTGTCAAGCTCAATTCCTAAATAATATTTAGTCTTTTTTATCACCTCCCGAAGATACGGTAAGCGGCGTTAAATCAGAGAAAATCAAGAACAAAATAGTCATTTCATGTCAGGCTTAGACTACTGACAGGCTATCTTCTTCACCCTGTTTTCATGACGGCCACCTTCAAAATCAGTATGGATAAAAACCTCCAGCATTTTTTCAACCAGATTTTCCCTGACAAAACGGGCGGGAATGCAAATGATATTAGCGTCATTATGTTTGCGTGCAAGCCCTGCCAGTTCTTCACCCCAACAAATGGCTGCTCTTATATTCTGATGCTTATTAGCTGTAATAGCAACTCCATTGCCGCTTCCGCAAATGAGTATGCCAAATGCCGCCTCCTTATTTTCTACAGCCTCCGCCACCGGATGTGCGAAATCAGGATAATCTACGGAGTCAGAAGAGTAGGTTCCAAAATCTTTCCAGGTTACATTTTTTCCATCAAGAAAGGAGATAATGGCCTCTTTATAATCGAAACCGGCATGGTCGCAGCCAATAGCTACTGGAAGTGATAAATCAAAAGGTGACATGGGTAGAAAATTTTATGCCGTAAAGATAAAACAATGAATCATTATTCGGGGCGGTATTAACACTTGCCGATTAGAATTATATAAAATAAGTTGTTTTACTGTAATAGGCTCGGGTTAAATAAAAATATGAATTGTTTATGGTTTATTTCCTTTCTGAAAAAAAAGTTTCTGTTACCTTTCAAATTGAATTAGATTTCTAAACATTAATTTTAGCCCAAATAATTTTTATGAAAATACTTGAAAACAAAGTAGCCATTGTTACCGGCGGAAGCCGCGGAATAGGTGAAGCAATCGCGCTGAAGCTTGCTGAAAACGGCGCTCACATTACATTCTCTTATGTAAGCAGTGATGAAAAAGCGAAAGCGCTGGAAGAAAAATTAAAATCCTTTGGGGTGAAAGCAAAGGCTTTTAAAAGCAATGCTGCCAACTTTGCCGATTGCGAAAACATGGTAAATGACGTCGTAAAGGAAATGGGAACGGTAGATATCTTGGTCAATAACGCAGGCATTTCAAAAGACAATTTGCTCTTGCGAATGACACCTGAGCAATGGAATGAAGTAATTAACACTAACCTTTCAAGCGTATATAATATGACCAAAATGGTCATTCGCCCTATGATGAAAGCGCGCAGCGGAAGCATTATTAATATGAGTTCTATAATAGGAATAAAAGGTAATGCAGGCCAAAGCAGCTACGCAGCCAGCAAAGCGGGCATTATTGGTTTTACCAAATCAATTGCCGCGGAACTCGGAAGCAGGAATATTCGTTGTAATGCCATTGCTCCCGGATTTGTAGAAACCGATATGACTCATTATTTGAAAGAAGGTGAAGCCGCTAAATCATTTTTAGAAAAAATACCTTTGGGGCGTTTTGGAAGCGCTGAAGAAATTGCAAATGTTACTCTTTTTCTTGCCAGCGAAATGAGTTCTTATGTCACAGGCCAGGTAATCAGTACATGTGGCGGATTAAATATGTAAAAAAGTGCGATGGTGCTTTTGAAATTAATTAAGAAAATAAAAATCGTGTAACCATGACAGTTCTTCATAACATCGGTAGCTTTTTCTGGAAAATATTCAAATCTATTTTTGTAAGGGAAAAAGATTGCTGCAAATAACATTGTGTTTCGCACTGGAAACAGTTTGCAGAGATTATAATTTTTTTAACGGGAATAAATGGAACTTTACAATGTCATTACCATCATAATAATATTGACAGCTATTTTTGGCTACATCAATCACCGTTTCATTAAAATGCCGGGTACCATTTCGGTAGCGCTTGCATTATCACTTCCTAAATATATGTATGGAGAAATGTTTGTTTCCATCACTTATATTGTCGTATTATTTTCTATCGTATTCCAGGGACTTACTATTGGCAAATTCGCCGTTAGGCTGGCACATAAGGAGGAGCAAAAGCCGATGAGCGAGATATATAAGAACAATTAAAATTAAATCAACCCCATTTTTTGGCTCAATTGAAAAACTTTTTCCTCATTCTTCTTTAAGGGAAACTACTACCTGATAGACTAAAATACGAATTGACTCTATTTGTTGTTTTACTGTTTGTCCGCGACGTGACTAAAAATACCTCCAAAAGCAACTGATTAAATTTTATGTACAAATTTTTAATAGATAATCAATGTGTTATGAAGCCTTATTAAAAAATTGTTATAAAATTGCTCCATTAACACATATTTTGTATTGGAATTATTGCAATTCCTGCTAAGTTATAGTAAAAATTCTATTATATAACTTGAGTTAGTTTGTATTAGAATTATCATATATGGTTAAGGTTATGTTAGTTTGTATTGAAATTATTGTAATTTTGATTATAACATCAGCGAATTATATATACGTAATCTTATGTAAGATATTACAGCCCGTAATATAACAAAAATCTTACGATCGATACAGTATATTATGTAATATATTACATTATATTATGGTAATATTACAGTTATTATTTCGTAATATTTTGAAATAT
>Ga0207657_10002501_pt1 | contig 19880 bp, 18 predicted proteins | sample KBSC33metaG_FD_184316 | JGI IMG/M metagenome (GOLD analysis project Ga0207657, IMG submission 184316) | Corn rhizosphere microbial communities from Kellogg Biological Station, Michigan, USA - KBS C3-3 metaG (SPAdes) (version 2) | ecosystem: Host-associated > Plants > Roots > Rhizosphere > Soil ... | reverse complement strand
ACCCAAAGCTGCGGCGGAAGCCTTCCTGCCCTTTCGGGGTGATCTGCAGCGCGCGTGGATTGCGCTCGCGCCGGACCCATCCGAGATCGAAGCAACGCGCGGTGATCGCCGCGCCGACCACGCCGGACAGGTGAAAGCGGCGCTCTGTCCAGTCGAGGCAGTGCTTGCAGAACGGCCGGCGCGTCTGCGCCGGGAACGTCGCACCGAGTTCTTTCAGGAACGTCAGTCCGGCCTCGGTCACCTCGCCGCCGTCATCGGACAGGATGACGTGTTTGCGTTCGCACAGCGCATCCGCGATCGAGACCCCGAGTTTGCCGGCAAAATGATCGTAGCAGGTGCGTGCAACGCGCAGCTTGTCTTCCTGTGCCGTGCGCGGGCGGTAACGCGGCGGCGCGGAGGCCGCCACCGCCATGATGCTCTCCAGCATTTGCGCCACCAGCGGCGTCGCCAACCGGTAATAACGATGGCGGCCCTGCTTGAGCACGGTCAGCAATCCGGCTTGCGTCATCTTGGCGAGGTGGCCGCTCGCGGTCTGCGGTGTCACCCGCGCGGCATAGCTCAGCTCGGTCGCCGTCAACGCGCGCCCGTCGAACAACGTGCTCAGGATGTTGGCGCGCGCGGGATCACCGACCAGCGCGGCGATCTCGGCCATTTGCGGTGCTGTCATGCCCCGCAGTCTAAGCCGAAACCCGACCCGCGCAATCGCCAACGCTTCGGCCCTGCCCGAAGCATCGGAACGCCGTTTTCGGCTTCAAGTTACCCTCGTGAATCGACCCGGCGCTGCCGCCACTGTTCGCCAATCCGCCGTTTCCCTTGCAATCGAAAGGTGGCTCCGATGACGCTTTCATCAACCCACGCAACAAATTCAAAATCTCGACATCCAACGCGCGCAAATGCCGTGCTGCTGACGATGTGCTTCGGCGTGTTCCTCGCGCAACTCGATTCATCGGTGGTGTTTCTGGGACTCAAGCATATCGGCGGCGACCTGCATGCCAGCATCAGCGAAATGCAGTGGGTGCTTGATTCCTACAACCTCGTTTACGCGACGTTCCTGCTGACCGGCGGCGCGCTTGGCGATCTCTATGGCCGCTTGCGCGTGTTCGCCTGCGGCGTGGCGCTGATCGTCATCGGCTCGCTGGTGTGCGCGCTGGCGCCCGACGGCGCGACGCTGATCGCCGGACGCGCGATCACCGGGCTCGGCGCGGCGCTGGAAGTGCCGTCCTCGCTCGCCATCGTCAGCATCACCTTCCCGGATAGTGCGGCGCGCGGACGCGCGCTGGGGTTCTGGGCAAGCTGCAACGGCATCGCCATGGCACTTGGCCCGACCATCGGCGGCTTTCTGGTCGACAGCGTCGGCTGGCGCAGCATCTTTTTCCTCTCGGTGCCGATCGGACTGCTGACCTTGCTGCTGGGCTATTTCTACGTTGGCGAAAGCCGGCATCCGCAAGGCCGGCAACTGGACCCCGCAGCGCAACTGCTGGCGGTGATCGGGCTCGGCGCATTGTCGTTCGTCACCATCGAAGGCCAGCATCGCGGCTGGGGCTCGCCACTCATCGTCGTCATGTCGATCGCCGCGATTGTGGCGGCGATTGCATTCGTGTTCGTCGAACGTGGACGCCCCGGCGCCATGGTGCCGCTGGATATTTTTCGCAACGCCTCGTTCAACGCATCGCTCGCCGTCGCCAGCCTGATGACGTTCGGCATGTATTCGATGCTGTTTCTGATGCCGCTGTATTTCCAGTCGATCACCGGCGCGTCCGCCTTCGTCGCCGGACTTGAACTGCTGCCGGTCTCGATCACCTTCGTGCTGGTGTCGCAATGTTCCGGCGCGCTAATGCACCGCTTCGGCGCGCGGGCGATGCTGGTGGGCGGCATGGGTCTGATGGGAACCGGATTGCTGGCGCTGACCGCGATCTCGGCAACCACCCATATGGCTCTTGTCCAACTGGCGTTGGTCGTCATCGGCGCCGGGCTTGGCCTCAACACCGGTCCGGTCAATGCGGTCGCCGTCGCGGCCGTGCCCGCGGCACGGTCCGGCACCGCCTCTGGCCTGCTCAATACCGCACGGATGGCGGGGGCCACCATGGGCATCGCCCTGCTCGGTGCGATCTACGCGGCCCACGCGCAAGCGGGCGGCGCTTCAGCCATGCTGGACGGATTGCGCTGGGCCTTCCTCGGCGGCGCCATCGGCGAGCTTGGCGGGGCGGTGATCGCACTGGTCTTCACCCGCGCCAACTCGATGGTGCAGAAGCCGGCGTAAGACGTAAGTCCTGACAAAAGAAAAAGGCAGCGGATGTTTCCGCTGCCCTTTCCTCCGTTCCAGAGTTGCCGATCAGACCTTGACCAGCGGTCCTTTCGATGACGACCCCTTCGAGCCGCCGGGGCCACCGGAGCGCGGCTTGCGCGGCGGGGTGCGTTTGCGCGCACCGGGCAGTTTCTCCGGCTTCGGCGTGATCGGCCCTTCGAGATACTCGAAGCCGATCTTGTCGGCGCCCGCCTCGTCCTGCTTCAGCACGACGCGAACGTGACCGCCACCCTTGAGGCTGCCGAACAGCACCTGATCGGCCAGCGGCTTCTTGATGTGCTCCTGAATGACGCGCGCCATCGGCCGTGCGCCCATCTGCTCGTCGTAACCTTCCTTGACCAGCCAGGCCTTGGCCGGCTCCGACAACTCGATGGTGACATCGCGATCGGCCAACTGGGCCTCGAGCTGCAGCACGAACTTCTCGACCACCATGCCGATCACATCGGCATTGAGGTGCGCGAACGAGACGATGGCGTCGAGACGGTTGCGGAATTCGGGCGCGAACTGCCGGTTGATCGCCTCGTGATCGTCGCCTTCCCGCTTGCTGCGTGTGAAGCCGAACGCCTGCCGTGCCAGATCGGCGGCGCCGGCATTGGTCGTCATGATCAGGATGACGTTACGGAAGTTGACCTGCTTGCCGTTATGATCGGTCAGCTTGCCGTGATCCATGATCTGCAGCAGCACGTTGTAGAGATCCGGATGCGCCTTCTCGATTTCGTCGAGCAGCACCACGCAGTGCGGATGCTGGTCGACGCCGTCGGTCAGCAAGCCACCCTGATCGAAGCCGACATAGCCCGGAGGCGCGCCGATCAGGCGCGACACCGTATGGCGTTCCATATATTCCGACATGTCGAAGCGGATCAGTTCGACGCCGAGCGACGCCGCGAGCTGCTTTGCCACTTCGGTCTTGCCGACGCCGGTCGGACCGGAGAACAGGTACGAGCCGATCGGCTTTTCCGGTTCGCGCAAGCCGGCACGCGCCAGCTTGATCGACGCCGACAGCGCCTCGATGGCCTTGTCCTGACCGAACACCACGCGCTTGAGGGTCTGCTCGAGATGCTTGAGCACCTCGGCGTCGTCCTTCGACACGCTCTTCGGCGGAATCCGCGCCATCGTCGCGATAGTGGTTTCGATTTCCTTGATGCCGATGGTCTTCTTGCGCTTGTTCTCCGCCACCAGCATTTGCGCCGCGCCGGATTCGTCGATCACGTCGATCGCCTTGTCCGGCAGCTTGCGGTCATGGATATAACGCGACGACAGTTGCACCGCCGCCTCGATGGCGTCGTTGGTGTACTTCAGCTTGTGATAGTCCTCGAAGTAAGGCTTGAGGCCCTTGAGGATCGCAATCGCATCTTCGACCGTCGGTTCGTTGACGTCGATCTTCTGGAACCGGCGCACCAGCGCGCGGTCCTTCTCGAAGTGCTGACGGTATTCCTTGTAGGTCGTCGAGCCCATGCAGCGAATGGTTCCCGATGCGAGCGCCGGCTTCAGCAGGTTGGACGCATCCATCGCGCCGCCGGAGGTCGCACCCGCACCGATCACGGTATGGATCTCGTCGATGAACAGGATGGCGTTGGGGTGCGCTTCGAGTTCCTTCAGCACCTGCTTGAGGCGCTCCTCGAAGTCACCGCGATAGCGCGTACCGGCCAGCAGCGTGCCCATGTCGAGCGAGAACACCGTCGCGGCGCTCAGCACCTCCGGCACTTCGCTGTCGACGATGCGCTTGGCCAGACCTTCGGCAATCGCGGTCTTGCCGACGCCCGCCTCGCCGACGAACAGCGGATTGTTCTTCTGGCGGCGGCACAGCACCTGGATCGCGCGGCTGATCTCGGCATTGCGGCCGATCACCGGATCGATCTTGCCGTCGCGCGCCTTCTTGTTGAGGTTGACGCAATAGGTATCCAGCGCCTCGCCCTTCTTCTTGGCGTCGTCGCTGTTCTTGGATTCGGCTTCTTCGTCCACACCGCGAATGGGGCGCGCTTCGGACACACCGGGACGCTTGGCGATGCCGTGGCTGATGTAGTTCACCGCGTCATAGCGCGTCATGTCCTGCTCCTGCAGGAAGTATGCGGCATGACTTTCGCGCTCGGCGAAGATCGCGATCAACACGTTCGCCCCGGTCACCTCTTCGCGGCCGGACGACTGCACGTGGATCACCGCGCGCTGGATCACGCGCTGGAAGCCCGCGGTCGGCTTGGCATCGTCCGAGCCATCCGTCACGAGGTTCTCGAATTCGGTCTCGAGATAGTTGACGAGGCTGGAGCGCAGCTTGTCGAGATCGACGCTGCATGCGCGCATCACAGCCGCCGCATCGGAGTCATCGACCAGCGACAGCAACAGATGCTCGAGCGTCGCATACTGATGATGCCGTTCGTTCGCGATCGCGAGCGCACGATGCAAAGATTGTTCAAGGCTCTGAGAAAAAGTTGGCATTCGAGTCCTCTATTGCCCCCAGCCATCATGATCGCGGTTACCCGAACAGGCAACAACAACCTTTCCACATATAGTTACGTTCGGGAATGGCGGAAGAGCGGTTCCAGCCGAGAATTCGGAGCCGCAAATCCGGCAAGATTCAAGCCGGAAATCAACTCCAGCGCAGCCGAATCACGAGACGCCTGCGACAAAAAACTTGGCCTGCGTCATATCGACCGGCGCGCTACTTCTTCTCCATCACGCACTGGAGCGGATGCTGATGCTTGCGCGCGAAGTCCATCACCTGGGTCACCTTGGTCTCGGCGATCTCGTAGGTGAAAACGCCGCACTCGCCGATGCCGTGATGGTGAACGTGCAGCATGATCTCGGTTGCCGCCTCGGCGTCCTTCTGGAAGAATTTTTCCAGTACGTGGACGACGAATTCCATCGGCGTGTAGTCGTCATTCAGGATCAGCACGCGATAGAGGCTGGGCCGCTTCGTCTTCGGTTTGACCTTGGTGATGACAGAGGTCGTCGGTCCGGTCGGACGCCCTTGATCGCCACTCATTCGGGGTGACGGCATGGCAGCCTCAAGCAGAGCGGCCTCGGGCGTGTCGGACAGACCGGAATTCAAAGACAATTGCGACATGGCTCAGTTTGTTCGAAATCCCAAAACGAAGAAGGAAGCTGACGATCAACGTCCGACTATTGCCGGCAGCTACCACATCCGCCCCCGGCAAGTCCCGTTTCAGTCTGCTTCCCGGACCAACCGCGGTCGGGCGGCCGGATCGACGATCCGTGCCAATATGGGTCTGGGCCGGCCCTGCCGCAAGCAGGCAGATGCCCTCATCCCCATCCGGCAACGCGGCCCGAAAGCGTCTCGCCGCCCGGTCGACGGTTAATCAACCCTCGCCTGGTTGGCCGAAAACAGCACGTCGACCATTTAGCGTCTGTTGACCGTGACAGCAGCCGGAACGGCGTCATTCGCAATTTGTCCGGTTATTTACCTGCTTTCTCAGCACGGCTTTACCACCTGTTTAGTCGTGCCGCACGAAATGGCCTCGTAACCCACAACTGGTAACAGCCATGTTCGGTAAAGCAATTCCAGACTCGATGCGCAGCGCGGCGAAGCGATTTGCCCGCGCCGATCAGGGCAATATCGCCATGATCTTTGCGATCACCCTCGTTCCACTCCTCGCCATCGTCGGCGCGGCGGTGGACTACACCCGGGCCAGTGCCGCCCGCTCCGCCATGCAGGCGGCGCTCGACACCGCGTCCCTGATGATCTCCAGGGACGCCGCAGCGAACCCCAGCCTTTCAGCGGACGCCATTCAGAACCTGGCGAAGCAGTATTTCGATGCCCTTTATCATAACAGCGATGCCAACAGCATCGCGGTGAAAGCGGTCTATTCGGCCGGCAGCAGCGGCACACCCGCCAGCATCACGATGGAAGGCAGCGGAATTGTTCCGACCGATTTCATGAAGCTCGTCGGATTGCCGCAGCTCGACATCGGAGCGGACTCGAAAACCGCATGGGGCAACACCCGTATGCGCGTGGCCTTGGTGCTGGATAACACCGGGTCGATGGCCGAGAACGGCAAGATGCCGGCGCTGCAGACGGCCGCGAAAGACTTGATCGACTCCCTCGCCGGATTCAGCAAACAGAACGGCGATGTCTATATTTCCATCGTTCCGTTCTCGACGGACGTGAACGTCGGTTCGTCCAACTACAACGCGAGCTGGATCAAGTGGAGCGGCAGCCCGTCAGGCGATAGTTGGGACGAGAACAACGGGGCTTGCAGCGGCGGCTTGAGCTATAAAACCAAGAGCACCTGCACGTCTGCACAAGCCTGCTCAGATTCACGATATACCACAAAGAACAAATGCACTAACAACGGCGGAACCTGGAAACTCGCCAACTATACCTGGGCGCCAAAGAACCATAGCACCTGGAACGGCTGCATCATGGACCGGGACCAGGATAACGACACGAAAAACACTGCGCCGGTCGCGGGCGACACATCGATCCCCTCGACACTGCACTACGCCGAGCAGTCGTCGAACTGCCCGCCCGCCGCGGTCACGCCGATGAGCTACAACTGGAGCACCTTGAAGGACCAGATCGGCGCGATGTCTCCGAACGGCTCGACCAATCAAGCCATCGGCCTGGCGTGGGGGTGGCAAACCCTGAATACAGCAAGCGGACCTTTTCAGGCGCCGGCGAAAGAAAGCGGCTACGACTACAAGGACTATATCGTGCTGCTGTCGGACGGTTTGAACACGCGGGACCGATGGTACAGCTGCCCGAATTCAGGCCCCTGTCCAACGATCGACGCCCGGCAGGACCTGCTGTGCAACAACGTCAAGGATCCAAAACAGAACGGCGGCAACCAGATCACGGTCTTCACCATTCAGGTGAACATCAACAGCACGGATCCGGAATCTCAGATTCTCAAGAGCTGTGCATCGGGGACCAACAACTTCCAGATGATTACGCAGACGAACCAGACCGCGAGTGCCTTCCAGAACATCCTGACGCAGATCACGAAACTGCGCATCGCCAGATAGTTCAACGAATGCGGCATACAAAAAAGCCCGGTCTTTCGACCGGGCTTTTTCTTTGGCCGACCATGACGGCCGGCGGATATTCTATCAGCGCGCCGGGTTCAGCTTGGCAGCGAAACCTTCGAGCGGCTTGTAGGCCTGCTTGGCGATATCCGCATAGAGACCACCGATCTTCTGCGACTCGGCAACAAACAACTCATAGGAGCTCTTGGCGTACTCGGTCTGCACTTCGAGGGCCTTGTCCCACGACTTGGAGCCGGAGAGCTTTTCAACGAACGCGCTGCCGTCTTCGAAAGACTTCTTGGCATAATCGCCAAACGCGGTTGCGATCGCCTGGAAGTTCTTCTGGAAATCGTTTGCTGTCGCCACGGCGGCGTCGAACTGCTCTTTGCCGTACTGCTGAAATTCTTCGACCTTGACCATGTAAAGAAATCCTTTTCCCGGACTGATGGAGAAACAACAGCCAAGGTATCCCCGGCCCATTGCCATCTGAGGTTCAGATACCGCACTGCACAATGAATGTCAATGGAATTGTGCGACGCACAAATATCGCATTGGCGCTTAATCCAAGCCTTCGACGCAAGGAATATTTAACCGTTTCGAAACCCCACCCCCCTAACCTGTTTTTCTGCAGTCGTTGCAATGTGCTGGACAGATCGAAAACCCTCGCAGGCACAACCTCTTGGCCAGAATGGCACCCTGATCCGCCATCCCGTCGGGAGATCACGCCGCGTTGGATGTGTCCGGCAAGGTTCATAACCGGCCGATGAGCATAATTTGGCCTCACGTACCGGTGATCTAAAGTCGAAATTGGACGGGGACGTTTATGCTACGCTCAACCTCAGCCTCCTCGCGCGTCCTTCGGGTTTGCGTCCTCGGGCTGGCCACCATCACCGCCGCCGTCATTTTCACCAGCGACACCGCCGACGCCCGCCGCGCGCACCGTCACCGACACAACTCTCATCACCGGCACGTTCGTCATCACGAAGCCCGCCAGAGCTACAATCCGGCCTACTCATCGATCATCGTTGACGCCAATTCCGGCGCGACCCTGCAATCCACCAGTCCCGACGGCCTGCGGTTTCCGGCATCGCTCACCAAGGTGATGACGCTGTATCTGCTGTTCGAGCGTCTCGAGTCCGGCAAGATGAGCCTGGACACCGAAATGAACGTGTCCGAACACGCCTCAGAACAGGCGCCCACCAAGCTTGGCTTGCGCCCCGGCCAAACCATCCGCGTCGAAGACGCGATCAAGGGGCTGGTGACGCGTTCGGCCAATGACGCGGCCGTCGTTATCGCCGAAGCCATTGGCGGCGACGAAGACGATTTCGCCAAGATGATGACGCGCAAGGCGCGCGCGCTGGGCATGACGCGAACCGTCTATCGCAACGCGTCCGGCCTGCCCAACGACGACCAGGTCACGACGGCGCGCGACCAGTCGATCCTCGGCCGCTCCATTCAGGATCGCTTCCCGCGCTACTATCGCTATTTCGCAACCGCCTCGTTCAAGTATCGCGGCCATAACATTCGCAACCACAATCATCTGCTCGGCAGCGTCGAGGGCGTCGACGGCATCAAGACCGGCTACACGCGGGCGTCGGGCTTCAACCTCATCACCAACCTGCGTCGCGGCAACCGGCATCTGGTCGGCGTCGTGATGGGCGGCCGCAGCGCGCGATCGCGCGACGGCGTGATGCGCAACCTGCTGGCGGAGAATCTCGACAAGGCCACTGGCCGCCGCACCGTTGCCGCCATCACCGAGCGCAGCCCGGCCGAAGCCAACGCCGCTGTCGCCGAAGCCAATGCCGCCGAACGGCCCGCTGCACCGACGCAGGTTCAGGGCGCCATTCAGGTCGCAGCCGCCGCCGCTGAGACAGCGGATATTCCCACGCCGCGCCCCGCCCCGACGACGCGTTCGGTCATCGCCGCCGCGACGGCTGCGGTGCCGCCGCAGGCCCGGCCGGAGCCCGCGCCGCTGACCAGCGGCGTGATCCAGCCGCAGGCGCTGGCTGCGATCCCCGGTTCGACCGAGCCGATGAAGCCGGTTCGCGTCAAGACGCTGCAGGTCAAATCCGGTCAGATGAAATTGGCCTCGGCCGGCCCGACGCAACTGGCCATGACACCGAATTACGTATCCCAGGCGAACACCACCGACGGTCCGGAGACATCCGGCTCCGTGACCTCGCGGGCCGATCTGCCCGTGCAGCCACCGCATCACGGCACCGGCCAGGGTTTGCTGGGCGTACTGCCCGCATCGAGCGGCGCCAGTTCGGGTACGCAGAAAGTCGCCACGGCGGAGCCTGCACCGCGCGCAGAACCCCAGTCGATCCAGCGCAACGGCGCCATCAAGCCGGTAGCGGCGCACACCGGCTGGATCGTTCAGGTCGGTGCACTTGAAACCGAAAGCGAGGCGCGGCGCCGTCTCGAGGCCGCCCGCGATCATGCCAAGGGCATGCTCGGCAAGGCCGATCCGTTCACCGAGACCGTTATCACCCGCGGCGACAAGAAACTGTACCGCGCACGCTTCGCCGGTCTGGAACGTGACGAGGCCGAGGCGGTCTGCAAGCGGTTGAAGCGCTCCGACATGTCCTGCATCACCCTCCGCAACTGAGCAGCGATCCGCAGCGCAAGCGTTTAAAAAAAAGCCGGCGTCCGATTCAGTCTTGAATCCGACGCCGGCTTTTTCGTTGGCGCGAGAGCGATCTCACCAGGAATGCGGTTTCCGGGCCAGGTTTTCGTGACGACCGGCGCGATGAAAACCTCTCAGCAAGGTTTACCGGATACAGATGTACCTACGATCGACCACGCCGGACAACGGCGGGCGGCATGGGGCATCAGACAGACGGCAGTAGCAACTCGCAGTTTGTAGCGTTTGGTAGCGTTGCTGGAGTTAGCTGCGATGAGTGCGAAGCAGAGTGTCCTTGGCCTCGTTTACGCGAGCCGCCAGGTACGTCGACCCCCCCTGGTCGGGATGCAGTTTCTTCATGAGCGATCGGTGCGCCTTGCCGATGTCGTCGCGCCCCGCTCCCGGCTTCAGGCCAAGGATCTGATAGGCTTCCTCATCGGTCATTTTGCCGCTCGGCGCCGCGCGGCTCTGCCGCCCTGCCGGGTTCGCCTGCGCGTCCTGACGCCAGGCGGGAAACCTGCGGTCCAGATAGCTTTCAAGTAACGCCGCGCTTTCGGCGTCGAACTGCGTCATCATCGCGGCCAGTTGCGGCAGATCGAATTCATCCAGCGAATGCCCCGCGCCCGGCCCGGCAACGATCTGCCCGGTCAACACGCCGCTGTCGTGGTCGAGCGTCATATCAAGGAAGTGCGAGCGCACGCGTGAGGTTTGTCCGGAAGATCGTCCGCCGGACGACCCGAACATTCCCCCGATACTGCTGAAGCCGCCCGGCCCGAATGGCGACCAGCCCAGCAGGCCCGCCCCGAAGATGCCGAGCGGTATGGCCACCGCCAGTTCGCCCTTCGCGCCGACGAATGCCGCCACCGCGAGCGACACGAGGCCACCGGCGATCTTGATGCCGCGCGCCATGACCGCAGGATTGGCCGAGCGGAACATCTGCAGCAGCGTGTAAAGCACGAAGACGGCAACGGCGCCGGCGATCAGGGTAGCCATACAATTTCTTTCCAACGAGTCGTCACTTGTCGCAGATAATGGCCGGAGGACACAACGCCAACGGCAACCTGCCGGCTGGCGGCATCGCCGCCGCAACGGACTGCGACGTTGCTGTGGCGGCGGCTATTTCATCTGCCCGAGCAGATGCGCAGCGCCGGAAGCGGTCCGCGACAATCGAAGCAGCGCCTCGCGTCCACCGGCGGCATAGGCCGCGACGGCGCGCAGCAGCTCGCGCAATTGCGCCGCTGCACCGGGATCGAAGCGGCACCATGCGCCGCCGGTCAGCCGCGCAATCTCGCGGAAGGCCTGCTCGGCAACCGGATTGTCGCCTTCCTGAAACATGAACACCGGCACCTTCAGCAGCCCCAGTTCGCCCGCCCTGGTGCAAAGATCGTCGACGGATTCCTCCATCGCGTCGCCGACGAACACCATCGCCCGCACGCCCGTGGCCACAGCCTCGCGCCGCACCTCGCCAAGCACCTTGCCGATCTGGGTATGACCGCCCTGACACTGGATTTTGCCCATCAACCGCGCGAGCTGCGCAGTGTCCGAGATCCAGCCGCTGGCGCGGCATTCCGCGACGCCGCGATAATAGACCAGCCGGATATCCAGATTGCCGATCGCCGCAGCCTCGCTGAACATATCGGCCTGCAGCGTGCACGCCATATCCCAGGTCGGCTGCCGGCTCATGGTGGCGTCGAGCGCGAACACCAGGCGGCCGCGCGCATTGCCGGCGGTTGGCGACATCGCCTTCGCCTTGGCGACAAAGGCCGAGATATCGGCTGACGACGATACGACGTTCGACGACTCCGGTTTCGCCGGAGTCGTCTTGTTCGCCGTCAACTTCTGATCGGCGGTTTTCGATTTTGGTGGGTCAATCGTCATGGCATCCTGCACACAGTCGGCAAGATGATGATGTGGCGTTAAATCACCAACAAATCAATTCGTGGGCACAGCTTTCGTCGCACGGGTACGCGGCGGCGCATATTGCGCAACAGGCCCCGGCTCGGCGATTTTCGGCTTCGTCGTATCGACCGGCGAAAGCACGCTATCGTCGTCGAGGAATTTGTCGAGCATTCCCTCGATCTTGATCTTTGCCGCTTCCGGCCCGCGATCGCTCATCTCGGTATGCTGCAAACCCGTATTGACGACGGTGATGCCTGCCTGCTCGCACATTTCATCGTCAGGGACGACGCCCGGATCAGCCTTGAAGACCGGATCGTGCGAACGCAACGACAGGATCTTGAATTTGCCGTCGGTCATGAATGGCACGCGCAGATTGTCGAGCGTCACCACCTTCTTCACCTCTTCAGGGTGAACTTTGGCGAAGTACACCGCGATGTCGCCGCCGTTGGAATGACCGACCATGGTCAAATGATCGTAGTCCGCGTTCGGCTGAACCTTTTTCATCTTCTCGACAGCGAACAGGATGTTCGCCACGCCACGCTCATAGACCGGCAGGCGGCCGACGTAAGGTTCGCCGACTTTCGTCACCAGCGGCGGATCGCTGGCCAGATCGTGCTGGATGCTCACGGTCATGTAGCCGCGCGCAGCGAACAGATTCGCCAGGAACGAGTATTCGGTGAATTTGACAGTATTGCCGTGGTTGAGAATGGCGACCGGCAGCTTGAGCATGCCGGCATCCGCCTGCATCTCCTTGTCGCGACGCACCGCAATGTCGACTGCGACCGGGCGGCCACGCGATTGATCGAAGAACGTCATCGTCTCATGGCGAATCAGCCACTTGCTGCCGCTGAGATAGGCAGCAGCAGCTAGAACACAAAGCGAAAGTACGATGACAATTCCGCGTTTCATAATGTTCCCTGCGAACGTCTCACCCGTTTCTTGAATGTCCGGCGTCCTGCAACTGCACCGGTTATGGAGAATATATGTCACAAAGCAGTGACAGGAAGGTCAAATTGCGGCTGAATCGCACAGTATTTGCGCAGCCCGCACCTCTATCAAGATACCGTTCACCGAACCGTCGTTTCAGTTTCAGTCGCTGCGGCTCGCGTAGTTGTCACGATGGACGAAGCTAAAACTCAATAAACCAATGAAATACTTGTTATTTCTCGATTGTAACAACGCCGTGGAGTGGCAATTGTTCCTGTCTCGCCGGGCCATGTTCCGGTGATCGGCAAGGTGGAAAGCCTGCCCACCACACCTCCATCCAGACACGAAGCGGTGACGTGTGATCGATCGATAGGAGCGCGGGAAAGCTGGGTTTCTCAAAGGAAATCACCACGCCGGGATCGACCATCGCGACAGTCCTATGTCATGACCCGAAACGTCGCGATCGAAGACAAGCCTGCAAAGAAGCCGCCGCGCTGGTACGCGCGACCTGGATCGCTTGGCGGACGACGACAGCGTTTGCTAGTGTGGATTTCGCAACCGCAACATGGCCGGACGAGCGCCTCGTCCCTCACGCATCACGAGTCCTCATGCCCCGCAATCCCGTCGTTGCCCGCACCCTTCCGACGCTGCGCCGCGCGCTCGACAAACTTCGCGCGCGAAACGCCAGGGTCGCACTGGTCCCGACCATGGGAGCGCTCCATGAGGGACACCTCGCGCTGGTCCGGCAGGCGAAGCGCCGTTGCGACAAGGTGGTCGTTTCGATCTTCGTCAACCCGACCCAGTTTGCACCGCACGAAGACTTCTCGACCTACCCGCGAACCTGGAAAACGGATCTGGCAAAGCTTGCCGAGGAGAAAGTCGACCTGATCTGGAATCCGGACGTCAGGACGATGTATCCCGATGGCTTCGCATCGCGGATTTCCTGTGAAGGGCCGGCCATCGCCGATCTGGAGGATCGCTACCGGCCCCACTTTTTCGGCGGCGTCGCCACCGTTGTCGGCAAGCTGTTCATCCAGTGCGGCCCGGACGTCGCGTTATTCGGCGAAAAGGATTTCCAGCAGCTCCGCGTGGTGACGCGGATGGCGCGCGACCTCGATCTCGGCGTCAAGGTGGTTGGGATTCCAACCGTGCGCGAGCGCGACGGCCTCGCGATGTCGTCGCGTAACGTCTATCTGTCGCCGGAGGAACGCAGCGTTGCACCGACGCTGTACCGCACCATGAAGGACTGCGCCAAACAATTGCGCGCCGGCGGCGACCTCAAGGCCGCGATGGCCGAAGGTGCCGCGCTCATCAGCAGCGCCGGATTTGCGCTGGACTATTTCGAGGCGCGTCACGCCGAAACGCTGTCGCCGGTGACGTCGCTGAGTAGCGGCCCGATCCGTCTCTTGGTTGCGGCCAAGATCGGTACGACACGGCTGATCGACAATATCGGCGTCTGACCGGCCTTACAGCAATCCAAGCTCGCGCAATTCGCGCCGCAACTGCTCCGGCATTGCCGCGACGCCAGCACCGGCAGCAGTGAGATCAAGCGGTGCATCCTTGACGGCCAAATAACGCCAGCCCTGAAATGCGCGCATCGGCCGCGGCACCACGCCGATCACCTTCGGTTGCATGACCAGCCGGCATCGGCCAATGCCGTCCTTGTCGCGGAACGGCTCGATCGCAATCAATTTCTCACGCGCGGCGATCTCGCCACGAATGACCCAATACAGCGAACCGCCATCAAGCAGTTCCTCGTCGCGCTTCGGCACCATGCGCGTGATGTGGACATGGCGGCGCGGCAAGCCCTTCTGCTTGGCCTGCTGCGCACGCGCGGCAACACTCGCCTTGAGGTCCTTGACGGACTCGCAACCGACGGCAAGTTTGATGAGATGAAGCGGCATGATGTCCGGCGAATTGATCCAGACGTTGTTTTCCCCTTCGCAGCCGGTTCGTCAAGAGACCTTCGCACCGAACGCGTCCGACGGATGGTCAGGCCGTGCTGTCCTCGGCGATCTGTTCGATTTCGGAGAAGTTACAGATCGTCAGGCGCTGATCGCGCGTCACCAGCCAGCCAGCCTTCTCCCAGGGCGTCAGGATACGGCTTGCCGAGTGCAGCGTGGTTCCGCAGATGTCGGCGATATCTTTTCGCCGTAGCGGAAATTCGATCGTGATGCCGTCGGCGGTGCGCTGTCCGGCACGACGTGCCAGACGCAGCAGCGCGTGTGCGATGCGCCGCTCGACACGTTGCGTCGCCAGTTCGCGGACGCGGTTCTGCGCCTCCTGCAACCGCCGGCCGATGATGCGGATGAAGTTGATCGCGATCTGGTGATGGCGTTCCATGAGCGCTGCGAGATCGGCCTCGCTCCAGCTCACCTCGCTCGCGTCGGTCAGCGTCTCGGCGTCGGCAGGATAACGGCCATCGGTGAACAGTGCCACGGTGCCGAACATCTCGCCCCGGGCGATGAATCGCATCACGACCTGCCCGCCATCGCTGCCGGATTGGGCGATCCGCACGCAACCATCGATGAGAGCGTGCGCGCGCACGTGCCCGTCGCCTTGGTTGAAGATGCGCGTGTTGCGCGGGAACTGCCGAAAGCGCGCCGCAGCCTGCACCTCTTCAAGCGCAGCCGGTGCGAGGCCGTGGAAAATTTCCAGGCCGGCAAGACTTCGAGACGAACTTGCGTCGATGATGCTCATCGGATGACTTTAGCCGGTTCCCGCAAATAGAGGGAACAATTTGCGCTGGCGCAAACGCCACGCGCGACGGCCGGCGTAGATTTTTCACAGCGCTGGCGAAGGCCAGCACCGCCGAAATCGCCGCGACTGGACCACATCATGGACGACGTCATTTTCGCACGCGCGCTGCACGTTCTCGGCGTCGTGATCTGGATCGGCGGCGTCGCGATGGCAACGATGGTCGTGCTGCCTGCGGTCCGCCGTGGCGATCTCGGCGACAACCGCCTGAAGGCGTTTCAAGCCATCGAGCACCGCTTCGTCTGGATCGCGCGCGCCGCCGTCATCATTGTCGGCGTGAGCGGACTTTACATGGTGGCCCGCCTCAGCCTGTGGGACCGATTTCAAAGCCTCGCATTCTGGTGGATGCATGCCATGGTCTGCGTGTGGCTGCTGTTCGCGTTCGTGCTTTTCATCGGCGAACCGTTCATCCTCCACCGCTTCTTCCCACGTCTCGTCAACACGAAACCCGATTTCGCCTTCGCGTTACTGCACAGGGTGCACTGGGTTCTGCTCGCGCTGAGCCTCGTGACGATCTTTGGCGCGGTCGCGGGCAGCCACGGGTGGTCGATCTTCTGACGATGCAACGTATCTGTAACGAGGCCTCGCTTCTCCTCGAAGCGGTCACGTCGGCTGTGCGGTCTGATCGACTGCGGATAACGATCCGCTAGCGCGCGTCGCCTGCCGGAATCGCCGGCGTCAGTTGCACCGGCGGCGCGGCTGCGGCGGCAGGCTTGGGGGGAGCCGGTGGCGGTGTCCGCCTCTTGGCCGGCGCCGGCTGGTGCGCCGTCGACTGTGCCTTGGCGGCCGCCGCCGGGCGTGGCGCCGGTGTCGGCGTTGCTGGCGTGGTTGCCGCGGCGGTCGATGAAGACGGTTCAGGGTTCATGATACTGACCGGCGGAATAGATGATGCGCTCGGAAAGTCCGCAGTCGTCGGTTTGCCGGTCGGCATAGACGGCGGGCCACCCACCATCGCCGCCGCAGAATCGGCCGGATTGGCGCCACCGCTCCATGACGGGGCATATCGCGTCACCAAGCCGTCGTAGACCTTCTCTTCCATATTGGCGGCGATCTGGTTGTGATCGGTGAGCGATTGGAAAGCCTTGCAGTTTGAAGCGCTGCAACGATCGCGCGTGACCAGCACATGCGCGACCAATCCGTAGCGGTCACGCTCCACCGCGCGGCGCAAGGCCTGCAGCTCCGGAGTCATCACCTTGTTAGCAGCGCTGACGTCGCCGAACGCGGTGAGACTGCTGACCTGTGACGCGGCGTAGGAAACTGCCGCCGCGACATTGTCCGGCGAGGCGAACAGCGCTCCCTCGCAAGCCGTCTCGACACTGTCGCCGGCCAGATCATCGACGCACGACAGCGCCGGCAACGACGCATTCACCTGCATCGGCGCGCGGGCGTTGACGCCGCCATCGCCACCCGAGCCGAAGCTGCGCATGGTGGCAGCGGCGGCCACCGCGACCGCCAGAAGCGTAATCACCGTCAGCGCGCCGTTGGCGACGGATTTTTCTGCACGGAATAGTGTGACGACGAGGACGAGGGCAAAAAAAGCGGCCGCAGCAAATGTCAGCCACATCGGGAACGTCGGCGAGCGCCATAACTGATCGAGCGAAGTCGTCCAGGTCCAGTCCATGCGCAATGTCCCCTCAAGCGCATTGCCGGCGAGTTGCCACACCGGTTGCCACCGGCAAATGCTCTCAGAATATCAACTTGAGCTCAACGCCACCCACACTCCCACCGTAGCCGTCGCGCGATGCGCCGTGGCCACGCCTCCCACCGTCAATCGATCCAGACGGACAATGCAATTCAACCGCAGCAGTTGAACCGGAATGGCTGACGTCAGGCGACGTCGAGCTGGCTTTCCTTGGCGACACGCTCGAAAGCCTCGGTCGAGCTCTTGATCCGATACTGACAATCATCACCGTCGGTGGGCAGCAACCGGATCACTTCATAGGTTCCACTGGCAGCCGGGCGCGCCACGTTACTGGCGGTAAAATAGACAGTCTCTCCAACGATATACTTGTGCTTCAACGCCCTCTCCATCGCGCAACGATAAATGCCGGCCTGCTCAAGATCCCCGCAGCCACGGCCGACTTGAAGTCCCGGCCCCCTATAGCACGTGGGGGTCGTGTTTGACCAGCAAGAACGGAGCATGGCAAATGTCTATTTTTTGCAACCTTTTCAGCGAGATAAGTCTATTTTCAAGGGAGATAGACCAATGCCTGCCTGAGAACGGCCGACAGCGCCAAGGCCCCGGGAATCCAGCAGAATTCCCCGGGTGCAATAGGATTATCGGGGAATCGTCGCCAGGCGATCAGGCCGTGTGCGGAAGCTTTCCGGCCGGGCTTGCCTGATCGACGGCAGTCGGAAGTTGCTGCGCCAGGATCGCCGAAAGCTGATCCAGCGGCACGTTGAAGCGGGCCGCGAGTTCCTTGACCTTCTCGTTGCCGAGCACCTGCTGCAATTGATCGGCGGTAATCGGGATGTTCTGGCCATTCCCGATCCAGGATTTGACCTGATCGCCAAACCCGCTCTGCTCGAGCTTCGCAACGATCGCCGACAGGCCGCCCTGCCCGCCGCTGCCGAGCACCTGGCCCAGCACCGCGGGAATCACTGAGCCTTCAAGCTGGCTCAAGACGCCCTTGAACGCCGGTGAATCACCTAACGCATCGAGAATTCCCATAGCCACACCCTTTCACGCCAGCCGAATGCCCATCATCCAGACTCCGACGCCGGCATCCGTCAAGGCGGAAGGCAGCCACTTCTTCGCGATCAGCGCCTCAGTCGGTTTCGAATTTATCGATCACGATGGTCTCCGCGAGCCCGGCAGCGGTCCACTCCGCAAACGCGGGCTGCGACTGCATCGCCTCCATGTAGTCACGGACGAGTGGCGTGAGTTCGATTGCGTAGGTTCGGAACCGATGCACCACCGGACCGTACATCGCGTCGGCCGCAGTGAACTTGCCGAACAGGAACGGACCCGATTTGCCATGGCGCGCACGACAATCGCTCCAGATCTCCTGGACGCGCACGATATCGGCGCGTGCGCTCTCCGAAAGAACCTTGGCCGCGATAGGCCGATGCAGATTCATGCCGCACTCGTTACGCAGCGCCGCGAAGCCGGAATGCATCTCGGCCGAAACCGACCGCGCGTGCGCGCGCGCGGCGCGATCCGCGGGCCACAACTGTGCGTCAGGAAACTTCTCCGCGAGATATTCGATGATCGCCAGCGAATCCCAGACCGTGACATCGCCATCGATCAGCGCAGGCACTTTGCCGGATTTGCTGACGTCCAGAATGCGGCGCTTGTCGGCCTCTCCAGTGTAGAGCGGGATGAAAATTTCCTCGAACGCAATGCCGCTGGCGCGCATCGCCAGCCACGGCCGCATCGACCACGACGAATAGTTCTTGTTACCGATCACCAGTTTCATGGTCATGCGACGATCCTTCACGAACTGCGCTGACGTTGCCACGGCTTGATGCAGGCGATCAATACGCCCGGTGGAGCAGCCCCGAAACAGGCTGGCTTGCGTGGTGCTGACGAATGCGCCAATGCAAGGCGCATGTCCTCACCCGATTCGACCTCCACCGCACTGCCTCTCGAAGAGGCCATTCTCCAGGCGTTGTCGCGTTCCGACGGCAAATCCCTGAGCGCCCCGGAAATCGCGCACGCCATCGCGCCCGAAGGCGACTGGCATGGCCTGCTGGTGCCGATCCGGCGCGCCGCCGTGGCGCTGGCGCAGGTCGGCCGGCTGATCATCTACCGCAAGGGCAAGATCGCCGATCCGAACGACTTCCGCGGCGTCTACCGGCTCGGCCTGCCACGCCAGGATTGAGCGCACGCTATTTCGGTTGCGGCGCCGGGAACAAAGCGCGGCTGCGCCCGGACAGCCAATAGCTCAACAGGCCCACCCATTCGTGAACGGCAACATCGCTGCGCGCCAACCCTGCGCTCAGCTTGTCGAACGGATTCGCCGCATCGACCCAGCCGCGCGTGCGCCAATCGACCGGATAGGCTTCAACGTCGAAGCCCTCAGCCCGAAACACGCCGACGGATCGCGGCATGTGAAACGCCGACGTCACCAACAACCAGCGCTCGCCGGATTTCGGATCGACGAGCTTGCGAACGAACCGTGCGTTCTCGGACGTCGTGCGCGAAGCCGCGTCGAGAATCACGCGGCCACCATCGAGGCCGAACTGTTGCAGTAGCCGACCAGCAATAGGGGCTTCAGGAACCGGCTGTTCGAGCAGCATCGCGCTGCCGCCGCTGAACACAATGCGGGCTTTCGGAAAACGCCGCGCCAATTGCAGCATCGCAAGAATACGATCGCCGGCCGCCCCCAGTTCGACCGAGTCCCGCGCGGCGGAGACCTCGGACAGGATGCCACCCCCAAGCACAAT
>Ga0207657_10002500_pt1 | contig 19882 bp, 29 predicted proteins | sample KBSC33metaG_FD_184316 | JGI IMG/M metagenome (GOLD analysis project Ga0207657, IMG submission 184316) | Corn rhizosphere microbial communities from Kellogg Biological Station, Michigan, USA - KBS C3-3 metaG (SPAdes) (version 2) | ecosystem: Host-associated > Plants > Roots > Rhizosphere > Soil ... | reverse complement strand
TCGCTGGGTCGAGCCTTAGCCGCACGGCTTCCGCCATTTGCCGTGGGGTTTAGGCCTGCTGAGAATGCGAAGTGGGGCGCCTTGGCTTAAACCCCGCCCAGCCCCTGCCTCGCAGGGATCTCCCATAGGTGGCAAGATCATCCTCGCGGGTGATGTCGAGCCTTCCCGCGCCAGATCGCGACGATCAGTCCCACGCCAAGAGCGCCCGCACCGATCACATCAAGAATGAACAAGCCCCACTCACCGACTAACATTGCGCTTTGATACGGCGAGTGCCTTAAAGATGCTTGAATACCCTAGGGGTAGCTCTGGGGGTTCCAACCGTGGATCGGGCTGTGGAAAGTTAGGCCCGTTCAATTGACAGCCAGCGGGTGAGAGCGTGTTAGACCTTGTGGAACGGCGCTTTTTCCGTGGCGTTGAGGTGCAAGGGCGGGGTCAAGGAAATCGAAAGTGCTTGGACCCTTCCGCCCCACTCTGTGTATCTCGCTCGCACTGCTGCTCGCGCTTCCCGCAACGGGCTTGGCTGCTCGGCAACGATCCCCGAATCTAAGCCTTGAGAGCGTCAATGACGCCGCGTGGCAAGCACAAGGGAAGCCTTCCACAACCTTGCTCGTGAAGCTGCAAATCTTGCTTGATCGGGCGCATGCCTCACCTGGAGAGATCGATGGCACTTTAGGCGAGAACACTAGCAAGGCGCTTGCAGCCTATGCTGAGATGAAGGGCCTTGAAGCGACCGAACAGGTCACCGAGGAATTGTGGCGCGCCGTCACTCGAAACGACACTGAACCAGCCCTCGTCACTTACAAGATTACTGAAAAAGACACGCGCGGCCCCTTTGCCAAAAAAATTCCTGAGGATTTCCGCGCAAAGGCAGCCATGGACCGTCTCAGCTATACGAGCCCGCGAGAGCTTCTCGCTGAGAAGTTCCACATGAGCCCGGACCTCCTGCGGAGGCTGAACCCCGGCACCTCCTTTGACAAGGAAGGACAGGAGATCGTGGTTGCCAATGTCGAGCGCGACACCTTGTCTGGCAAAATCTCACGGGTAGAGGTCGATGCAAACCGGCAGCGAGTGAAGGCTTATGAAGGAGACAAGCTCGTTGCCATCTATCCTGCCACTGTAGGAAGCGAAGACCGCCCGACTCCTAAGGGGGAGTTCAAGGTGATGAAGATCACGGAAAACCCGGTCTACCATTATGATCCAGCGCTTCACCTCCGTGGCGTTCACGTGAATGAAAAGCTCAACATACCGCCTGGACCAAATAATCCAGTCGGTGTCGTGTGGATCGATCTTTCTGCCGAGGGTTACGGCATTCATGGCACGCCTGATCCAGACAAGATCAGCAAATCGGCTTCACATGGCTGCATTCGCCTCACGAACTGGGATGCGCTTGAGCTTGCGAAGCGTCTCAACAAAGGAACGCCTGTCCTAATCGGGGACGGCGAGAAAACGGGTCGGTTGGAGGCCCCGGACCAAGGTTCGCAGCAGTTGGCTGGAACCGAAGAACCGCCGCTACCTGAACGGAGTCCGGCGACCGGTGGCACAGAACAGACGCCTGTTGCTCCGGGCCAGAGGACCACAATTCCTTGGAGTGAGACCGAGATCGCAGAGGCTAAAATCAAATGTAGTGAAGCGCTCTCCTCACTTACGCTCAATTACGAGCCGCTTCCGCCAATCAAAGAGGGACTATGCGGAGCGCCTAGCCCCGTCCTGCTAAAATCGCTCGGACTCAATCCTGAGGTCGCCTTAGACCCACCAGCAACCGTGACCTGTACCCTGGCCAAGGCGCTGAGCACATGGCTAAGCGAGAGCGTTCAGCCAGAGGCGAAAGCCTTGTTCAATTCTCCTGTTACCAAGCTGCACGTTGGCTCTTATACCTGCCGCAACCGCAATGGCGGTGCTGACCTACCCTTGAGCGAACACGCACTCGCAAACGCGCTTGATATTTCCGACTTCGTGTTGGCCTCAGGCGAGAGGATCGCTGTGGTCGATAGCTGGCCTTCAGATAATCCACCGCTGCCCATGCCCAATCCGGACCGGGTGTCTTCCATCTCCTCCGTGAAGCGCGTATCGGTCAGCTTAGAGGACCCCGAAAGAGTATTCCTGAAATCTGTGCGCGACGACGCCTGCGGCATCTTTGGCACGGTGCTGGGGCCTGGCGCCGATGAGGCCCACAAGAGCCATCTTCACCTCGATATGAAGGAGAGAGGGGGCGGGAGCTTCTGTCAGTGAGGGTTCGAAGCCGCCAGGACCCGCTCCAGGTCCACCGCCACGGCCAAAGCCAGCGCCGCCATCGGCACCAAGAAAGCTGATCGGAACGATTTGGTGAAGCACGGCTCTGACTCGCGTGACGGACTGGACCAGCGGGTGGACCCGCCAAGTTCGTCTCACGGTTGCTCCTCGGTGAGTTGGATTAGGTTTAGGGGTAGGCAGCTTGCGGAGTGAGAGCCTAGTGGAGAGTGTCGTCGGGAAGCAGGGGTCGCATCGCCAGCGCGAGGCAACCCGCCTTCGTCGCGACAGCTCGCAGTCGCCGGTTATTGCCACTAATGCTCACAAAGCCATGATTGGCAAGGCTCGCGAGTATCCAGTTCAGAGAGGCCAGTTGTAATCCGCCCTGCGACGCTGCCGAGTGTAAAAGGTCCAACTCCTCTTCGCCCATAACACGCACACGGTAGTTCTGTTCGGGTGTGAGGTCTTTCTCCTCGCCTGCTCTTATGCCTCTAATTGAAGGGGCAGCGCCATATGGAGTCTGAGGACGAAGGGCCATTGTACCTCCAGGCCCATAACAACAACTTCAAAGGAGAAAAGTTGCTTTAGGAAGTGAGGGGGTTACGTGTCACCTAGTAAGACGACTTAGTGTGAACGCCTCGATTGCTCCGATGATCGCTTGCGCGTGCAATTGATCTAGGTAACCCTTGGACAGGCTCATCGTGGCATAGCACCATGCTTCGACAATTGCTGGTGCAGCCCATCGCGGGTCCATCGTGCCCCCCTGTCCGATTGCCTTGGCCTGCTCTTGCATAGCGCTAGAAGCGACCGTAGCCACTATCGCCTCGTTGTTCGCAGCCCTGGCTACGCTGAGGTACGTATCGACGCGCTTAGCAATATCGGTCTGCACTTCGAGGGGGAGCTTCTGAACTTTCTCCAAGTGCGAGAGCACCGATTCTGCATAGCAACTTGAGGGCGAGGACATGAGTACGCGTCTCCCACCGCCGTATCGATCCCAAGTTGCCGTGACAGAGTCAATGGCCGCAATCGTTGGCACGAATAAAGCCTGGGTTCGCCCAGCATCCGTCTAGATGCTTGGGTGTCTCGTCAGAGAGGCACGGGAGCAAACCGTCAGTTTTGCTTCATCGGGTTGACCAGCTTTTCCAGCATGAGCTTGCCCTGCTTCTCCACCAAGGCCTTTGCCTTATTGGCCAACAGCGAGAGCAACCAGGGAAGTTGCACCTCAAGCCTGACGTGGTCCCCGGCGACATCAATAGTGCCGGTCGTGGTCTGCCCGAGCAGGCTTACACGAAAATCCAGGTGATCGCCGGACCATTGGTTCCTGAACGTGAAAAAGGCTCCGCCCTTTGACTGGGCGTCGTTGAAGCTTGTCTGCAAGCGGCGCAGAGCTTCAGCTTTACCAAGCCGGTGCGGAAGGCTGACGCCGATAGGTTGGGACATCTACGGCTGCTCCGAACTACGGCTCTATAGCGGCCCTCATATAGGGAAGCTGCGCGAGGCTTAAAAAGGAGTCCGCCCATCTGGATATAGGTTCCAGACGTAGGCGAGTCGGCCATGGAACCGGTCGCTTTGATTGACCAAGTTCCCAAAGCGGGTAGGATGGACGCGACCCAGAAACACCCGCGTTGGTCCGGCGAATTTGGGGTGTAGCTGGGTCGAGACTGGGCCGCGCGGCTTCCGCCAGTTTGCCGCGGGGCTCAGAACTGCTGAGAATATTGCGATAACTGGGGGCGCCTTGGCTTAATCCCGCCCAGCCCCTAATCGCAGTCATGGGTCGAGTGTGACTCCGCGTCGGGTGTGTGCCCGCGACTCATAGGCAATTTTGCTACACAAAACGCAAAGCAGGATTCCACAACATGCGTCCTGAGCGGGCGCGCGCTCTCTCATGCCATGGCACTCGCATCGTGGTCGAGTTGGCCAACGATTACGCTCACACCTACGCGCCCTTTATTCAGGCGGCAGTAAGGGAAGTCGGTCACAACTATCGACAGGTCGCGAAGTGGCTCACGCGGGAGCGCATCCCCGCGCAACGGGCCGGCCAATGGAAAGCCCAGAGCGTGAAGAACCTAATGGTGCGCTACCGGCGTCTGACAGGCAGGCGCATCCTCCTCCCCTACAAGAAGTTTCCAACGCCAGCGCACCGTTATCGGCGCCCCTAAACGTCGCCGGGAATGTCCGCTTTGTAGCGACAAGCGGACATCCTGCGCGCGTGTTCGCCTTGCTCGCTTCGGCGAGGAGCCGTCCTCATAGGCAATCGCCATGACCCCGAAGGCGCCCGCCCCAGTCGCGGATGGGAGGAGGGCTTACAGCCATCGCTCGTCTCACATCTCGATGCTGCATCAGCCGAACCCGCCGTGCCTTACGCGGCGGGCTTCTTTGGGTCATTGGCGGACATTTGACATAGAAATTCGTCTAGGCCGCTGCCGCTGGTCTATTGGCGGCCAAATGGCTAAGCCGCCGATCCGGATCGAATGTGATTGAGACGATTGTTCCCGGAAAGCCGCACATGAGTTCCACATTAGCAGCAAGCTGCTGCGCGAATGCACCAACCAGCCGACGTCCAAGACCAGTGCCTTGCACTGAGTGCTGAGGGCCAACCCCGTTGTCGTTCACGGTCAAACGTAGTTTGGTGCCGATCCTCTCTAGGCTCACCCAAATCCTGCCGTTAGTGCCGTCGGGAAAGGCGTACTTCAATGCATTAACAATAAGCTCGTTGATGATCAGTCCGAGGGGTACGGCATCGGCAACGTGAAGAGGATGACTTACGGCCACGCATTCAATTGCCGTAAGCCGCCGGAAATTACCCGCACAGGCCAAGATGTCCTCACATAAAGCCTTGACGAAGATCTGGCTGTCGATCGATTTGCCTTCCATTGCACCCAGGCAAAGCTGGCCATGAATACGCGCCATTACGCTCATTTGTTCGACCGCCTCTTCTAGAGCGGTCTTAGCCTGAGGATCTGTCACGCAGACCGATTTCTGTCGAATGACCGCTGAGAGGACCGCAAAATTGTTCGCCACCCGATGCGTGAGCTCCGTGAGCAAAACGGATTTTTCCCGTTCAAGATTGGCTGAAGCCTCGCGTTCTTGGCGAGCCACGACCAGAGCTTCCCCCAATCTGCCGATTATCAGGACAGTGCCAGCGGATAAAAACGCATACAGCTCGACCTCAATGAGATCTGCCGCATTCGAAATGTAGAGGGAGTTGCCGGGCTCAAAGAAAGGCAACGATAGTAAAGACGTGAGAGCTACTGTAAAAAAACCGATAGCCCGGCCAAACGCTAAGCTGCACCCGCCCACTACAACAAAGAAAAGGAGGAAAGGCTCACCAGGTACGTTGGTGGCGATTGGGATCTGGAACAGATAAGCCCCGACCACCGCGAGACTTGCTATTGCGACGCGCACCCATAGCGGAAGAGCGTTCAGTGCTCCCAATGTTGCCAGCATAATCGGGACCCAACCGAGTCTTTGGTCCCCCGTCCCCAACTAACCAGCTACTCGTTTGTGTTGCTTTCAGGGCCGCTTTCCGGCGCGATGGGGCTAAGGAGACAATGTCTCTCCTCTAAGCCTCTCGAATAGGCCGCATGGGCAATTGGGCGCCCACACGCTACTTCCCCAATGGCCTGCTGAGTGACATGAAGTTGGTATAAAGACAAATGTCCGCTTGGGGTCAGAAACTTAACGCGCGAGCCATCGGGCAATCACCAGCGGAATTTCTGACCGGGCTTTTCTGCTTGTCCCAACAGCAGAGATACGGGGATAAGAGGCACGGCATAGGTTCCGTCGGGGGTAGCGTGCTGTAATCTGCCGTGGAGCTAGGGGGCGAATCAATCGCCAGACTCCGACGACTGCCGCGACAGAGAGGCTTCATCCCGGTCGTTTGCGGGGCGACCGAGAGCCAACCTCATCACTTAATCGATGCTGAATTAGCCGTGGCAGAGGCACTTGAGGGTCTCCACTACGCCACGGAGATCATTGAGGTTGCCCTCGACCTCGCCTCGATCGAGACACTGCCTTCACGACGGCCACTCGTGGTCTTTAATCTTGTTGATGCGATTGATGGCGACGGCCGGTTAGCGCCCCGTGTACCAGCGCGGCTCGATGCTCTTGGAATTGCTTATACGGGTTGCGGCACGCGGGCCCTGTTAGAGACACTTTCCAAGGTTGGCACCAAACTGAAGCTCGCTCATGCCAGCTTAGTAACTCCGGATTGGTCTATGGATGGGTCGGGGCTTGATCCTGATGCGCGCGTGATCGTAAGCCAGTGTGGGAGCATGGCTCACTTGGGCTAAACGAAACCTCTGTGGTGCGTTGCGCAGATGCACTGGGAGTCATCTCCGCACGCACTTTGCGTCTTAACACCAAGCATTTTGCCGAAACCTATATCGAGGGGCGTGAATTCCACGTTGCCTTGCTTGAGCGGACTTGGGGTGTGGAGTTATTGCCGATCGCTGAAATCCGGTTTGACGGCCTCGAGGTCCATGCCTCCAAAACCTATGGCTACGATGGCAAATGGACACCGGACAGCGCCGCCTATATCGGCACATCGCGGCACTTCGGTCTGGAAGACAGTGAGCCTGAAATGGCCAATAGGCTCATGCAGCTCGCGCTGGCTTGTTGGATGCTGTTCGGGTTCAGTGGCTATGCTCGCGTCGATTTTCGTGTCGATGCGAACGGAACACCCTTCATCATCGACGTAAATCCAAACCCTTACCTTGCGCCGGATAGTGAAGATGCTGCCGCCGCGGCGGAGGCAGGATTGTCCTACAAGGATTTGGTCGCCAGCATCGTCGAGAGCTCACTTAAATTTTCGCAACAATACAGTCTGCGCTATGCGTCGCAACAGAGAATTGCGTAGCACACGCTATTGGGCTGGAGGTCAGCGTGACGAGTCGTCCAATAGGCCCAGTTGCACTAACGCCAGCAACTTAAAAATGTAATTCCGAAAGACAATTCGAATATATAGCCAACATCATCAATGTGGAGGTTTGATCAATGCCAAGGGGACGCACGCGTCGGGTTCGTCGCGAGTGGACTGCACAGGACGAGAGAGAACTAAAGCGACACTCGAAAAACAGGACTCCTGTGACAAAAATTTCCAAGGCGCTGAAGCGTACTGTTGGCGCTCTAAGACAGAAGGCACGTCATTTAGGAATCGCGATCGGGCACAGACAACAACCCAAAAGGCGTTCTCGTCGGGGTTGACGTGACCAGGACGATGGTTGCGCAGTTCCGTCTGCCGTGGCTGGATTGCGTTAGCTCTTATGCGCGCTAGATGTCCGCTTAGGGCCATTAGCGGACATGATGGAAGTAGACATTCTGCGGGGCGTCGCTTCCCCTATGTGCCATTTGGGGACCATGGGCTGGCTACTTCCAACCTTGCCGTCTGAAATAAAGGTAGGTTTCAACCTTGAGGATCCTACGTGAAAATGCGACGCCGAGCGCTAAAGACCGGTGCGTCGCTACCGAAAGAGTCCCTATAGTTGGCACAAGGCTGTCGGCAAAAAAGGCCCATTGATGCGTTGGTCTCTCACGCTCGGATCGATCGGCGGAACGGCGATCCGCATCCACGTGACCTTTCTCTTGTTTCTGATTTGGCTCGGCGCAATTTATTACCGGCAGGGCGGCGCCGAAGCCGCCTGGCAGGGCACGATCTTCGTCGTCCTCATCTTCCTGTGCGTACTTCTGCATGAGCTTGGCCATGTGTTCGCTGCACGGCGCTATGGGGTAAACACTCGCGACGTGACGCTGTGGCCGTTCGGCGGCATCGCCAGCATGGAGCAGATGCCCGAGAAGCCAGCCCAAGAGCTTGTCGTGGCGCTCGCGGGTCCCGCCGTGAACGTGGTCATCGCCACGGTGCTGTTGCTCTGGCTCGGCTCTCGCCTCGACCCTGAGAATCTCACCAAGATCGACGATCCCGCAGTCTCCATGGCGGCAAAGGTCGCCGGCGCCAACATCATTCTGGTTCTGTTCAACATGATCCCCGCCTTTCCTATGGATGGCGGTCGCGTTTTGCGCGCGCTTCTCGCTATATGGATGGGCAATGCCCGCGCCACGGAGGTTGCCGCCGCCATTGGTCAGGGCTTCGCCGTGGTGTTCGGCATCGTCGGCATTTTCTACAATCCGATGTTGCTCATCATCGCCGTCTTCATCTTCCTCGCGGCGTCCGGCGAAGCCGCTCAAGCCCAGCTTCGCGCCGTGGCGCAAGGTTCGCTCGTCTCCGATGCCATGATCACGAAGTTTGCGTCGCTGGGCACCTCGGCGACCGTTGGCGACGCCGTCGACGCGCTGATCCGCACGACCCAGACGGAGTTTCCCATCGTCGATGGGTCCGGGCATCTGCGCGGCGTGCTCACTCGCGACGCCATAATCAAGGCGCTGAAGGAGCGCGGCCCCGACACGCCGGTGCTCGAAGTGATGCAGGCCGACATTCCTACCGTGCCGGCGCGCGCCAAGCTCGATACAGCCCTACGATCTCTGATGGAGAAGGGACGCCCGGTGGTAGGGGTCATCGAGGCGGACGGCCGTCTTGTCGGCCTGCTCACGGTCGAGAATCTCGGCGAGATGATGATGGTTCAAGCCGCCCTGTCTAAGACCTATCAAGCCACGGAAAAATTTTTTCGCTAGGTCACTACGCAGATACAAGCCGGCTCAACGGTGTGCAGGTGTAGAGAGAACACCTAGTAAGAGGACGACAATCGGGCCGATAGGGTTCATCTTCCTTCCTCCACGGTCAGCAGGTACTTGCGCAGCCATTCTGCCTTACCTCAGCAACCTTGGCCTTGAGCTGGTCGAAGAGATCATCAGGTGCCCCGGCGATAACCCTGTCACCAATCAGGAACATAGGTGTGCCCTTCAAATCGAGCTTTTGGGCGAGTTCCTTGGCCTCATCGAGCGCTTTCTTGATGTCGGGGTCCTCCGCGTCCTTCTGCAGCTCATCGATGTCTAGCCCAAGCTCCTTGGCAATCCGCAAAGCCTTGTCCTTGTCAGCCTTGCCAGGCTCGGAGAACAGCTTCTGGTGCATCTCGAAATATTTGCCATGCTTGTTCGCGGCGAGCGCGAGCTTGGCCGCACCCACAGAATCATCGCTGAGGATCGGCAATTCTTTGAGCACCAGCCGAACCTTTCCGTCTTCGTTAATAAGTTTGAGCACGTCGGGAAGCGCGTGGCGGCAATAGGGGCAGTTATAGTCAAAAAACTCTGCCACGCTCACGTCGCCATTGGGGTTGCCAGCCACATGGGAAACCGGCGACCGGAAGATCGCATCGGCATTTTGCGAGATTGCTTTTTGCTGCTGCACCGACTGCTCGGCGGCCTGCCGCTTATCGAGCTCATTCGTCATCTCGACCAGGATTTCGGGTTTGTTGATGAGGTAGTCGCGAATGATCCGCTCGATCCGCTCCGGGTCGGCCGATTCAGGTTTCAGCGGGGCGTAGCGAAGAATGAGATAGCTCGTACCCGCCGCCGTCACCGCGGCCACAACTGCAGCCAAGGCCGCGTTGACGAGAACATTATTGGGTTTCATTTTTTGAATCCTCTGTAAAACTCAATTGGTCTCCGCACTTCAAGGAGAGTATGCAGGGTCGAATTGACGACTAGGGGAATTGATAAAACTGATCGTTCAGATACTTGACGAGGTTCTGAGTTTCAATCGCGGAAAATTCTTTGTTTGCCATATGACTGCAGTCACCCAATCGCTTTTTCAGGGCATCCAACGACTGAACGATCCGGTCCTTGCGGGTGTGAATGCCGGTGTCGTGGCATCCCATGCAGTTAGCGTGATACAAGCGCTTCCCCTCGGCGCTGTCGCCCGGCAATTCGGCTGCGTAAGCGCTCGGCATCAGCAGGACAAATAGCGACGCGCCCACAATGCTTTTCATGATTTGCCTCCGAGGCTGCCCGCCTAGACCATGCCCCACATCATGCCGCCGTCCGCAATGTGCTGCTATGCGTTACAACGGCTTCCAGTCCCCGGACGGGCCCGGCTTAGGCCGGAGCATATAGGTCGCACCAACCCATTGGGCTGATCCTGCCTTCGACTACTTGGCAGGCGCCCGCTCCCATCATTCCCATCATGGAACCGCCTTCCATGCACATGCCTCCCATCCCGCCGCGTCTGCCGTTGCTTGCGATGTAGTACTTGCACATGTGGCACATCTGCATCCCTTTAGGGGAGTCGCGGTAGTGGACAGCCGCTGCTTTGGCGTCAGCAGCCGTGGAGACCAGCATCAAGGCATTTCCCGCAGCAATGGAGAACAGGCCTAAGCCTTTGAGCTGAAATGTGTGACATTGATACCTCCGAGCGATACCCCCCGGAGACGTCACACTCTAGCCGATCTACGAACCTTCCGCTTTGAGCTAAATCAAGTTGACACTGCGACTTAATGCATCTTTGTCTCGACTGGACCACCACAGCCTTGGCCCACGTTCCAGAGGTCAGTGAGCTGCTGACCAGTGTAGTGGCGCGTTCGGATAAGATATTTGCCTAACCCACCATACACCTTCCAGCGCCAGCACTTGCAGCAGCACGGACCCTGCATGTCGGAGTCCTCCGTCGCATAATCATACGCAGCCTGCTCCTCTTTATTGAGCGCCATGTCGTAGTAGCCGATAAGCCGCTCCGCCAACGGTGCTGGAATGTCGTAAGGGTCAGGTGGCACCTCAGCAACGTCGGAATACTTCTTGAGCCCATCCAACTGCTGTCGGTAACGGGCTTCGTCCATTGGCGCACAACAAGAGCCCTCCAGCTTCGCGTCGGAAGGCATGAGCTTTATCGAGTTCTCAAACTGCACCGAGCATTGCACGTTGCCGTGTTGGCTGAGGTAGTTGAAGCGAGTTGTGAGGTTTGCGTCATCTGGACCTTCGGCGCTCGCGATCTCTGCACTTACAGGCCAAAACGACAGTGCAGCCACGAGGGCAATCATCAGAGCGGCTGTCCTCGCGCGAGTGAATGGGTCGTCCAACATTGTTCGCCTCCTAAGGGGGGCTCACTCCTCTTAACATGGTCAACACTATAGGCCCGCTGCTAGTACGTACGCCACCGGTCGGTCTATAGGCGAAGTGGAGAGGACCACCACCTGGGCCACCGCCGCGGCCGAAGCCACCACCACCACCGCCAGGAAGGTTACTGATCGCGCCCAGATTGCTCGCGGTTTACGCTTCACAGATGCGAGCAACCGACGCATCCGTACGATCTAACCCGAGCGCTGAGATGCCGATTGCTAAGATGCATCCTGAGGCCAGCACAGGACTCGTGCAAAATCGAAAGGCCCTAGCCGGTGAGAGACCCAAAGATCGAGCAACGTTCTGGGAGAGTCCTCTGAGCCCGTCTGGAGTCACCTGGCTCGAAGAATGGCTCTGACCGGTCGCGGATGCGCGTTGAAACAGCGCTCCAGTCCCCATTCTCGCCGCATATTGGATGATCGCGCCATGCGAGGGTTGTACCCATGCCCCATTGAGGGAGCATCTTTTCAGTACCTCTTCAGCCACAGGGGCCTTCTAGTCAGAGGCCGCTCCCAACAGTTCTTCGTAAATGGGAGCGGCCTCACACTTGGAAACAAATCCCGCCAGGTGGGAGTTGATCCCGTGAGGGAATTTCATGGTCCACCTGTACGTCGTCACGTTTGGGGCTGTGGCAGCCGCGAATATCATCGCGGTAGTCGCAATCTGCTGCCGCGATAAAGCGTGACCGGAGCCGTTTTTGGCCGCTTTGGCTATGGCCAAACGTGCGGAGGTAGTAAAAAGCCATCTCTCAAGATGGCTATAAGTGCCCCACCGTGGGGCTGGAGAAGGTTGGGGCGTACCTCATTGTTTTGCGTAAGAGGGGTCTCCCATGACACTGCACCTACTGGGTATAGCTGCCGAAGAGTCTGACGAGCCGCAAACCGAATGCGACGCCAATCCTATTGATCAATTCTGGATGGCGGCTGGTGACCTGCTCATCGAGATCGTCAAACGCCAACCCGACATTCAACCAATCATCGACGCTGTAATTGATGCTGGAGGCGACATCGAGATCGCCGCGCACAATCAAGCGGGGAAAATCTCATTTGCCTTGGCTGAGCCTTCGGGCCTTCGGCATGTGCTTCTCGCTGATGCGCGGCAGCTCTTAGAGTAGCTCCGGCTCCCAGGCCCCCCGCCGTGTAGCGCCTTACGACATCATCGCGTAGCGGGTAGTCAAAGCGCTTAGATTAGACGGGCCACTGAACTTTTTTTGCTTTGAATTGTTGTGGGGCGAGAGGCCCAAATGGCTCTTCGTCCTCACCTTCAAGATTCCCGCGGCATCGCTGCCCGTTCGCTTAAAGCAGGTCGAACGGCAGGCGAGCACAAAGCCCTCACGCCTGAGCAGGAGTACCGAGTACGAGTTATGGGCGAAGAGGAGTTGGAACTCTTACGCGCCACGGCGTCGCTGAAGACGGATTACCCCTGGCCTCTCTGAACTGGATACTTGCCAGTCTTGCAAACCATGGCTTCGTCACCATCAGCCCCAGCAATGATCGGCGATCGCGGGCTGCTGCGACGAAAGCGGGACATTTGGCACTGGAGATGCGTCCCCTGCTTCCCGAGGCCGCTCCAAGCATACACTGATCAATTCGGATCGGCTTCGACGCAAATTAAGCCGCCCGGAACTGCCACCCGGGCTGTTGTGGCGGCATAGGCTCGGACTTTGGCTCAGCCGGAGGCCTCACGCTGCCGAGAAGTCGATCTTCCGTCTTTATGACCATCTGTACGGCGTCAAGGTCGGACTTCAGATCTTCAAGTTTGCCTTGGTGCTCAACCTTGAGCTGCTCGATATATTTATCGAATTGACTCTGCGTAGCGCCGATTTGCTCCTCGAGCAGTTTGGCACGTTCTTGCAAGTCGCTACGGATGTCACGCATCGGGTCATTCCCTCCTTGCTACGACACCAGTTGGGGCTATCTACGACTGTAAGGATTGCGGAAGGACACTCAGGTTGCTTCCAGGTTCTTGCTGCGTCTTCTGCTCTTACGGTTCGGTTCCGTGCCTGCCCATCCAAAAGAGCGTGAAGCCTTGCTGCACTCCGCTTTCGACCCACGTTCCGTTCGACGGTCACGATAGACATGAAGGACGGCCCTGATCTAAGCGACCCCGCCTCGTAGGTCAGGGCCGCCAGGGCTGGGCTTTGGAGAGGTTGTGCCCCGCCCTGAAAAGATCAGATCAGAGGAAAACGCCGAGCGTGAGGCCAAGAGCGGTTATTTCCTGAATTTGCAAAAGAGAAACGGCCCCTAACCCGCATCTCTTGTTGTGTATATCGGGGATAATCCGGAAACCCCTCTTGGCTTTCCTAGAATCGGGGCGCGCAACATAACTGGGCGGCGAGGCTTAGGCTCTTTGACGCCTAGCGCAGCTCCGGGCCTCCCCCGCTGCGAAACACGTCGCCCAAGAGGTGACGCATGAATATCCCCCTGAATCTCAATGACACCACTGATAGGTCACGCGAGAACTACGGTTATAAGACTGAGCGCATGACCCTCGACACCGCGACGCTGCCCGAAGCCGCCCGCGAGCTTGCCGAAAAGAGTTTGGCCGAGACGCGGGAAGCCTACGAGCGCTCGAAGAGTGCACTTGAAGCAGCACTCGACACCCTGGCGAGGTCCTTCGATTCGCTGAGCCAGGGCTCAGCGGCGCTAAACCGTAAGATCATCGAGATTGCTCACCGAAATGTAAGTTCTGGCTTTGACTTGGCCAGGAGCTTGGCAACGGCCAAGAACATCGCCGAGGTGGTAGAGTTGCGAGCGATCTATTGGCGTAAACAGTTGAGTAGCCTGGCGGCCCAAGCGGAGGAGGTGCGTGAGTTGTCAGCCAAGCTCGCAGCCGACATGGCTGCGCCGATCAAGGCCCATGTAAGCCGTAGCATGGAGAAGCTGCGTGAGGAGCTGACTCCGAAGAGAACGCACGGGTGTGAAAGTTTTAGAGGCGGACCGATGCTAGATAAGAAAGCGGGTGCCAAAAAGGAGCCTGGCTAATCCATCAGATCATCGAGCTGCCTTTGAAGCGAAGAAACATTGTTCTGGGCGTTTTCGAGATCAGTTTGGAGGGCCTTCAGCTGATGCTCCTGCTGCTGGTTGGGATTGTCGGCTACCCTGGTGAACTCCGACAGCTGGCTCTCAAGTTGCTGTTTCCAGGCCCGGCAGTGTTCAAGGGAAGTCCTCAATTCACGCACTCGATGCATTGCGGCAAACCTTTGTCCGTTATTCCCTCCTTTCCATGTCACCCCCCAGCCAACGCGAACTAGCCGAAACGGATCTATTTGGCAAGCTGCGGACCGAACACAGATGCTGACGAGCGGGGACCTAAATGACCGAAAGCACATAGGCACCCGTCGCAACGACACCGCAGAGCAGGCAAGTCGTTGTTAGGGATCGAATGAGGTAGCCTGAACCACAGTGCTGAATTAGCACGAAGCCCTGCGATGCCTCGCGGACTACTGCCGCAATCGCTCCGAAAATGGCCGGATACCACCAGCCCCAATGAAGTAATCCGGCGACGCCAGACAGGACCAAAGCGATGTCCCACGTCCATTCGGCAACGGTGATCGCTAAGACCCCTTCCCTCAAAGGATGTCTCCCTTCCGTAAGCGAACTTGGGACAAGAACTGAGAAGGAAGCCCCGATTCGTTCGGGGCTTCCCATCAGGAGTGCGGGTTTCCGTGGTCTCCGCTTTTCACGCCCGTGAATAAAAGCGGCCACCCCGCCTGAAGAGAATAGGCCCAAAGTGGGTGAGCGGCTGTAGCGTGACAGACACACGTTCCCGCAATCTTATACGGCTTCAACTGCCCGGCGAGGACATGTAGACTTTTGGTGCTCTGGCCCCTAGCGCCGAAGGGGGGGCTTGCCCTCTGGGCGAGAAGTCGGCAGGCGCGGCCTACTCCAGAGCACCAAAAGACCCGTCTCAGGCCCACCCGTCTTTGCAGCAGGTCATGATAAGTGAGCCTGCATTGGGTCGTCCTCCATCGGGGGAGGCTCAGATGACACACCAAGATGAAACCGAAACACCTACGCGGCCGTCGCTGTATGATCGACTTGGCGGCGTGTACAACATCGCGCCCGTGGTCGACAATTTGATTGACCATGTCATGATCGACCCACGGCTAAATGCGAACCCGCGTGTGGATGAGGCCCATCATCGAGTATCGGCAGCGGGCTTCAAATACTTCGTTACCGAGATGCTTTGCGAGGCCGCTGGTGGACCCCAGCGCTACTCTGGTCGGCCGATGGGAGACTCCCACCGGCACCTCATGATTACCGAGGAAGAATGGCTGGCTTTCATGGATGACCTGCAGCAGACGCTGGACAAATTCGGTGTGCCTCAGCCGGAGCAGAATGAAATCAAGGCAATTGTGGAGAGTACACACGAAGCAATCGTCGTCGCGCCGCTTCAGGAAGGCCGTTGAAGCCACGCGCTTAATTTTGGGGCAAGCCCTCAACTGCAAAGGCCCGGATCGTCTTTGCGTATTTGTCACCAATCTTCCGGTCTTCCTTGTACTGCTCCGAATTGCGCCAAGCCTGAAGCTGTTCCAAGCTGTTCCACTTCACGATGACAACGCGGCGGTTCGGCGGCGCGCCCTCGATCTGAGTGATCTCCTGGCCCGCAGCGAGGGTCTGTCCGCCGAAGTCCTTAGAAGATGTAGCGGCCTTTGGGGCGTATTCCTTCAAATACCCGTCGAGATCGGTCACATCGACCTCAGCGACGTAGTAGACGGGTGGTGTTGCCTGTGCGTGAAGGGCCTGACCTGTTACCGCGCCAAGCGCCACGCCCAAAGTTGCCATCGCTAATAGGTGGTTCGGTTTCATCGATACGCTCATTAAGTCTCGAGACTTGGTCCCATGCTCAGCGGTGACCTTAGCAACGTCTAAATTCCAGGGAGATGGCCCCACTGCACATCCAAGTAGCCAGGCTGGGACATCGTCTACCGACCGCACACATTGGCATTGCTATTCCATTGCAGACCCGCTTTCTTGCAGTCCCCCCTGGTTAAAGGCTGCCGCGTGGTCACTTGAGGCTTGGTCATCGGGTTTGCGATAGGCTTGGCCATCGGTTTGGCAACAGGCTTGGCCATCGGTTTGGCGACAGGCGGCTTGGCCTCGGGTCTGGCGGTTGCATGTTCACTGCTGGGACCTGCCTTCAGGGCATCTATCTGGCTTTGAAGACTATTGTTGTTCGATTGCAGGCATTTTAGCCGCTCTTCTAATTGGTCGGTGTTTGGAAACTTGGCATTGCAGTCGTCAAGCGCCAATGCCGAAGTGCTGAAGAACAAAAAGCAGAGTACCGCAACCCATCTCATTTCACCCCCCAACGTTAAGCTGCGTACGCAACGAGCTACAAACGCCCACTATCAAGGTCGTACTAACGTCGCGAGCTAGGCCTTAGCCTCCGGCGACGCGACCCGCGTCATGGGCTACCCGCTTGCGTTTGTCCTCTCCCATGCCATGCCTCCCAAGTCATCCTGACTTGATCAGCGTCGCGGCCGAAAGCCTCGCCTCGCGAGGCTCTATCCCGATATTCATTTGCCCATGAGGCGGACACGTTCTTCAAACGAAGAAGCTGAAAGAGCCATCCCTCACGATACGTCTGTCTGACGATGGTAGTACTCGGAACTCGGCATTCTCATCCCCCATAACACGTACCTCCAGGGGACAAACTTAACAGCGAGAGTCAGTTACCGGGTACTGACGAGCAGGCTAGTGAGGCGAAAAATCTCCCGGCGTGACTTGGCGGCAACAACAAGCTGTCGGGGGCGAGATCGGCCTGCTCTGAGCCTTTCGCCCGATCTGTGTACGATTCACTCATCGACTGAGGATTACTACCTCCTCGATAGTGTGTTCACGCCGCCTCGGTGATGCCGCGTTCGAGGAATTGCCTGTCGGCAGAGGAAGGCGGGCAGGCCAGCCCACCTGACCTCGGCGGTCCTGGCCGACGAGGGAAATCACGGGGAATGTTGGTCAGGGCCGCTTTTGATCAGCTTCCCGACAATGAAGAAGCGCCGTACGGTTGGAGACGGGGCTTTGGATTGTGCCGAGGTCATTAATTGGCGTAAAGCCGAGCGCCAGCGGCTGATTGCTGAGCGCCTCGCCATCCCTGGCGACATCCGCAGGCGCCACGCGGACCACATAGCCGCCAGCCTCGACGAGGTTATTGGCGAAGTCCGTGGGCGGGTTATCAGCGCCTACTGGCCCTTTCGGGGTGAGCCGGACTTACGTGGCTTCATGGGTCGGGTTTTGAGCCGCGCCGGACGATGTGCTCTCCCTGTGGTCAAAGAACGCGGCAAGCCGCTCGTTTTCCGGCCCTGGAGTCCAGGCGAGCCGCTCGCCAAAGGCGTCTGGAATATCCCAGTGCCTGCAAGCACCGAGGAAGTCGTGCCCGATATAGTGATCGCGCCCGTCGTTGGCTTTGACCAGGCTTGTTATCGCCTAGGCTATGGAGGTGGTTTCTTCGATCTGACTCTTGCAAGGATGAAAAACTCGCCACTCAAGTTAGGATTGGGCTATCGACAGCAAGCGCTCGTGACGATCCACCCGCAGCCGAATGACATTCCTATGGACATGGTCATAACAGAGGAAGGAGCGTGTTTCCCGGAATGAGCACATTCTGGAGGAGGCAGGATTGGCTGGCTCCGCGCTCCCAACATCTGTGTATTCTGGTCAATTGGGCGTTGATCCTGGGTGTTCACTGGGATCGTCCAGGCTCCAAAGGAGAGAGGCAATGGAGATTGCGCGAAGTGGATCGCAGCCCTCCAGCAAAGGACCGGCCGAGTGGTTTACCGGCGATGTGATCATTGACCAGCTATTCGAGGCACCCGAACCAGCGCGTGTTCGTGGCGCAAGCGTCACGTTTGAGCCAGGTGCGCGCACTGCATGGCACACCCATCCTCTCGGTCAGACATTGATCGTTACCTCTGGTCTTGGGTGGGCACAGCGTTGGGGCGGTCCAATCGAGGAAATCAGGCCGGGCGACGTGATCTGGTTTCCGCCTGGCGAGAAGCATTGGCATGGAGCAACACCCTCGACTGCGATGACACATATCGCCATTCAGGAGGCGCTGAATGGCAAAGTCGTGGACTGGATGGAGCAGGTAAGCGACGAGGAATACCGAGTCTGACTAGGGCGATGCCTTACACAGATGGATCGCGGGGAAACCGCGCTTGGAGTTGTCCTCCGATTGAGATGCCGATACCGAAACCGCCCGGACCACCTCCGGGTCCACCGCCACGGCCGAAGCCACCGCCACCCCCGCCAGGAAGGTTACTGATCGCGCCTAGATCGTTCGCGTGAAGGCTTCACAGATGCGAGTACCAAGGCGCACCTCTTATGCGGTCTGACCGATTGCCAGATGCCGCCTGAAGCCCTCAGAGGACTCGTACAGAGTCGAAGGGCCTCAGCCGGTGTTGAGGACTCAACAAAAAAGGGGGCCTGGGCGGCTCTCTGAGTCCGTCTGGAGGCGAGTAGGCTGGAGAGGATGGCTCTTCCCTGGATCGGGCGTATTGACGCGGTTCTAGGCCCCCAATCCTCCATATTCTTTGCTTTGCTGATGTTCACGGCCTCCTTAGGGCCAGCTCGCCCGTTTTAAGGCAGGTTCACCCGAGTTCCGTCAGATGACTCAGAAAGTCGTAAGCTTGGTATCGATGCTGCTGATATGCGGATCGGTAGCGGCGGAGCCAGTTAAGCACCCATCAAAATCTACAGCCGCCCTTCCTTTACCCGCGCCCAAAGAGACCAAGTCTGCACCAAAGGAGCCGCCAGCGAATGAGCTGTTTGGTTCTGCCACCTCGCCTGCTCCACTTGCCTCTCGGGCGATTGGTTCCTACGCGCGAGGATGCCTCGCAGGAGGTGTCGCGCTTCCAATCAACGGTCCTGACTGGCAAGTGATGCGGCTCTCGCGCAACCGCAACTGGGGCCATCCCCGACTGCTCGATTTTCTTGAGCGCTTTGCTGCCGATGCGCGCAATCTTGATGGATGGCCAGGACTTCTCGTTGGCGACATGTCGCAACCTCGTGGCGGCCCCATGGTTACCGGACATTCCAGCCATCAGATCGGGCTAGACGTGGACATCTGGCTGACCCCGATGCCCGACCGGACCCTCACCACGGAAGAACGCGAGAACATGGTCGCAGTGTCGATGCTAAAGGACCCGTTCACCGTTGATCCCGATAAGTGGACCCCGCTTCACACGAAGCTCATCAAGCGCGTCGCCTTCTATCCAGAGGTTGATCGCATCTTCGTGCATCCCGCCATCAAGAAGGTCTTATGCGAGCAGGCGGGCGAGGATCGCGCTTGGCTGGCCAAGGTGCGGCCATGGTGGAACCACTACTACCATTTTCATGTGCGCGTGACTTGCCCGCCGGACGCCCGCGATTGCGAGCCTCAGAAGCCTCTTAGCGGCGACGACGGCTGTGGACAGGAGCTTACCAACTGGTACGCGATGCTGAAGAAAGCAGCGATTGCCGGAGTGGGGCAGCCCGCTACGGGGGCTCTCCGCAAGTCTTCCCCTACTATGAGCAAGCTGCCGCAGGAATGTGGGACCATCCTGACCGCGGGCGGTTTCGAGCCGCCAGTCCCGGCCGATGCCGACACGATGCCGGAGCCAATACGCAAGGCTCTGGCCAGCAAAGAAAGTGGTCCCCCGCCGCCTAAG
>Ga0207657_10002498_pt1 | contig 19885 bp, 18 predicted proteins | sample KBSC33metaG_FD_184316 | JGI IMG/M metagenome (GOLD analysis project Ga0207657, IMG submission 184316) | Corn rhizosphere microbial communities from Kellogg Biological Station, Michigan, USA - KBS C3-3 metaG (SPAdes) (version 2) | ecosystem: Host-associated > Plants > Roots > Rhizosphere > Soil ... | reverse complement strand
CTGTCCGATGCGCTCGCCCTTGTAGCTGTACCAGGCGCCGCTCTTTTCCACCAGATTCTGCGCCACGCCCAGATCTATCAGATCGCCCTCTTTAGAGATGCCTTCACCGTAAATAATGTCGAACTCGGCCTCGCGAAACGGCGGCGCCATCTTGTTCTTCACGATCTTGACTTTGGTGCGGTTGCCCGTCACCACGTCGCCGTCCTTAATGGCCGCGATGCGGCGAATATCGGCGCGGATGCTCGAATAGAACTTCAGTGCGCGCCCGCCGGTCGTGGTTTCCGGGTTGCCGAACATCACGCCGATCTTCTCGCGGATCTGGTTGATGAAAATCAGGCACGTATTGGACTTTGAAACAATGCCCGTCAGCTTGCGCATCGCCTGCGACATCAGCCGCGCATGCACGCCCATGAAACTATCGCCCATTTCGCCGTCGAGCTCGGCCTTCGGTACCAGCGCCGCCACCGAATCCACTACCAGCACGTCGATCGAACCCGAGGTAATCAGCGCATTGGTGATTTCGAGCGCCTGCTCGCCATAATCCGGCTGCGACACTAGCAGGTTGTCGACATCCACGCCCAGCTTGCGGGCGTAAGCCGGGTCGAGCGCGTGCTCGACGTCGATATACGCCGCCATGCCTCCCACTTTCTGCGCCTCCGCCACCACCTGCAGCGCAATGGTGGTTTTACCCGACGATTCCGGACCGAAGATCTCCGAGATGCGCCCGCGCGGGAACCCGCCAATGCCCAGCGCGAAATCGACCGAGATCGAGCCGGTCGAAATCGACGGCACGGCCTGCACCGGCTGCCCTCCCAGTCGTATAACCGAGCCTTTACCGAACTGCTTTTCGATCTGGCTGAGCGTGGCGCCCAAGGCGCGCGAGCGTTCTTTTTCGTCCATAAGGGGATCCTGTTTCTCTCCGGGGGGAAGCCTCATTATAGCGCGTGACCGCGCCGCCTCGACCACTCGTCTGAAGATCAAGACTTTGGCGGAGTCCGCTGTCGCGTTCGTCTAAGTGCGAAAAAGAAGAGCGTGTTGAGAACCGCGACAATGGTTATGAACATGGCGGCATTGGTAGTGAAGCTGAAGGTAAAACGTGAGGCGTTTGCATACAGGAGGCCGAAAAAAGCTCCCGCCACCGTGATGACCGTAAAGCTCCAAGGCTTCTTCAAAAACAGCTGATTTCGGATCATGAATTCACCTCCTTCGCCGCTGTCCCACGACTCTTTCGAGCTCTTGCCTTTTCCATCGATTTTCCGATAGCTATGCCAAGCCAACTGAAGGCTGCCCAGTGCTCCGATTAAGTAGAGACCGCAAAAGAGCAGTACTGGCCCAGACGAGTTGCGACGGAATATCAAAATTCCATTAGCTAGAAAATTAACTGTCAAAAATAGAAAAATCGCCACCCGCACTTTTGGATTTTTGAGCAACTTGATTATTGTGACTTATCCAGCGATCGACTTCCAGTTCTTGACCAGGTGCTCCGCGCTGCGCCACGCCAGCGCCTGAATGGTGAGCGTGGGGTTACGCGCGCCGTGCGTAACCAGCGTAGACCCGCCCAGGATGCCGAGATTCGGCGATTCATGCGCGAAGCCGTAGGGATCAACCACGCTCGATTCCGCCTTCAGTCCCATGCGAGTGCCCCCGGTGGCGTGCGTCGAAAGGTTGGGGCCTTCGGTGTTGGGAACGGTGATGACCTCGATGGCTCCAGCGGCGCGGAACCATTCCTCAGCCTTTTTCGCCGCATGGGCGCTGGCGCGCGGCTCGTTCACCTTGGGACCGCTGGTGATGCGGCAGACCGGGTCGCCGAGCTTGTCTTTCACTTCAGGGTCGAGATCCAGCCAGGTGTTTTCGTAGGGCAGGGAATTGCACTGCGCGTAGGCTCCCAGCCAGCGTCCCGCGTTTTGGCTGACGAACTTCTTCCACTTGGAACCCCACTGCGGCGCGCGCCCAAAAGTGGGCATGGCGGAGGCCGCGATCGGGTGCACTTCGTGATTCACGGTAAGACTCGCACCGCCGATGAAGCCCAGTCCGCTGTGATCGAAATTATCTTCAGCCCAGTTGTTCACGACCACGCCCTGCGCGTTGGCTCCGTACCAAATATTCAGGTCGACAGGGAACAGCCCTGTGACTTCGCGATTCGCCCAGTGGCCGATGTAGTGCTTACCCACCTGTCCGTGATTGTTGGCGAGCCCATTGGGGAACGCTTTGGATTTCGACAGCAGCATCATGCGCACGTTTTCGTAGGTGTAGGACGCGAGCAGCACTACTTTGGCAGGCTGGAAGAATTCCTGGCCGTCGCGAACGTAGAGCGCTCCGGTGGTCTTGCCATTGTCATCAGTAAGAATCCGCGTGACGTGAGCGCGTTCGACGATCGTCAGGTTTCCAGTCTTCTGCGCGGCGGGGATGGTCGTAACCGCTGTCGAGTTCTTCGCTTGGACGTGGCAGCCGCCGGTATCGCAATATCCGTGATAGGCGCAGGCTGAACGGCCATTGCGCGGCTGCGAGTTGATGGCGGCCGGCGAGCGATGCGGGTTGAAGCCGGCTTTGTGCGCCGCGGCCTGCATCATGTTCGTAAAGTCGGTGTCACGCAGCGGCGGCATCGGATACTCGCGGCGTCGTGGGCCTTCGAAAACGTTGCCCTTCGGATCGATCCAGCCCTTAATGTTGCCGGCCTTGCCGGAGACGCCGATTTCATATTCGATGGTGTCGTAGAACGGTTCGAGATCGTCGTAGGTGAGCGGCCAGTCTTCGACCGTCGAACCCTCGGGGATCGCGCTCGCGCCATAGCGGCGGACGGTCTCCGAACGCACCTTGAAATCCCACGGATGGAAGCGCCAACTGTTGGCGTAGTAGTGGATGGACGTGCCGCCGACGGCGTTCATCATGGTAGGCGCGGCTCCCTGGCGGGCGCGCTGATCGGGACTGGTGCGGAAGGTGGGGATCTCATCCCAGACCTTGGTGCCGGTGGTCACGCGGCGGCGCACGTTGTTATGAATCTCGTCGGCCTTGAAGTCGCTGGGCTGCATCCAACTGCCGGCTTCGAGCGCTGTGACCTTAATGCCCGCGCGTGTGAGCGGCAGCACCGCGACGCCCGCCGCGGCACCGAGTCCGACGACCACGACGTCGACCGGCTTGAGATTAGTGGCCATGGTTTTCGCCCATGTGGCCGTCCGCCATGATCCCGCCCGCGCCGAAGAGCTCCTTGCGGAAAGGCTTAGGCGGAGTCTTCATGCTCTGGTCTTCGGGACCAACGGCGAGCTTGGCGCCGGGATAACGGATGAGATCCCAGCCCGCGAAGTTCTTGTTGCCGCCATAGACCGGATCGCCGAACATGCCTTCGAGTGTGAGACGGCGCACGCGATTGAAGAAGCCGCGCAGGTTGGGAGCCTGATTGTTATCGATGGCAGTGAGAACGGCGTCCTGCTTGTCGGCGGTCAGGCTGGCGAAAGCGACGCCCTGGGTGCGGAGCGCGAAGACATCCAGATTGGCGAGGCCGTCGAGGAATAGCGGTTTTTCGGCCGCGAGATAATCGGCCAGGCATCGGTCAATGTAGTCGCCCACGCCGCACTCGACGGCGCCGGGCCCGAGTTCGTCTTTAGGGATCAGGCGGTCTATGAAAGCGTCCAGAATTTTGCGCTGATCCGTGTTCATCGAAGGCGCCGGAGCGGGAGCGGGAGCGGGGGACTGAGCCTCAGCGCGTCGGATGGCGGCCAGCGGAACCAGGGTTGCGCCCGCGAGAACGGTGCGGCGAGTGATTGACGTATCCTTCATTAACGTGCCTCCAGCATGGACGTGCCTAAAGAGGAGTTCTGTTAAGGAAGTATACAACGGGGGCGTGGCGAATACGGACTTCGGCCGTTCAAGCCAATACTTCGGAATGACACTGGGCCAAAGCGTCGGGAAGTGCGTCGGGCCGGTTTCCGCCTAAGGAATAGGCGCACAAAAGGGGTACCGAATGTAACTTAATCACTTGGTTCCACAATTCCTCAAGGCGCTGCGTCGCTTTGGGGTTAGGAACCCAGATGAGATCGACCATCTCGCCGAACACCCGAACCTCTCCGTTAGAGCTGGCAGCCCGAGCTTTTTCGATGAGCTTTCCGATTGTGATCTTGCAAAGATAGTCATCGATGATTCCGTCGAACATGAACGTACCCAGAAGGCTCTCGGCGGTTACGCACAGGAGCTGGCTGTGCGCTTCAAGGTCAGCGACGTCGAACCCCTCATCTTGCAGGCGCGTTCGAATCAGGCCGCAATGAGAGTCTGTCATTACCAGGAGCGCCGAACCACCGTTCCGCAGCCCGGAACTTACAAAGAGACACACCGCTTCGGAAAACTGGGATTCATTGGTGTAGGGGTATACGAAATGCCCGTGGGGATCCGGATCGGTCAATATAGCTTCGCCGGTGGCGTTCATGCAACTATCTTCCGTCATTAGAGCCAGCACGCCGGAAAATGTTTCAACTAATGCCGTGTTACCCTCAAGGAGGGTCCCCGAGAACCCTATTCGAGTTCAAAGGAGCCCAATGTCAGAATCTTACGGCCACAGAATCACGGCCATTCACGCGAATCCGCTCAACAAGTGCGACCACTGCAAGCAGCCCGCGCTGTGGGAGACGGATTATAAGTTCTTTGGCGAGAATGAGCCCCGGGGATCGAATCCCGAACAGGTCTGCGATCTCCACGCCAAGCAGTTCGCGGCGAAATGGCCGGACGCGAAGTTCCCGGTACAGGCGCCCAACTAGGCGGAAATTTCCGTCCGATGGGATGCGGCAGCGCGCAGTGCTGTGTTACCATCGAAAAGGTTGTCCCTAAAGCAGCGGATGGCCGATCACACCCAGGAAAGTTTATATGCCAAAGTTGAAGACCCATAAGGGTGCGGCCAAACGGTTCAAGAAGACGGGTACCGGCAAAATCAAGCGCCGGCATGCGTTTGCCCGTCACATCCTGACGTCGAAGTCGCGCACGCGGAAGCGGCGGTTGGGACAGTCGTCGATAGCCGATCCGGCTAACTCGCCTGAGATCCACCGCATGATTCCGTACTAGCCCACACGGGGCTGCTCCCGGCAGTAGCCGAGGGCGAAATGATTTTGGTGGACAGTGCGCCGCACGTGCCTGATTCGCCAGCAATTATCACACGGGTTAAAACCCAAGGAGATGAAACGTGCCAAGAGTAAAACGTGGTACAAAGCGGCGCAATAGCCGCAAGAAGACACTTACCCTCGCCAAGGGTTTTTTCCTCACCAAGAGCAAGCTGTATCGGTCCGCGCAAGAAGCGGTCGAGAAATCGCTGCGCTACGGCTATAAGGGCCGTCGCCTCAAGAAGCGCGATTTCCGCTCGCTATGGATCGTGCGTATCGGAGCGGCATGCCGCGCGGCCGAAATATCCTACAGCAAATTCATGGACGGCCTCAAGAAGGCCGGCGTGGAGCTGAATCGCAAGGTGCTGGCCGACATGGCGCTCACCGATGCGGCGGCGTTTGGCGCGCTGGTGGGCCAGGCGAAGGCCGCGCTCGAAAAGGCCGCGCCCCAGAAGGCAGCATAGTTGAGCGCTATGTCGACGCCGCAATCTGAATCCGAACTGGATTCGCTGGCGAATCTCGAAGAGCGAATTCGCCGCGCAGTCGAACTGGTGGCGACCTTGAAGGCGGAGCGCGACGCCGCGCTGAGCGATCTTGAAGAAGCCCGCGTAGCGATGGCGGAGCTCGCTCCGCTCAAAAAAGCAGCAGCCGAGGCGGAGCGATTGCGCCAGGAACTCGACGGATTACGAGTAGAGCGCAAGCAGGTTCGCGTACGCATCGAAAAACTGCTGGGGCAGATGGATCAACTGAGCGGCCAGTAGAGTTGGAGGCGCCGGAATGGACTCGGGACCGGAACGCAAGACGGTGCGCGTCACCATCTTCAACCAAACCTATACCCTTGCGGCCACCGATGAAGCCGGCGAAGTAGAAGCACTGGCGCATACGGTAGACGAACTGATGACCTCCATCGCGCAGCGCGCCGGCAACATGGATGCGCAGCGTATTGCGGTGCTGGCATGCCTCCACCTGGCGGACCGCCTCGGCGCGATCGAGCGGGAACTGTCTTCTCTCAAAGAGCGCGTGGATCAAAAAACGCGCCACCTCTCACTGCTGCTGGATCGGGCCATCGACTAGACTCGCGTGCTGTATTCTCCACTGCTCGCCGAATTGAAGTGGCTCAATCATGGATTCGGCACTCGCGCCGACACCGTCCCGCAGGAAAGCATGGCGAGCCTGAAGCAGATCCACTCAGGGCTTGTGCTGGTTGCGGAGCAGATTGGCCGCGCGGGTGAAGGCGATGCTCTGGTGACCGCGCGCGACGGCGTTCCCGTATCGGTTCGCACCGCGGACTGTTATCCCCTGCTGTTGGCCGACGGCCGAAATCGCGCGGTAGCCGCGGTGCATGCCGGATGGCGCGGCACGGCAGCCCATATAGTGGTTCGCGCGCTGGAAGAAATGCACCGCCTCTACGGCACGGAAGCAACCGACGTCTATGCCGCCATTGGTCCCGGCATTGGCGCGTGCTGCTACGAAGTGGGCGCGGAAGTAGCGCGTCAGTTCGGCCTGGAACACGCCGGGCGGATCGATCTGGCCGCCATCAATCGCCGCCAGTTGCTGGATGCGGGCGTCGCGGAACATCGCATTGATGTCCTCGGCGGCTGCACTAAGTGCGACGCCCATCTGTTCCATTCGTATCGCCGCGACAAGCTAGCCGCCGGGCGCATGGTTTCCTACATCGGCCGAAACCCGGTCTAGATGATTCCTAAGCCAGGTCCTTGCGGCCCGCGCCCAAGGTGCGTCGTCGCGAAGTGAGATAGTTCATCCCGAGCCTGGCAGCAACCACCGCTGGCGCAGTTACACTATTGTTTGTGACGCGCGCGGCATGCTGGATCATCCTGGGCCTTGCGGCGCTGACGCCTGCGCAGCCGCAAACGATTCCGTCAGCGGAATACCGCGAACGGCGGACGGAGTTGCGCAAATCGCTCGACGGAGTGCTGGTGCTGATGGGCGCGGCGGACCCTTCGGATCTGCATGACACTTTTTACCAGGAACCGAACTTCGAATATTTGACTGGCTGGCACGAGCCCGGCGCGGCGCTGCTGCTGACGCCCCGCGACGAGATCCTGTTCCTGCCGCCGCGGGTCGTGAATCGCGAGACCTATAACGGCCGCACCACCGGCCCCGACGAAAAAGACGCGCCGCAAAAGGCCGGCTTCAATAAGGTGCTGCCGCGCGCCGAGCTCGAAACGCAGTTTGTGAGAGCCATGGAAGCAGCGGGGGCGATCTATGCGCTAGGCGGCGACGCGCAGGCCCGCGATCTGGCGCGGCTGGCTCCGCTGCACGAGAGGCGCGATGCCTCGGATCCAATCACGCAGTTCCGTCTGCGGAAGTCGGCGGCCGAGATTGCGCTGATCCGCAAGGCGACCGCGGCCACCGTTGCGGCCCATCGCGCGGCCTGGCGGCGTATGAAGCCCGGACTGTTCGAATATCAAATCGCGGCTACCATGCTGGGGACTTATCTGGAACTCGGCTGCGAGCGCAGCGCCTACACGCCCATCGTCGCCAGCGGACTCAACAGCGTGGTGCTGCATTACTCGGCGAACCAAAGGCGGATTGAATCCGGCGACCTGGTGTTGATGGACGTGGGCGGCGAATACGCGGGCTATGCCACCGATGTAACGCGCACCGTTCCCGCCAATGGCAAGTTCACGCCGCGGCAGCGAGAAATCTACGACATCGTGCTGGCGGCGCAGAAGGCGGCCATCGCGGCCGTGAAGCCGGGGATGACGCTGCTCGGCGACAGTTCCACCAGCCTGCGTAAGATCGCCATGGACTACATCAACACGCACGGCAAGAATCTGCACGGCGCGCCGCTGGGGAAATACTTCGTGCATGGACTCGGGCACTTCGTGGGCCTGGAAGTCCACGACCCGGGCAACTTCGAGACGCGTCTCGCACCCGGCATGGTGATTACCATCGAACCCGGCATCTACCTTCCGGAAGAGAACCTCGGGGTTCGTATTGAGGACACGCTGGTGGTCACTGCCACCGGCGCCGAAGTCCTCAGCTCGGCGCTTCCCAAGGAAGCCGAAGAGATCGAAAAGCTTGTTGGCAAGTAGGCGCAATCTCGCTTACATCGCAGTGCTGGCCGGATGCTTTGCCGCTGGGACGCTGGCGGGATGGACTGCGTTCGCGGCGCGCCTGGACCACTACGCCTATGACTTGATGACGCAGATGACGCCGCTGAAAAACGCCGGAGAGCCGTCGTCGGTAGTGGTGGCGATTGACGAAGAAACCTTGCGGGCGCGTGGCGGCATGCGCAATATCCGGCCGATCCTTACTCAAACATTGGAGCAGATTGACGCCGCGCAGCCGAAGGCCGTGGCGCTCGACGTGATCCTCAGCGATAAAGGCGATGATGCGGAGGACGCGCGCCTGGAAGCCGCTCTGCACGACACCCGGAATTTAGTCTTGGACTGCGACCTGGTGGCCGGCGCGTGGGAAGACCCTCTGCCGCGCTTCGCCAGCGCTGCTGCCGGGCTGGGCCACGTGAATCTGGAAATCGACCGGTTTGACGGCGTGAGCCGCGCGGTCTCGCTCGAGGAGACCGCGAATCACCAGCGTCGGTGGGCGCTGGCGATTGAGGCCTTTCGCATTTCGCGGGGGCAGGAGATTATCGAATCACCGGACGACGTGGAGGTCGGCAGCACCGTGATTCCCGCCGCGCGCGCCAATGCCGGACGGCCTCTGTTGATTCGATATATGCCCGGCGGAATCCCGACAGTTTCTGCATTGAGAGTCCGGGATTACCCAGATAGGCTGCGCGGCAAGACTGTGTTCCTGGGAGTCACGGCGCTCTCGGCGGCGCGCGACCGGCTGCTCAATCCTTATGGAGTGAACGTGCCCGGTGTCGAGGTTCACGCCCATGCGTTTGAGACCATGGCCCGTGGCGATTTCCTGCGGCGTGCCGGCGACTTAGCGCCTTTGGGGTTATCGCTTTTATTCGCGGCGGGCGCAGGCTTGGCCTTCGCGCTGCTTTCCGGGTGGGCGGCGTACGCGGTCGCGGTGGTGATCGTAGTGGGGGCACTTGCTGCTCCCATTTTTTTCTTCGGCAGGGGCGTGGTGTTCCCGCTCCTTGGTCCGGCCGCAGTAGCTTGGCTCTCGAGCGCGGGCGCGGCCACCTATCAGCATTTCTTTGTGCGCCGCCAATTGCGGCGGAGTGAATCCGAGAAATCGCGCTATCAGCAAGCCATCCACTGGGCCGCGCACGAAATGCGCACGCCGCTGACGGCCATCCAGGGGTCGAGCGAGATCATGACCAATTACTCGCTGCCGGAGGCCAAGCAGAAGCAGTTGAGTGAGATGATCAACTCCGAGTCGAAACGTCTGGCGCGCTTGATACAAACCTTCCTCGACGTCGAGCGCCTGGCCGAAGGCCAGATGGAATTGAAGCGCGAGCTGTTCGAGGCCGCGGACTTGATCGACACCTGCATGCGGCGCGTAGAGCCGCTCGCCTCGCGAAAGAGAATCGCGATGTCGCTGGATACGCCGGTCGAAGGAACCTTGACCGGAGATCGTGAGCTGATGGAATACGCGTTCTACAATCTGCTCACCAATGCCGTAAAATACTCTCCGGGAGAAACCCGCGTCTCAATATTTGCGGAAAGATACGGGGAAGAGCTTCGAATTTCGGTGCGCGATCAGGGAATTGGCATGGATGCCAAAGAAATTAAGAATATATTCAAAAAATTCTACCGGACGCAGCGCGCCGAACAATCCGGTGAAGTGGGCACCGGTATCGGCCTGTCGATCGTGGAACAAATCGTCACGCATCACGGCGGGCGGATGGAAGTGACCAGCGAGCCGGGAAAAGGCTCGTGCTTTACTATGGTTTTAAAGAGCAGGGTCGCGAGGAGCAGCATTGCAGAAGCTATTGATCGTCGAGGATGATCCCTCGGTACGGAACACCATGGTGACCGTGCTGGAGCTGGAAGGCTATCAGCCCGAAGCGGTCGCCTCCACGCGCGAAGCGATCGAGCGGCTGGCGGCGGAGCTCTACACCATCGTCATCTCCGACATTTATCTGGACGAGCGCACCGGCATAGACGTGCTGCACGCCGCGCGTAAACATAACCCGCTGTGCGCCGTGATCCTGATGACTGGCCGCGGCAGCATGGAAACCGTGATGGCGGCCACCGCGGGCGGGGCATTCGAGTATCTTGCAAAGCCCTTCGAGATGGCGCAGATGATCGAGACGATCCGGCGCGCTGAAAAATCGCTCGGCGCGGCCGAAGATGAGAACGACGCCACCGCCATTGACGATCTCCCGGACACCGAAATGATCGGCAGCTCGCCGCGCATGATCGAGATCTATAAGACGCTCTCGCGCGTCGCGCCCACCGACGCCACCGTGCTGATCGAAGGCGAGACCGGCACCGGCAAGGAATTGATCGCCGGCATGATTCATCGCAACAGCAAGCGCTCGCAGCAGCAGTTCGTGCCTGTGGATTGCGGCGCGATTGCACCGTCATTGCTCGAAAGCGAACTGTTCGGGACGCTGCGCGGCGCCTACACCGGCGCTGACCGCGATCGTATGGGCGTGTTCGAGGCGGCTCACAACGGGACGGTGTTCCTGGACGAGATCGGCGATATCGACCTGGGCTTCCAGCTCAAATTGCTGCGGTTTTTGCAGGAACGAGAAATCCGTCCGCTGGGTTCCGCGCGGGCCAAGAAGGTGGATGTGCGCGTGATCGCGGCCACCAATAAAGACGTGCAGAAGATGGTGGAAGAGGGCAAGTTCCGCGAGGACTTGTGGTACCGCCTGAATGTGGTGCGGCTGACGGTGCCTCCGCTGTGCGAGAGGACCAGCGACATTCCACTGTTGACGCATTACTTCTTAAAACGCTATAACCAGCGCTACGGACTCGACACTAAGATCACCGACAGCGGTGTCAAGGCGCTCGAGGATTACAGTTGGCCCGGCAACATCCGCCAGCTCCAGCACCTGATGGAGCGGCTCACGATTCTGGCGCCGGGCGGGCGCATCGACAAAGCCGGTGTGGAAGCAGCGATTGAGCAGATGGATTCCCGCGATCATGGCAATGAATCGCTGGCGGAGGCCGAGACCGACCAGATCCGCCGCGTGCTGACCGCCACTAACGGCAACAAGACCCGCGCCGCCAAGATCCTCGGCATCGAACGCAAGACGCTCTACCGCAAGCTGGAGCGAATGGAATTGTAGGGCGGAGCCGGTCTTCTATTTCACCAGAGCACGCGCCGCGCGCAGACCACCAGCGCGTTGAATCCCTGGGACGAAGAAGTCTTTCACGAACTCTTCGTCGGTGCCCTGGAAACCCGCGAGATCGGCTTGCAAGTCGACAGGACCCGGCGCGACCGCGGCCGCGAATTCAGTCCAGATCGCGGCTTTGCCCAAACCGATTAACTGAGTTTTCGGCTGCTTCAGCCAAGCCAGAGCCGTCAGGATGTCCTGCACGCGGTTGGCATCGTCACTCTTATTGAAAGTCAGGAACATCTTGACCGAACGGTCGCGCGGTGCCTTGGCCGCACCCGTCTGAAAGGCGTCGATCAGCAGAACCGCGCGGCCTTGCTGGAGCAGGCGCGTCACCGCCGGATTCTTGCGCGCCGCCTCCGCGCCGTCGGGGTGAATCACCAGCGCCGGCGGATTCGAGCCTTTAATCCAGATCGCGGGGATGCGGTCGCCCTTGCCGGGGCGTCCCAAAACGATGCGCTCGCCCGTCCCTTCGCTCACTATTTGCGAGGGCCACTCCGCCGCCAGCGCCGCCCTAAGACGCTCGCGGTAATTGGAAGTCTGTTCCTTGGCGAGGCGCGTCCACTCCTCGAATAGTTGCGCGAACGTCACGGCGTTAGCGGGCAGTTGCCGATTGTGCAGCACCATCATGTCCTGCAGCTTCTCCATTTGGATGGCTCGCTCCTTTAATTTGGAGGCATCGGTTTCGCCCAGCACGTGCTTGCCGAAGAACGCATACATCGCCTCGCGATTCGGCTTGTTGTAATTGTGCGGCGCATCCTGGAAAAACATTTCAACGTCGCTGCCTTTGCCGTAGAGATCGTAAATCGCGCGGACCGCGGGATACTCTTCCGTGCGCATGTTACGCGTCCAGTCGCCTGTCGCTGCCGACATGATCATGGGGCGCGGCGCCATCATGGCCGCTGTCTCGACATTGTTGGTGTCGAGCCGCAGCCCCGGTGCGTTCTCGCACAGCCCGCCGCCCTGCATGATCAGCGACACCATGTTGGCTGGGGCCGAAAACTTGATGCGCTCGTCGACGGCGGCAACGTTGTAGGTTTGCGTGCCGCCGCCCGACGCTCCGGTGGCCCCGATCATGTTTGGATTTACGCCCGGCAGTTTCTCCAGGAAATCGATCGCGCGAATCGAGTTCCACAATTGCAGGCCGAACGGCCCGAAGCCCCAGAGTTCTTCCACCGGCTTGTCTCCGAAATCGTGCGGCGTCTGAATGGTGTCGTTGTACCCCACCATGTCGTAGCTGAACACCACGTAGCCTTGACGGGCGAGGTTGATCGCGCGGGCGGGAATGGAGACGATGTCGGTGTTCTCCAGGCGGCCGTAACTGAAGTGGCCATGCGGACTGATGATGGCGGGGTATCCGCCGGCGGGCGCGGGCGCGAGAGGACGGTAAAGGTTGCCTGCCAGATAGTATCCCGGCAGCGTCTCGATCAGAACCTTTTCGATGATGCAATCGCGGTTCTGGACACGCCCGAAAATCTGCGGATGCAAATCGTTCTTGGGAAAAAGCGGCAGCAGCCCGGCGGCCGAGAGGATCTGGGTGCGGAGCGCCTGCTTGCGCGCCTCCCACTCCGCCAGCGTCTTGTAAGTCCGCGGCACGAAATGGGTGTCGGTATTCGGAATATTAGTATTGCGGGAATCGACGGCGGGAATCTGGGCCTGCGCCATCAGTCCGGCGGCAAAAGCGGCGATAAGCAAACGCGACATGGAGCTACTGTTATCACAGATGGTAGCGCTTCTGCACGTCATGAATGGCCTTGCTCCTGCCATACTGGATGTTAGGATCGAGGAATGCGCATGAAACCTTATTTGATTACGGCTTTGTGGGCTTGCACGGCAGTCGTTCCCGCTGCGGTCGAAGCTCAGACTTCTGTCGGTTCGCAGGTGGCGGCCAGAAACATCAGGCCAGAGCCCGCCCGGATCGAGGGCAAGACGACCGAGACGCGCCCACCGGAAAAAAGCGACAACCAACCTGCGTTCCCGCAGCAGACCCGTGCTCCATATCACGCGTCCGCGCCTTTTAAGGTGACGACCCTGCTCGACAAGCTGCCCGTGAACTGGAGCATCGCGTTCCTGCCCGACGGCAAATTGCTCCTCACCGAAAGGTTGCCGGGCCGCCTACACATTTTTGACCCAAAGGCCGACCCCAAGGGCGCGCTCTCGGAGCCCGTGGCCGGAGTGTCAGCGCTGATGTCCCCCGGCGCCAAAGACATTGGCGTGCTGGATGTGATGCTGGACCCGCACTATGCGACCAACCATCAGATCTTTTTCACTTTCTTCGATTACGTCAAGAACACCGACAGAGACACCTATACCGACAGCAATACCTATGTAGCGCGCGCCAAGCTCGATGAAGACAAGTGCGCCTTGGCCGACGCCAAAGTCATTTTCCGAGCTCAGCCCGCCCTGCCGTCCAAAAGACTTGGCGGCAAGACCGGTGGCCGTATCGCGATCGCGCCCGACGGCACGCTTTTCGTGACCATCGGCGACCGCTCGGATTCACCGCCCTGGGACGTCGCGCAGCGCATGGACACCGACCTCGGCAAGATCATTCACATCACGGCCGATGGCGCGCCCGCGCCCGACAATCCGTTCCTGGGAAAACCGGGTGTTCTGCCTGAGATCTGGGCCACTGGCCTGCGCAGCGAGGAAGGCTTGGCCTTCGATCCGAGAGGGCGCTTGTGGGAAACCGAGCACGGCCCGCGCGGCGGCGACGAACTGAACATCATCGAGAAAGGCAAGAATTACGGATGGCCCGTGGTCGCGCACGGCATCGACTATCCGGGTACCCCCATCGGCGACGGCAGCACGCATAAGGAAGGCATGGAGGAGCCGGTGTATTACTGGGACCCGGTGATCGCGCCCTCCGGCCTCGCTTTTTATACCGGCAATCTATTTCCGCAGTGGAAGAACAGTGTCTTCGTCGGTGGTCTGCGCGGAATGGTGCTGGTTCGCCTCACCATCGCCAACGACAAAGTGGTTTCCGAAGAACCGCTGCTGACTGAGTTGAACACTCGGATCCGCGATGTGCGCGTTGGACCCGATGGCGCAGTCTATGTCTTGACCGACAGCGGCACGTCATCGATGTCGTACGGTACGCCGCTAGCCAGCAAGCTTCTGAAACTCACACCTAAATAGATTCGACCCGGCTTCGAAGAACGACGCCATGCACTCAATCATCTTCGCCGCGATCCTGGCTCTGAATCTCGGCCCGATGGGCCCCGATGCTCCGGCGCGCGAGCCGCAACTGGCGTCCAGCGGTTCCACCGTCGCGCTTACTTTCGGTGCGGGAGCCACCATCTATTTCACTGTGTCGCATGACGCCGGACGCACCTTTTCCCCGCCAGTCAAGGTCGAGCAGGCGGGCAACGTTCTGCTCACCCACCACCGCGGTCCGCGCATCGCCATATCCGGAAACACCATCGTCATCAGTGCGATTATCGGTAAGGCCTCGAACTCGGGTACGCACGCCGCCCACGGCGCAGGCCCCGACGGCGATCTGTTTGTCTGGCGCTCTACCGACGGCGGCAAGAGCTGGTCCCAGGCCATCCGTGTCAATGACGTTCCGAACGCGCCTAATGAAGGACTCCACACACTGACCGCCGACGCTAAGGGTAACTTCTTCGCGGCGTGGCTGGACCATCGCTCCGGCAAGGGCACCACGCTTTATGGATCGCGCTCCGCCGACGCAGGCGCCACCTGGTCGAAAAACTTCCTGGTCTATCAATCGCCGGACGGAACCATCTGCGAGTGCTGCCACCCTTCCTCGGCGTTTACGCATGACGGAGAACTTCTAGTCATGTGGCGCAATTGGCTGGACGGTTCGCGCGACATGTACCTCGCACGGTCGCGCTCCGCCACGGCGTTCAGCCCGCCGGAGAAACTCGGCCTGGGCACCTGGAAATTGAAAGGATGTCCGATGGACGGCGGCGGCGTCGTGATTTCCCAGCAGAAAATATTTACAGTTTGGCGCCGTGAAGGCACCGTGTACCTGGCGGAACCTGGCGGCCATGAAATCGCCCTCGGTCAAGGCAAAGATCTTGCTGTAGCAGCCGGTCCTAAGGGAGCTTATGTTGCCTGGGTCAGCGCAGCCGGTATCGAATTACAAAAGCCTGATGCCGCGCCGGTTAGTCTTTCTAATGAGGGAGCGTTTCCCGCGCTTACAGTGCTCTCCGATGGCGCGATCGTGGCTGCGTGGCAAGAGAAAGACGGCATTACTACGCGCCGTTTGAATTAGTGTCGGCCGCCAGAACGACGCAGCGTCCTAACGTGATTCTGCCTTAGAAGCGCCGCGTCACCCGCGTGCCGGGGTTCGCTGCGGTGTTGCATTTTACGGAGCCATGCCGCGCGCCCAGAAGCCCCGCAGAAAGCAAGAGCCCGGAATTATCGAGCGCGAATAAGCCCGAGCCAGTAGCCGGGATCGTGCTCGCGCGAGAGACGCCGGCGAAGAACAGCAGCGCCAATAGCTGTCTCGTTGGTCCTTTTCTGGTGGTGTATCACTTTCACGATGGCCGTAAATTCAGACTCGGTAATTAATCCTGTGCAGCGTGTGCAGCGTGTGCAGCGAGGTGCAGTTTAAGCATGCGGGTCTGATCACTGTCGATGCCATACCGTTCGATCGAGCTTTCACAGAATTGCTGTATCAGTTGCCGATATACAACTGTGTCGACGGTGGTTGAGGACAGATCGTGGTTCTCGGAAACGATTGTGCTCAAAGTCATAAATTCTCCTCGCGTGTAACTTGAAAAAGCCGCAGGTAATGGTGCTGGGCCAGCACTTAAAATCACTGGCCCCGTGCGTTCACCCCTTCGCGTCCGAAAAGGAATGGATCGCCGCTAATTTTTATAGGAATACCTCTTGCAATCGTTTTGCCACGTCCTTTCCTCTCTTGCTCTGCATAGGAATTCTTTCAAGCAGCCTGTAATACTTCCTTCTCAGCTGACAGGCCAGCGACGGCCTATCGTCATCCGACCATAGAGGGTCAAAGAACGGTCCCATGTGGCGCTCACTTGCAGCCCCTGAAATCTACGCCCCCGAAGACCTCGGAAACCAGTGCACGAAAGTTTAATCGCGTTCCGCCCGTTTTCATTGCTTGGCCTTCTACTTGCTCGCAAAAGCCAAGGAAACGACTGCAATGTCCCCTATCCCGGTAAAAACTAGTGAACCGAGTGCATTTTCTGGCCCCCTCACGCTCGAACGTCGCTCCAAACTCCGTTTTCCGCTTGAATTACGAGTCAGCTATCGAACCCTAGGGCAAGAGGTTCCTTGCACTGGTGAGGGCTGGGTACTGAATATGAGTCGTGGCGGAATATTGGTTTTTTCCCAGCACGAAATCGAATTGGGCGCGCGGACGGAATTGAACATTGAATGGCCCTCGCTTTTGTATGGGCGGATTCCTCTCCGCTTCGTCACGGAAGGCACAGTAGTGCGCTGCGACCCCTCCAGTTTCGCGATGGTAATGGCGCGATATCAATTCAGGACGACGAAGAAGAAAGTAACATCCATCGACGCGCTTGGCCGCGAACGTTGCTAAGCCCTCGATTTGCTGCGCGCAGCGACCGACAACAGGTCAATTCATCGATTCAGGACGCCTGAGGGCTATGAGCATGTCTTAGCGAATGCTAGGATCGAAGAATGCGCAGCCGGACCAGGAGGAATCATTCCCGCCGCGCGTTCCTGGCGACGCTGACCGTCGCAGCCCGAGCCGCGGAAACCACCGCGAAGGGCCGCATCCTTCCCTCCGTCGCGGTACGCTACGCGGACCCGGCCACCGAATTCACCGTGGTGCGCCTCACCGATCCGCAGTTCACCAGTTCCCTGCCAGCCAGCGGCAATCGGGGCGTCACCGCGCGACAGTTGCTTTACGCCAGCGATCTGGACGGCAGGTGGCAAGCCTACCGCATGGATCTTAAGAGCAAGGAATCGCGGCAACTGACCGACGCCGAAAATCTGGATGCCTCGTCGATCGCGCTGCTCCCCAACGAGCGCGGATTTTGGCACTTCGATGGCCCGAGTCTGGTCGAGACGTCCTTTCCCGCCCTGAAGCCGCGCGTGGTTTACAAAGTTCCCGACGGTTTCCACAAGTTGCCCGGCGCCAGTTACAGCGACGACGGCCGGTCTGCGGCATTCATTGAGAAGAGCGCGTCGGGTCATCGCCTGCGGCTGGTGCATGCGCAAGGCGCGGCGGCGACCGTCCTCGAATCTTCCGAGGAGCTGAGCGATCCCCTGCTGCGCCCGCGCGATGCCTCGTTGATCTACCGCCGTCGCGGTGAGTTTTGGAGCATCCGTTTCAATGGGAAAGAGAACCGCCGCCTGCCGCTCGCCGAAGGCGAAACGCTGCAGGCACAATGGGCTGCCGATGGTCACGCGATCGAGTACCTGAACCGCCCGCCTGACCCTCGGAAGCTGACCGAACTCCGGGAATGGACGCCCGGCACAAGCGCCAAGCAGGGTGAGGATGCCAAGATCGCCGACACCAGCCAGTTTGTACGCTTCCAGGCCAACCCCGACGCCAGCGTCTACGTGGGCGCGAGCGGCAGTAAGGCTTCGCCTTATCTACTCCTGCTGATTCGGGCGGCGGGGCGTGAACTGGCCTTGGCGGAGCACCATGCCAGCAACCCGGCCCTGGTCGCCCCGGCCTTCGCCCCCAACAGCCAGTTTGTAGTATTTGTAAGCGATCGCCACGGAAAGCCCGCAATTTACTGGATTGCTGTGGACAAATTGGTGACTGAGACCGATGGTAGTTAGAGAGGGCGCGATCATCGCCCGAGGGAGGAACCGTTGAGAAAAGGCATTCGTCTTCTGACCGCTGTACTGCTGCTGGCCGGCGCCCTGCCGCTGGCGGAAGCGGCGGCCCCCAAACGCAATTGCGGCAACCGGTGTGAATTGGACTATGAGACTTGCTTGAAGAGCGCGCGTTCCAAATCCGCGAGGAAGAGTTGCCGGGCGTCCCACAAGTTGTGTAAACGCGTCTGCTACTAGCCGAACGCCCCTACCGCGGCCAACAACGATAGAACGCTGCCGCTCGATACGGCCCGAAGGGACCGGGCGGCACCGATGTCGACAGCCACCGGACCGTTTCCCAATCATCGGTAAAGAATAACTCGCCGCCGGTCGATTTCTTAGAGGGGGCATAGATAGACATCTAAGATGCGGCTGCTTGAAATTCTGATCATGACGCTCGCCGGGGTGTATCAGGGCGTGCGCCAGGATTTCAACCTGCTGGAAGTGGCGCTGATTGCAGGCGGATGCTGGGCCTGGAAGAAAGGCTGGCGTCCGCGTTACCCGGCTTGGCTGCACGTTCCGCAAGCGTGGCTGCGCCACCCGGCACTCACGGCAGTAGGGCTGGCAGCGGGAGCAATCGCCGTGCGGCTGGCGCTCATTCCTGTCCTGCCAGTTCCGTTTCCGCTGGTCACCGATGAGTTCAGCCATCTGCTGCTTGCCGATACGCTGGCGCACGGGCGTTTGGCGAATCCCACCCCGGCATTCTGGCAGCATTTCGAAAGTCTGCACATCATTCAGCAGCCGCATTACGCGTCCAATTATTTTCCGGGACAGGCGTTGTTCCTCGCAGCCGGCCAGGTGGCGTTCCACAGTCCGTGGGCCGGCGTGCTGGCGGGATGCGCGTGCTTCCTGCTGGCCCTCTATTGGGCGCTGCGCGGATGGATGCCGGCTCGCTGGGCGCTCTTCGGCGTGCTACTAGCGTCTCTGCGCTTTGCGATCGCGAGCTATTGGATAAACGCTTACCACGGAGGCTTCGTCCCGGCCGCCGGAGGAGCGCTGGTCCTGGGCGCATACGCGCGTCTCCGTCGCCACGCTTCAGTAACTAATGGCGCGGCGCTGGGGCTGGGCCTCGCCATTCTTGCCGTGACCAGACCGTTCGAAGGTGTCGGCTATGCGGCGCCCATTCTCGCGCTGCTGGCATGGCAGTATCGCGCGCGGATCGCAGCGCTGCTGAGGATCGCGCTGCCTTCGCTGATTCTGACAGCCGCGGCACTGGCGGGCTTAGGCGTCTATCTGAAAGCCGTCACTGGCAGCCCGTTCGTCACGGCGTATCAAATCAGCCAAAAGACTTACGGATGGCCCATGGCGCTGGTGTGGACCTCGCCGCCGCACATCCAGAATCGTCACCTTGAGATGGCCAACTACTATGATTACGAAGTTGGCGAACACGAAAAAGTGTCAGACCCACTCAACTTTATCGAGTACTTCACACTGCGCATGCAAGAATACTGGCGCTTCTTCTTTGGGCCTGTGCTGACCATTCCTCTCATCATGCTGGGGAGCGTATGGCCGCGCCGGAAAATGCTCTTCGCGGGATTGGCGGGAGCCTTCGCCGCCGTTCTGCTGGAAGGCGCCGCGTCACCGCATTATCTGGCGCCGGCGGCCGCCGTTTTGATCGCGATTCTGGTGGAGTGCTGCCGTCACCTCCAGGCCGCCCGCATCCGCATCCTGCCACTGCTGCCTGCGGTGATGGTGCTGGTACTGGCCTTGCGCATCGGAGCCGAGCAAGCCGGGCTCCCCTACACGCAGAAGCTGAATTTCCAGACCTGGTGCTGCCGTGTCGAAGGCAATCGGA
>Ga0207657_10002496_pt1 | contig 19888 bp, 19 predicted proteins | sample KBSC33metaG_FD_184316 | JGI IMG/M metagenome (GOLD analysis project Ga0207657, IMG submission 184316) | Corn rhizosphere microbial communities from Kellogg Biological Station, Michigan, USA - KBS C3-3 metaG (SPAdes) (version 2) | ecosystem: Host-associated > Plants > Roots > Rhizosphere > Soil ... | reverse complement strand
CTCGCCCGACGACTCCGCGTCGCTCTGCGGCACCCCGCCGGTTGCCCGGATCGTCTCCGGCTCGTCTGCGCCCGCCGGCCCGAACACCACCCAGACCGCTCCCCCGATCGCGCCGCCGACGAGCGGTCCGACGAGGTAGATCCAGACGTCGCTGAAGTCCCAGTTGACGATCGCCGGGTCGAGTGACCGAGCGGGGTTGAACGAGCCGCCGGACGCGGGGCCGATCGCGTCCGCCGCCGTGAAGATGAAGAGCCCGATCAGGAGCGGCGCCATGACGCCCTTCCACGGCGCGCGGTCGTCGGTAGCGACGGTGCAGATCACGATGACGAAGAGCGCCGTCGCGATCAGCTCCAGCCAGCGGCATCGGGGTCAGGCGGATGGGGATCAGAGCAGGACGGAGCGTCGGTTTACTACGCGGCTGAGGGCCTCGACGGTGGCGGGGTCGTACTCGCTGGCCGTGTCCAGGCGGAGCCGCTGCACCGCGGCCGCGGCGCGGCCCGGGTCGAGGGAGCTGCCCACCAGGTCGTCGAAGGCGTTGGCCGCCTTGATGATGCGGCTGCTCAGCGGGGGCCTAGATGGCTCCGCGAGGCCTGCCCGGCCGTTGGCCGCGTGGTCGGTATCACGGTAGGGCTCGTTCTGCCTGCGTACGATCTCGGCCACCGAACCCAATACCTGGGCTTGCTGGATGACGTCGGCGCCGAGTTCGGCGATGCGCTGCTGGTCTTGCCGGGAGACCAGCACGGTCGCCCCGCCGGGAATCGGGTCGTGCAGGGATAGCTGGCCGATGTCGTGCATCAGCGCGGCGTACTCGAGCTCGAGCAGCTGGGGCTCGTGGATGCCCAGCTCCCGGCCTATCGCGACCGCGAGCCTGCTGACCCGTTCGGAATGACCAGCTTCGACGTACCCGCCGATCTCGGTCACCTTGGCCAGCGCCCGCACGGTTTGCAGGTAGGTGGCCCGGATCCCGGCGTACCGGCGGAAGGCCACCTGGGTGACGAGCAGCGGCGCGGTGAACACGGCCAGCGCGGCCAGCCCCATCACCTCGGCCGCGAACGCGATGAGCAGCGCCGAGGCGCCCACGGCCGCGCCCAGCGGCAGCTGGACGCGCATCTCGTCCACCAGCGCTACCCGGAACCTGGCCCGCTGCTCGTCGACCCGGAGCAGGGCGGTGAGCACGGCCTCGAGCAGCAGCGCGAGCACCGTCAGCGCGGTCATCAGCGTGACGGCCAGGCCCCAGTGTCTCTCCACCGCGCTGTTGGAGGCCAGCGGCCGGAAGATGTAGGCGACGCAGGCGACGCAGAGCAGCCGCACGGCCATGCCGCTCACCCGGGCGGGGCGGCCCACGGCCAGGTGCGGCAGCGCTCCGATGATCATGCCGATGGCGGCGACGGTTACCACCTGCTCGGCGCTGTGCTGGACGAACTTCGTGCCGACGTTGATGAGCAGGGCGTAGGCGAGCGCGCCGGCGAACCCGATCGGGGCGGTCTCCCGGTCGCCCGGCAGGTTGAGCCGGAGGACCTCGCCGAACGCGATCAGCGCGCCGAACGCGATCGCGATCCGGGGATCCTGCAGTCCTTCGGCCGCCGTCTGGGCCACCGCGGCGACCAGCCACACCCCCGCGGCCACCACCAGCAGCAGCTGGCCGGAATCCCGTACCCGCCATGGATACCTGCGCATCTCACGGGAGGAGTGGGCCGGGGTGCGCCCCGCCAGGTCGCTCATCGGTGCCGCCTACAGGCTGTCGATGACGCGGAGGGGGGCGCCTGGGTCGTCGTGATCTTGCGCGGTGACGGTGGCCAGGTCATCGGCTGCGATCACCGGCGCCTCGGAGCGCAGCCAGCCTTCGCGCTTGAGCGCGGCGACGAAGGCGTCCACGAAGGCCGGGTCGAACTGAGTGCCCGACCACTTTCTCAGCTCCTCGATCGCCTCGGCGACCGGGCGCGCGCCGCGGTAGGAGCGGGTCGAGGTCATCGAGTCGAAAGCGTCGGCCACCGCGAGCACCCGGGCGAACTCGGGAATCTCGTCCCCGGCCAGCCCCATCGGGTAGCCGCGGCCGTCGATGCGCTCGTGGTGGTGCATGATCCCGGCCAGCGCCTCGTCCAGGAAGCCGATCTCCCGCACGATATCGAGCCCCCGCATCGGGTGCAGCTGGATGGCGGCGTACTCCTCCTCGGTCAGCTTGCCCGTCTTCTGCAGCACCTTGGTGGGCACGCCGAGCTTGCCCACGTCATGCAGCATGCCCGCGTACCTGATCGCCTCGACTCGCTCGCCGTGCATGCCGATCTCGCGCGCGATCATGACCGAGCCGCGGGATACCCGGTCGCTGTGACCGCGGGTGTAGAAGTCCTTGGTCTCGACCGCCTGGCACAGCGCGCCCACCGTGGCCTCGTACGCCTTCTGCTGCTCGGCGAACTGCGCCACCGCCCAGCGGGCGACGAACAGCGGGATCAGCACCAGCAGCGGCGCGAAGAACCCGACCACGCTCCACAGCGCGGCGATGAGCAGCCCGTAGGCCGCGTAGCCGAGATCAGAAAGCAGCAGGCGGCCGCTCAGCCCGACGCCGACCCCGGAGGGCGTCCCGTCCGGCGGCCTGGTCAGCCAGAGCACCCCGCTGAGCAGGCCGTGATTGGCCACGACCAGGACCAGTGCCGCGCCGGCGAACGGCGCGATGATGCCAGGAAAGGATTGTTCGTCGGGCAGCCCGACTTGACCCCCGAGGGCGAGAAAGGCGCGGCCGGCCAGGTACGCGCTGAGCGCGTACATCGCCGTATTGAAAACGCGCTGCAGGATGGACGGGCCGCGGCGCAGGCCCAATGCGGTGCAGGCCCCCACAATGGCCGCGCCGACGGGTCCGGCCAGGACGACCGAGGCAAGCATGGCGGCCGAACTCGGCGACCAGGTGAGCTGCCCTTTGCGGAGTTGCGTCGCCCGTGATTCGGAGACGATAACCAGGATTCCGAGGAATACGACGTACTGCCAGCGCAAGCCGGTGAACGGGCCCCTGGCCACCAGCACGACGGCACTGACCACCACCGCACCGATGTAGAGCAGTGCGACCCGCGAGAGCTTGCCCAAACTTCCCCCTCGCAGTCAGGAGTATGTACGCCGCGAACCTGGATCGGTAAGGTCAGCCCCAAGCCACGCCGCGGGCGGGAAGGTCGCCGTGCCCGCCCGCGGAGACCGCGAGCCGACAAGCTTTGACATCACCGCCTGTATGCATGAGGCGAACCTCCCTTTGGGCGAAATAGCGTTCGCCGCACCGTGGTGTAATCGTTCAACCACAGGATAACGCGAGCGCTGACGTTCGCGCAGGCCTAAATCTCATCGTGAACAAACCGTGAGCAGAAACGTCACGATACGCAATCAAGGCTGGTCCGTGTGGCTCAATTGCCACACTCCTGGCAAATCGGTGCGCGTGCTTGGCGCCGACTCTGCTAGTTCCGGGGGGACAACCCCCCGCGCCCCCCGAAGCCCGTTTTACTCAGCGAACTCGATAGTGGCGCGGACTTCCCGGATGCGGACGAGGATCTTGGCGCGCAGTTCGGCCGGGGCGGGGTCGCAGCCGCAGTGCTTTTGCACCACCCGTTTGACCGCCTCCTCCAGGCCGTACTCGCGCAGGCAGGGCCCGCACTCGTCCAGGTGCTGGCGGATCTTGGCGCAGTCCAGATCGCCCAGCTCGCCGTCCAGGTAGCCATACACCCGGTCCAGCACCTCTGTACACGGAGTCTCGTGAGGATTCCCGCAGCTCATCGCCCCTCCTCGCCGGATCCTGAGGCGTCCGAAGCGGCCCGTGCCAGCCCGCGGTCCGCCGCGTAGTCCTGCAGCAGGTCCCGCAACTGCCGGCGACCGCGATGCAGACGTGACATCACGGTTCCGATTGGCGTCTCCATGATGTCGGCGATTTCCTTGTACGCGAACCCCTCCACGTCGGCGAGGTAGACCGCGATCCTGAACTCCTCGGGCAGCGCCTGCAGCGCTTCCTTGATGTCGGAGTCCGGCAGGCGCTCGAGCGCCTCCGCCTCGGCCGACTTCAGGCCTCCCGAGGTATGCGAGGCCGCCCGCGCCAGCTGCCAGTCCTCGACCTCTTCGGCACCGGACCGCTGCGGTTCGCGCTGCCGCTTGCGGTAGGTGTTGATGAAGGTATTGGTCAGGATCCGGAACAGCCACGCCTTGAGGTTCGTGCCCTGCTGGAACTGATGAAAGGACGCGTAGGCCTTGGCGAACGTCTCCTGCACCAGGTCTTCCGCATCCGCCGGGTTGCGGGTCATCCGAAGCGCCGCGGAGTACAGCTGATCCAGGAAGGGCAGCACCTCCTGCTCGAAGCGCTCACCGCGCTCTTCGAGAGTCTCCGGAACGGGACCCACCCCCTCTGGGTAGTACGGGGCCAGTCTGCTGGGATGCAGACCGTATGTGCGGGAGGATACCGCGCCGGAGTCCAGAGTTTCCGTCAGCATGCCACGAGGTGGCGAAGCGACTGCCATGCCGCGTTCAACACGACACGGTATCCGCTCATTCCGCAACTGGGATGCTCGCTAGCTTAAGGCCAGCCCAGACGGGAAAGGTAACAGGTTAGGCGCCCGGTGGCAGCGCCGGTCCGAGGGTCTGTCCGGCGGTGCCCCTCCGGGAGGGGCGCCGAGTCAGGAGTCTGGGCTCGTGCAGCATGCGGCCAGCGCGATCACCGCGCCGGACACCGGTCAGCTCCCTGCCTACTGGCAGTTCCACGAGGCGGTGACGCGCGCCCAGCTGACCGAGTGGCTGCCCACCGGCCGGCACCTGCTGGTCGATGTCTCGGGCCCGCGCGGCCCAGGCGCCGAACTGGCCGCCAAGGCCGGCCACACCGTGCTGCGCGTGATGGATGACGCCCGCCAGGAACGGCCACCAGATTGCGCGGGACCAGGGAAAATCGTGCCGGTTATCGCGGACTCGTCGCGGCTGACGTTCCTGGGCGACGGCTGTGCGGACGGGGTCATCGCGGACGACCGGGCGCTGTCGGTGTACCTGGCCGCCGAGGAGATGATCGCCGAGATCGCCCGGGTGCTGCGCCCGGCCGGCCGGGTGATCGCCTGCGTCGACTCGCTGGTGCTCGGCATGGCCGTGCTGGCCGACCAGCACCACTGGGCGCACCTGGTCGACCTGCCGCACGCCGAGGTGGTCCTGGTGCCCTGGCCGGACGGCAGGATCACCAGGTGCTACGGCCCGGATCAGGCCCGCGAGCTGTTCACCGGGGCCGGGCTCCGGGTCAACTGGATCCGGTCGCGGACCGTGTTCTCCGAGTCGGTGGTGACACACTGGCTGCGGCACGACCCCCGCGGCCTCGACAAGCTGGTGCGGGCCGAACTCGCGGCCCGGTCCGACGAGTCGCTCGGGGCGCAGCTGGTGATCTCGGCGAGCAAGCCGCGCTGGCCCCGCGATAGGGACTAACGGTGGCGCTTGGCCCACTTGGACTGGCAGCCGACGCAGCGGGCGGCGTCGGGGCGGGCGTCGAGCCTGCCTTCGGGTATCTCGTGGCCGCAGTCCACGCATCGCCCGTAGCTGGACTCGTCGATGCGGGACAGCGCGGCGAGCACCCCGTCACGCTGCTCGCGGGCGGACAGGAGGATCGCCTCGGTGCGGTCGGCCTCGGAGAGAATGGACCCCGCATCGCCCGAATCCGCCGGATACCCCGTGCCCGCTACGGGCCCGGGGCGCTCGCCCTGCAGGACGGAGATCGTCCGGTCCAGGTCGTCGCGCATCTCCTCCAGGCGCTTGCGGGCGACAGTAGTCTCCACTGGTGTCCTCGCCTCCCGTCCGCGTGCGGTAGGCAGCGCAGGCTTGCTTTGGCACCAAGCCATGTGTTGCGGCCGCGGACTCAGAACAACAACTAGCCGGGCGCCCTCTCACCGCCAGCGGAAGCCTCGCCTGACCCATCGGCGCTCTCGAGCGGCTTGATGAGCTCCGGACCGTTGTTCCGCACGGTATTGACGGCCATGGATACGGGATGCGACGTCAGGCCGCCCGCCATCGCGGGGAGCATCGCCGCGTGAATCTGGCCGGGCTCGGTATTGGCCGGGTCGAGCCAGTCTGCCCAGTGCTCAGGCTTGATCACCATGGGCATGCGATCGTGGATCTGGCCGACATCGTCGGTTGCCTGGGTCGTGATAATCGCGGCCGTCCACAGCCAGGCGCGCTCGTGATCGTCGGGAAGCGAATCGTCCCGCCAGAGCTCGTAGAGTCCGGCGAAGGCGAGGGCTTCCCCGTCCGTTCGGTAGATAAAATACGGCTGCTTACGCTTCTTGCCCCCGTCAGAAACGGCCTGCCACTCGTAGTAGCCGTCGGCCGGGAGGATGCACCGGCGCTTGGTGAAGGCACGCCTGAAGGCCGGCTTGACCGCCACCGTCTCGGCCCTGGCATTGATCATCCGGCTGCCGATCGAGGCCTCCTTGGCCCAGGAGGGCACCAGGCCCCAGCGGAGCACGCGCAGCTCACGGGCCTGCGGCTCGTCATCGCGGGCCGGCCGTTCCAGGACGGCGAAAATCTTCTTGGTCGGCGCCACGTTGTAGTCGGGAGCAGGCTCCGGGTCGGGCGAGGCAGCCACCCGGTCGCGCTCCACGCCGAACTCCTCGAGGAGCTCAAGACGCTTACGCGCCGAGACAAAACGACCGCACATGCAATCTCTTCCTAAACTGGTTGCTACCTGGACAGGTCCCGTTAAGCCTGGATTGGCATTCATAACCAGAATCCGGCCGGCCAAACCAATGGGAGTCACCCCCGCTGGCCAGCACAGTAGGCTCGACGGTATGCACGTGGTTAACAACCAGGACCCCACCTGGGCTTCCCCGGCCGCGACCGGGCCGGTCCGCGCGCGCGTCCGGCTGCCGGCCTCCAAGTCCATCACCAACCGGGCCCTGGTGCTGGCCGCGCTCGGCGACGGTCCCGCCGTGATCGCCGGCCCGCTGCAGGCCAGGGACACGACGCTGGCCGCCGATGCCCTCCGCGCGCTGGGCAACGAGATCACTGAGTCCCGAACGGGCTGGGTTATCACCCCCGGTCAGCCGGCTCCGGGTTCCGAGGTCAGCGTGGACGTGGGGAACGCCGGCACCGTGATGCGGTTCGTGCCCGCGCTGGCCGCGCTGACCTCGGCGGTTGTTTTTTTCGACGGAGACGAGCGGATCCGGTTGCGCCCGATCGGCCCGGTCCTGGCGGCGCTGCGCCAGCTCGGCGCGCAGATCGAGGACGGCGGCCGGGCCGCGATCCCGTTCACCGTGCACGGCCGCGGCGCGGTCCGCGGCGGCACCGTGGTGCTGGATGCTTCGGGGTCATCGCAGCTGGTCTCGGGCCTGCTGCTGGCGGCGCCCCGGTTCGACGAGGGTATCGACGTGCGGCACGAGGGGCCGCCGGTGCCCTCGGCGCCGCACATCGCGATGACCGTGCGCATGCTGCGGGCGGCCGGAGCTTCGGTGGAGGAGCTGGGTTCGGGTGCTGGCGGCCGGCCCGACGCCTGGCGGGTGCGGCCGGGGCGGCTCAACCTCGGTTCGGTCACGGTCGAGCCCGACCTGTCCAACGCGGGCCCGTTCCTGGCCGCGGCGCTGGTCACCGGCGGCACGATCACCATTCCCGACTGGCCCCGGGACAGCCTGCAGGCGGCCGGGGAGATCCTGGACGTACTAGGCCAGATGGGCGCCAGGCACTCGGTCGGCGCGGACGGGCTGACGATCTCAGGGACCGGGCGGATCCACGGCGTCACCGCGGACCTGCGCGACGTGGCTGAGCTGGCGCCGGTGCTCACCGCGGCGGCCACCGTGGCCGAGTCTCCGTCGGTCTTCACCGGGCTGGCGCACACCCGCGCGCACGAGACGGACCGGCTGGCCGCGCTGGCCAAGGAGATCAACGCGCTCGGCGGCGACATCACCGAGCTGCCGGACGGGTTGCGGATCAGGCCGCGCCCGCTGCGGGCCGAGGCAGCGGACGGACCGTTCGGTACCTATGACGACCACCGGATGGTGATGGCGGCGGCCGTCCTCGGCCTGGCCGTACCGGGCCTGCGGGTGGCAGGCGCGGCCACGGTGGCCAAGACCTTCCCGGATTTCACGGACGTCTGGTCCTCGATGCCCGGTCTGGCCTCCTGAGCCGGTCATGAGTCGTCAGTCCGGCTACGCGCGGCTCGACGAGGACGACGTCCGGGTCCGGCCCGGCCGCGGCTCCCGGCCGCGCACCAGGCGGCGCCCGGCGCACGAGACGGCCGTGCAGGGCTTCGTGACCAGCGTGGACCGGGGCCGGTACGGGTGCATGACCGACGGCGGCCTGGTCGTGGCCATGAAGGCACGGGAGCTGGGCAAGGGGTCAGTGGTGGTGGGCGACCGGGTCGCGCTGGCGGGCGACACCTCGGGCGCCGAGGGGACGCTGGCCCGGATCGTCCGGGTGGAGCCGCGGACCAGCGCGCTGCGCCGGTCCGCCGACGACACCGACCCGGCCGAACGGATCATCGTGGCCAACGCCGACCAGATGGTGATCGTGTGCTCGCTGGCCGACCCGGCACCCAATCTTCGCTTCGTAGACCGCTGCCTGGTCGCCGCGTACGACGCCGGGCTCGACCCGTTGCTCCTGCTGACCAAGGCCGACCTGGCGTCGCCGCGACGCGTGCGCGCGTTCTACCGGCCCCTCGGGCTGCCGATGCTGACCACGCGGCGGCCGCTGCCGCCCCGCACCCTGTCCCGGATGCGGTCCCTGCTGACCGGCAAGATCAGCGTGCTCATCGGTCCATCGGGCGTCGGCAAGTCCACGTTGATGAACACGCTGGTGCCGGCGGCGGACCGTTCGGTCGGCAGGGTCAACCCCGTGACGGGCCAGGGCAGGCACACATCGTCGTCCCTGGTGGCGATCCCGCTGGGCGACGGGTGGCTCATTGACACGCCGGGCTTGCGCGGGTTCGGGCTCGGGCACGTGAGCGCGGAACGGGTGGTGGAGGCGTTCGGCGACCTGGCCGAGGGCACGGTCGGGTGCCCGCCCGGCTGCGATCACCTCGCTGCTGATTGTGCGCTGGACGCGTGGGCGCGAGAGCATCACGCCGAGGCGCGCCTGGATTCGCTGCGCCGCCTGCTGCGTAGCCGCGAGGGCAGCAGCCCGGATTAGTTCGGCCCGCTGGCGCGGCCTTCTAGGGCTAGCTCCAACCACGGCGATGTGGCTTTGTAGTGGTCCTGACCACGGCGATGTGGCTTTGCCGTGGTTGTCGTCGCGCTCAGCTTGGTGGGTGAGTGATGATGGGGACAGGTGTGACAGATTGGAGGCGACCAGGACGGGTGGCAACTCGGGGCAACTTACCTAAGGGTGGCCTGAGGGGCGGGAGCGCAGTTAGTTCGAGAAGTCCTGGGTGAGCCAGACGGTGCCGGAGGAGTCACGGAAGACGGCGATGCCGATGTGGGTGAAGGAACTGCTGAGAATGTTCCGGCGGTGACCGTCGTCGGGCGGCTTCTCGTTGAGCATGGACTGGGTGAGGCCGACCGCCATCTGGGCGATGGCCGCGGTGGTGTTCGCGACCGGGCCGCCTTCCCCGATGTTCTCCCCGGCCGCGGTCCAGTGGACGCCGGCGGCGGTCTCGCGGGCGCCGAGATCGGGCTCGCCGGAGCACTGGTGCGAAAGCCCGCAGCCGCCGGCCATCCTCGAGTTGTGCGCCGACGCGCTGGAATTCAGGCCCGCGGTGATCGTCAGCGGGGCCAGGCCCGCGGCCGAACGGGCCTGGTTGATGAGCGCGAGAACCTGAGCAGCCGCGCTGCCCGAGGAGGTGCCCGCCGGGCTCGTCGCGGACGCCGTGGGCGCCGTGGACGTGGGCGCCGTGGACGAGGGTGCGGTGCTGGCTGACGCGGACGCGGACGGTGACGGCGTGGCGTGGCGGTGCCTGGAACGGGCGGCCGATGGTCTCGGCGACAGCGAGGCCGGCACGCTGGCGACGGCGGCGTGGAAGGGCTGCCCGGCGCAGGACCCGGATCCGGCGGCCGACGGGTCGCAGAGGAGGGATGCCCGCGGGGTGGCGATCAGCACGCCCGTCGCGGACGCTGGAGCCGGGGCGGAACCGCGGGTCAGGTAGACACCGGCGCCCGCGAGCAGTGGCAGTACCAGCAAACCGCAGAGCAGGAAGCGGGCGCGGCGGCTGAGCCGGCGGGTGCGCCGCGGGGGGCCGCCGGGGGGCGAACCGCCGAACAGGAGGCCGCCGGGGGGCGGGCCGTAGGGGTACGAGCCACCCGGCGGCGGGTCGTCCGGGTTCGAGGCGCCGTGCCTGGGGGCGCGATGGCGCGCGGGTGCTCCGGCCGGCATGTCAACCGCCCGTCTCGGCGTGCATGCCGGACCGCCCGTGGCCGTCCCCTGGTGTCCGGGGATCATGAAAATCCATGTGGGCGTGACACTAGAGGATCTGCGCCGGATTTTCGGGAGATTCGGCAGATACGGGCGCGCCGCGAGGTGACACTGCTACCTGACGATGCTGCCGGGCCGCTAGTAGACGCCGGCCGCGGTGCGCGGCGGACCTGGCCAGCGAGATACCCCAGGCGGTACCGTTCCGGGGTGGCACGCTATGACGATGACCTGCGCTTCGCGCATGTCCTCGCAGACAACGCCGACGACATCACCACGCGCCGGTTCCGCGCGCTGGATCTGCGGGTCGACACCAAGCCCGACCTCACGCCGGTGTCGGACGCCGACCAGGCGGCCGAAGAGTCGCTGCGCAACGTGCTGCGCCGGTCCCGTCCGCGCGACGCGGTGCTGGGCGAGGAGACCGGCCGGAGTGGTTCGGGGCCGCGGTGCTGGGTCATCGATCCGATCGACGGCACCAAGAACTACGTACGCGGCGTGCCGGTCTGGGCCACGCTGATCGGGCTGATGGACGGCCCGGACGTCGTGGTCGGGGTGGTGTCCGCGCCCGCCCTGAGCCGGCGCTGGTGGGCCGCCCTGGGCGGCGGCGCGTGGACCGGGCGCAGCCTGACCAAGGCGTCTCCGCTCCGCGTGTCCGGGGTGACCAAGATGGGCGACGCCTCGCTGTCCTACTCGAGCCTCGGCGGCTGGACCGAACGCGGGCTGCTGGACAACTTCCTCGGCCTGACCAGGTCGGTGTGGCGGACGCGGGCGTTCGGGGACTTCTGGTCGCACATGCTGGTCGCGGAGGGCGCCTGCGACATCTCGGCCGAACCCGAGGTGAACCTGTGGGACCTGGCCGCGCTGCAGGTCATCGTGACCGAGGCGGGCGGGCGGTTCACCTCGCTCGAGGGCGAGGTGACGCCGGGCGGCGGCAGCGTGGTGTGCACCAACGGACATCTGCACGACGAGGTACTGGCCCAGTTGCGCAGCCACACGGGAGCGGAGTAATCCGGGGGTTGCCCTCCGGGGTGAATTAACCGATGCTGGTGAACGTCACAAATGCACAAGCGTCGGAATCAGGGGGTGTTACTCGTGAAGGTACGAGACGGCATGTCCCACCTAGTCCTCACCATCGGGCCAACGCACACGCTGCGGCAGGCGGCGCGCATGATGTCGGCACGCCGGATCGGCGCCGCCGTCGTGATCGACCCGGAGCACGCTGGCATCGGCATCCTGACCGAACGTGACATCCTCGACTCGGTGGCGGCGGGCGAGGACCCGGACGCCGAACTGGCCGCTCAGCACCGCACCGAAGACCTCACCTTCGCCTCGCCCGACTGGACGCTGGAGGAAGCCGCCGCGGCCATGGTCAAGGGCGGGTTCAGGCACCTCGTGGTGGTCGAAGACCACGACGTGGCCGGGCTGCTGTCCATGCGTGACATCGTCCGCAGCTGGACCTCGGCGGAAGCGGTTCAAGGGACCAGCCCGCAGCCTGCCGCCACGTCCGCGTGAACCCCAGTACCGCGGAACACAGGGCTGGGGAACAGCGGGGAGCCGCGTCTGGGTGACGGCTGGGCAGACGTACCGGCGCCGGCCGGCCATGGCGGACACTTAAGACATGGACCGCGAAGGCGCGGAAACCTACCTGCGGTTGCTGGCCGAGGCCGCGATGCGCGGATCGCTGACGCCTGCCGCGGGGCCCCGCGCGCCGAACGCGAGCACGATTATGGCGGCGGGACACGCCCTGACCACCGTGGGAGCCCTCGACCCGGTCACCGCCGAGGAGATCCTGACCGACTTCAGGCTGGCCACGACCGTGCGGCAGCTGCACCACCAATCCGGCGGGCAGGGGGTGACGGCGGCCGAGTGGCTCACCCAGGGCCAGGCCGTCCTGCGCCCGAGGCAGGTCCCGGCCCGGTCACCCGGGGAAGGGGCGCCCTGGGAGGACCCCGACCACGGGCGGGCCGACCACGACCGGGCCGACCGGTTCGTCCCGGTCGGGCTGACGGTCCCGTTCCGCGCCGGGGCCGTCCGCGGCGAGCTGTGCCTCATGTCGTTCGCGCAGACCGGCTCGGGCGCGCGGTTCATCGCGGCGTGGCAGGTACATTCCCCGTCGCTGGAGGTCCAGCTGAGCCACCACTATCCCGGCCTGATCCCGTTCGACGAGTTCACGGTCACCGACGACCGGGGGGCCAGGTACGAGCTCGACCTCACGCCCGGCAGCGACCTGGCGTGGCCGAACATGATCAGGCTGAGCCCGGCACCTCCGGGGACCATCCGCTGGCTCGACGTCGCCCCGCCGTACCGGCAGGCGATCCGGGTTGACCTCTGCTCCAGCGAGCCGGATTCGGCGGGCGATGCCACCCGGGTCAGCGATACCACGCTCAGCCCGGGCGAGCACCTGCTGGTGATGCTGGCCGAGCGGCTGCTCACCGGGACGCCCGAGTTCCCGCGCCGCGGGCTGCTGGCCGCGCCGCCCACCAGTCCGCGGCAGGTCGTGGCGGGCGGGTTCGGCGTCATCATCGCGGCGCTCGAGGCGGCCGGCGTGCTGTCGCCGCTCAGCCCGGTACCCGCCCGGCTCGCCACGCTGTGCGCCAGCCTGGACCTGACCGGGCACGGCATAGCCGCGCCGCCAACGCTCGACATGCCCGAACCCTGGCTGAGCCTGCTGGCGCACTACCAGCGCAGGAAGCCGGAGCCGACCCAGATGCGCGAGGGCTACGCGGCCCTGGCCGCCAGCCTGCCGGAGCTGGACGGCATCCGGGTGATCCTGCTCGGCCTGCAGCACACGCAGGGTGGTTCGGCCCTGCACGTGCTGGTCCAGGGCCAGATCCCGGAGCCCCGCCCCGGGCCGCTCGACATCGACCTGAACTTCCCGCTGTCGCTCTGGCTCAAGGACAGCGGCGGCCGGTGGCACGCCGCCCGCCCGGACCGCTGCCACCAGGCCGGACAGGAGAGCGCGATCCGGCTCCGGCTGGTGCCGCCGCTGACCCGGCCCGCGGACAGGGTCGAGGTGCTGGCCGGCGGCCGGTCGGCCGAGGTCCGCGCCACGCTGCCGCTCCGCTGGAGGTACCTGTCGTGACAGATGCGCCTAACGGGCCATGGTTCACGTCCCTCCCGCCGTGCGAGACGCTGGTGCCGTGCGGACGGGGCCGGCACTGCGTCTGCTGGGAAGCCGGGGAGCTCCGGCTGGCGAGCCACGCCGACCCCGAGGCGGAGCTCGTGCTGGCTGCGCTCGGCGGGGACAAGGCCCGCTGCGTCGAAATCGCCGAGGCGTGGCGGCGGCACACCGCCGACCTGACCGTCCTGGGCATCGGCCCCCGGAGTCCGGCCGACGAGGTGACGGTGAGCTGGGATGACGTCGACGCGGCCGGACAGGCCGCGCGGAGCGGCGCGAGCGTTCTCGGGTACGGGGCGGGACCGCTGGCCAGCCCGCCGCGGGCCGCGATGGCCAGGGCCTCCATCAGGTACCAGCAGCACCAGCAGGAAGCCGGGGAGGCCAGCCAGCGCCGGCTGGACATGCTGTCGCTGCTCGCGCTGGGGACCGGGTTCCAGATCCGGCTGGCCGGGCAGGTGGTCGCGGCGCACGCGGACCGGCTAGACGAGCCGGACGAGCTCGGACGGACCATCCGGTCGGTGCTGACCGCCGCCCTGGACGGCCGGCTCGCGCCGGTCGCCGAGCAGTGGCTCGGCATCGACCCGGACCAGGTGGAGGTGTCCTTGTACCGCGGGACCGGGTGGGGTTCGGTCGAGCTGACCGGGCGGGGCGAGCAGCGGCGGCTGCGCGTCAGCCTGCCCGCCTGGTGGCTGGCCCGGGTGTGGGCCTGCGGGCTGGCGCTGACCGGCCGTCACCTGGTGGTGGCGGTCGAACGCGCGGGCTGGCCGGACGCCCGCGTGCTGGCCCTGAGCGCACCGGGCGCCGAACCCGTTTCGCGCAGCGCGCACGCTGTCAGCCGCCCGTCCGGTGCCGCCGATGCGCCACACTGGGAGATATGAGCGCGCAGAATCCGGCGGTGGAGGCACTCGGGGTCGCGGTCGCGGCCCGGGTGCCGGTGCTGCTCTGGGGTGCGCCGGGTACCGGCAAGACGTCCGCGATCCGCGCGATGGCCGGGGCCATGGACCTGCCCTGCGAGACGGTGATCGCCTCGATCAGGGAACCCTCCGATTTCGCCGGGCTGCCCATCGTGGTCGGCGGCGAGGTCAGGTTCGCGCCGCCGGCCTGGGCGCGGCGGCTGGCCGAGGCCGGGCGCGGGCTGCTGTTCCTCGACGAGCTGTCCACCGCCCCGCCCGCCGTCCAGGCTGCCCTGCTCCGGGTGGTGCTGGAGCGGGCGGTCGGCGACCTCACGCTGCCCGACGAGGTGGCGGTGGTGGCCGCGGCCAACCCGCCGGAGCAGGCCGCCGACGGCTGGGACCTGTCCGCGCCGCTGGCCAACCGGCTCTGCCACCTGGCCTGGCAGACCGAGCCGCGCGCGGTGGCGGACGGGCTGGCGGGCGGCTGGTCCGCGCCCGTGGTGCCGGTGCTGCCCGACGGGTGGCACGCGGAGGAGATCTTGTCCCGCGGCCTGGTCGCGGCCTTCCTGCACGTCCGGCCCGGGCTGGCCTGCGCGCCGCCGTCCAACGCGGCGGCCGCGGGACGCGGCTGGCCGTCCCCGCGGACATGGGAGATGGCGGCCCGGCTGATGGCCGCCGCGGGCGCCGCCGGCATCGGCGACGAGGCCAGGTCCGCGCTGATCAGGGGGGCCATCGGCGACGGGGCCGGGGTGGAGTTCCTCGCCTGGCTGGTGGAGATGGACCTGCCCGATCCGGAGCGGGTACTGGCCGACCCGGCCTCGTTCCGCCTTCCGGAGCGGGGCGACCGGGCCTACGCCGCGCTAGCCGCGATCGCGGCCGCGGTGGCCGCGGACCCGACCGCGGCGCGCTGGACGGCCGGCTGGCAGGTCCTCGGCCTGGCCGCCGACACCGCGCCGGACGTGGCCGCGGTCGCGGCCCGGGTGCTGGCCCGGTGCCGTCCTGGAGACGCGGACCCGCCCGCCGAGATCCGCCTGTTCGCTCCCGTCCTGCGCGACGCCGGACTGCTGTAGGCGGGACCCGCAATGCCCGAGCATGGCATCGAGGGCCTGGCGGCAGCGCGGCTGTGGGCCGCGACGAAGTTCCCCTACCTGGCCACCGGGGTGTTCGGCGCCCAGGTGATCGCGGACCCGGGCAGCGGCACCCTGTCCGTGGACGAGAGCTGGCGGATGCACGCCGACCCGGAGGTGACCGCGGACTGGACCGCGGCGCAGCTGGGATCCGTCCTGATCCACCACGTCTGCCACCTGCTGCGGATCCACGGCGAACGGGCGCAGGACACGGGTGTGCGGCCGGACGAGGCCGCCGACTGGATCCGCGCCGCCGACGCCGAGATCAACGACGACCTGGTGCCGGCCGGGCTCGAACTGCCCGGTCGCCCGGTACTCCCCCGCGACCTGCGGGCCGAGGACGGGCTGCTGGCCGAGCAGTACTTCGCCGGGATCCGCCGCCAGGCGGCCAGGGCCGCGGAGAGCCAGGCCCGTTCGGGTCCATGGCTTGATTGGCTCGATTGCGGGTCCGGCGCGGACGGGATTCCCCGGCCCGGCCAGGGTCAGGGGTCCGAGGGCGGCCTGCCGCCCTGGCAGGCCGACCTGCTACGGCGGCAGGTCGCGCAGGACGTCATCGCGCACAGCAAGCAGCCGGGGACCGTGCCGGCCGGGCTGCTGCGCTGGGCTGAGGAGGTCCTCACCCCGAAGGTCAACTGGCGCGCCGTGCTCGCCGCCGAACTGCGCCGGGCCGTCGCCGAGGTCTCCGGCGCGGTCGACTACTCCTACCGGCGGCCGTCGCGCCGCTCCGCCGTGGCCGGGCCGGTCGTGCTGCCGGCCTTGCGGCGGCCGGTGCCCGAGGTGGCCGTGGTCTGCGACACGTCGGGCAGCATGACCGAGGACCTGCTGGCGATGGTGCTGGCCGAGGTGGAGGGGCTGCTGCGGGCGCTCGGGCTGGCCCGGCAGGTCCGCGTGCTGGCCTGCGACACCGCGGTAGCGCCCGCGCAGCGGGTGAGTTCGGCCCGCCAGGTCGAGCTGATCGGCGGCGGCGGGACGGACATGGGCGCGGGCATCGGCGCGGCGGCCGCGCTGCGGCCCAGGCCCGCGGTCACGGTCGTGCTCACCGACGGGTACACGCCGTGGCCCGCGGCGGCCCCGAAGGGCATGCGGGTCGTGGTCGGCCTGCTCGGCGAGGGCGCGCCGGATGCGCCGCCGTGGACGCGGTCCGTGCGTGTAGAACCTTAAGGGTGGACACCAGGCCAAGGCAGCAGATCCTGACGCTGATCGCGATCGCGCTCACGTTCGCGTCCGGCGCGAACGACGTGGCCAGCTTCACCCGGCTGGGCGGCGTCTTCACCAGCGTCATGACCGGCAACATCGTGCTGTGGGGCCTGTCCGCGGCGGAGAGGTCGGTATCGCTGTTCAGCCACACCGCGGTCTCGATCGCCGGCTACATCACCGGGGTGGCCTGCGGCACCTGGGTCTCGCACGGCTTCAAGATGCACGGCAGCGGCAAGCCGGACGAGACGGACCGGGACAGCGTGCTGCCGGCCCACGTCAGCTGGGCGCTGGTCACCGAGCTCGTCCTGCTGGCCGGGTTCACCGTCGGCTGGGAGGTCACCGGGGCCCGTCCGGCCGGGTGGGCGGAGTTCGTCCTGCTCGCGGTGCTGGCGGCGGCGATGGGCATGCAGTCGTCGTCGGTCAACGAGATGGGGCTCACCAACGTGTCCACCACGTTCCTGACCGGCACGCTGACCGGGCTGGTCAGCTCGCTGGCCAGGCCGGGGCAGGAAATGAAGCACGGGGCGCGCAGGATCGGCGTGCTGATCGGGCTGGCGACCGGGGCCTTGCTGTGCGGCCTGCTGGTGGCGACCGCGCCGCGCGTCGTCCCGGTGCTGCCGCTGGCCGCGGTGATCACCGCGCTGGTGCTGTCCGCGGTGCCGCTGAGTAACGGGGAGGACGAAAACCCGCGGCGGTAGGCGCCGCGCCGAAAATGTCACACCGCGGTGTCAGCATGTGGCCATGAGGCCAGCGCTGAAGGCCGGGCTGCTGCCGGTGTGGCGGGACCGGGAGACGCTGCAGTTCGGGGTGGATCCGCGGCGGGCGGCCGCGGTGGGCGGGCTGGGCCAGACCGCGGCCGTGCTCAGCCTGCTGGACGGGAGCCGCGACCGCGACGGCGTGATCGCCGCCGCGGCCGCGTACGGCGTGCCGGCCGAGGCGGCCGACCGCGTGCTCGCGGTGCTGGCCGCGGCGGGCGTGCTCGACGACTTCCCGGCCCGGATGCACGCCTCGCTCCCCGAGCAGCTGCGCGCCCGGCTGGCGCCCGAGCTGGCCACCGCCTCGCTGGCCTACGCGGACGGGGACGGCGGGGCACGGACGCTGGCGCGGCGGCGGGCCGCCTACGTCCGGGTGCACGGCGCGAGCCGGACCGGCGCGTGCGTGGCCAGTTTCCTGGCCGCCTCCGGCGTCGGGCACGTCAGCTGCGCCGATCCCGAGCCGGCCGAGCCGGGTGACCTGGCGCCCGCCGGGCTGATCCTGGCCGACCTGGGCTCGCCCCGGCAGGAGGGCGCCGCCCGCGCGGTCGAGCGTGCCGCGCCCGAGGTCAGGACGGGCGACGACGGCAGCGTCCCGGACCTGGTGATCCTGACCGGGCCGACGCTGCCCGACCTGACCGGCCAGCTGCTGCGCGACCGGGTACCGCACCTGGCGCTGCGCACCGGGGAGGCGATCGGGGTGGTGGGACCGCTGGTACGGCCGGGCCGTTCGGCGTGCCTGAGCTGCGTGGACCTGCGCAAGACCGAGGCCGACCCGCAATGGCCGAAGATCTTGGCCCAGGCCACCTTCACCCGGCTCCGGCCGCAGGCCTGCGACACCGTGCTCGCCGCGATGACGGCCACGCTGGCCGCGGCGCAGGCGCTCGCGTTCCTCGACCGGCCGGGGACCGTCCCGGTGACCGCGGACGGCACGCTGGAACTGGTGCTGCCCGACTGGCAGTGGCGCCGCCGCACCTGGACCCCGCATCCCGCGTGCCGGTGCGGCGCGGCCCTGCGTGGAGCGGCCCTGGGCGGGGCGAGCGACGGGGACGCCGTCCGGGGCAGGCCGTAGGTTAGGGTTCTTGACAATAGTTGCTTAATTTGGAAATAATTACCTGCATGGTTGAGGATCTCGGTGCGAACGGCGCGGTCGCGGGCGCGAGCGGGGGCGGGGGCGAGCTGGCGGCGGTGCTGCAGGCGCTGGCGGATCCGGCGCGGCTGCGGGTGGTGGAGGCGCTCAGCCGGTCGCCGCAGCGAGCCGGGGATCTCGCCGCCGCGGCGGGGGTCCCCGCGCCGACCATGAGCAAGCACCTGCGGGTGCTGCTGGCGGCCGGGATCGTGACCGACGAGCGGGGCGCCCGGGACGCCCGGGTGCGGGTCTTCCGGCTCCGCCGGGAATCGGTCGTGGCCGTACGGGCCTGGCTGGATCAGGTCCAGGCGCACTGGGATGAGCAGCTGAGGGCGTTTAAGGCCCATGTCGAACGGGAGGGCGGCCGATGACCGGATCGGGGCAGGACACCATGGTGTCGTCGGAGGTCGAGGTGGCGGTCGATCCGGACACCGCGTTCGCCGCGTTCACCGAGGAACTCGACCTGTGGTGGGTGCGCGGGCCGATCAACCACTTCGCGGGCGGGCGGGCGATGGCCGTGCGGTGCGAGCCTGGCGTCGGCGGCCGGCTGCTCGAGGTGTACGAGGACGACGCGCTGGAGCTGGGCCGGATCACCGCCTGGGAACCGGGCAAGCGGCTGTCCTGGCGCAGCTCGGTCGACGACGTGAACATCGACGTCAGCTTCGCCCCGGCCGGCGCCGGCTGCCTGGTCCGGGTGGAGGCCAGTCTCCCGGCCGGCGGCCAGGACCGCGGCGGGACGGCGTGGGTGCGGGTGACGCCGAAGTGGTTCGGGCCGTGGTGCGCCCGGCGCGACAGCGCCCCGCACGAGGTGCGTGATCTGGCCCGGCTGGCCCTGGGCGTCTCCTACACTCGGCCGGCTGCGGCGGCCAGGTGGCTGGCCAGCGCGTTCGGCTTCACATCGCCCGATCCGCTGCCCGAGGGCAACGACCCGCTGCCCGAGACCGGGCACGGCCATCCGTGGATCGAGTTCCGCCTCGGCAACAGCTCGCTGATGATCTTCAAGCTCGACGCGGAAGGTACGGGCCGGCCGACGGTCCACACGCCCTGGGTCTATGTCGACGACATCGACGCGCACTATGCGCGGGCCAGGGTCGTCGGGGCGACGATCGTCACCGAGCTGGCCAGTCCCTGGGGCCTGCCGTTCTACGTGGCGGACGACCTCGAAGGCAACCGCTGGACGTTCGCCCAGGCCCGCCCCACCATGCGCTCCTAGGGGCCTGCGATACGTGGGACCGCTGAGTCGCCAGGGGCAGGTGGTGTTGTGGGCGTTGCCCCGGGCTGGGGCTTACCGCGTTTCAGCGCGCCTGGGCTGCCCAGCTCCATGATCGTGAAGGGTTTTTAGTCTCGGC
>Ga0207657_10002493_pt1 | contig 19905 bp, 16 predicted proteins | sample KBSC33metaG_FD_184316 | JGI IMG/M metagenome (GOLD analysis project Ga0207657, IMG submission 184316) | Corn rhizosphere microbial communities from Kellogg Biological Station, Michigan, USA - KBS C3-3 metaG (SPAdes) (version 2) | ecosystem: Host-associated > Plants > Roots > Rhizosphere > Soil ... | reverse complement strand
ACAGGACTACGTCCTACTAGTTCAGTAGGAACGGTGGCAGATGATCACCCGTTCGGCACTCTTCCGGTCGTGGACGTGGCACCCTTGCGCTCGGCTAGCTCCGGCGGGGCTCAGGCCGCCGGCTCGGCGGCGGTGGCCCGGCAGATCGAGGCGGCGTGCCGCGAGCACGGTTTCTTCTACGTCACCGGCCACGGCGTCGCGCCGGACCTGCTGGCCCGGCTGACCCGGGCCTGCGCCGCGTTCTTCGCGCTGCCGCAGGCGGCCAAGATGGAGATCGACATGGCCCGCGGCGGCCCGGCCTGGCGGGGATACTTCCCGGTCGGCGCCGAGCTCACCTCCGGCCGGCCCGACCTGAAGGAGGGGCTGTACTTCGGCGCCGAACTCGGCCGCGACGATCCCCGGGTGCGCGCCGGGCTGCCGCTGCACGGTCCTAACCTGTTCCCGCGGCAGGTCCCGGAACTGCGCGCGGCCGTGCTCGACTACATCGGCGTGCTGACCGATCTGGGCCAGACGGTGCTGCGCGGCGTGGCGCTGAGCCTGGGCCTGGACAGGGACTACTTCGCGGCCGGGTACACGGCCAGCCCGACCGTCCTGTTCCGGGTGTTCCGTTACCCGGCGCCGCCGCCTGGCGAGGACGGCTGGGGCGCGGGGGAGCACACCGACTACGGCCTGCTGACGCTGCTGGCCCAGGACGCCAACGGCGGCCTGCAGGTCAGGACGCCGGGCGGCTGGATCGACGCGCCGCCGATCGAGGGCACCTTCGTGGCCAACATCGGCGACATGCTCGACCGGCTGACCGGCGGCTGGTACCGGTCGACGCCGCACCGGGTCCGCAACGCCAGCGGCCGGGACCGGTTCTCCTTCCCGTTCTTCTTCGACCCCGACTTCACCGCCGAGATCCCGCCGCTGCCAGGGCAGGCCGCGATCGCCGACGGCGGCCAGCCGCGCTGGGACGGGCAGAACCTGCAGGCGTTCAGCGGCACCTACGGCGATTATCTGCTGGGCAAGGTGTCCAAGGTGTTCCCGCAGCTCCGCCGCGAGGTACTGGCCGACGAGGCCCCGTAACCGGCCCGGTTACGCGGGCTGCTCGGCCTGGAGTTGCCTGACTACCTCGAGCGCCTCGCTGACGTGCCCGTCGATGTTGGTCATCGAGCTGAACACGTGCCGGACGGTGCCGGTGCGGTCGATCACGTAGGTGACCCGGCCGGGGAGCAGCCCCATCACGGCCGGCACCCCGTACGCCTTGCGGACCCGGCCGCCCTGGTCGGCCAGCAGCGTGAACGGCAGCCGGTGCTTGCTCGCGAAGCCGGCGTGCCGGTCCGCCGAGTCGGAGCTGATCCCGATCACCTCGGCCCCGGCGTCGGTGAACGTCTCGTGGCTGTCGCGGAAGGCGCACGCCTCGGCGGTGCAGCCGGGGGTGTTGTCCTTGGGGTAGAAGTACAAGACGATCACCCGCTCGCCGAGCCGGTCCTGCAGCCGGACCTGGTCGCCCGATTGCGACGGGAGGGTGAAGTCGGGGGCCTTGTCGCCGGCCTGGATGCCGCGTGCCACGCTGGGCCTGCCTCTCTGTGGTCCCCCCTCGGGTCCCAGTGTAGTCAGCGTTAGGGTGCGGCTATGGAACCCGTACGCCCCGATGACGAGGCGGTCGCGGCCTTCGGCCGGGACGGCGTGGCCTGCCTGCGCTCGGTCCTGGACCCCGCCGAGGTGGCGATCGCGGCCGCCGCGATCGACGCGGTGCTGGCCCGCCCCGGTCCGCTGGCCCAGGTGGCCAGTGCGCCCGGTGATCCCGGCGCGTTCACCGAGGATTTCCGCCGGTGGCGGGAGATCGGTGAGATCGAGCGGCTGGCCCGGCACTCCCGGGTGCCCGCCCTGGCCGCCGCCCTGATGGCCACGCCCCAGGTCCGCTTCTACCACGATCACGTCCTGGTGAAGGAGGGCGGGACCAGGCAGCGCACGCCATGGCATCAGGACCAGCCGTACTACAACGTGGACGGCCGGGGGGTCAGCGCGTGGATCCCGGTGGACCCGGTGCCCGAGGACGGGTGCCTGGAGCTGGTGGCGGGCACGCACCGCGGCCCGTGGCTGATGCCGCGCACGTTCCTGAAGAAGGAGGCCCGGTGGTTTCCCGAGGGCAGCCTGGCCGAGCTGCCCGACATCGACGCGGATCCGGCCGGGTTCGACATCCGCCGGTTCGGCCTGCGGCCCGGCGACGCCATCTTCTTCGACTTCCTGACCGTGCACGGCGCCCCCGGGTTCCCGCACCCGGGCCGCAGGCGGATCTTGTCGCTGCGCTATCTGTCCGCGGACGTCCGGCACGCCCCCCGGGCCTGGCGCACCTCGCCGCCCTTCGACGAGCTGGACGCCGAGCTCCCGGCCGGCGCGCCCATGGACCACCCCCTGTTCCCCGTGGTCTGGCCGGCCTGATGGCGGACAAACACCCGGACAAACACCAGGTCCGGCTCGGGGCCGTGCAGGAGACCCTGTTCATCACGCTTGCCGCCCGGGCCCGGGAGACACAGCGGAAACACCCGGTTCTGCGCGACCCCAGGGCCGTGGAGCTGCTCCAGTCGATCGACTACGACACGGCCAAGTACGGCCGGAGCGCGGGCGGCTTCATCACCGTGCTGCGGACCGCGATCATCGACTTCTGGGTTCGCGAGTTCCTGTCCGCGCATCCCGCGGCGACGGTGGTGGAGCTCGGCACGGGCCTGAACACCCGGTTCGATCGGGTCGACAACGGCCAGGTGCAATGGTTCGACCTGGATCTGCCGGACACCATCGAGCTGCGCCGGACCTTCTTCGCCGACACCGGACGGCGCCGGATGGTGGCCGCGTCCGTCCTGGACGAGGACTGGCTGCCCACCGTGGCGCAGAGCCGGGGACCGTACTTCTTCGTCGCCGAAGGCGTCCTCGTCTACCTGCCAGAAGACCAGGTCATGGCCGCGCTGGCCCGGATCGCGGCCCGGTTCCCCGGGGCGCTGATCGTGCTGGACACCTACCCGAAACGGACGTTCGACCAGCAGCACAAGCTCGTGGCCAGGAAGGGCATAGAAGCCCGCTGGGCCTGGGCCTGTGACGATCCGCGCTCGCTGGAGCGTCTGGGGCTCGAGGTCAGGCAGTCCGCCACGGTCACCCGGCCGCCCCGGGCTATGCGCGCCCAGCTGCCCTTCGGCTACCGGCACCTCGTCCCGCTGGCCGATCCGGTCATCGGCAAGGCCATGACCCTCACCTTGTTCCGAGCCAGCTCCCCGGCAGCGGGCGGCCCGGACGCCACGGCGCGGGCGGCCGGGCGGGCCTGAGCTTAGCTGTCTGGGGCTGGCTGAGCCGGTCCTGGCGCCAGGTGCGCATCGGCTCGGCGAGCTCCATGCCGGCGAAGGCGGGCGGCCAGTCGGCCGGGCCGTACCCGGCGCCGAGGTCGCCGTGATGCAGCTCGACCTCCACCAGCCGACGGGTCAGCAACTCGGCGGCGGGAAAGAAATCTGCCCCGTCCAGCATGCGCACCGGCACCTGCCACCCGTCGTCGGGCAGCTGCCGGGCCACGGTACGCAGCGCCATCGCCGAGCCGGCCAGGTCGGCCGCGTGCTCGGTCGCCCGCCTGTCCGCATACTGCTCGATGCCTGCCTCGCGTGCCTCAGCGCTGGCGTAGGCCGGACGGTTCTGCCCGGTCCGCACGCCGACCAGCACATTCCGCATCCCGTCTGCGTTCCTGGCCAGGTGGGCCAGGACATGCCCCCGGGTCCATCCGGGGAGCATCGACGGAACCCGCAGGTCCGGATCGGTGATAGCCCGCGCCGTATCGAGCAGGCGCTGCGTCGCCTGGTCGATCTGGTCGCTCAGGTCACGTAGTGCGGCGTCCATCAGCTCACTCTAGGGATCCCGGGCCTGATCTTGCCAACGCTGTCTTTACCGGGAATGCTGTCCGATGTGATCGACCCTGACTCGGCGGTACCGCCGTATGAGCAAGTCGCCAAGATGATGCGAGACGAGATCGCCCAGGGGGCCATGACCGGCCGGATCCCCTCGCTCCACACGATCGCCGAACATCACCACGTCTCGCACCGGATGGCCGCCCGCGCCGTGGAGATCCTGAAGGGCGAGGGCATGATCGTCGACGTGCCCGGCGAGGGGGAGTTCGTCCGCCACCCCAGAACCTAGCGCGATTCAGGCAGGGCCAGTGCCTCCGCGGCCAGGGTGGCTCGCTGCAGAGTCTCGCGGAACGCTTGCGCCGCCTCGGCGGCCTGCTCGGCCAGGCCCGTGATTTCCGCGGTAGCGCGCTGGTCAGCCGCGGTGCGCGCCAGCAAGTCGAGGTACCTGTCGTTGTTGGCCGCCATCCGATGGGATGTCTCCCAGTCCCGTCGCGCGGCCTCGGCGGCCGCGACCTGCGCCGCCAGCAGCTCAAGCGCCAGAACCCGGGCCGTGGTGGCGTCCCGGGCTATTGATATCGCGCGATTCTGGGAGACCAGGACGGCGGCTGTCATCGGCCCGGCCGTGCCCCCGCCGTAGCTCGACACCAGATCAAGCAGCAACTCGGTGATCTCGCGCAGCGCGACGGCGATTTCCCATTCATGCTGCCGCAGGACAGGTTCCTCCACCGCACCCCGCAGGTCACCCGCGTAAACCCGCGACGTCACGATGGTCGCGATCGCACGCTGGGCGCGCTGGAGCAGCTTCCGGCATTCAAGTTCGAGTGCGAGCGGTGAGACGACCCGGTCACGGTGGCGGACCTGGCGTAGCGGCCCGGCACGGCCCGCGATCTGTTCCTTCGTCATGCGGACAAGACGCCGGCGCCTGGCTTCCCCCAAACCGGGGTTCACCACGGGCTCGACGCTCGACGCGTCGGCATCGCCGACCATAGAGGCATCCTAAATGCTGCGGGCCGAGGTACCCCGGGCCATCAGCTCGATCGGCAGTTCCTGCCGCAACGGCCGGACCCGCTCGCCGCGCAGCAGCGCGCACAGCCGCTGCGCGCCCTCGGTCCCGCTCCGGGCCAGCGGCTGGCGGATCGTGCTGAGGTTGAGGAAGGCCGCCGACTCGATGTCGTCGAAGCCGACCACCGACAGCTGGCCGGGGACCGCGACGCCGAGCCGGTCCGCCGCGGCCAGCACGCCGATGGCCTGGGTGTCGGAGGCGGCGAAGATCGCCGACGGGGGATCGGGCGATTTCAGCAGCTGAGCCGCGTGTTCGGCCGCGACGGCGGCGTCGTGCGGGCCCCGGCGGATCAGGCCGGGTTCGACGTCGATACCCGCCGCGGCCAGGGCCTGCTTGTACCCGCGCAGCCGGTCCGCGGAGGAGGTGAAGCCGAGCCCGGCCGGGGGCATGTCACCGACGAAGGCGATCCGCCGGTGCCCCAGGCCGATGAGGTGGCCGGCTGCCAGACGCCCGCCGGCCACGTCATCGACGATCGTCTGTGGCACCCCGGGGTTGGCCGCGTCCACGCTGACCAGGGCGACCCCGGCCCGGGCGAACTGGCCGAGCTGGCCGCGTGACAGCGGCAGGCAGATGGCCAGCACCCCGTCGGCCCGGTGCGTCGGCAGCAGCGCCTCCAGGTGCCGGTCCCGCTCGGCCGCGCTGTCCACGTTGCACACGATCGTGTCGTAGCCCTGCTCCTCGAGCACGGCCAGCGCGCTGGCTACCCGCACGACCGCGGACGGCCTGGTCATGTGGGCGACGATGAGCGCGACGGTGTGCGGCGTGCCGCGGACCAGGGCCGCCGCGGCGTGGCTCGGCCGGTAGCCCAGCCGCTCGATGGAGTCGAGCACGGCCCGCATGGTGGACTCGCGTACCTGGTCGCTTCCGTTGAGCACGCGCGAGACCGTGCCGACGCCCACCCCGGCATCGGCGGCCACGTCCGCGATGGTGACACGGCGATCGCCCGCGGGGGGTGCCGCACCCTGGAAACGTTTCCACGTCAGCGCGGCGTCATCGGGTTCGCTCAGCGCGGCCCGGTCGGGCTCCGGGCCGAACCCGCCGGTGCTCTCGCCCAGCCGCAGCCTGGCCGGCACTACTTCGCCGGGCTGCTGGTCGGGCCCGTGCTCGACCTGGCGCAGCGCCCGGTCCACGACCCGCCCGGCGATGTCGTCGACCGGGATGGCCACGGTGGTCAGACGCGGGTGCATCAAGGCGGCGGCTGCGCTGCCGTCGAAGCCGGTGACGGCGAGGTCCCGGCCGATCCGCAGCCTCAGTTCCGCGGCCACGCTGTAGATCACCCCGGCGAGCCGGTCGCTGCCGCTCACGATGGCGTCCGGACGCAGCCCAGGCCGGCCTCCGGACAGCAGCGCCCTGATCTTCCTGTGCGCGCTGCCCTCGTCCACCAGCAGCATGTCGGCCTGGCCGGCGGAGATCCCGGCGGCGGCCAGGCCGTCCGTGAACCCGGCGGCCCGCTCGGTATCCCAGGAGTTCGGCGTCCGGTAGCCGGCGAAGGCGACCCGCCCGAAGCCCCGGGCCAGCACGTGCCCGACAACCGCGGCGACGGCGCCGCGATTGTCGATGTCGACCCAGTTCTGCGGCAGCGCCGGGCCAGTCCGGCCGAAGCACGCGAACGGCATCCCGGCCTCGGTCAGCAGCTTCACCCGCGAGTCGTCCGGCTGCAGATCCGAGAGCAGGAACGCGTCCACGCTCCGGCTCGCGATCAGGCGGCGCATCTCGTCCCCGGGATCGCCCTCCGGTACCACGACCACCAGGCTGTTGTTCCGCCGCGCGCACGCTGCGGCCAGCGACTGGAGGAACTGCTGCATGAGGTAGTTCCCTGGCAGCAGCTGCATGCGGGGCATGACGTAGGCGACCTGCCTGGTCCGGCGCGAGCGCAGGCTCCGTGCACCGTGGTGCGGGTGGTAGCCGAGTGCCTCCACCGCCGCCAGCACCCGGGCCCGGGCGGCGTCGCCCACCCGCCCGCTGCCGTTGAGCACGTTCGAGACGGTCTGCCGGGACACGGCAGCGACGCGCGCCACGTCCTGGATTGTTACCTGGCGTGCGGTCGTGGATTCAGCCAGTCTGGCCTGGCCTGATCGAGACCTAGTCACGTCGTCACCGTACTGCCGGCGATTCACCTCTTGACAGGGTACAGTCGTGGCGCTTCGATATGGTAGATCGTTCTATCGCTGTAGCGCGGAGACCTGTCCCGTACGCGACGGTATCTCCGCGAGACGGTATCCCCGAGACGGTATCTCCCCCGAGACCGGATCGCGGCCCGGGTCTGCGGCGGGCCCGGGCCGCGATCCTGCGCTCCGGCTGGCCCGGCGCGCTTCAGGTATCGGCGGACCGGCCGGCGGCTATCTCAGCGGCGCCGCGGGTGTTGATCACCCGGTCCGGCGTGATGCCCGCCCGTTCGGCCCGAACTGTGCCGTTGACCAGCCAGTCCAGCTGGCCGGGGGCGTGCGCGTCGGTATCGATGGCAAACAGGCAGCCGGCTTCGGCGGCCAGCTTGAGCAGCCGGTCCGGCGGGTCGGAGCGCTCCGGCCGGCAGTTGATCTCGACGGCCACGCCCGCCTCCCGGCAGGCCTCGAAGACCGCCGCCGCGTCGAACTCCGACTCGGGCCGCCGGCCCCGCCCCTGGCGGTTGGGGCCGATCAGCCGCCCGGTGCAGTGCCCGAGCACGGTCACGTGCGGGTTGCGGATCGCGGCCACCATGCGCCGGGTCATCGGCCCGGCCGGCATCCGCAGCTGGGAGTGGACACTGGCCACCACGACGTCGAGCCGGCCGAGCAGGTCCTCGCGCTGGTCGAGCGATCCGTCCTCGAGGATGTCCACCTCGATGCCGGTCAGGATCCGGAACGGCGCCAGCTCCGAGTTCAGCTCATCGACTAGCCGTAGCTGGGCCTCCAGCCGCTCCGCGGACAGGCCGTTGGCCACGGTCAGACGGGGGGAGTGGTCGGTCAGCGCGATCCACTCGTGCCCGAGGTCGCGGGCTGTCTCGGCCATCTCCCGCGGCGGGCTGCCGCCGTCGGACCAGTCCGAGTGCGTGTGGCAGTCACCGCGCAACGCCGTCCGCAGGCCGTCGGAAACCGACGGCGGCTGCTCCGCCAGCAGCCGGGCCAGGTAAGCGGGCACGGTACCGCGCGCGGCCTCGGTCACGACCTGGGCGGTCGTGTCGCCGATGCCCTTCAGCGCCTGCAGCGTACCCGCCTGTATCCGGAGTTCGAGCTCGCCCGCGGGCAGGGCGGCGAGCACGGCGGCCGCGCGGCGGAAGGCCTGCACCCGGTACGTCGGCGCGCCGCCCCGCTCCAGCTCGAACGCGATCTGCCGCAGCGCCTGGAGAGGATCCACGTCCGCACTCCTACCCACGCCAGGCCGGAGGCGACCGCGGGCGAGCCGGTGATCCATCTCCATCGTTTCTCCACATGATCTTCATCACGGTTCCATGTCCACCGGGTTAGATAGCGCGGCGTTCGTGCCGACGGGCCAGCGCTGCCCGTTCTCTCCTTTCTCCGGAGCATCGCGATGATCGTCAGCCGGGTGGCCGAACGGGCCCGGCTCGACGCTCTCCTCGCCGCGCTCGTACGCGGTGAGGGCGGCGCCCTGGTCGTGCACGGAGAGGCCGGGATCGGCAAGACGACCCTGCTCGAGGTGCTGGTCGAGCGCTGCGCCGGCGCGGTCACGGTGGTGCGCGCCTGCGGGGCCGAGACCGAGGCGGAGCGCGCTTTCTCCGCGCTGACCGAACTTCTCTGCCCCGTGTTGCGCCAGCTGGACGCGCTGCCGGCGCCGCAGGCCGCCGCGCTCATGAGCGCGCTGGCGCTGGAAGCGCCCGCGCCAGGTGACCGCCTGGCGGTATGCGTCGCCGCGCTCGGCATGCTGCGGGCCGAGGCGAGGAACCGGCCGGTCCTCGTCGTGGTGGACGACGTCCAGTGGGTCGACGTGTCCTCCCGGGAGTGCATCGAGTACATCGCCCGGCGGGCCAGCGGGCCGCTCGCGGTCGTGCTGGCCGCGCGAGACCCGTTGTACCCGCCCGAGCGCATCCGGCTGCCGGATCTGCCCGTCGGGCCGGTCGACGACGCCGCGGCAGCCGAGCTTCTGCGGCAGCGCGCCCCCGAGCTGGCGCCGCCGGTCGCGGCGGCGATCGCGCAGGCGGCGGCGGGCAATCCGCTGGCCCTGGTCGAGCTGCCCGCCACGCTGACCGCCGACCAGCGGGCCGGCGTGGCCGCGCTCGAGCTCCCGCTGGGACCCGGAGGCCGGCTGCAGGGCGCGTTCGCGGGCCGGATCGAGGCGCTGTCCGGGCCCGCGCGGCAGGCCCTGCTCGTCGCGGCGGCGTACTCGGGGACCGAGCTGCCAGTGATCGCGGCGGCGTGCCGGCAGGCCGGAACCGATGCCGGGCAGCTGGCGGACGCCGAGGCGTCCGGACTGGTGCGGCTCGCCGCCGGCGAGGTGACCTTCGCGCATCCGCTGATCCGCGGCCTGGCGTATTCGGAGGCGCGGGCCAGTGCCCGCCGCACCGCGCATGCCGCCCTGGCCGCGGTGCTGCGGGATGACGACGACCGCCAGGCGTGGCATCTAGCCGCGGCCACGACTAGGCCCGATGAGGAGGTGGCGGCCACCCTGGAGCGGGCCGGCGGCCGGGCGGTGGCACGCCGGGCCTACGCCACGGGCTCGGGCGCGCTGGAGCGAGCGGCGCGCCTCTCGCCGGATCCAGAAACCGCGGGCCGCCGCCTGATCACGGCCGGTCAGGCGGCAGCCGCCGCGGGCGTGGCCGATCGTGCGCTCGCCTTGTTCACTGAGGCGGCCGAGGTGACCTGCGGCGAAGAGCAGCGCGCCCGGGCCCAGCAACTCCGTGGCCGGCTGCAAGTCTGGCGGGGCCGGCCCGCCGAGGCCGTGCCCCTGCTGGTCGGCCAGGCCGACCGCGTCGCGTCCCGGTGGCCGGTGCTGGCGGCGGAGATGCTCGCCGACGCCGCCAACGGCGCGACGACGATCAACTCCTATATCGAGGCCGAACAGCTGGCCCAGCGGGCCGTCGGCCTGCTCGGCGACGCGGGGGATCCCGCCGTGCGCGCGGCAGTACTGACGATGCGAGGCTGGACCCTGCTGCTGCGCGGCAAGGCGCCCCAGGCCCGCCCGGTGCTGGCCGAGGCGTTCCGTCTCGCGGACGGCCTGGACAAGCTCGGCCCGGACTGGCCGTGGCTGCACATCCTGCTCAGGACGCGCATTCCGCTCGGAGAGTTCGAGCAGGCGCGAGCCGAGAACGCCGAACTGTGCCGGCGCGCGCAGGAAGCGGGTGCCCTGGCTTCGGTGAGTGCGGCCGGGCTGCTGGTGGCCGACGCCGCGTTCCGTCTCGGCGACTGGGAGGCCGCTGACGCCGCGGCGCTGCAGACCTTCCAGCTCGCCGAGGAGGTGGGCCATCGCCATATGGCGGGCTGGGCCCTCACGATCCGCACCCGGATCCTCGCCGCTCAGGGGCGGTCCGATGAGAGCCGCGCCGCGGCCGCCACGGCGCTCGCCATCGCCGAGTCCGACCGGATCAGCACCGGCCTGCGGTTTGTGCACGGCGCCCTCGGGTTCCTCGAGCTCGGGCTCGACCGGATCGACGCGGCCATCTGCGAACTCGAGACCGTCGAGCGCCTGACCCAGGGCTCAGGACACGAGGAGCCGGTGATCGTCCCGTGGGTCCCGGATCTCGTCGAGGCCTATGCCCGCCAGGGCCGGGAGGGCGACGCCCGCCGCGTGCTGGCCCGGCTCGAACGCCAGGCGGTCTGCAGCACCAGTCCGGTGGCTGCCGCCGCGGCGGCGCGCTGCCGGGGTCTGCTCGACGACGACTTCGACGCGGCCTTCGCGGGCGCGCTCGCGTTCGACGACCGGCGGCCCATGCCGTTCGAGCGGGCTCGCACGCGGCTGGCGTACGGGCGCCGCCTGCACCGGGCCTGCCGGCGGGCAGCGGCCCGTGAGCACCTGCGGGCCGCGCTGGATGGATTCGAACGGCTGCACGCGGGCGCCTGGGCCAGCCAGGCCGAGGCCGAGCTGCGTGCGGCCGGCGGGCGCCACCGGTCGCCGCAGGACGACGACGGTGCGCTCACGCCGCAGGAACGGCGCGTGGCCGCGGCGGTGCGGCGCGGAGCGTCGAACCGTGACATCGCGGCCGACCTGTTCCTGTCACCCAAGACGGTCGAGTTCCACCTGCGCCAGATCTATCGCAAGCTCGACGTTCACTCCCGCTCCCAGCTTGTCGCCGCGCTCGCGGCGGAGAGGGACACCGCCTCCTAGCAGGCCCGGCCGCGCTCCGTCAGCCTGGCGCTCCGTCAGTCTTGTTCAGCGCGCAGGTGCTCGTGCACGAGCTGGATGGCGGTGGCGCCTTCGCCCACGGCCGAGGCGACCCGCTTGACGGACCGGTGCCTGACGTCCCCGGCGGCGAACACGCCGGGAACGCTGGTCTCGAGCAGCAGCGGCGACCGCTTCAGCGGCCAGCCGGCCGGCAGCTCGCCCGGCCGGTGCAGGTCCCGGCCGGTACGGATGAATCCCTCGTCGTCTCGCTCGATACTGCCGGGGAGCCAGGAGGTGCGGGGCTCGGCGCCGATCATCACGAACAGCGCGGCGGCGGGCACGGTCTCGGTGGCGCCGCTGATCCGCTGCCGCAGTGTCAGGCTCTCCAGGCTGCACTGGCCGGCGCCGCCGGTGACCTCGGTGGACGGGCGGACGCGGATGTTGGCCGTCTTGCTGATCTCCGTGACCAGGTAGCTGGACATGCTGGCGGTCAGGCCGGGACCGCGCACCACCATCGTGACCGAGGCCGCGTACTTGGACAGGTGGATCGCGGCCTGGCCGGCCGAATTGCCGGCGCCGATGACGTAGACGTCCTGGCCCGCCATGGCACGGGCCTCCGCGGCCGCCGCGCCGTAGAAGACCCCGGCGCCGACCAGGGCCTCCAGTTCCGGCACGCCGAGGCGGCGCCAGGTGACGCCGGTGGCGATGACGACCGCGCGGGCCTCGACCTGGCCGCCGGCGGCGTGCACGACGTGCCCTGCGCCGTCGGCGGTCAGGCCATCGGCCGCACCGAGCGTGAAGCTGGCCCCGAACAGCCACGCCTGGTTGACCGCCCGCATGGCCAGGTCATCGCCGGACAGTCCATGGGGGAACCCGAGGTAGTTGCGGATCAGGGAACTCGAGCCGGCCTGCCCACCGGGCAGTTCAGGATCCAGCACCACCGTTGCGAGTCCCTCGGACGCCGCGTAGACCGCGGCCGCCAGGCCCGCGGGCCCGGCGCCGATGATGGCCACGTCGCAGGCCCGCGTGCCCAGGGCCGACGGCAGGCCCAGCGTGGCCAGCAGGTCCTCGTGCGACGGGTCGACGAGCACGGTCCCGTCCCTGGCCAGGACCACGGGGAGGGGCATGCCCTCCAGGTCGTGCTCGCGCAGCAGCCGCCGCCCCTCCGCTGAGCTGTCGTCGAAGGACCAGTACGGCACGCCGGCGCGGGCCAGGTCATCGCGGAGCCGGTGGGCCCGGGGCGAGTTGGCCGGCCCGACGATGCGGAACGCCGCGAAGGAAGGCTCGCGGGACTTGTCCCAGGCCGCGAGGAACTCGGTCATCGCCGGGTACAGACCCCGTTCCAGCGGGTACCACGGGGCGTACAGGTAATAGTCGATCTTTCCCACCGCTATCGCCAGGACGGCGGGGTGCCGGGGCGACCAGTCGCCATGATCCATGAGCAGGATGCGCTTAGCCCCCGGATGCAGGCTGCGCGCACGGGCGAGCAAATCGACCGCGGGCACGTCCGCCAGGTGCTCGTCGGCGATGACCAGCGCGACCTCGGCGCGCGCGCCCGCCAGGACGGCCAGCATGGCCAGCGCCGCCGCGGCCGAGCTCGCGACGCAGACCTGATAGTCGGCCTCGTAGCGCCGGCTCAGGTCATGGCGCAGCGCATCCAGGCGAGGACCGTCGCCGGACACCAGCATGAAGATCGGCCGCTGCATGACCGCCTCCCCCCAGGGTCCGGCTCACCCCAACCTGATGGAGTGCAGACGGCGTGCAGCCGCTGTGGAGATCAGGTGGAGAAATCCCGGACGTCCCCCAGGAGCTTCCGCATCACCGGGCGGTCTGGCTTGCGCCGGGCCACTACCTCGAAGCCGCGCCGGGCGAAAGCCGCCGCGATCCCGGGGAACAGGTTGCCGGTGTGCGACGGCACGGTCGTGTCGACCGGATAGGACTCCAGGGCCGGGGCGCCTGCGGTGGCCGCCGTCGGCAGCGCGGCCTCGATGAGGGCGTCCATGACGCCCCGGCCGCGGTGCGATGACCGGACGTAGAAACACGGGACCGACCAGACCGGCAGGTCATCGACCGGGCCGAGGTACCGGGCCCGCGCCAGCCAGGCGAGGTCGGCTCGCGGGGCGAGCTCGCACCACCCGACGGCCCGGTCCCCGTCGAAGGCGAGCAGGCCCGGCGGCCGCCCGGACGCCGCGAGCTGCCGGAGGTCTTCCTTGTTGTCCGCGCGCGGCCGGTCGCGGTACCGCGGGCCGATGCGCCAGTACATGCACCAGCATCCGTTGGAGGCGCCGGACCGGCCGAACAGGTCCTCGAGTGCGGGCCACTGCACGGAGGTAGCGGGCCTGACCGTGAAGTCCATCGTGGACGTCAACGATAGTGAGCCGGCGCGGTTACCCGTTCCGCAGGGCCTCGATGTCCGGTGAGGGCACGCCGAACCGGCGGCAGACGGCGGACGCGAGGATTCTCGTCGCGCTGGTCCGCCACAGGCTGAACAGCTCGCCGAAACATAGGTCGCGCAGGCTGCTGTCGTGCCACTGGCGCAAGGCGACGAGCGTGCCGTCCTGCTCGACGTGGTCCGGAAGGCTCTCGAAGATCTCCTGGCAGCTGATACTCGTCTCGCCGTGGGCCAGCAGCTCGGCGACGGCCTGCCGCGAAGCCGCGGTCGCGCTGGCCGCGCGCTGCGCTCCGTCTCCGCCGGCCAGCAGCGTGCGGTCGCCGTGGATGCGGAAGGGTGTGCCGTCCGGCCCGGCCGCCACGACCAGTGATCGCTTGTTGAAGTATCCGTGCAGCAGGCTGGCGGCGAGCTGAGCCACGGTGCTGCCGAGCATGGCCAGGTAAGCGGCGTAGGCGTCACGACGCTCCTGGTCGCTGCTCCCGATGACCCCGCTGGCTTCGATGCGGGCCTCCAGAGTCGGAGCCTCGACCACGCCCTGCGGATCCCAGGGCGGAAGCGCCGGGACGCCGGGCCCGGCGGCTATCCGGTCGTAGTGGCCGGGACCGTGCAGGAACGGCTGCCTGCTCGTGGTCATGCCTGCGAGCACGTGCCGGTCGAGGCAGGGAATGCGGGCATCGGCCAGCCATTCGATGTACCACTGCATCACCAGGGTCTTGTTGACCAGGTGCCCGGCCGCGTACGAGTCCTGGAGGAAATGGTCGGCGTACCCCGCGTAGATCCGCGCCCTGGTTCTCAGCTTCTCCCGGTCCGGTCCGGCCGCCGTCCGCGAGCGTGCGATCAAGTCCCGTGCCATCAGGTGGTAGGACCGCCAGCGATACCAGGAGAACGGGGCGAAGTGCCCGGCGTTACGCCCGACGGCAGAGGAATACAGCTTCCACGGCGCGAACCCGCAGCGCCGCCCCAGCGCATCGACCTCCAGGACCTCGCCGATCTCGGCCAGCTGGCGCAGCCGCGGGTATTTCAGCGAGCCGGGTAGCCGGGGACTTGGGCCGGGCCGGAACCCTGATGAGCCTGATCCGGCCAGGCGGCGCAGTTCGGCGATGTTCAGGCTCCGGACCGACTGGATCAGCGGAAGCAGGAACGCCTCCGGCGCGTTCTCGATCTCCTCCGGGTGGGCCAGGTAGTCCGGCAGCACGTTCAGTTCCCCGAGCGTCACCACCAGCCCGCTGCCGGGCAGGCGCAGCGTCTGAGCGCCGGGGTGCTCGGCCCGCAGTCGTTCCTCGTCGACGTCGCGCGGATCCCGGCCGAGCCGCTCGAGCAGGGCGCACTGCGCGTCCAGGTGCTCCGCTCCGAGCCGCGCGGGGTCCAGGTCGCCGAGCATGCAGTGCTCCCAGGCCGTGTACCGCTGGACCACGCACCGATCGGGGCCGGACGGCGCGACCGGGAATCCGGCCGCGCCGAAATCGAAGCGGCGGCCCCGGAGCAGAGCGTCCGCGGCCGCGTCTGCCTCGCGCTCCTCGGCCGGTCCGGCGGTGACAGGCCTGCGGTGCTGCTGTACCACGTGCGCGACCTCGTGTGCCAGCAGCCGCAGGCCCTCGGGCGTGTGCGGCGCGAACGCCTCCCGGCGGAAGAAGATGTCCGAGCCGACGGTCAGCGCGGTGGCCCCGAACGCGCGGCAGATCTCATCGACACCGCGGCAGTGCAGCCGGATCGCGGAGAACTCGACTCCGCTCCCGCCGGTCAGGTAGCACGTCTCGAACAGATCCGCGAGCGTGGGCATTGTGCCTCCACAGCCTGTCCCGGCGACTGCTCCTGCGGCAGCGAGTGCAAGGCCATTGTCAACCCCACACGATGGGGCGGTCGAAGTAGGGGGTCACCTCGTTGGCCGCGGCCGGCCCGTTGTCCCACTGGACCTTCTGGATCGAACCGCCGCCAGGGATCAGGTAGGCCAGGCAGCTCTCGTACGTCTTCCCGCTCACGAACTGCTTCGGCGGCATCGGGTCGTCGCAGCGGGAGAAGGTCCCCAGGAAGGTGATGCTCTGCTGGTGCTGCCCGCGGTCGTCGATCGCGGTGAAGGTGATGGCCGGGTCGCTGTCCTTGGGCGGCGGGGTGCTGCTCAGCGCGGTGACGCGCAGCTGCACGTAGTACGGGGTGGAGTTGCGCTCGTTCCCGTTGAGCTCGACGTTCCGGAAGTCGGCCATCGTGCCCTTCTGGATCGACACGACGGTGACCCGGAGCTTGATCCCGTGATGGGCGCCCGTTCCGGTGTCCTGCGACGGCGGGACCCAGCCGACGGTGGCCGGCCCGCCGAAGGCGAGGTGAGCTCCCGGCCGGGTCAGGCGGCCGGACCCGGCCGCCTGGCCCTGGCCCTGACCGGCTGGCTGGCTGCTCGCCTGCTGGCCGCTTGCCTGCGACTGGGCCGGCGAGCTCGTGCCCGCGGCGGATGAGCTAGCGGAGCTGGCCGGACTGCTCCCGGAACTGGTCCCTGAGCAGGCGGCAAGGCCCGGTACGGCTACGGCGGCAATGGCCCAGGCGGCGATCCGGCCCGGTTTCATGGTGTCTCCTTAGGTTGCGCGGCTGCGCAGAGGATGCGCGACCGGCCTGGAGCCTGCCTGGAATGGCGCTGAAACGCGCAGGGCACGGGCGCTGACGGGATCATGTAGTCACAACCTGAGACACGGGTCCGCAGGGTCTGTCTAGCACCCTCAGGTACGGCCTATCGTCTTAGACATGACCACGAATGACATGCTGCGAGTAACCGACTCACGAACCGGCCGCAGCTACGAACTCCCTATCGTCGACGGCGCTATCCGCGCGATTGACCTGCGGCAGATCAAGACCTCCGATGACGACTTCGGGCTGCTCTCCTACGATCCGGCGTTCCAGAACACGGCCAGCTGCCGCAGCGCCATCACCTTTATCGACGGCGATAAGGGCATCTTGCGGTACCGCGGCTACCCGATCGACGAGCTGGCGAGCCGCGCGTCCTTCCTGGACGTGGCCTGGCTGCTGCTGCGCGGCGAGATGCCGGACAAGGAGGAGTCGGCGGGGTGGGTCCACCAGATATCCCACCACACCTTCGTGCACGAGAACATCAAGAAGTTCATCGACGGCTTCCACCACGACGCCCATCCCATGGGGATCCTGGTGAGCACGCTGGCCGGGCTGTCCACCTTCTACCCCGAGGCCAGCAACGTCCGCGACCCGGCCGTCCGGGAACAGCAGGTGGTGCGGCTCATCGCCAAGATGCCGACGCTGGCGGCCTTCGCCTACCGGCACGCCCGCGGGCTGCCCTACGCGTACCCGGACGACGACCTGTCCTACGCGGGCAACTTCCTGAACATGATGGCGAAGATGACCGAGCCCAAGTACGAGCCGAACCCGATCCTCGAGCACGCCCTTGACGTGCTGTTCATCCTGCACGCGGACCACGAGCAGAACTGCTCCACCAACGCGATGCGCAGCGTGTCCAGCTCCCAGGTCGACCCGTACTCGGCGGCCGCCGCGGCCGCGGCGGCGCTCTACGGTCCGCTGCACGGCGGAGCGAACGAGCAGGTGCTGAAGATGCTGCGGGAGATCGGCTCGGTCGACAAGGTGCCGGCCTACGTCAACCGGGTCAAGCAGGGCGAGGTACGGCTGATGGGCTTCGGCCACCGGGTGTACAAGAACTACGACCCGCGGGCCACGATCATCAAGGGCGTGGCCGACGAGGTGTTCGAGGTGACCGGGCGCAATCCGCTGCTCGACATCGCGCTCGAGCTGGAGCGGATCGCGCTGGAGGACGAGTACTTCATCAGCCACAAGCTGTACCCGAACGTCGACTTCTACTCGGGCATCATTTACCAGGCGATGGGCTTCCCGGTGGCCATGTTCCCGGTGCTGTTCGCGATCGGCCGGATGCCCGGCTGGCTGGCCCACTGGCAGGAGGGCTCCACCGACAAGGAGCAGAAGATCGCGCGGCCGCGCCAGATCTACGTGGGCGAGACCATCCGCCACCTCAACGGCGAAGACGGCAAAGGCGGGGAGGGCGCCTGACCACCGCCGGCTGGCCTGACCTCCCGGCCAGGACGCCGTACGGGCTGGCCAACTTGCCCTACGGCGTGTTCTCCGACGATGACGGCAGCAGCGCCAGGGTCGGGGTCCGGATCGGTGACTCGGTCCTGGACCTCGCCCGGGCGCTGGGCGACGAGGTGTTCGGCGAGCCGTCGCTGAACGCCTTCATGGCGCAGGGCCGGTCCCGGTGGACCGAGGTGCGGGCCAGGATTACCGAACTGCTCACCGCCAGCCAGCCGGGGGAGCGGTCCCGCGGCGCGACCGAGGCCGCGCTATTCCCGCTGGCCGCGGTGCGGCTGCACCTGCCGTTCACGCCAGGGGACTACGTGGACTTCTTCGGCAACGAGTACCACGCGGCCAACGCCGGGCGGATATTCCGGCCGGACGGCGAGCCGCTCACGCCGAACTGGAAGCACATGCCGATCGGCTATCACGGCCGGTCGGGCACTATCGTGCCGTCCGGCACCCCGGTCACCCGCCCGTGCGGGCAGCGCCGGGGGGCGGATCAGGGTTCCGGCCCGGTGTTCGGGCCGTCCCGGCGGCTCGACTTCGAGGCCGAGGTCGGCTTCGTGGTCGGCGCCGGCTCAACCGGGCCGGTGCCGGTGGCCGACTTCGCCGAGCACGTGTTCGGCGTGTTCCTGCTCAACGACTGGTCCTCCCGCGACCTGCAGGCCTGGGAATCCCAGCCGCTCGGCCCGTTCCTGGCCAAGTCGTTCGCGACCTCGGTCTCGCCCTGGGTGGTGCCGCTCGACGCGCTGGAGCACGCCAGGGTCAGCCCGCCGCCGCGGGACCCGGAGCCGCTGCCCTACCTGGCCGACGCCGGCCCGTGGGGCCTGGACCTCGAGCTCGAGGTGCGGCTGAACGGGCAGCTGGCGGCGCGCCCGCCGTACGCGACCACGTACTGGACGGCCGCGCAGATGCTGGCCCACATGACCGTGAACGGCGCCTCCACCCGCACCGGCGACCTGTTCGCCTCGGGCACGGTCAGCGGTCCGGACCGGGACCAGCGGGGCTGCCTGCTGGAGCTGAGCTGGGGCGGCGCCGAGCCGCTCACGCTGCCCGACGGGTCGGTCCGCAGCTTCCTCGAAGACGGCGACGAGGTGGCGATCAGCGCCACGGCGCCCGGCGCCGGCGGCGCCAGGATCGGCTTCGGCGAAGTCACCGGCCAGATCCGGCCGGCGGCTCACCCCTGACCCACTGCCGCAGTATCTTGCGGTCGAGCTTGCCGACGCTGGTGAGCGGCACCGTAGGCACGATCGTGATCTCCCGCGGGTACTTGTTCGCGGCCAGGTGCTGCCGGGCGTGCTCGGTGAGCTCGCCCGCCGTGGCCTCCGCCCCCGGCCGCAGCGACACGAACGCGACGACCTCCTCGCCGAGCCGCGCGTCCGGCCGTCCCACCACCCCGGCCTGGGCTACCGCCGGGTGGGACAGCAGGACGTCTTCGATGTCGCGCGGGAAGACGTTGAAGCCGCCGCGCAGGATCAGGTCCTTCTTGCGGTCCACCACGTACAGGTAGCCGTCGCCGTCCACGTGCCCGATGTCGCCGGTGTGCAGCCAGCCGCCTTCCAGCGCCGAAGTGTCGTCGCTGTGCCAGTAGCCGGTCATCACGCCGGGGGACCGTACGCAGATCTCGCCGTCCTGGCCCGCCGGAAGCACCCGGCCCGCCTCGTCCTGGATGGTGAGCTCGACCCCGGGCACCGGCCGCCCGACGCTGCCGAGCCGGCGCGCGCCCCACGGATTGGCCGAGATGAACGTGGCCGCCTCGGTGCACCCGTAGCCCTCGTAGACGGTCGCGCTGGGGACCCGTGTCTCGAACTCGCGCCGGACATCGTCGGCCAGCGGCGCCGCCCCGGACGAGATCGCGACCAGGCTCGACAGGTCCGCGTCCTCCAGCGGCTGGCTGAGCAGCATCTGGATCATCGACGGCACCAGCGCGCTGCCCTGCACCTTGTGCTCCGCGGCCAGCTTCACCCACCCGGCCGGGTCGAACCAGCGCATCAAGATGGTCCTGGTGTGGTCGGTGCGGTGCATGCCGCCGCAGATGACCAGCAGGCCGTAGGCGTGCGCCAGCGGCAGCGGCAGCACCGAGCTGGACACGTTCGAGCGCACCGACTGCTCGTGCGCGGCCGACCCGCACCAGAGCAGGCCCGCGTGGGTGAGCGGAACGCCCTTGGACCGGCCCGTGGTCCCGCCGGTGTAGAGCAGGGCGGCCAGGTCGGTGCCGGACCGGTCGGCGATGGACCCGGGCTCGGCCGAGGCCACCTGGTCGAAGTCGAGCA
>Ga0207657_10002492_pt1 | contig 19905 bp, 14 predicted proteins | sample KBSC33metaG_FD_184316 | JGI IMG/M metagenome (GOLD analysis project Ga0207657, IMG submission 184316) | Corn rhizosphere microbial communities from Kellogg Biological Station, Michigan, USA - KBS C3-3 metaG (SPAdes) (version 2) | ecosystem: Host-associated > Plants > Roots > Rhizosphere > Soil ... | reverse complement strand
CACCTCGCCGTAACCACCGCCTCGCCGTAACCGCCACTTCGCCGTAACCCGCCACTTCGCCGTAACCCGCCACTTCGCCGTAACCCGCCACTTCGCCGTAACAGGTGCCACGCGGACATGGCCGCCCCCGCCGACATCGGTATCGCCCCGGCATCCGTCACGCCACTGCCGACGGTCCGTCGATGCTCCACCCATACCGAGCGGATGATCTTGGAATTACGGTCTGCCCGCAGTTACGAGCCGTCAGCGTCGACTGCGGGCCTGCGCTAACCGCAGCACGGCGCGCTCCAACGCATACTCTGCGTCCACGGCAGTGCCCTTGACCTCAGCGTTCAGCTCAGCAACGACCTGGAGGGCGTCGTGCAGGCCGCTATCGGTCCACCCTCGGGCCTGCGACTGGGCACGTTTCACCTTCCACGCCGGCATGCCTAGTCGCTGCGCCAACTGGTACGGGTTGCCCCGACCGGCTGCCGAAATCCGCGCTACTGATCGAACCCCATCCGCCATCGCATCAGCGACGACCACGGCCGGCGTGCCGATCGACAGCGCCCAGCGCAGCGTCTCGAGCGCGCCGCCAGTATCGCCGACAACGGCCCGATCCGATACCGCGAAGCCGCTCACTCCGGCCCGACCCCGGTAGTAGGCAGTCACCGTGTCGGCGGTAACCCGGCCACCCGAGTCGGCGACTAGCTGATCGGCTGCCTGCGCGAGTTCGCGCAGGTCGCTGCCGACAGAGTCGAGTAGCAGCGCGGCCGCGTCCGGCGTGATCGATCCATCTGCCCGACGTACCTCGCCGCGGATGAACTCGAGCCGCTCGTCGGCGCGGGTCAGTCGAGCACACGTGATCTGCCGCGCTCCGGCCTGGCGAGCGGCATCGAGGACTGCCTTGCCCTTGGCGCCGCCAGCGTGCACCAAGACGACGGTTGTGTCGTCAGCGCTGCCGTCCAGAAACGGACCGAGCGCGGTCAACGCGGCGGTCCGCAGATCCTGAGCAGCGAAGATCACGAGGACCCGGCGTCCTCCGAACAGCGACGGGCTGAGCAGGTCGAACAACTCGGCTGGCTCGACCTGGCCGCCCGCGCGCTCGTCGATATCGGTGCTCGGATCGACCCGACGCACGGCGGCGGTGATCTGCTCGACGGCTCGGGCCACGAGGAACTCCTCGTCACCGACGACCAGAACGACGTGCGGCGGGCGTTGGCCATCTGCAGACAACCCGCCGGGGAGGTCCGCGGAAGAGTCCGGCATACGCTCATCGTGGCATGCACAGCCGATACGAGGCTCTCGGCCTGGCGGTCGGCCCGATTCTCCGCGATCGGCCAACCGGCGGCGGCCAGATCGGCCCTCGAGCCACATCCGCGGCTGCGCCCGGTCGGGCGGCCGCCTCCGGAGTGGGCGACTCCGAGAGCGTGACGGATCTGGGTGCCGAGCCGACCGTCGGTCCAGGTCACGGCGATGTCCCCGTCCCGATCAGTCCGCCGCACGAGCATCCCGAGCCGATCCAACTCACCAAGCAACGAGGGAGCCGGCTGGCCGTAGTCGTTGTGCGCACCCACCGAGATGACCGCGAGCCGAGCATGCACCGCCGCAAGCAATGAGTGATCCGAATAAGCGCTGCCGTGATGTGGAACCTTCAGCACGGCCGCTGCCACGTCAGCCCCGACCGCGAGCAGCTGCTGCTGGGCTTCGATCTCCGCATCGCCCGGCAGGAGGATCCGAACTCCGTGACTTTCCGCCCGCAGCACGAGCGACGAGTTGTTTGGATCGGACCGAGTGCCGCGAAACGCGTGCGGCGGACCGAGCACCTCGAGAGTGACGGTCCCAACCCGCAGACCAAGGCCGACAGGCGCCGGCTCGGCCTGCAGGTGGCGCGGCCGCAGCGCGTCGGCGACGAAGGCGGCGCCGGATTCCGGCTCGGCAAGTGGGCCTGCGATCACCCGGCCCACCCGGCGCCCACGGAGCACACCAGCAATGCCACCAACGTGGTCCACGTGATCATGCGTGAGCACGAGTAGCGGGACCTCGGTGACCCGCTGATCTTGCAAGCAACGGTCGACCAACACGGGATCCGGACCCGTGTCGACCACCACCGCTGAGCCCGGGCCGGTCGGCAGCAACAACGCGTCGCCTTGCCCTACGTCGCAGGCCACGAAGACCTCGCCATCAGGAGGCCAGCCTGAAGTGACGGCCCTGATCGGGATCTGGACGATCAGCGCCGTTACCGCCATGGCGAGCAACGGGATCCGCCGACGAGGCCGCCAAGCCAGGGCCCACACGACGCCGATCACGGCTAGCAGACTGAGGCCACCGACCAGACCCGTCGGCCACGGCAACAGAGCTCCCGGAAGCGTGCCAAACCAGCTCGCGACCCAGACCAGCCAGCGGCAGGGCAACCCGGCCAACGTCGCAAGGAACTGGCCCATCGGCATCAGAATCGGAGCCGTCAGTGCGGCGCCAAACCCGGCGATCGTCGCGGCGGCCACCACGGGTTCGGCGAGGATGTTGGCTGGAATCGCGACCAGGCTCACGGTGCCCGAGATCGCGGCAATCACCGGGGCCGTGACCAGATGTGCGGCGGCGGCGACCGCCACGGATTCAGCGATTATCGGCGGCACTCGCCGGCGCCGTAACCCGGCGGCCCACGTCGGGGCGATGACCAACAGCGATCCGGTTGCGAGTACGGACATGGTAAATCCCGCATCGTTCGCAAGCGTCGGTCGCCAGACGAGGAGGCCCAGCACAGCGGCAGCGAGTATCGGCACCGCCAGCCGCGGTCGACCCACCGCTAGGGCGATCAAGGCGATGCCGGACATGGTCGCGGCGCGCAAAACACTCGGCGACGGCCGCGCCACCACAACGAATGCGATGAGCACAAGCCCGCTGCCAACCGCGCACACGACCGGCCCGAGGCGTAACCGACGCAACACAAGCAGGACAGCGCCAACGATGATCACGCAGTTCGTGCCACTTACCGCCAGCAAGTGCATGAGCCCGGCCGTGCGGAAATGCTCAGCCAGTACCGGGTCGAGCTCACTGGTATCGCCGTCGACCAGACCGGGCAACAGACCGCGGGCGGGTGCTGGAAGGGTGCTCGCAGCCTGCCGCAACGACGAGCGCACGGCGACGGCTGCTCGCTGCCACCACGGTGCCTGGCCTATCCGCTCTGGAGCGGACTGTGCCCCCGCGATAGCGGACAGGAACCCGGCGTTGGCGGCCGGCGCGAGCCGCACCTGACTGCGGATGAGCTGTCCGGGAATCAGCTCACGCCACGAGGGCGCGGGCGCGAACACGATGACGTGACCATTGAGGGTGAGTGTCCTGTCGGCAATCCGCGCTGAGGTCAGATCCGCATCGACGGCGACCCGAGGCGCCGCTGACGCAGGGCCGCCGGCGGTAAGCGGCTGGGGGTCGGACGTCACTCGGAGGTCAGCCGTGACATTCGCGTGGCTCAGCGCGAGCTGAGCCAGCGGGCCGTCCCGGGCTCGAGCCAGCCGCGCCGAGAGCGGAAGCAGCACAAGCGCCACGCAGAAGGCCGCGACCGTAAGCGCGGTGCCGTTCCCGCCGTATCTCGCCGCCACCCATGCCCCGAGTCCGACCAGCACCGAACCAATCGCAATCAGAAACGTGACCACCGGTGGTCGGCTGAGTGTCAGCGAAACCGCCAGCCACGCGGCTACGGCGCCGACGCCGAGGCGCAGATCCAACGGTGCGGTGACACTGCCAACCGCCGGTTTCGATGCTGACGGACCGGCGTTCATACCGTGACGAGGGGTCTTAAATCGGCGAACTTGCTTGGTCCAATTCCGGAAACCTCGCGCAGCTGGTCGGCTGAATCGAATCTTCCATGAGCCGATCGCCATTCCAGGATGTGTTGAGCAAGCACCGGGCCGACACCTGGCAACGCGTCGAGCTGCTCTGCTGTGGCGGTATTCAGGTCGATCAGGCCGCCGGAGCCGGTTACGCCGGCGCTGGAACCGGTTGCGCCAGGGACCTGGGCTGGGGCCAGCCCCACCGCAATCTGTTCACCGTCTACCAGCTTTCGAGCGAGGTTCGTCGATGAAAGATCGGCTCCCGCTGTAGTTCCTCCGGCCGCCTGCACCGCGTCCTCCACGCGTGCTCCGGAGTGGAGCCGGTAGACGCCTGGCCGCTTGACCTTGCCGACGACATCGACAACGACGCTGGCCGGAACGGAGCCGGGCCGGGCAGCCGCCGATGTGCTGGCTACGGATCCCCGAGCGGAGGTAATGACCGGCACGGCGCTCGCCCGTGGACGCCCTAGGAACACCCACCACGCGGTCGCCGCGGCAACCAGCAGAAGCGCTAGCCCAACAGCGACCACGCCGCGGCGACCTGCGTCGAGGCGAATACGTGGCACGGCACCTGACTCGGCCTTCGGCCACCCGCTGCGGTGGTGGCGCCCCCCTTGCCCTCGATCGAATGACCAGCCGAACCGAGGCTCGGGGCCAGGCGGAGACGGCGCTTGCCCTTCGTCACCGGTTGGCGGAATGAGCTGCACCATCTCCGCAGCGAAGGTCGTTGCCGGATCCGCAGTGGCCGAGAGGTTGACGTCCGGTAGCCATCCGGGCCTAGGACCGCCAGTGCCGGTCGGCGGATTCGCCGGGTCCGCCAGCAGCGCTCGCACCCGGGCAGCGACGCGTGCCCGCTCGCCTCCGCGCCAGCCCATGCCGGCCATGCCAGAAAGACCCACGGGCGTGACGCTAGGCCCGGTCGGTCTCCTTGCGGCTCGCGCGGGCCCGGCTGTGGACAACGGAACGGCTGTGGATGACAGACTCGGAAAACGTGGGCGAGGCAGCTAGGTTCCCTGCGGGGGAACCACGCGCTCCGCGCGGCACGGAAGCCACGACCTCGCCTTCCGATACCGGCATAACGGACGCCCCCGGCCAGCCCGCCGCCCCGGATCCGACTGAATCGTCCGCCCACCACTGGCTCCGGCCCCATCTTTCTGCGGCCGAGCTGGTCGGATTGCTCACATCGGCAACGATCGGGATCGGCTATCTCCTCGCACCGCTGATGGGTGGCGATCTATCAGCCCAACTGGCCCGGGCTGACTTCGCGACCGGGTTTCCCCTGACTCCGGTCGATCTGCAATGGTTCGGCGGGTTCCTGCCGTTCGGATACTCCATCTGGGTGCCTTGGGTCATGGGCATCACGGGCGTTCGGTTGACCGGCGTGCTCGCCACCGTTGTCGCAACGTGGCTCACGGCCAGACTGTTCGTACGCGCCGGCGCCCGGCGCCCAACCTGGGGAGCTGCGGCGGCGGCTATCACGCTCGGCAGCAACCTCATCGAGGGACGGGTGACGTTCGCCTGCGGGATCGCTTGCGGATTGGCGGCGCTCCTAGCGATAACTCGTCGTGGCGTGCCCCGCCGGATCTGGGCTGGTGTCCTCTCGTTCCTGGCCGGCGCGGCCAGTCCGGTCGCCGCGCTGATGCTTGCCGTCTGCGCTACGCCGCTCCTCGTGCGGCGCCGATTCGTCGACGCGATAGTTCTCCTGGTGTCCGTAGTTCCGGCTGCGATTTTGTCGTTGGTGTTCGCGGACCCGGGACACGCGCTCTTCTCGACGAATGACGCTCTGCGCGCGATCGCTGTCAGCGTTGTCGTTGTCGCGGTGGTCCCCATTGCCGAGATCCGGATCGGTGCGACGGTCGGCGCTGCGTTAGTCCTCGTTCTGTTCCTGGTTTCGACACCAATCGGTGTCAGCTCGGCTCGGCTGACGCTGCTGTTCGCGATACCAGTCATCACTGCGTACGGCGCTGTCAAGGGACGGTGGATCGCCTTGGTTGTAGCGATTGCCGTGCTCGCACAACCACCAATCACGTTGGGCACACTGCGAAACGCCGGATCTGACGCGACCCAGGCCAGCTACTACCAGCCACTGCTTGACCAGATCTCCGCAGCGGGTCCGCTTACTGGACGCGTGGAGGTGCCTGAGCTCATCGGGCACTGGGAGGCTTACTACGTAGCCCGGCGGATTCCGATCGCACGCGGGTGGCTCCGGCAGACCGACACCGGGCGCAATCACGACGCCTTCTACGACCAACGACCCAATGCGCAGTCCTACCGTGCCTTTCTGCAGCGGACGGCGACACAGTACGTCGCCATCGCAGATGCGCCCGCAACCTACTATGCGCGCCGGGAGATTCGGCTGATCGACGCCGGACTCCCCTACCTGCGCGAAGTGTGGCGTTCCGCACATTGGCGCTTGTATGCCGTCGACGGCGCGACCGCGATCGTCTCGTCGCCGGGCGTTCTCGTTACCGAGGATGCGGCGCACATCACTGTCGAGGCTCCGCCGGGATCCGTGGTGGAACTCAGGCTACGGTGGTGGCGGTGGTTGACGCTCGACGGCGAACCAGGCGCGTGTATCGGGCAGTCGGATCTGGGAGTTGCGTTGCGCGTCGGAAACCTAGGTAGTTCCACGTCTCGCTACGTGATTTCGTCTAGCTTGACAAGCGGGTCAGGGCGAGGTCATTGCTAAGACGCTCCGATCTTCGTCAAGAGGTCTCGCTGATCTGTGCGGCGGGCGCCTTCGGCTCCGTGATCATTGCGTTGAGCTCGTGGTGGGTAGCAGCGCGGCCATCGACGTTCGAGCTCGACCCCCCGGCCGTGATCGGCCTCTCTCCACTGGGCGGCGCGGTGCCGCGCGTGTGCTACTACATCGGGCTCGCGATCGTGGTGGTGACGTGGCTCGCCATCGGCCGCTGGCTGCTCGTGCACGGGCGACCGCTTCGACCTCGCGAGTTGCTCCGCTATGTACTGAGCGTTAGCGCACCATTGCTCGTCGCAGCTCCTATAGCGAGCCGCGACCTGTGGGCTTATGCGGCGCAGGGCAACATGATGGTGCTGGGCGTCAATCCGTATCGCTTCGGCCCGTTCAGCGCGCCTGGCGTATTTACCAACGAGATGAGTCCGCGCTGGGTCTTCAGCCCCGCGCCCTATGGTCCGCTGTGGATGCAGATCGCTCATGCAATCGTCGGAGTCAGCGGACATCACCCGACCCTGGCGGTCCTTCTCCTGCGGTTGCCCGCCTTGGTCGGAGTACTCCTGGCCGCTTGGACGCTGCCGCCCATCGCCCGGCGAATGGGTGGGCGGACGGAGTTGGCCTTGTGGCTGGGCGTCGCCAGCCCGCTCACGCTGGTCTTGGGGGTCGGAGGCGGCCACAACGACCTGCTCATGGCCGGTCTTCTCGTCGCCGGACTTGCGGTCGTTTGCCAAGGCAGCTGGACGGCACTCGCGGTGGGCGCGGCGATTCTCGGTGCCGCGTCAGTAGTGAAGACCCCCGCTGTTGCTGGCCTTGCCTTCGCTGTGCCGATCTGGCTGCACGTACGGCAGCCACATAGGCGCGGGTTCCCGCCGCTTCGGACGATCGTGTCGAGTTCCTCCGTTGCCGGAGCCGTCGGCCTTGCGACGATGACGATCGTGAGCGTCGGCAGCGGCCTCGGCTGGGCCTGGCTGCACGAGATCAGCTCGGACATCTCTGTGGTGAATTGGCTTTCGGTACCGACCGCGATCGCAATATTGCTCAAGCTGGCGACGGGGCACGTGGCCGGGGCAACAGATCTCGACGCGGGTATGCGGTTCATCAGATCACTCGGAAGTGCACTCACCGGGGTCGTGCTCGCGGGGTTGTGGTTCGTAGCGCTTCGTCGTGCCCCCTTGACCTGTCTGGTCATCGGATTGGGTGCTGCCGCGTCGCTCGTTCCCGCCGTGCAGCCTTGGTATTACTGCTGGGCACTCGTCCTCGCCGGCCTGGTGGTGACCCGCCGCTGGGTATGGATCGCGCTCATGACCACGATCGTGAGCAGTGTCATCATGATCCGCCCCAACGGGGAAGGCCTTCAGATGGACCCCTCCGTGATCAACATCATCGCGGGCTCCGCCGTCGCGTGCTGGCTTGCCCTGTGGGCCGGGCCGAAGGCCGCGCCCCTGTGGGCCCGGCCGAAGGCCGCGCCGGCGTCAGCGCCGCACCACGACCGTGCCGAGCACGCCGGGACCTAAATGAGCGCCGACGACCGCGCCGAGTTCAGACATGTGAAGCTCACCGAGACGCGGGATGCCGATGCGGAGCCGGTCGGCCAGCATCTGCGCTCGATCGGGCGCAGCCAGATGATGTACGGCAACGTCTACGGACCGGTTCCCGGCTGACTCGACGGTCAGCTCAACCAATCGCGCAATTGCCTTGGCCGACGTCCGAACCTTTTCCAACGGGACGATCCGGCCATCGAGAATGTGCAGCAAGGGCTTCACTGACAACGACGTTGCGAGCAGGGCGGAGGCCGCACCAACGCGCCCACCGCGACGCAGGTATTCGAGTGTGTCGACGTAGAAGTACGTTCGCGTGGCATCGACCGTAGAGACGGCGGCATCTTGCACATCAGCCGGCGAACCGCCCGATCGGGCAGCATCGGCGGCCGCGAGCACCGCGAACCCTAACGCCATCGCAGTTGAGCGTGAGTCGACAACTCGAACGACGCCATAGCCGAAATCTTGCGCGGCCAGCACCGCCGACTCCCATGTCCCGGACAGCGCAGCCGACAGATGCACGGACACCACGCTGTCGGCTCCGGACGCCAAGGCGGCCTGATAAGCGGATGCGAACTCGGCCGGGGAGGGACGGGAGGTGCGAACAATCTCCTTGTTTTGCAGGGCAGCGGCGACCTCGCCCGGCGTGACATCAACGCCATCCGTGCCCATCCGGGCGCCGATCGTCACTCCGAGTGGCACAACTCGGACGCCAAATTCCTCGGCGACGCCCGGGGGCAGGTAGGCCGTGGAATCAGTAACGAGGGCGACCGGCGACATGCCGCCACAGTAGTGATCACGTCCAGTCCGCGTCGCGATCGAGATCGGGCTACGTGCCGACTCCGCGAACTTGCTACCCGCCTTCGCCGCGTCGCTTCCCGCGCAACCACGTGACAGAAGTGACAGCTGGGCTCCACTCGAAGCAACTCCTGTACCACCAATGCGCGGGACGCGACGCCCGCCGCGACCGCGGCAGCTATGAAGAACCCGAATCTGCGAGGCAGCACGCCAGGGCGGCGCGATCGAGATCAGGCCATATGTCGAAGCCGGGACCGGCCACCCGCCGTCGCCGCGTCGCTTCCCGCGCAACCACGTGACAGAAGTGACAGCTGGGCTCCACTCCAAGCAACTCCTGTAGCACGAATGCGCGGGACGCAACGCCTAATGCGACAGGCGACGCCGACCGCGACCGCGACGCCGACCGCGCACACCGAAGCTCGCGCCCGGCGACGGGCGGATCGTCGCGTCAGACGACGAAGTTGACCAACCGCCCGGGCACGACGATCACTCGCCGAACCTCCCGGCTATCCAGCGCAGCCATTACCCGAGTGTCGGCTCGCGCCGCTGCCTCGAGCCCGTCCGGATCCAGCCCGGTCGGCACCGTCAACACCGTGCGGACCTTGCCATTGACCTGCACGGGCACCTCGATAGTCGTCTCTACCAGCAGGGCTGGATCCGCCTCGGGGAATGCGTGCCAGGCCAATGACTCCTCATGACCCATTCGAGACCACAGCTCCTCGGCCGCATGCGGTGCCAGCGGGGCAAGCATCAGCACGAGCGGTTCGGCGACCGATCGAGGGACGCCGCCATCGGGATAGGTCTGGGTGAGGTGGTTGTTCAGTTCGGTGATGCGGGCGATAGAGGTATTGAACCGCAGGGTTTCGAACCCCTCGCGGACCGCGGCTATCGTCTTGTGCAGCAGGTGTTCTGTTACCGCGCTTGGTGCATCGTCTGACACATGGGTCAATCCGGTGTTCTCGTCGATGACCGTGCGCCAGATCCGCTGTAGCAGCCGGAACGACCCGATCACGGCCTTCGTATCCCAGGGCCGATCCTGCTCGAGCGGACCGGTGAACATCTCGAACAACCGCATCGTGTCTGCGCCATACGCCGCGTACAGCTCGTCCGGTGTCGTGACATTCTTCAGCGACTTGCCCATCTTGCCGTACTCGCGATGCACCGGCTCGCCGTTGTACGTGTACGTGACCTCAGCGCCGTCTGCCTTCTCCACTACCTGGGCGGCCGGTACGTAGGCGCCGCGCGAGTCGGTGTACGCGTACGCCTGGACGTAGCCCTGGTTGACCAGTCGGTGGAACGGCTCCTGACTCGATACGTAGCCCAAGTCGTAGAGCACCTTGTGCCAGAACCGGGCGTACAGCAGATGCAGTACGGCATGCTCCACCCCGCCGACGTACAGATCAACGCCGCCCAGAGGGCGATTCTCGTCCGGCCCCATCCAATAACGTTCGATGCGGGGGTCGACCAGTGCTTGGTCGTTCGTCGGGTCCAGGTAGCGCAACTCGTACCAGCAGGAGCCGGCCCAGTTCGGCATGGTGTTCGTCTCCCGCCGGTAGGTGCGCGGGCCATCGCCGAGATCCAGGGTCACCGTGACCCAGTCGGCCAGCCGGCCAAGGGGCGGCTCCGGCATCGAGTCGGCGTCGTCAGGCGCGTACGACCTCGGCGAGAAGTCGTCCGTGTCTGGCAACTCGACCGGAAGCATCGATTCCGGAAGAGCGATTGGCAAACCCGTCTCGTCGTAGACGATTGGAAATGGTTCGCCCCAGTAGCGCTGGCGGGAGAACAACCAATCCCGCAAGCGATAGGTAACGGCGCCCTGACCCCAACCATGCTTCTCCAGCCAGGTGATCATCGCTGCTTTGGCAGCACCGACGTCGAGCCCGTCGAGGAAATCTGAGTGGATGGCAGGACCGTCGCCCAGGTAGGGGCCCCCTTCGAAGTCCTCGGGCGGCTGCACTGTGCGGACGATCGGCAGATTGTGGATCTCGGCGAACTCCCAGTCGCGTTCGTCTTGTCCCGGAACGGCCATGATCGCCCCGGTGCCGTAGCCCATCAGGACGTAGTCGGCGATGAAGACCGGAATTTGCTTGCCAGTTGCTGGATTCGTCGCGAACGAGCCGGTGAAGACGCCGGTCTTGCGTTTGTCCTCCTGCCGGTCGAGCTCGGTCTTGGCTGATGCGACCGCCTGATACGCCCGTACCGCCTCGCCGGGCGTCGGCTGCGAACCGGTCCATGTCGGGTCGGTGTCCGGTGGCCATTCGTTGGCCGTCAACCCCGCGACCATCGGGTGCTCCGGAGCAAGCACCATGTAAGTCGCGCCGAAAATAGTGTCGGGTCGGGTCGTGAAGACTTCTATATCGCCAGCAGGAGAAGGGAATCGCACTTGCGCGCCGGTCGACCGGCCGATCCAGTTGCGCTGCATGGTGCGCACCTTGTCCGGCCAGTCGATCAGGTCGAGGTCGTCGGCGAGCCGATCGGCGTAGGCAGTAATGCGCATCATCCACTGCACCAGCGGCTTGCGAAATACCGGGAAATTCCCTCGTTCACTCCGCCCTTCGCTCGTGACCTCCTCGTTCGACAGCACCGTGCCCAAGCCGGGACACCAGTTCACGGTCGATTCGGCGAGGTAGGCCAGCCGGTGCTTGTCGATGACCTGTCGACGCTGGAGGTCCGACAGTTTGCCCCACGGCGTCCCGAACGGGTTGGTGCCCGGTGCCGGTTCTCGCGCACCGGATGAGAGTTCTGTTACCAACTCCGTAATGGGCCGGGCCCGGTTTGCCTCATAGTCGTAGAAACTGTTGAAGATCTGCAGAAAGATCCATTGTGTCCAGCGGTAGTAGCGCTTGTCGGTGGTCGCGAATACCCGACGCTGGTCGTGCCCCAGACCCATGCGCCGCAGCTGTCGTTTGAACACCTCGATGCGTGAGTAGGTCGTTACGGCCGGATTCTGGCCGGTCTGCACCGCGTACTGCTCAGCCGGAAGTCCGAAGGCATCAAAGCCCATCGTGTGCAATACGTTGTCGCCGCGCATCCGCTCGTATCTGGCGAAGACGTCCGTGCCGATGAATCCCAGCGGATGTCCGACATGCAGCCCCTCCCCCGACGGGTAAGGGAACATGTCCATGACGAATAGGTGCTGCCGACCGGCAACAGCGCGGAACCCTTGACTGAGCGGCCCGACCGGATTGGGGACGTTGAACGTCCCTTCGCGCTCCCAACGGTCCTGCCAGGCCAGCTCGATCCGGTCGGCCAGCGCGGCGGTATACCGAAACGGCGGGACGTCAGCCGTGGCAACAGCCGCCTCGGACGTCCCGGCTTCGCTGCTCATGCGGATACTCCTTGTTGCTCGCTCACTGGCACAGAAAAGCCTCTGCGATCGCGTCGCAGAGGCTGCCGCGCTGTCCGTGTTCTGACGGTCAGCGCGGCCCGAGAAGGAGCAAGGATGCTTGGCTCACACATCTATGCTACCCGGGCACCACATCCGGAAATGGCTGGGTGAGAAGCCTCGCCCCTGATCATGCCTCAGCGTCCGGAACGTCCTCATCCGGCGCCAGCCGTGGGATAACCGGGCCCGGGGGTCCGGCGTTATGGGCGCGCAACTGCCAGCGGGTATCGCTACGCAATTCCGTCCAATGACAGTTGGCGAGCGGACCGAGCACGTGCGGATCCTGCGGCAAGCCGAGCAGAGCCGCGGACAAGGCCATCGCCGTCGCACTGTGCGTGACGATCACAGTCATGTCGGCCAGCGGGAGATCGTCCAGCGCGCCACAGGCCCGCTCTGCGACTTCCGCGCGGGTTTCCCCGCCCCGACGGCTCACGTCACGGCCGGCCACCCAATCGGCGTACTCGTCCGGGAAACGTTCGGCGACCTCGTCCCGGGTCAAACCCTCCCAGTGACCAAGGGACCTCTCCCGAAAGCGAGGGTCGGTTTTGATCTGGAGACCGGTGATCTCGCCGATCGGCGCCGCAGTCTGCAAGGCCCGAGTTGCATCGGAGGACACGAGTATTCCGGGACGAAGTGCGGCGACCAGGCCGGCCACCTCGTAGGCCTGGGCCCGACCCATATCGTCCAGCGGAGGATCGGCCTGCCCCTGGAAACGGTGCTCGGCATTCCACCTCGTTCGGCCGTGCCGAAGCAGCAGCACCCGCCGCGGCGTCGTCATCTACCGCGCTCGGCGGCAGGTGCGCCGGGTCGGTCGAATGGGATCGTCGGACAGTCCCGCCACAGCCGCTCCAGGTCATAGAAGACCCGTTCCTCGGCGTGCTGGATGTGCACGACGATCTCGGAGTAGTCGAGCAGGACCCACCTCCCTTCCCGACGTCCCTCGCGCCGTAGCGGCTTGACTCCGACCGCGCGTAGCTTCTCCTCCACCGAATCGACGATCGCCTCGACCTGCCGCTCGTTGGAACCGCTGACGATGACGAACACATCGGTCAGGGCCAGCCGATCGCTCACGTCGATGAGCACGATGTCCGAGCCCAGCTTTTCGGCGGCCGCGTCAGCGGCGATCAAAGCAAGATCGATCGCGTGTTGGGTAGCGGCCACGGCGGAAGCCTACGAGCCCAACACCGGCGCGCCCATGTCAGCGCGGTAAAGACGATGCTTGCCGATGTATTGAACGACGCCATCCGGCACGAGATACCAGACGGGCAACTCGTCGCGTACCCGTTGTCGGCACGCGCTCGAGGAGATAGCCATGGCCGGCACGTCTACGAGAGTCACCGTGTCATTGGGCAGGTGCGCGTCGGATAGCTCGTACCCAGGGCGGGTGACCCCTACCAAGCGGGCCAGGTGAGCCATCTCCTGGTGGTCCCGCCACGACAGGATCTGCCCCAGCGCGTCAGCGCCGGTGATGAAGTACAGCTCGGCGTCGGGGCGTAGCGCATGGATGTCCCTAATTGTGTCGATGGTGAACGTCGGGCCGGGGCGGTCGATGTCGACTCGGCTCACCCAGAAGCGGGGATTCGACGCCGTCGCGATGACGGTCATGAGGTAGCGGTGCTCGGCGGGACTCACCTGACGATCGGACTTCTGCCACGGCTGTCCGGTCGGCACAAAAATGACCTCGGCCAGCCCGAATCGCGCGGCGACCTCACTCGCTGCCACGAGGTGGCCGTGGTGGATCGGATCGAACGTTCCCCCCATGATCCCGAGCCGGCGCGGATGCGCGGATGCCGTCACGTCTGGCGATCTTACGGTCGGCCCCGAACGAAGTCTGTGCTGAGAAAACGTGGCGCCGGTCCGCAGGCGTGATTACAGTTTTGCAGCACAGGGGATGTGCAGGGCGGTGTGCGATGGGTGAGATCGAGTGGTCCGGCCCGGGACAGCTACGGATCGGAAATGCGGAGCGAGAGAAAGCCGCTACCGAGCTGGGTGAGCACCTGGCTGCCGGGCGTCTGGACGCCGACGAGTACACCGATCGAGTCGGCAAGGTCTATGCGGCGCGTACCGCGGGCGACCTTGCCCCCTTGTTCGCGGACCTCCCGACGTTGCACCAGCCGCCACCTCCCCGTCCGACCCGCCAACCATCGGCGTTCCCGGTCCGCATAGTGCTCATCGTGGCGTTGATCCTGGCCTGTGTGGCGTGGGCGGCGTTCATCCAGGTGCCGCCGTTCTTCATCTTCCCGCTCGTCTGGATCATGTTTGCGGGTCGCGGCATGTCGCGCGGGCCGCACCGACGCTGGTAGGCGCCCAGCGGTCAGCGGGTATGGCCGTCGCCGGTCACGATCCACTTGGTTGACGTCAGCTCGGCCAAGCCCATCGGCCCCCGAGCGTGCATCTTCTGAGTGGAGATGCCGATCTCAGCGCCGAATCCGAACTCGCCGCCATCGGTGAACCGGGTAGATGCATTCACCATCACAACGGCGCTGTCGACACGCGCAACGAACCTGCGCGCCGTGTCCAGATTCCGGGTGACGATCGCTTCGGTATGACCCGTCGACCAGGTGCGGATATGGGCGATCGCCCCGTCAACGTCATCGACGACGCGCGCGGCCAGGTCCAGCGAGAGGTATTCACGACCCCAGTCCTCGTCCGTGGCTTGAATCACGTCGGGGCTCGCGGCGGCAAAAGCGTCGTCACCGTGCAGGACAACGCCGTCGGCTTGCAGCGCCCGGACCACGCGCGGCACGAACTCCTCCGCGACCGCACGATGTACGAGGAGCGTCTCAGCGGCGTTGCACACGCTCGGACGCGAGACCTTCGCGTTGACGACGAGTCGCTCGGCGATATCCAGGTCAGCGTCGGCGTCCACGTAGACGTGCACGTTCCCGACGCCGGTCTCGATAACCGGCACCGTCGAGTTCTGTACCACATAGTCGATCAAGCCCGCGCCGCCCCTGGGGATGATCAAGTCGACCAGGCCACGGGCTCGGAGCAGATAGCCGACGCTCGCTCGATCGGTCCCGGGGACGAGCTGAATCGAATCGGCCGGCAGGCCGGCTTTCTCCGCAGCGATAGCGAGGACATCAACCAGGACCTCGTTCGAACGACGGGCCGTACCTGATCCGCGAAGTAGCGCGGCATTGCCGGACTTGAGCGCGAGCCCAGCCGCGTCGACGGTCACGTTGGGTCGGGCCTCGTAAACCATCGCGACGACGCCGAACGGCACACGGATCTGGCGAACCTCAAGACCATTTGGCCGCGTGTAACCGCGCACGACCTCGCCGACGGGGTCGGGAAGTGCCGCAACATCTCGAAGACCGCCGGCCATCCCGGCAATGCGTTCCGCGGACAGTCTCAGGCGATCGATCATGGCCGACGGTGTGCCTGCCGCCCGGGCGGCGGCCACGTCGACCGCGTTGGCCTGGAGCACGTCATCGGTCGCGCCGGCCAGGGCTTCGGCCATCGCGAGGAGGGCGGCGTCCTTGCGGGCTCGCGACAGCGGTGCGAGGTCGGCTGCGGCGACCCTGGCCCGGGCGGCGGCGGCCCGGACCTGCTGTTCGAGGTCCTCGGTCATGAGCGGGCTCGCATGGTCATGACGGTCAGCGTACGGCGACTCGCAGTCACCCTTGCCGGCGCAGCTCGCTCGGCCGAGCCTGCGAGAATGGCTCGATCCAGGAGAATCTGCGGGGAAGCGAGCAGGGGTGAGCGCGGACCAGTCGCCGGTACGCCCAGCACTCACAGCTCTGGCTCTGCCCCCAAACTGGCGGCCCGCGGTCCGGACCGGCCTGCGTTTCTGGGCGATCAGCCGCGTGGCGTTCCTGGCCTACGGGCTGGTGCTGGCCGCGCTGGTACCGGCGGTCCGCCCAAAGAACGCGTCCAGCGCCGCGCTGTGGCCGGTCACGCTGTATTCGCGTTACGACAGCGGCCACTTCGTGCATATCGCCGCGTTCGGCTACCCGCTCAAGCCGTTCCGGTTGCCTTTGATGAATGGCGACAACGACCATGCGTTCTTGCCCGGGTATCCCATCGGAGCACGCTGGCTCGCCGATGCGTTGACCGGGGGTAAGCCGGGCCCACACAGCTACCTGGTCGCGCTGGCTGTCCTGGCGTGGCTCGGCGCCGCGCTGGCCGCCGTGCTGATCTGGCGGCTCGCGGCGGACGAGACGAACGCCGAGATAGCTGATCGCGCCGTCATTTTCCTGCTCGCCGGTCCGTACGCCTTCTTCCTTATGGCGTCCTATTCCGAGGGTGTGTTCCTCGCGTTCGCGCTGGCCGCGTGGCTCGCTGGCAGGCGGGATCGATGGTGGCTAGCTGGGCTGATGGCGGCCGGAGCCGCGATCGTCCGCATCAACGGCCTGTTCCTCGTAGCCGGGCTCGTCGTCATGTTGGTGCTCGCCGCCCGGACGACCGGACGACGGATCGTCCGCGCGGAGGCGCTTGCGTTGACGCTGCCCGTGCTGGCCACCGCGGGGTACTTCGGCTGGATGCGAGCGACGACCGGGCGATGGACGACTTGGTTCGAGGTCCAGGAGCGGGGCTGGGCCCGCACCACGACCTGGCCCTGGACGACCTTCGTCCACAGCGCCAAACGGTTGCTCACGGTCGAACCCTGGCCGGTGCGCTACCAGGACTGGCTCGAGATGGTCTTCGCCGCGTTGCTCGTGCTCGGCGTCGTAGTGCTCTTTCGTCGGCGTCGCTGGCCCGAGGTGGTCTATGTCGGACTGACTGCCGGATCGCTGCTGACGAGCTCCTACTACGTCTCGATCCCCCGCTCGATGCTCGTGTGTTTCCCACTCATCGTCCTCGCCGCCGAATGGACCCGGCGCAGCGCACGTCGTTGGCTGGTCGCTGCCTGCGTCACGGTCGGGGTGGCCCTGCTTGTCCTCAACACGAGCACGTTTCTCTTCAATCAATGGACCGGCTGAGGCCCGGCCCTAGTGTCCGGCCGGCTACAACAGGGCGAGATCGTCGCGGTGCACCACTGCCCGCCGGAACTCCGTCGGCAATTCGCCCGTCTTGCGGCCGAGCAGCGACGGCAGATCCGCCGCGTCGTAACCAACGAGGCCGCGCGCCACGACGGTGCCGTCCGCCGCGACCAAGTCCACCGGATCCCCGGAGTCGAAATCCCCGCTCACTCCGATGATGCCGGCCGGAAGCAGCGATGCCCGGCGGCTCACCACGGCGACTATTGCCCCGCGATCCAGGGTCAGCCGCCCGCGCGGCGTTGACGCGTGCCGGAGCCAGAACAGCCGTGACGCGGTCCGGTCGCCGCCCGGATGGAAGTACGTCCCGGTTAGGCCATCGAGGGCAGCGCCGACCGACGTCGCCGCCGCGAGCAGGACGGGGATTCCGGCTCCGGTCGCAATGATCGCGGCCTCGATCTTCGTCGCCATGCCACCGAGGCCGACGCTGCCGCCGCTCCTTCGGGTGTCGACGTCAGCCAGGTCCTCCGGGCCCCGTACCTCCGCCACGAAGCGCGCGTCCGGTCGGCGGGGGTTGTCCGTGTAGAGACCGTCGACGTCGGAAAGCAACACGAGCGCGTCGGCGTGCACGAGATGAGCCACAAGTGCCGCTAGGCGGTCGTTGTCGCCAAAGCGAATCTCGTGCGTGGCGACCGTGTCGTTTTCGTTCACGATCGGCGCAATGCCCAATGCCAGTAGACGTTCCAGCGTCCGATTGGCATTCCGGTAGTGACCCCGCCGGTCGAGGTCGTCGGCGGTAAGCAGCACCTGCCCGACCTGCACGCCGTGACGGGCGAAGGACGCCGCATAGCGCTCGGCGAGCAGCAGTTGGCCGACGCTCGCCGCCGCCTGCTGAGTTGCGAGGTCGCGCGGCCGAGCCCGCAATCCGAGCGGCTCGATGCCGGCCGCGATGGCCCCCGACGACACCAGGACGACTTGTCTGCCGGCGGCTCGCTGCGCGGCGAGCGCATCGACGAGCCGATCGAGGCGCTCCGGATCGAGCCGGCCGGACGAGGTGAGCGACGAGGACCCAACCTTGACCACCACGCGGTGCGCGGTCGCGATGGCTTCGCGATTCACGAGCCGTCCTCGACCACTGATCCCGCGTCGACCCCGTGATCGTCCGGAACCGCCCGAGCAGCTGCGTTCGGAACGCGCCGAGCCCGTTTCGCCGCTAGGCGAGTCGTAGCCCCAGGTCGGCTGGAGGTCTCGAGGCGCGGATCGGTGCCCCTCCGACCCGGCATCAGGTCGACCTCATCGCCAGGCGCGGCGGGCTGGAAATCGAACGTGACGTCGCCGATGGTCACGGCGGCGCCGACCTCGGCGCCAAGGCGGGTGAGCTCGGTCTCCACGCCGAGGCGAATGAGCCGATCGGCGAGGTATCCAACTGCCTCGTCGTTGTCGAAGTTGGTTTGCTGGACCCAACGCTCGGGTTTCGCGCCATGAACCACAAACGCACCGGGCTCGGCCGGATCCGGGTGAATGGTGAAGCCCGCGGCATCGACGGGCTGCGGGTGCAGAACGATACGCGCCGGTTCGGGCGGTTGCCGTCGGGCCCGATCGGCCTCGACCTCACCAGCCAGGGCGTAGACGAGGTCGGACAGCCCAGCGTGACTCGCCGCCGAGATCTCGAATACCGGGAGCCCGCGAGCCTCGAATTCCGGTCGGACGAGCGCGGCCAGGTCCGCCGCCTCCGGGACGTCGATCTTGTTCAGCGCTACCAGCCGAGGTCGCGCGAGCAGGTCGCCGAAAGTGCCGACGTACTGGGCGAGTTCCCGCTCGACAGCATCCACATCGCTCACCGGATCACGGCCTGGCGCCGCCGTCGCGCAGTCCACGACGTGCAACAAGACGGCACATCGCTCCACGTGACGGAGGAATTCCAGGCCGAGTCCCTTGCCTTGAGCGGCGCCGGGAATGAGGCCGGGGACGTCGGCGATCGTGTACGTGACGTCGCCGGCGCTCACGACACCGAGATTGGGCACCAGCGTGGTGAATGGGTAGTCCGCGATCTTGGGCCGCGCGGCAGAGAGTGCGGCGACGAGCGATGACTTTCCGGCCGACGGGAACCCGATCAGGCCGACATCGGCGACGCTCTTGAGCTCCAGAATGACATCGTGGGTTTCGCCCGGCTCTCCGAGGAGCGCGAAGCCAGGCGCCTTGCGTCGGGGCGACGCGAGCGCCGCGTTCCCCAGACCGCCCCGGCCCCCGCGAGCGGCCACGAAGCGGGTGCCGGCGCCGGTTAGGTCGGCCAGGACGATGCCGTCAGCAGCCTGAACGACGGTCCCGTCCGGCACTCGTAGCTCGAGGTCGCTGCCGTCGGCACCGTTGCGGTTGCTGCCGGCACCTTGTTTGCCGTTGCCGGCGCGCTGGTGCGGATGATGGTGGAAATCGAGCAGGGTATGGACATTCGGATCCACGACAAGCACGACATCGCCGCCGCGAAGGCCCTGATGGTCGAGGCCGGCATCGAAGTGCGTCCGGTCTGAGCCTTCGAGACGGTACCGTCGCCTGCCGTGGCGTCGTCCGACGACAAGCTCCCCATCAAGATGTTGAACGACCGGCTGCTCGTGCGGATCCCCGACAAGGGCGAGCGCCAGACCCAGGGCGGCATCCTCATCCCGGCCACGGCGCAGATCGCCAAGCGCCTGGTGTGGGCCGAGGTCGTGGCGCTCGGGCAGAACGTCCGCGCCGCCGAGGTCGGCGACCTCGTGCTGTT
>Ga0207657_10002490_pt1 | contig 19913 bp, 16 predicted proteins | sample KBSC33metaG_FD_184316 | JGI IMG/M metagenome (GOLD analysis project Ga0207657, IMG submission 184316) | Corn rhizosphere microbial communities from Kellogg Biological Station, Michigan, USA - KBS C3-3 metaG (SPAdes) (version 2) | ecosystem: Host-associated > Plants > Roots > Rhizosphere > Soil ... | reverse complement strand
CGCGCTTTCGACAACGCCGGAACAGGAACGCGACGCCCGCTGGGGCGAGCTCGTCTGCACCGCCGCACTAGAACTCCCAGAGGCCCATTCGCTGCTGGAAAACCTGAAAGTGTCTGTGGACACTTCTGACCCCCGTGATCTGGTTCGGCTCGCTGACCGACAACTCAGCGTTGGTTTCCGGTTCGGATTCGTCCGCAATCTGAGTGACAGTCGAGCCGCTGTGGAGCTAGTGGATCGAATCGACGACCCGTTTGTGAGGTGTTCGTTCCGGACAGTTCACGGATGGGCGCTCGCGCTTGGCGCGTTTTACGACGAATCGCTGCTGACGGCACGAATTCTCCTTCGTGATGCCACCGAGCACCGACTTGAGCCTGTCCTCCCCTACGGCTTTGCGACGGAGGCCGTGGCGCTGGCCGGCCTTCGGCGATTCGACGAGGCACTCGCTGCCGCCGAGCTCTCCGGCCATGAATCGCGGCGGCTCCATGACCCATCCGGCTCGGTGAACGCATATGCAATGCGTATTCGTATCCTCCTTCAAGCAGGCGAGGTTGCTGAAGCCTGCGCCACTGAACCGCCAGACGTGGATGGAGCTCAGCCCTCCATCGCGGGTGAGTCCGTCGGCTCGAGAGCGCTTGCGCTTGCCACCATGGCCCGCGTCGGCGAGGCGATGTCTCTCGCCGAGGCTTCCATCGCGGGCACGCGAGGGCTCGAAGCCGCGGCGCTCTATGACGCTGTGCGGGCCGTGTGCTCGATCAAGCTTCGGGCGCCGGACATGATCGAACAATGCGTCCTACTTCTCCGGCGAGCCCTCGATCTTGGAGCCCCCGATCTAGTTGTTACCGCCTACAGAGCGAACCCTGGCCTGCTCAGCGTGCTGCTCGCGTCAAGCGACGTGCGCGACAAGGCACTTTTTCTCGTCCGCCGAGCCCGCGACGATGAGCTACTGGAGTCGCTGGGCTTATCGGCGGCGTCGATCGTCGACCCGGTCACGAAGCTGTCGGCGCGAGAACGAGAGGTCTATGCCCTCGTTTGCGAAGGCCTGCCCAATGCCGAGATTGGACGCAAGCTCTTCATTGCAGAGAGCACCGTCAAGGCGCATGTCCACCGACTTCTCCGCAAGCTCGGGCTCCATTCGCGAACCGCACTCCTGTTGAACGCTGCCCAGAGGAGCTACGCCACACCGACAGACGCGGCACGAGGGAGCTCGCGGGGGGTCGATGACTCGGCCAGCGAACCGAATCCCGGCCCTCGGGCATAACGGTAGTCGTCAGACGATTCCGCCAGCACGGACAGGAACGCAACCACAGCGTCGGTATGGAACTGACTTCCCATCGCCTGAAGGAGCCGGTCGCGCGCCGCTGGGTAGACCATTGCAGGTCGGTACGGGCGGTCAGAGGTCATGGCGTTGTACGCGTCGGCAACGGCAATGATCTTCGAAACCATTGGGATGTTGGCACCGATAATTCCGTCCGGGTAACCATGGCCGTCGATGCGCTCATGATGGTGGCGGACGATCGTCGCGATATCGTCGTACGCTGCGACCTCACGCAGAATCCGTTCACCGATCGCTGAATGCTCCTGCATCTGTCGACGTTCCTCCAGAGTAAGCGGTCCATCCTTTCCAAGAAGGCTCGGCGGGAGGCCGACCTTGCCCATGTCATGCACGAGGCCACAGAGGAACGCGCGATCAGTCTCTTCCGAGGTTAGGCCCATGCGGGACGCAATGTCTCGACTGTAGGTCGCGACGGCTCTCGAGTGACCGGCGGTATATGCGTCACTCGCCTCGAGCGCAGTCACAAGCGCCACCGCGAAAGACAGGTTCGCGCGCGCCAGCGTTTCGTTGACACTCCGAAGCTCGTCACCCAGACGTCGCTCACGCTGGTAGAGCGTGTAAAGGCGCTGGAACGCGAGGGTGGGCACGACGAATAAAACAATCGTGAGGGGTGAGATTTTTTCGTAGGCAATGACGAGCACGGCTACGACGGGCGCGTAGACGAGGAATGACGTGATGGCGACCGGTGCGCCCCTGAGAGCCAGTTCACGCATAGAACGCCGCCTCACTTGGGACGTGATTGCTGCGAAGAGAAGGTCGGAGGCCTCCGCGACCGCCATGGCAGCGAAGGTCGCCACGACGATGCCGCCATACGTCTCGTTTACGAGCGCCTGGGCGGTGATGCCGGCCAACGCCCCCGTGATGAAGCTGGCGGCTGTGTAGTTCATCCACTTCAACGCAGGGGCGCGATCAGCGTTACCGCGACCCAGTACCTCAGGATCGCCCAGCATCGAGGCCGCTCCTACAATCCCCGCCTCCAGTGGCCCAAAGACGACGGCAGCGAACACCGTCGGCAGCAGATAGACGGTTAGTCCACTAGTCGCCGACAGCTGCACACTCCAGCGCTCGGAGACTGCTGTCGCGATTGCGAGAAGGAGGACAATGAATGGGCTCTCGACTCCGTGGCCCAGCAGCACGAGCGCAAGACAAAGCGTCAGCGCCGCAGCCGCTAGCACAGCGACATAGCCGGTCAGGAGACGGTGCTGATTGATTGTCACTTGCGTATCACCCGTTCGGGGGATACTCTCCCGCTGCCGTCAGTTCCCGAAAATAGGAGTACCCACATGCGGAGACTTCTGGATGTCTTCCTCATTGGTGGCATTCGAGACTGGTAGAACCCCGACCCATCGTGTGGGTTCGTTCGACCGTCTGGCATCCCTCCATCGGGGGAGCCAGCTTTGGGAGAACCAGCCGTGGAGTTATGCAATGAGCCCACGCCGGAAGCCAACGGCTACGGCGTGGGCTCTACTGCGCGCTTGAAGCTTCGCCAGTAGGTGCCGCACGTGTGACTTGACCGTCTCCTCGGAGAGGAAGAGTCGCTGTCCGATCTCGCGGTTGACCAGGCCGTCCGCGACGAGTTGAAGGACCTCGAGCTCGCGCGCCGTCGGCTCCTGTTCGAGCTCCCGAAGAGCAGCTGGCGGGGTGAACGGGATCACGGATCCCGTCCGCTTCGAATTCCTGCGCGCAGCAGCCGCCTCGAATCGACGGCTGTGGTCGCGGTATCGGTTCAGGATCTCCTTACGCTCCGCGGCGTCCACCAAATGCGTATCGGCGCTCGCGGCATCGCACTTTAGGGGGAGAGGTACGCCCGAGCTGGTGACTCGCCCGGATCTACGTCGGTGGCGGGTCGTACGCAGGCTCGGCGCGCGACTCGTCCAGGTCGGCGTCGAGAACAGGATCGCGCTCGATTGGCCGGACAGAGCCGGCCTTGACCTGCTCTGCGAAGTGACATGCGACGAGATGGCCGTCGACCGTCCGCAACAGCGGCTCCTCGTCGCGACAGCGCGTCGGCTGCACGAACGGGCAGCGCGTGTGGAAGCGGCACGCGGCCGGCGGGTTCGCGGGGCTCGGCAGGTCGCCCTGCACGCGAATCGCGCGTCGGTTCCGCTCAACGGCCGGGTCGGGGATCGGAATCGCGGAGAGCAGCGTCAGCGTGTACGGGTGGAGGGGGTTGTCGTACAGGTCGTCGGCCGGCGCGACCTCGACGATCTTGCCGAGGTACATCACCGCGATCCGGTCGGAGATATGCCGGACGACGGCCAGGTCGTGGGCGATGAAGAGGTAGGTCAGGCCGAACTCCTTCTGGAGGTGCTCGAGGAGGTTCACGATCTGCGCCTGGATGGACACGTCGAGGGCGGAAACCGGCTCGTCACAGACGACGAGCGACGGGTTGAGCGAAAGCGCCCGGGCGAGACCGACCCTCTGCCGCTGGCCGCCCGAGAACTCGTGCGGGTACCGGTTCGCGGCGTCAGGCGGCAGCCCCACGACCTCGAGGATCTCCCGAACGCGCGCGCTCGCCTCCCCGCCCTTCGCGATCCCGTGCACCCGAAGCGGCTCCGCGATCGTCCGGCCGACCGAGTGGCGCGGGTTCAGCGACGCAAAGGGGTCCTGGAACACCATCTGCATGCGCCGTCGCAGCGGCCGTAGCTGCGAGTCCGACATGTGGGTCGTGTCCTGGCCCTCGAACAACACCCGCCCGCCTGTCGGCTCGTATAGGCGAAGCATGGCGCGTCCGACCGTGGACTTGCCGCAGCCCGACTCGCCGACGAGCCCGACCGTCTCACCGCGGCCGATGGTGAGGCTCACCCCGTCGACCGCCTTCACGTCGCCCACGTGGCGGTCGAGCAGCACGCCCTTCTTGATCGGGAACCAGACGCGCAGGTCGTCCAGCTCGACGAGCGGCGTGTCGTTGGCGCTCATGCCGCCTCGCCTGCGAGCCGGGTCCGACGCCACTCGTCCGGTGCGGCGGGGTTGAAACAGGCGGCGCGTTGGCCTGTGTCGAGCGGCTCGAGCAGCGGGAGCTCGGCGTCGCAGCGCTCGATGCGGTAGCGGCATCGCGGCGCGAACGGACAGGAGCTCGGCTCGCTCAGCATGTTGCGTGGCGAGCCAGGGATCGGCCGGAGCGGCTGGCGCCTGCCCACATCGAGCCGCGGCACGCTCTGCAGCAGGCCGAGCGTGTACGGATGGCGGGGCGCGGCGAAGACGTCGTCCGCGGTCCCGGTCTCGACGAGCGTCCCTGCGTACATCACCTGCACGCGCTCGCACGTGCCGGCGACGACGCCGAGGTCGTGCGTGATCAGCACGAGCGCTGTCCCGCGCTCGGTGACGAGCTCGCGGAGGAGATCGAGGATCTGTGCCTGGATCGTCACGTCGAGCGCCGTCGTCGGCTCGTCGGCGATCAGGAGCTTTGGCTCGCAGGCAAGAGCTATCGCGATCATCACGCGCTGCCGCATGCCGCCGGAGAACTGGTGGGGGTAGCTCTTGAGCCGGTCCTTCGCGCCGGGGATGCCGACCTGCTCGAGGAGCTCGAGCGCGCGCGCCGTCGCGCCCTTGCGGTCGACGTCGAGGTGCTCCTCGATCGCCTCGCGGAGCTGCGCCCCCACCGTGAGCACGGGGTTGAGGCTCGTCATGGGGTCCTGGAAGATCATCGCGATCTCCTTCCCCCGGACCCGGCGCCAGGCCCTCTCGGACAGCCCCACGAGCTCGCGACCGTCCAGCTTGATGCTGCCGGACGGGATGCGGGCGGCGCGCGGCAGGATCCCCATCGTGGCGAGCGCGGTGACGCTCTTGCCGCATCCCGACTCGCCCACGAGGCCAAGCGTCTCACCTGGCCGGACGTCGAAGGTGATCCCGTTGACCGCGTACACGAGCCCCCTGCTCGTCCAGAAGCGCACCCGCAGGTCCTCGACGGAAAGAAGGGCCGTGTCGCTCATGTCCGTCCGCGCAACTTCGGGTCGAGCGTCTCGCGCAAGGCGTCGCCGATCAGGTTGAACCCCATCACGGCGATCACGATCGCGATACCCGGGAAGATCGCGAGGAACGGCGCGGTCTGCAGGTAGCGCACGGTGTTCGTCAGCATCGTCCCCCACTCCGGCGTCGCCGGGTCCTGAGGCCCCAAACCGAGGAAGCCGAGCCCCGCCGCGTCGATGATCGCGGTGGCGAGCGCCAGCGTCGCGGCGACGATCACGGGCGAGATTGCGTTCGGGACGATGTGCGAGCCGAGGATCTTCCGGTTCGGGACGCCCACCGACCGGGCCGCGAGGACGTAGTCGTTGTCTCGCTGGGCGATGATCGAGCCGCGCATCAGACGCGTGAAGATCGGGATGTTCACGACCCCGATCGCGATCATCACCTGGAGCAGGCCGCCCTGCCCGAAGAGCGCGACGATCCCGATTGCCATGAGGAAGCCGGGGATCGCGAGCATGATGTCCATGAGGCGCATGATCGGGTTGTCGGCGCGGCGGAAGTAGCCGGCGACGGCGCCGAGCAGCAGTCCCATCGAGAGCCCGATCGTGACGGCGACCACGCCGATGAGGAGGGAGTAGCGCGCGCCGTAGATGAGACGCGAGAGCTCGTCGCGCCCAAGGTCGTCGACGCCGAGGAGGTGCTCGCGCGACGGCCCCGGGCAGCACCCGGCCGCGATCGCGTCGAGGTTCTGCTCGGTCGGGCTGTAGGGGGCAATCAACGGCGCGAAGATCGCGAGGAACAGGAGGATCGCGATCATGACGGCGCCGACGATCGCAGCCGGGCTGCGCCGCAGCCGCTGGAAGGCGTCGTGCCAGAGCCCCCCGCCCGTCGGGTCGAGCTCGAGCTCGCGAGCCTCCATCTCGGCGATCGACATGCCGCTACCTCCCTGCCAGGCGGATGCGCGGGTTGAGGAATCCGTACGAGATGTCCACCAGCAGGTTCACGAGCACGACGATGATCGCGACGAAGAGCACTCCGCCCTGGATCACCGGGTAGTCGCGGTTCACGATCGCCATCTGCAGCCACGTCCCGATCCCCGGGAAAGCGAAGACCGTCTCGGTGAGGATCGCGCCCGAGAGCAGCAGCCCGACCTGGAGACCGACGATGGTCGAGATGGGGAGCATGGCGTTGCGGAGCACGTGCCTGCGGTCGACCGCGCTCGACGAGATCCCCTTGGCGCGCGCGGTACGCACGTAGTCCTCGTTCTGGACGTCGAGCACGGACGCACGCGTAATGCGCGCGATGATCGCGAGCGGGATCGAGCCGAGCGCGATCGCGGGCAGGATCAGATGCTTGATCGCGTCCCACGCGGCGTTCCAGTTGCCCGTGATGATCCCGTCGAGGACGTAGAAGTTGGTCGGATGCTCGGCGTCGATCAGCACGTCCTGGCGGCCGACGCTCGGTAACCAGCCGAGCTCGACGGCGAACGCCCACTTGAGGAGCAGGGCGAGGAAGAAGATCGGGATCGAGACCCCGATGAGCGAGACGAAGAGGCTTGCGTGGTCGACCGCGCCCCCGTGTCGCTTGGCCGCGACGAAGCCGAGCGGGATACCGATCAGCGTCGCGAACAGCATCGCCGAGATTGCGAGCTCCACGGTCGCCGGGAAACGGTCCTGGATCTCCTCGGTGATCGGCCGCCGCGAGGCGATGCTCGTCCCGAGGTCCCCCGACCCGACGGTCTGCAGGTAGCGCCAGTACTGCTCGTAGATCGGCTCGTCGAGGCCGTACTGGTTGCGCACCTGCGCGATCGACTCGTCGGTCGCCCGCTCGCCGAGGAGCGCCTGGGCGGGCGATCCGGGCAACGCCCGGATCCAGATGAAGACGAGCAGGGAGAGCCCGATCAGGATCGGGACGAGGAGGATCAGCCGGCGGACGGCGAAGCGGAGCATGGAGCCCCTACCTCGTCGTCCGCCGGCCTGTCGTCACGCGATCCTGCTCCTCGCTATCCGACGAAGCGGACGGTCGAGAACGGCTCCAGGGACACCGGGCTCGGGATGTACCCGACGACGTTCTTCTGGAACGCCAGCGCCGGCTTCGTGTGGACGTACGGCACGCCCGGGAGGAACTTCATGATCATGTTGTTCGCCTGCCGGTAGAGCGCGGCGCGCTTCGTGAGGTTCGTCTCGATGAGCGCCTTGTTGAGCAGGGCGAACAGCTGCGGGTTGTTGAAGCCCCACTGGCCCTGCTTCGTGCGGAAGAACGTCCCGATGAAGTTGTCCGGGTCACCGAAGTCACCCGTCCACCCGATCAGGTTGAGGGCCCCGGCGGTGCCCGACTGGACGCGGGACACGTAGTCGGGCCGCCACGGAGCGCTCTTCGGAATCACCTTGAAGCCCGACTTGTCGAGGCTCGCGGCGAACGCCTGGAAGTTCCGTGCCGGATCCGGCATGTACGGACGCGAGACGTCCGTCGGGTACCAGAACTCCACCTCGACGGGAAGCGTGAGCCCCGCCTTCTGGAGGAGCTGCTTCGCCTTCTCGGGGTTGTACGTGTACTTCGGGACGGTCTTCGAGTACCCCACGACCTCCGGCGGCATGAACTCGTCCGCCACCGTGCCGCGGCCCGCGTAGAACGACTTGACGACACCCGCACGGTCGAGGCCGTATGCGACGGCCTGGCGCACGAGCGGGTTGTCGAACGGCTTCACGGCCTGGTTGATCGTCACGTAGGCGACGTTGAACGCGGGCCGGTCGAGCACCTTCAGCTTCGAGTCCTTCTGGACCGTCGGGATGTCCTGGGGCTCGACGAGGTCGTAGCCCTGGATCTCGCCCGTCTGGAGCGCCTGGAGGCGCGCCGCGTTGTCCGGGATCGCGCGGAAGATCACGCGCCGGAGGATCGCCTTCTTGCCCCAGTAGGAGTCGTTGCGGACGATCACGAGCTTGTCGCCGATCTTCCACGACTCGAGCTTGAACGGCCCGGTACCGACGGCGAAGCCGCCGGGGACGCCGTACTGGCCGCCGGGGGTGAACACGCCGTCCTTCGAGAGCGTGCCCTTGTTCGCGCCGTACTTCGCCATCGCGGCCGGGCTCTGCATCCCGAACGCCGTGAGCGAGAGCGCACCGAGGAACGCCGAGTTCGGCCGCCGCAGCGTGATCACCGCGGTGGAGTCACCAACCGCCTTGCAGCTGCGATAGAGCGGCGTGTTGGTCAGCCCCTTCGCGGGCTTCTTGTAGCCCCCGAAGACCGTGTAGTAGTAGTACGAGGTCGAGTCGGAGGCGAAGGCGCCGGTGAAGTTGTACCACCGGTTGAAGTTCGCACAGACCGCCTTCGCGTTGAACGGCGTCCCGTCCTGGAACCGCACGCCCTTGCGGAGCTTGAACGACCAGACCTTGCCCCCGTTCGAGGCCCTCCAGGACGTCGCGAGCTTCGGGACGATGACCGTCGTCCCGTTCTTCAGACCGACGAGACCCTCGGTGATCTGGTCGATCACGCGAAGCGACTCGCCGTCCGAGACGACCGCGCCGTCGAGCGAGGTCGGCTCCGAGGCCGTACCGAACACGAGCGTGTCGCTCGTCGCACCGGTGCGGGTCGTGGCCGCCAGCGTCACCGCGGTCACCGTCAGTGCGACGGCTACGGCGGCGAGTAGCACTTTCAGCCCTTTGCCCATCGTTCTCCTTTGTCCAATGCTTCCCCTCAGCCCTGGCCGGGCGAGGACGCCGCACAGTATGACCGCGAAACGGCAAAAAGGTTGCCTATCGCGCCGGAAGCACGACTGCCAGAAGAAGGTCGCCGGACCGGGGCGCTACGCGGCGAGCGAGGCGAGCTCGCGAAGCGCGGCCAGGCGGCTCAGTGCCTGCCCCTCGAGCTGCCGCACGCGCTCGCGCGTCAGATCCAGCTCGTGGCCGATCGCCTCGAGGGTCCACGGCTCGCCCTCGAAGCCGAACCGCAGCTCGAGGATCCGCCGCTCTCGCTCGGGAAGGGCGTCGAGCGCACGCCGGACACCCTGCCGGCGGAGCGACTCCTCGGCCTCGTCGAACGGGTCGACAGCCTCGCGGTCGGCGAACAGGTCACCGAGCTCGCCCTCGTCGTCCGCGCCGACCGACTGGTTCAGCGAGACGGACGCGTGGGCGGCGCTCATCGCCTCCTCGACGTGCTGGAGCGGCAGCCCCGTCGCCTCGGCCAGCTCCTCCTTCGTTGCCTCGCGGCCGAGCTCGACCTCGAGCCGGCGCGCCGCGCGGGAAAGCTTCTGCTGGCGCTCGACGACGTGGACGGGGACGCGGATCGTGCGCGCGTGGTTGGCAACTGCGCGCTGCACCGACTGCCGGATCCACCACGTCGCGTACGTCGAGAACTTGAACCCGCGCCGCCAGTCGAACTTCTCGACCGCGCGGTTCAACCCGAGCGTGCCCTCCTGGATCAGGTCGAGGAACGGGACGCCGAGCCCGCGATAGCCCTTCGCTATCGAGACGACGAGCCGCAGGTTCGATTCGATCATGTGGCGCTTCGCGACCGGGTCGCCGCGCTCGATGCGCTTCGCGAGCTGCACCTCCTGCGCCGCGTTCAGGAGCTTGTGCCGGCCGACGTCCGCGAGGAACAGCTGGAGCGAGTCCGCGGCGCCGGAGAGCGATTCACTCGCCCACACGGCCGCCTCGGCTGCCTCCTTCGCCTTTTCCTCCTCGGTGTCGATCGGAGCGCCGATCTCCATGCCCATCGCCTCGAGCTCACGGGTCACCTGCTCGACCTCCTCCGAGCCGAGCTCCTGCTCCGTCACGAACCCCTCGAGCTCGGCCGGGTCGACCCAGCCCCGCTCCTCGGAGCGTTCCACGATCGCCTTCAGCTGATCTGTCTCGAACAGTTCGATGAGCTGGTTCTGCGTCAAGCCGGTGTGTCAGTCCTTTCGCTGCCTCGGCGGGGCACAATCTCCCTGACTCTACGCGCGATTCTCCGTTCTTTCCACGAGATCGCAGCGCCAAACCGTGTCACAAACGCGCAACGCGTGCGTCAGGTGCCGTATTCCTCGCCCCGGCGCCTGCGTCGCGCGGTCTCGTGGTGCGGTTCGACCCTTTCCTGACATGGTACGACGGCTGATGGACGTGCGTGTTAGCGCCGGGTTCGCGTTCGGCGACGAGGCTGCGCAGGACCTTTCGCACGCCGCTCGGCGAGGAGCTCGAGCGCCCGCTCGAGCGTCAAGCCCTCGACGTCGTCGCCCCGGCGCAAGCTCGCGTTCGTCTCCCCGTCGGTGACGTACGGGCCGAAACGACCGTCCTTGACGACCAGCGGCTTCCCGCTCGACGGATCAGGCCCGAGCTCCTTGAGCGGCGGCTTGGGCGCGCCGCGGCCGCGCCGTTGCTTCGGTTGGGCGAGGATCGCCTCCGCGTCGGCGACGGTGAGCGTCAGAAGCTGCTGCTCCGACTCGAGTGAGCGGGTCTCGGAGCCACGTTTCACGAAGGGTCCATAGCGGCCGTTCGAGACGACGATCTCCTGGCCGTCCGACCCCTCGAGCGTGCGCGGCAGCGTCAGAAGCTGCTCGGCCTCGTCGAGCGTCACGGTCTCCGGGCTCATCGTGGTGAACAGAGACGCGGTGCGCGGCTTGTCCTCCGAGCCCTCGGGCAACACCTCGGTCACGTATGGCCCGTAGCGCCCGACCCGTGCGACCACCTCGAGACCCGTCTGCGAGTGCGTGCCGAGCGACCGCTCCGCCCCCGACGGGGTCGCGAGCAGCTCCGCCGCGCGGTCCGCCGTCAATTCATCGGGCGCCAGGTCCTCGGGGATGCTCGCCCGCTCCTCGCCGCGCTCCACGTAGGGGCCGTACCGGCCGACTCGCACGACGATGTCCGAGCGCGGGATCGCGATCGAGTTCACCTCGCGCGCGTCGATTCCCTCGAGGTGGTCGGTCACGAGCGCGCGCAGGCCCGGATCGCCGTCGCCGAAGTAGAAGCGCCTGAGCCAGGCGACGCGCTCCTCTTCACCGGCCGCGATCCGGTCGAGGTCGTCCTCGAGACGCGCCGTGAAGTCGTAGTCGACGAGCCGGTCGAAGTGCCGCTCCAGGAGCTGCGTGACGGCGAAGGCGAGGAATGTCGGGACGAGCGCGGTGCCTTTCTTGTAGACGTAGCCGCGGTCGAGGATCGTGCCCATGATCGAGGCGTAGGTCGACGGGCGTCCGATCCCACGCTCTTCGAGCGCCTTGACGAGGCTCGCCTCGGTGTACCGCGCCGGCGGGCTGGTCTCGTGGCCCTGCGGCTCGAGCGCCGACGCCGTGAGCGCCTGGCCGACCTCGAGCGCCGGCAGCCGCCGCTCCTCGTCCTCTTCGGCCGGCTCGTCGCGGTCGGAGGCGTACGCGAGCATGAACCCGGGGAAGGTGATCACCGTGCCGCTTGCGCGGAACGTCGCTTCGTCCCCGTCCGCCGTCGTCGCGCCGAGCTCGATAGAGACGGTCTGTCCGGCTGCATCCTTCATCTGCGACGCGATCGTGCGCTTGAAGATCAGGTCGTAGAGCGCGAGCTCGTCACGGTTGAGATCGCGTGCGAGCTCGGCGGGCGTCCGGAAGACGTCCCCGGCCGGCCGGATCGCCTCGTGCGCCTCCTGCGCGTTTGCGACGGCCCGCTCGTAGCGCCGCGGCGCGTCCGGCACGGTCTCGGGACCGTGCTCGCGCGCGGCGTGGGCGCGTGCGGCCTTCACCGCGGCGTCGGACAGCGTGACCGAGTCGGTGCGCATGTACGTGATGTGCCCGTTCTCGTAGAGCCGCTGAGCGAGGCTCATCGTGGTCTGGGACGAGAAGCGGAGCTTGCGGCTCGCCTCCTGCTGCAGCGTCGACGTGCGGAAGGGGGCGGCCGGCCTGCGCGTGTACGGCTTCTCGTCGACCTTGCCGACGGTGAAGGCCCGTCCCTCCAGTCCCGCGGCGAGAGCGCGGGCGCGATCCTCGTCGAGCACGAGGACGGCCGACCCTGCCTCACCTGTCTCGCCGAAGTCGCGCCCCTGGGCGACGCGCGTGCCGCCGACGGCGACGAGCCGGGCCTCGAAGGCACCCGGCTCGAATGTCCCCACGACGTCCCAGTAGCTCGCGGCGACGAACCGCATGCGCTCGCGTTCGCGCTCGACCACGAGCCGCGTCGCGACCGACTGGACACGCCCGGCGGAAAGGCGCGGCATGACCTTCTTCCAGAGCACGGGCGAGACCTCGAACCCGTACAGCCGGTCCAGGATGCGGCGCGTCTCCTGCGCGTCGACGAGGCGCTCGTCGATGTCGCGGGTCTCGTCGAGGGCGCGGCGGATCGCGTCACGCGTGATCTCGTGGAAGACCATGCGGCGAACGGGCACCTTCGGCTTCAGCACCTCGCGTAGGTGCCACGCGATCGCCTCGCCTTCGCGGTCTTCGTCCGTCGCGAGCAGGAGCACGTCGGCGTCGCGGAGCTTCCGCTTGAGGTCGGACACGACGCGCTTCTTGTCGGCATCGACGACGTAGTACGGGTCGAACTCGTGCTCGACGTCCACGCCGAGCTTGCCGTAGCGCTCGCGCTGCTCCTTGGGAACGTCGCTCGCGCGGTTCGGCAGGTCGCGGATGTGGCCGATGCTCGACTCCACGACGAAATCGCCGCCCAGGTAGCCGGCGATCGTCCGCGCCTTGGCGGGGGACTCGACGATGACGAGGCTGGTCATTGGCCGAACAGGGTAACGACCGCGTCGCGCGTCGCTTCGCGGGCGGGCGAGCGTATCCTGCGCGCCGATGACTCGCCCGCCGAGGCCCAGCTGGCTCTACTCGCTCGTCGCGGTGCTCAGCTGGCCGGTGCTGAAGGTCGCCTTCCGGCTCCGCGCGACAGGTCGCGAGCACGTCCCCGACGGCGGCTGCGTCGTTGCCGCGAACCACTGGTCGAACTTCGACCCGTGGCCGCTCGGCGTTCCCCTCTTTCCACGCCGCTTCCTGCGCTTCATGGCCAAGAAGGAGCTCTTCTGGCCGCCGCTCGGATGGATCGTGCGCGCCGGAGGCGGATTCCGCGTCGATCGTGGCAAGCGCGACCAGCATGCGATCGACACAGCAATCGCACTCTGCCGCGAGGGTCACGCCGTCGTGATGTTCCCCGAGGGAACACGCCGTTCGAAGGGCCTGCGCAAGCGGTACGAGGCACGCTGGCACACCGGTGCCGCGCGGATCGCCCTGGAAGCCGGCGTGCCACTCGTCCCGGCCGGCATCTCCGGAACCGAGCGGATCGGCCGGCTCGGCCCGCTGCGGGTTGCCTATGGGCCGCCGGTCGAGACCATCGACCTCGCGGAGCTCGACGCCGCCGAGGCGGCGCAGGTGGCGACCGACCGGCTGCGCGAGGCGATCACCGCGCTGGAGGCCGCCGCGAGTGGGACTTCGGGGGAGAAGGCGTGAGCCCGACCAAGAGGGGCGAGGCTGAAGCCACGCCCCGGACGCCCCGGCGGCCGCTGCTCGTGATCGACGGCGACTCGTTCGCGCACCGGGCGTTCCACGCGCTGCCGCGCTCGATCCGGCGCGCCAACGGCAGCCCGGGGAATCTCCTCACCGGGCTCGTCTCGATGGTGCTCCGGCTCTGGCAGGCGGAGCGGCCGCGCGCGGTGTTCGTCGGCTGGGACACGCTCACCGTCCCGACCTACCGGCACGAGCTGCTCGCCGGATACCAGGCGGGACGCGAGTTCGACCCGGAGCTGCTCGAGCAGCTCGACCTCGCCCCGGGGCTGCTTGCGGCGGCAGGCATCGCCTGCGCGAAGGCGGCCGGCTTCGAGGCCGACGACTTTCTCGCCGCGGCCGTCGCGTCGGAGCGTGCGGCCCGGGGCACGTCGCTCGTCGCCACCTCCGACCGCGACGCGTTCCAGCTGGCGGCGAATGACGTCACGATCCTGCAGCCGGTGAAGGGCGTGAGCGAGCTCGCGCGGATCGGCCCGCAGGAGGTGCGGGAGCGGTACGGGGTCGATCCCGCGCAGGTCCCGGATTTCATCGCGCTGCGGGGAGACCCCTCGGACAAGATCCCCGGCGCGCGCGGTGTCGGCGCGAAGACGGCGGCATCGCTCCTCGGCGAATACGAGAGTCTCGACGCGCTGCTCTCCGCGGGGCGCTTCTCCGCCGAGGCCGAGGCGCTCCGCACCTACCGGCACATCGCGAGGCTCGACCCGTCGGCTCCCGTTCCGCCACTCCCCGACCGCGAGCCCGACTGGCGCGCGGGCGGTGCCGCGGCGGAGAAGCTCGGCCTCGGACGGCTGGCCGGACGGCTCGAGGAGGCCGCATCGAGCTGATCTCGCATCCCGCGATGGCACACCTCCACCCGACGGGTCACCATCATCATCCCGAACGGCCCGAACGGCTCGCGATCCTCCTGGAGGCGCTGGGCGGCGCGACCGGCGGCATACGGGCGAGCCGGGAGCAGATCGAGCGCGTGCACGACGTCGCGTACGTCGAGACGATCGCCTCGATCCACGAAGAGACGTGGCTGGACGGCGACACCCTCGCCGGGCCGACCACCTGGGACGCGGCACGGCTCGCCGCAGGATGCGCGATCGCGGCGGTCGAGGCCGGCAGCTTCGCTCTCGTCCGCCCGCCCGGCCACCACGCGCTGCGCGGGCACGCGATGGGGTTCTGCATCTTCGACAACATTGCCGTCGCGGCCCGCTACGCGCAGGACGCGCTCGGCATCGAGCGTGTGGCGATCGTCGACTGGGACGTGCATCACGGGAACGGCACCGATGCGATCTTCCGCGGCGACGACTCGGTGCTCGTCGTCTCGCTCCACCAGTGGCCGTTCTACCCCGGCAGCGGAGGCCCGGGGACCAGCGATGAGTCGACCGTCAACGTCCCGCTCGCCGCGGGCTCCGGCGACGGGGAGTACGAGGCGGTGTTCAGGGAGCTCGTCGAGCCGGTCGTCGCGGCGTTCGATCCCGAGCTCGTGCTCGTGTCCGCGGGATTCGACGCGCACGTAGACGATCCGCTCGCGGGGATGGAGGTGACCGAGGCTGGTTTCACGGAGCTTGCGCGCCGCTCGGCACAGCTCGGACCACGCGTCGCCGCCGTGCTCGAGGGGGGCTACAACCTCTCGACCCTGCCGCGGCTCGTGGAAGCAGCGCTCGAGGGCTTCGACGCTGCGTAACTAACGCTCGCGTGCGACGGACGTCGGCTGCGAGATCTGCTCGACCACCGCGCCCGTCTTCGCCTCCTTGGCGCCCAGCGCGATGTCGGCCTGGCTGACGACGCCGACGAGCCGGCCGCCGTCGACGACCGGAAGCCGGCGCACCTTGTGCCGCGCCATCAGCTCCATTGCGTCGTCGAGGGCCTCGCTCGGTGCGACGGTGACGGGCTCACGGGACGCCACCTCGCCGACGCGGACGGTCGCGGGGTCGAGGCGCTCCGCCACGGCCCGAACGACGATGTCGCGGTCCGTGAGGACGCCGACGAGACGCCCGTCGTCGACGACCGGCATCGAGCCGAAGTCGCCGTCTCGCATCGTTCGAGCCGCGTCGCACAGGATCTCCGTCGAGCTCGTGCTCTCGACCCCCGGCGTCATCACGTCTGCCACGGTCGTCATGCCGACACCTCCCTGCTCGGAATCCGTCCGACTCCTACCCGCCTCGGAGCACGTGAAACGCGGCGCCGCGGGACCTGGCAGCACGCTGACCACGACCGGCGCGTGGTCCCGCTCAGACGGAGATGCTGACCGGGGAGGTCGCGATCCAGGCGAGTGTGCAGACGAACACAACCCCGCCCAGAACGAGCATTGCGAGACCGAGGCGCTGCGACGACAGCTTCGTGCTCATCCCCGCGAAGAAGAGCGACGCGGCGAACATCACGACGCCGAGCACGTAGTTCGTCGAGCGTTGCAGATTCGTCCGGGCCTGCGTCGAGGCCTCGTCGGCTGCTTTGTTGAGAGCCGTCGCCTGCTCGCGCGCCGCCAACCGGTACTGCGGCATCGCGAACGGAGTCAAAGGAGCGTTCGGGTTCTTCAGCGGCCTCGTCGCGATCCACGCGACGGCGGCGGGCTTGAACTCGGCCCGGAACCGCTTGAAGTAGAAGTCGCGCAGCACCCGGTCGCCGCTCGCATACGCGTTTGCCCACTGCATGAACACGGCCACGTCCACGGAGGTCTGTGTGTTCGCAAGATCGTCCTTCTGCGTCGCGTCGAAGCGGTCGGCGTTCGCCCGCCCGATCGCCTTCGTGGCCTCGCTCCCCCACCGGCTCGCCTGATAGCCGCTCCACGCGGTGGCGACGGTCGCAATCGCGAGCAGCACGGTTGCGACCAGGGCGACTCGCTCGCCGCGTGCCTCGCTCAGAGCGGTCTCCCCACCGTGTCGCAGGGTGGCGAGACGCCCGGCGCCAGGGACGGGACCACGTCGTCGAGCACGCGGAGCGAGCGTTCCATCGCGACCGGCCTGAGTCCTCCGACGCCGGGGTGGAACGGCTGATCGAGCGATCCCAGCAAGAGGAGCATGACCGTGATCACGGAGGCGACGCCGCCCATCAGCATCGCTTGTGTGACAGCCCGCTCGCCTCGGTCGGCGAAGAAGAGCATGTAGACGAAGATCACGGCCGAGATGAAGAAGAGGACGATCCAGAGCTGGGTCGGGATCACTCCCACGGCTCCGTGGACCCGGTCGCGGCGGGCCTCCTCGCGCGTCGAGGTCTGGTCGAGCCACTTGTCGTACGCGGACTGCTGGCTGGCGGTCGCCGGCTGGACGCTGCGGTACGTCTCGAAGAGCGCGAGACCCCATGGGTTCGGCGCATCGCCGATCGTGCCGTCCTGCATCCGCGGCCATTCGACGCCCACCACCGACCGCCCGTAGCAGATGAGCTGTCCCGTCAGCTTCGGCGCGACGGAAGGAGGGAACTGCTGCGCGTTCTCGACCTGCTGCACGAGGACGAGCGCCTCCGCCTCTCCGCCGGCGCGCGACTGGTCGTAGCTCGTGAAGGCCAGGAAGATGATGAAGCCGAGCAGGACGGAGAACCCCGTTGCCAGGACGCCGAACACGCCGGACGCGCGATCTCCGTCCGAGAAGTAGCTGCCTTCGGGCGCCCTCCGGCGCACGACGAGCATCGCGGCGATCGCGACTGACGTCACCGCGACGATGACGAGGGCTCCGAGGACGACGTTCACGCCGGGGGAAGCTACACAGTGCAGCCGACGACCGGTCGGTGGCACGACTCGTCCGGAGTGGTACGGTCGCCGCCACGGACGGGCACTCCGCGATCAGCATCGCGCCACTCGGGCGCGACGACCTCCCGGCGGCGGACAGGGTCTTCCGGCTGGCGTTCGGGACGCAGTACGGCCTCTCCGACCCGCTGGCGTTCGCCCCCGGATCCGAGATGGTGCGCAGCCGCCTGCACGCCGCCCACGTCCGCTCCTTCAAGGCGTCGCGGAACGGCGAGCTCGTGGGCTCGGCGTTCCTCTCGCGTTGGGGCAGCCTCGCCGTCTTCGGCCCGCTCACGGTCGCCCCGGACGCCTGGGGCCTGGGGATCGGATCGCAGCTCCTCGACGCCTGCCTGGACGTCGGCGCCGAGTGGGACGTGACGAGGATCGGGCTGTTCACCCTCCCGGACAGCCCCAAGCACCTCCGCCTCTATCGCAAGCACGGATTCTGGCCCGGCTCGCTCACCGCGCTCACCGAGAAGCGCGTCGCTCCGAGCGCGGCCGAGCTCGAGACGCTGGGTGGCCTGGACGGGCATGCGCGCGCTGCGGCGATCGGGGACTGCCGTGCGGTCTCGACCATGCTGTGCGACGGCCTCGACCTTACGGGCGAGGTCGAGTGCCTTGCCGAGCCGGACATGGGCGACGTCGTCATCGTCCGTGAGGAAGGTCGCGTGGCCGGGTTCGCGTTGTGCCACGTCGGCGCGAGGTCCGAGGCGGTCACGGGATCGTGCTACGTAAAGTTCGCAGCCGTGCGGCCCGGTGCGGGTGGCGTCGGTCTGCTCGACGGCCTGCTCGACACGTGCGAGGGATTCGCGGCGCAGCGCGGCGCGGGCCGCCTCGAGGTCGGCGTCAACCTCGGACGGCGCGAGGCGGCCGATCTGCTCGGCGAACGTGGCTACCGGACGTTCCGTCACGGTGTCGCCATGCACCGGCCGGCGGACGAGTCGACCGCCACGTCGGCCCAGCTCGTGCTGGACGACTGGCGCTGAGGTCGATCCCTCTCAATCCGGTAGGAGCGGCATCGCAAGGCCCGACCGGCGGCCGAGGAGGACGGCGCGCATGATCGCCGCAGTGCCGTAGCGCTCACGGATCTCGTCGACCGCCTCGTCGAGAGCGGCGCCGCCGGCCGCCTCGAACGGCAGCACGAGCTGCACGGCGCGGGCGTGCTCGAGGTTGGTGACCGCCAACCCGATCAACGTCAGCCCGCGCGCCTCGATCAGCGGCGCCGCGGCGGCGAACAGCTCGCGTGCGACGCGGAGGACCACGTCGGTCTCGGCGGTCGCCCGGGGCAGCGTGTGCGAGCGGGTCGCGCGTGAGAGGTCGTCGAAGCGAAGGCGGAGCACGACCGTCCGCCCGGCGCGGCCTGCGCGACGCATGCGGCCGGTGACGCGATCCGCCAGCGCCACGAGGGTCGCGTCGATCTCCGCGGGTGCTCGCCGCTTCCAGCCGAGCGCCCGCTGCGACCCGATGGAGCCGCGTCGCCGCCCTGTTCGGACCCGGCGGCGGTCGTGATTCTGCGCGAGGGCGTGCAGGTGGCGGCCGGTCGCGCGACCGAGCATTGCGACGAGCGCGTCCTGGGGCAGCTGCGCGACCTGGCCGACCGTCCGGATCCCGCGTTCGTGCAGCCGCGCGGCGGTCTTCGGGCCGACGCCCCAGAGCCGCTCGACCGGGAGCGGGTGGAGAAACTCGAGCTCGGCGTCGGGCGGGACGACGAGCAGGCCGTCAGGCTTCGCGACGCCGCTCGCCACCTTGGCGAGGAACTTCGTGCGAGCGACGCCGACGGTGATCGGGAGGCCGACCCGCTCGCGCACCTGGCGCCGCAGGCGCGCGGCGATCTCGCCCGGCGAGCCCGCGAGCCGTTGCATCCCGCGCACGTCGAGGAACGCCTCGTCGATCGAGAGCCCCTCGACGAGCGGGGTGGCGTCCTCGAAGACCCGGAACATCTCCTTGCTCGCCTCCGAGTAGGCGCTCATCCGGGGGGACACGACCACGGCATGCGGGCAGAGCCGCCGCGCCTCCCGGCCGCCCATCGCCGTCCGGACGCCGTACGCCTTCGCCTCGTAGCTCGCCGCCAGCACGACCCCTGCTCCGACGACGACCGGCCGCCCTCGCAACGCGGGATCGTCCCGCTGCTCGACCGACGCGAAGAACGAGTCGACGTCGGCGTGCAGGATCGTCGCTCCCATACGAACCTATGTTCGCATACGTCGGGAGCATTGTCTCGCGACGGTCATGAAAAAAGCCCCGTTGCCAGGGCTTTTTCCGTAGCAGGCCTGTAAGCCGGATTTTGTCGTGGATGGCCATCCATCTAGGCCGCCGGTTTCCCGGAGGCTCGAGCGGCGTACCCGGTCCCTCGGCGGGCCGCGTCAGCGGGACCTGCTTCGCCTTGCACCGGACGGGGTTTGGCAAGCCGGCCGTGTCGCCACGGCCGCTGGTGGGCTCTTACTCCACCCTTTCACCCTTACCGGTCGTACGACCGGCGGTCTCCTCTCTGTTCCACTTTCCGTCGGCTTTCGCCGCCTGGGGTTTCCCCAGCGTCCTGCCCT
>Ga0207657_10002488_pt1 | contig 19923 bp, 22 predicted proteins | sample KBSC33metaG_FD_184316 | JGI IMG/M metagenome (GOLD analysis project Ga0207657, IMG submission 184316) | Corn rhizosphere microbial communities from Kellogg Biological Station, Michigan, USA - KBS C3-3 metaG (SPAdes) (version 2) | ecosystem: Host-associated > Plants > Roots > Rhizosphere > Soil ... | reverse complement strand
TGAGCAAGCTGCAGGAGCATGACGCGATGACCTGCCGCGCGTGCGGCAACGAGGAGCGTGCCTCGGAGGGATATCCGTGCGAGAGCTGCGGCACCTTCATCTGCCAGATCTGCAACATGCGTGGCGTGACCAAGTGCAAGGCGTGCAAGGTGAAGGAAGCACCGATGCCGAAGTGGCTCGAGGACTGAGGCGAGCGCGATGACGACCTCCTTCGCGCCGTGCGGACTCGTGGTGGGCCATGCCACCGACGTCGACGGTGCAACGGGCTGCACGGTCGTGCGCGGCGAGGGACGGCCGTTCCGCTGCGCCGCACACGTGCTCGGCCGCGCCACCGGCACGCGCGAGCTCGCGCTGCTGGAGCCGGCGCACATGGTGGATCGGGTGGACGCGATCCTCCTCGCTGGCGGCTCGGCGTACGGTCTCGATGCTGCCGCGGGCGTCATGAGGTGGATGGAAGAGCACGAGCGCGGATTTGCCGTTGGTGCCGGGGTCGTGCCGATCGTGCCGGCAGCAGTCGTGTTCGATCTCGCGCCGCTCGGCCGGTTCGACGCGCGCCCGGGTCCGCAGATGGGTTACGATGCCTGCGAGAGCGCGACAGGTGCGCCGGCCGAGGGGAGCGTGGGCGCCGGGACCGGCGCCACGGTCGGAAAGGCAGCGGGCCCCGGTGGGGCGATGAAGGGCGGCATTGGCATCGGCGCCGCCGACGCGGGAGACGTGGTGGTCCGCGCGCTTGCAGTGGTGAACGCACTCGGCGACGTGAGAGACGGCGCCGGGCGTATCGTCGCTGGCGCCCGCACGGCGGACGGCGGCTGGCTGGACAGCGCGACGTGGATGGCGCGCGGCGCCGGCGAGCCGCGCCGGTTCGACTCGGTGGCCGGCCACAACACGACACTGTGCGTGGTGAGCACGAACATCGCCCTCGATCGGGTGGCACTCGGCTCCGTGGCGCGCGCGGCCAGCGCGGCGCTCTTCCGGCGCATCACGCCGGTGGGTACGTCGTTCGACGGCGACGTGATCTTCGCGACGGCGCCGACAGCAAGCGAGGTCGCGGCGCCGGCACCGCAGGTCGAGGCGCTCGCGGTCGAGGCGCTCGAGGCGGCAATCGAACGCGCCGTCCGCACCCGTGCACCAGGAGAGACGCTGAGTTGACGCACGACGATACGCCGCGGGCGACCATCCGCACGCCGGTAGCCCCCGTGTTCGCCGAAGCGCGCGTGGCCAGCGCGCAGATCTCGCAGCTCGTCGCCGGCCGCCAGCTGGAGCTCCTCGAGCAGCGCGACGACTGGTACCGCGTGCGCGGCCCCGACGAGTACGAGGGCTGGGTGCATCGCGGCTACCTGGAGCACGCGTCCGACTATCACGCGAAGCTCGATCGCGTTTCGCTCGGTTGCGTGACGATCGACGCCAACGGCGCGCGGCGCGCGATGCCGCTCGGCGCCCTGCTGGAGCCGGAGGAGCGCGTGGAGAGCGGCGAGGCGGTGGATGTCGCCTCGCGCCCACGGCGGTTTCCCACGGAGGCGTCCGCCATCACCCGGAGCGCGCTCGACTACTTCGAGGGGACGAGCTACCTGTGGGGCGGCATCACGCCGTGGGGCGCCGACTGCTCCGGGCTCGTGCAGAGCGTGTACTCGCTGCACGGAGTGCAATTGCGGCGCGACGCCTGGCAGCAGGCGCAGCAGGGTGAGCCGGGTCCCGAGGCACTGATCGACGCCGAAGCGGGCGACCTGCTCTTCTTCTCCGACCGCGTGGACGGCCACATCACGCATGTGGCCATCTCGCTCGGCTCACGCCGTCTCGTCCACCTCGCCCTCGGCCGCGGCGGTTACGCCGTGGAGCAACTGGATGAGGAGAGCGATCCGTACGTGCAGAAGCTGCGCGAGCGGTTTGTGCATGCGCGGCGGGTACTGACTACCGCTCGTGAGACGTGAGACGTGAGAGGTGAATCGTGACGCCGTCGGGAGTTACGTCTCACGTCTCACGATTCACCTCTCACGTTCCGTTCAGCTCATCCACACCGGCGTCGGGGCCGTGGATGCGTTCGCCACTGAGCGGACCTGGATCGGCACTTCGGCGCAGGTCTGGCCATCGAGGCCGACGCGCATGAGGTAGCTGCCGGCCACGTCGAGCGGCAGGTCGAGGTGCGCGACGAGGGGGAAGTCCATCTCCACGACGCCCGGCGGCGGCGCCGCGATTCCCAGCTCGCCCTCGCTGCTCCAGAGCTCGTTCCCGCCCGGACTCAACCACTCGAGCGACACCCGGTGGGTGCCGACATCGGCCGGCGTACCCTTGAGGTGAACGACGAGCGTGGCGCGCGGATGCAGCGCCGGCAGGGTACCGACCTGCAGCGCGTCGAACACGCCGAGGATGTTGAGCTTTCCTTCCTGGGAGAGGTTCGCCGCGTCGGCGAAGAGCGCGAAGGCAACGTGCATCCTGCGAAAGTAGCAGCCTGTCGCGCCGTTTGCGACGGAGCCATGTCCCTCTAGCTTTCGGCATGGCATCGACCCTTCCCGTGACGGCTGGCCGGCGCGCTGAGGCTGCGCCCTCCAGACTCACCGTCACTGATCTTCTGCTGCTCTGCATGGCCCTCATCTGGGGGGTCAACTACGCCGTCGTGAAGTTCGGCGCGTCGCAGATCGATCCGCTCGTCTTCAACAGCGCGCGCGTCGTGCTCGCGTCCGTCGTGCTCGTCGGCATCGTGATGATGGGAGCGCAGTCGTGGCCGCGCGGCCGTACGCTGGCCGCGCTCCTCGCGCTCGGCGTGCTCGGCAACGGTCTCTACCAGTTCCTCTTCATCGAAGGCATCGCGCGCACGCGGGCTGGAGACGCGGCACTGATCCTCGCCGCCGCACCGGCGTTCATGGCCATCATCGGCCGGCTGCGCGGCACCGAGCACACTGGCGCGACCGGTGTGGCCGGCATCGCACTCTCGCTGACCGGCATCGGGCTCGTGGTGTTCGGCGACTCCGGTGGAGGCACGCGCTCCGTTTCGCTCATCGGCGACCTGCTGCTGCTCGCCGCGTGCCTGTGCTGGTCGGTTTACAGCGTGCTCCTGCGTCCGTACACGGAGCGCGTGGATGGTGTCGCCCTGTCGGCGGTGACGATGGTGGGCGGCGCGGTGCCGCTGGTGCTGGTGTCCATCCCCGACCTGCGGCAGACCACCTGGAGCGCGATCGGGTTCGGCGGGTGGGCTGCCGTGGCGTACAGCGGGCTGCTCGCTCTCGCTGTCGCATACCTGTTCTGGTATCGCGGCATCCGCACGCTCGGGCCGACCCGCTCGGCGATGTATGCCAACCTGCAGCCCATCATCGCGCTCGGCGTGGCATGGGCGACGCTGCACGAGACGCCGCACCTGCTGCAGCTCCTCGGCGCGGCGTGCATCCTCGGCGGTCTGCTTCTCACGCGGCTCCAGGCGGCGCCGGTCAACCCGCCGTGCGAATGAAGGTCGTCCTGTTCGACATCGACGGTACCATCCTCTGGACGGACGGCGCTGGACGTCGCGCCGTCCATCGCGCGCTGGAGGACGTCTTCGGCGCGCCGGTTCCCGACGGGCACGAGTTCGACGGCAAGACGGATCCGCAGATCGTGCGCGAGCTGATGCAGCTCGCCGGCGTGATGCATGGCGACATCGATGACCGGCTGGAGCATGCGCTCGAGCGCTACGTGCAGCTGCTGCACGGCGAGCTCGGTGCGCTGGAGGATCGCGATCACGTGCTGCCGGGCATTCGCGACCTGCTCGACGCGCTCGAGGCGCGCGACGACGTGCTGCTCGGCCTCCTCACCGGCAACGTGCGTCCCGGCGCGGTCGCCAAGCTTTCGGCGGTCGGTATCGATGCGAGCCGCTTCCGGGTCGGTGCCTTCGGCTCCGACCATGCGCACCGCCCCGAGCTCCCCGCCATCGCTCGCGAACGTGCGGAAGCGCTGCTCGGTCGCCAGATTCCCGGAAGCGACGTCGTGGTCATCGGTGACACCCCCGCCGACATGGGATGCGGACGCGGCATCGGCGCGCGAGCCATCGGCGTGGCTACCGGTCGTTACTCCGTGGGAGACCTGCGGGCGTGCGGCGCGGCGGCGGTGTTCGACGACCTCTCGGAGACGGCTGCCGTGGTGCGCGCGATCATGGGAGCGTAGCAGATGCTCGAGGTGGAGCTCAAGAGCGTGGTGGACGACATCCCCCGTCGGCGCGCGATGGTCGAGCGCGCCGGCGGTACGCTCGTGTGGGCCGGCCAGCTTCTCGACCGGCGGTACGACACCTCGTCGCACGAGCTCGCCGCGCGCGATCACGTGCTGCGGCTGCGGGTATATCACGACGGGAGCTCCTCACGCGCGGAGCTCGACTGGAAGGGACCGACCGGCCATGAGGACGGCTACAAGGTGCGTGAGGAGATCGGCGTGCACGTCGCCGAACCCGACGTGCTGGCGGAGATGCTGACGCGACTTGGCTACGAGGTGACGGTGGAGATCGAACGCGAGATCGCGCAGTACGAGCTCGCGGGCGCTACCGTGCGCTTCGAGCGCTATCCGCGCCTCGACGATCTCGTGGAAGTGGAGGGGACACCCGAGCAGATCGAGCGCGCCATCACCGCCATCGGCCTTCCGCGTGACGGATTCACGAGCCAGCGTCTGCCCGACTTCGTACGACGTTTCGAGGACCGCACCGGCCAGCGCGCGGCGCTCTGCCAATCGGAGCTGCGAGGCGAGCGTCACTACGATCCGGCCAATGCCTGACGAAGCGCGTCTCCCGGAGCTGGCGCGCTCGCTGCGAGCGCTCGGCGCTGCGCACGGCGACGCAGCGGAAGCGGCACATGCGGCCGTGTTCGGCCCATTGCTCGACGCGCGCGCTCGCGCCGAGAGTGGGGGCATCGATGGGGCGATCGCCGTGTTTCGCGGCCAGGCACTTGCTGCACGGATCGCGGCCCGCACGACGGAAGCAGCTCGTGATGGCGTGCTCGATCCCGCTCGCGCCCGCGCTCGCGTCGCGAGGGCGCGCGAGGCGCTCGAGCCGCTGCGCGATGCACTCCACGTGCTCGACGCCCTCACTCCCGCGCACTCGGCGGACGTCCTGACGTCGACGTCGGCGGCTGCGGCCTGGACGGCGCAGCTCGCGCGCGCGTTCCGACTTGCCGATGAGGCGTGCGTGTCCCTGGCTCGCGTGCTCGCCGAGCATGACGACGTGCCCGCACCGCGCCGTTGGCTCGGCCGTTTCGGCCGGTGATCGTCGGCATCGGAATCGACCTCGTCGAGGTGAAGCGCATGCGCGAGCTCCTCGCCCGGAAGGGCGACCGCGCGCTGCACCGGCTCTTCACGGACGGCGAGTGCGAGTACGCGCTGTCACACCCCGAGCCCGAGCGCCAGCTCGCCGCGCGCGCGGCGGCCAAGGAAGCGGCGTTCAAGGCCCTCGCCGGCAATGACCTCGCTCGCGGCATCGGCTGGCGGGAGCTCGAGGTCCTCTCGATTCGGGGCCGGGCGCCGGCGCTGCTGCTCCACGGCCGCGCCGCCGAACGGGCGAGTGAGCTCCTCGTGACCAAGGTGTACCTGTCACTGACCCACACCGAGAGCGCGGCGGGAGCGGTGGTGGTGGCGGAGCGGGACTGAGGAGCGGGAGGCGGGGAGGCGGGAGGCAGGGGAGGCGGCATCCCTGCATCCGGAACTCCCCTATCCCCGCGTCCGAGCTCTATGACTCCCCGCTTTCCTCCGTCCAGTAATCCCGATTAGTTTTCTCGGCTATGGGAACTCGAACCACGCTTGGCGGCTTTCTCCTGCTTGCTGCCGGCCTTGCTCCGCAGACCGTAGTCGCGCAGGAACACCCCGCTCGCCGAGTGGCAACCATCGTCAGCGTTGCCGTGGAAGAGTACGGCAAGGCGGTGGACGCGAAGGGCAAGCTCGTCAGCTCGCAGGAATACCAGGAGACTACCGACTTCCTGGCTGACGCGAGCCGCGCCGCGGAGCGCCTGTCCGGCGAGACCGCCGCACCGGCCCGCGCGCTGCTCGACTCCATTGCGAAGGCAGTCGCCGCGAAGCGACCGCCGGCCGTGCTCGACTCGCTCGAAGCACGGTTCGCGACTCTACTTGGCAGCGAAGCCAGGCTCGAGCTTCCCGCCGGTGCGCTGAACCTTGCCGAGGGTCGCGCGGTCTATGAGCAATCGTGCGCGAGTTGCCATGGCGAGCGCGGCCTCGGCGACGGCCCCGCCGGTGCGGGAATGAACCCGGCGCCGCCGCCGATCGGCACCACGGCGCAGATGCACGGTGTTTCGCCGGCGATGATGTACCGCATCACCTCCATCGGCATTGCCGGCACGCCGATGGCCAGCTTCGCCAGCACACTCACCGCGCAACAGCGTTGGAACGTGGTGGCGTACGTGAACTCGCTGCGCACCACGCGATCCCAGGAGCTGGAAGGGGAGGGGCTCTACACCCAGCGTTGCGCGTCGTGTCATGGCGTGACGGGCGCCGGCGACGGCGCCTACGCGCGATCGCTCACCAAGCTGCCGCCGGAGATCGGCAGCGTGGCGTGGCAGATGGAGCACAGCGACGAGGACATCGCGAACGTTGTCCTCAATGGCATCCCCGGCAGCGCGATGCCGCCGGCGCGCGACATGTCGCCAGCCGAAGCGGCAAGCCTCGTTGCGTACGTGCGCACGCTCCCACAGAAGGACCGCACGACTACCGACGTTGCGGGCGCCGATACCTCCGGTGCCCGCGCTGCGGCGCGCACGGTGATCGCCCAGCTCGAGCAGGCGCTCAGCTTCGCGCGAAGCGGCCGCTTCGCCGACGCGGGCGACAAGGCGTTCGACGCCTACATCGCCTTCGAGCCCCTCGAGGGGCCGGCACGAGCGAAGAATCCGGGCCTCGTCTCCTCCATGGAGCGCCAGTTCGCCGACTTCAAGGCGGCCGTGCGCGACAACGACCTGCGCGCCGCCGAGCGAAGCCGCGACGTGATCGAGACGACGCTGCCCGATGTCGTCGCGCTCACCGCGCCGACGGGGAGCGGCACCGAAGCCTTCTGGCAGTCGTTCCTCATCATCCTGCGCGAGGGCTTCGAGGCCATTCTCGTCATCGGCGCCATCGTCGCCTTCCTGCTCAAGACGGGCCATCGCGAGCGGCTGCGGAGCATCTGGATGGGCGTCGGCCTCGCCGTTGTCGCCAGCGCGGTTACCGCAGTCGTTCTGAAGACGCTGCTCTCCGCCGCGCCGGCCAGCCGCGAGTTCATCGAGGGCGCCACCCTGCTCGTCGCCGTCGCCGTGCTGTTCTCGGTGAGTTACTGGCTCATCTCCAAGGTGGAGGCGGCCAAGTGGCAGCAGTTCATCAAGGAGAAGGTGAACACGGCACTCGAGCACGGGGGCGGACGCGCGCTGGCGTTCGTCGCATTCCTCGCGGTGTACCGCGAGGGCGCCGAGACGGCGCTGTTCTACCAGGCGCTGTTCAACGAGGGGCCGCATGTCGTAGTGCCGATCTCGCTCGGCATCCTCGTCGGCTTTGCCGCGCTCGCGGTGATCTTCACGCTCTTCTACCGCTTCGGCGTGCGCATCCCGCTGCGTCCGTTCTTCTCCGTGACGAGCGTGCTGCTGTACTACATGGCGTTCGTCTTCATGGGCAAGGGCATTCGCGAGCTGCAGGAGGGCGACATCATCTCGCTCTCCGCGATCCGCGGCTTCCCTCACGTGGAATGGCTCGGACTGTATCCGAGCTGGGAAGGTGTGCTCGCCCAGCTCGCGCTGCTGCTGCTGTTCGCGTTCGCGGTCCTGAAGACGTTCTGGCCCAAGCGCTCGGTCACGCTACCGACCGTGATCCCGTCTCCCGCAGCGGCCCCGCCACTCGCCACCACCGAGGAGCTGGCGCGCATCCGTTCCGAGAACGACGACCTCCGGCGGCGACTCGATGCGCTCGAGGAAGCCGCAGCCCGCGAGGCGGCGCAGGGGTAGCGGTCGTTGTCGTGAGCTGAAACAGCGAGAGAGGACAACGCGGGAACTGCCTGAAGAGGCAGGAGGCGCTCCTCTCTCGTGAAGGTCATGCGCACTGGAGCCGTCTCCCGTCTCCCGCGCTTCGAACAGCGAGCTACGCCGTCGCGTGGCTCGCGGCGTTCTCCGGCGTCTCGTAGATCCCTGGCTTCGCGGGTGTGATCCTCCATCGCCACGCCATCCACAGCGCGCCCCCCACCACGAAGGCGATCGCGATCAGCTGCGCATAGGTCAATCCCATCGCGAGCCGGTCATCCTTGGCGCGGAAGAACTCTACCGCGAACCGCTCCAGCCCTGCCAGCACGCAGTACACACCGAAGAGCCAGCCCTCGGCGTGCTTGTGGTCGCGCAGCCTCCACAGGATCAGGAACATGATCACGCCGAGCAGCACCTCGAGCAGCTGCGTCGGATAGACCGACAATACGGTGGACGGCGCCACGCCGGCTGGCACCGCCACGCCGAAATCGCGGGCCATGATGCCAGCCGTGCTCGGCGGCGCGCCGTGCGGGAAGGCGACGGCGAGGAAGCCGTTCCACGGCCGGCCGTAGTCATCACCGATTGCCCAGCAGCCAGTGCGTCCGACCGCGTACGCCGCAGCGATCGCCGGACCTCCGACGTCCATGACGCGCAGTACGCCGTACCTCTTGTGCGCGACCACGGCGAGCACCGCGAGCGCGCCGCCGATCAATCCGCCCCAGAACACGAAACCGCCGCGATCGAACAGCGCGTCCCAATTGCCGAGCACGATCACGTAGTAGAGCTTCGCGCCGAGCAAGCCACCGATCACTGCGGCGAAGATCATGTCGCCTACCGGCTCCGGATCGAAGCCCCGTCTTGCGAGCTCCCGCTGCGCCACCACCTGCGCGATGACGAATGCCAGCAGCACGGCGATGCCGAAACCGGTGATCTGGAGCGGCCCGATGCCGTATGCGAACGGGTGGTGGACGATGGGATTGGAGAGGAGGGTCATGCGCTGACGAGTCCGGGAAGCGGCATGGAGGCAAAAGCGTTCAGGTCGAGCGGCGCGCGCTCGCCGCGCTCGTAGTGAAAGAGACCCGCGCGCGCAATCATCGCCGCGTTGTCCGTCGCGAGGCGTGAGCTCGGCGCAAATACCTCGGCGTCCAGCCGGCGCATGCGCTGACGCATCGCCTCGACGAGCGTGCGGTTTCCGGCTACCCCGCCGCCGAGCACGACGCGCTGCCGGCCGAACTGCTCCACGGCGCGCGCCGTCTTCTCGACGAGCGTCTCGACCAGCGCATCGTGGAAGCCGCGCGCGATGTGCGCGTGATCATCCGCGCTGCCGTCGCGCACGGCGTGCAGCACGGCCGTCTTCAGGCCGCTGAACGACACGTCGAAGTAGTCGTTGTCGCCGGGCTGCTGATTCCGGCGCAGCATCGGCCGCGCGAAGCGGAATCGCGACGAATCCCCGGTGCGCGCGAGCTTCTCCACCGGCGGACCGCCGGGGTAGGGAAGGCCGAGCAGCTTGGCCACCTTGTCGAATGCCTCGCCGGCCGCGTCATCGCGGGTGCGGCCCAGCACCTGGTAGCGGCCCCACTCCGGCACGTCGACGAGAAGCGTGTGCCCGCCCGACACGAGCAGCGCCGTGAATGGCGGCACCGCATCGTGATGCTCAAGCGCCGTGGCGAAGAGGTGTCCCTCCATGTGGTGCACGCCGACGCACGGGATTCCGCGACCGAACGCGAGTGCCTTGGCGAAGCTCACTCCCACGAGCAGCGCGCCGACGAGACCGGGCGCGTACGTCACGGCGACCGCGTCGACGGAGTCCAGCTTCACGCTTGCATCCTCCAGTGCGCGCTCCACGACCGGCACGATGGCGGTCAGGTGCTGACGCGACGCGATCTCCGGCACCACCCCGCCGAAGATGCGGTGCACGTCCTGCGACAGGATGACCAGCGACTCGAGCTCCGCCTCGTCGCCCTGGCCCGACAGCACGGCGGCGGATGTCTCGTCACACGACGTCTCGATGCCGAGGATGCGCGTCACGGCGCCACCGCGGTGGCGGGTGGCGTCCCGCTCGCGCGCACCTTCACCTGCGCGGGATTCACCGTGACGCCGAGTCCGGCCGTGTCGAGGTCAGCCACGTGCGGCATGGTGTCGCCGGCGGCGAGGGTCAGAGGCACCGGGTACACCCCGCGCAGTCGGCGCACGATGCGCCGAGGGCCGGTGACGCGAACCGTCTCCGGTTGAAACCGCAACCGCGCGGGCGCCGGCGCGCCGCCGGCGAACTGCACGCGAATGCGCCCTCCGTTCAGCACGGCCACCTGATTCGACGCCTTGGTCTCGAAGCGCAGCGTCACGCTGCGCGGCTGGACATCGAGCACGCGCACGTCCGCCGACAATTCCGGCGGGATGCGCACGTCCGAGGGAGTGAGGTCGAGCACCAGCGTATCCGGCACGTCGCCGCCGATACTGCGACGGATCTCCGGCGGCGTGGCGTAGAGCTTCACGATGTCGGCCGTGCTCCCCGCGACGAGGGCGCGCAGTCGCGGCGCATCGCCGAGCAGCACGAGCGAGCTGTCGAGCACCGGCGTCACCGACACGGGAACGAAGCTCTCCGTCCGCTGCCGCGCGCCGACCACCAGCCAGATCAGCACCGTGATCAGGAGCGCCATCGCCTTGAGGCCAAGTCGCTCGGTGAACCACGCGCGCAATCGCGCGCGCCAGGTGCGACGCTCGTTGCGCGGCGATCCGTTCTGGGGTGTCGTCATCGCGCGGTCCTCATCGGCTTCCCACGCGTCAGCGTGCCTTCAACGGGATTGTCCGGGCGGTATCCCCCAACGGTACGGCTGCCGCTGGTGCTTCCGGAATCCCCAGCAGCTCGCGGATCAGCGCGCGGTTGGCCTCCGAGTTCCAGTCGGCGGCCCCGATCACCTTCTTCCGGATCGTCCCCTCGCGTCCGATGACGAAGGTCTCCGGAAAGCCGGTGACCTGATAGTTCGTCTTCGTCTGCTGCTTCGGGTCGTGGAGGATGGTGAAGGTGAGCCCGTACTCCTTCACGAAGTCGCGGATCGCGTCCTCGGCGCCGGGATCGTCCACGCTCACGCCGAGCACGACGAGTCCCTGCGGACCGAACTCGCGGTGCAGCTTCTCGATGCTCGGCATCTCCACGCGACAGGGCTCGCACCACGTTGCCCAGATGTTGAGCAGCACGACCTTGCCCTTGTAGTCGGTGAGCGTGCGCTCCTGCTTCGGCTGGTCGAGCGTGGCGGCGACGATCGGCGGCGCCTGCGAGCCGACCGAGACGGGAAACAGCTCGTCACCGAGGAAATGTGTCGCCGCGAACAGCGCGAGGGCGAGCACGCCGACCGCGCCAAGAACTCCGAGCCACTGCTGGCGTGCCGTCATGAGGCGGCTCCGCGCATCAGGCGCGTTCGACGCACTGCGCGCGCAGCATGCCGATCTCGGCGCGCGGATCGTCGGCGCTGAACACCGCGTTGCCGGCGACGAACGCATCCGCACCCGCGCGCCAGCACGGATAGATCGTGTCACGGTTGATGCCGCCATCCAGCTCCAGCACGGCGCGACTACCGGCCTCGTCGAGCATGCGTCGCGCGCGGCCGATCTTCTCCAGCGAGTGCGGGATGAACTGCTGACCGCCGAAGCCTGGATTCACCGTCATCACGAGCAGGAGGTCCATGTCGTCGAGCACGTTCTCCACCATCGACAGCGACGTGGAGGGATTCAATGCCACGCCCGCCGCCGCGCCCAGCTCGCGAATTCGCGTCAGCTGTCGCTGCAGGTGCGGCGTGACTTCCGCGTGCACGGTCAGTCCCGTCGCGCCGGCGTCCACGAAGTCATCGAAGTACTTCTCCGGCTCGACGACCATGAGGTGCACGTCCATCGGCAGCTCGGTGAGGCGGCGCACCGTCTCGATCACCTTCGCGCCGAAGGTGAGGTTCGGCACGAAGCGGCCGTCCATGACGTCCACGTGTACCCAGTCCGCGCCGCCCGCCTCGAGCATGGCGATCTCGTCGGCGAGACGGGCGAAGTCGGCGCTGAGTATGGAGGGCGCGATGCGAACGACGCTCATGGAGTTCCCCCTGGTCCGCCCGGCGCCGCGCCCGCGACGCGAAGCTGCACCGACGCACCGGGCAGAATGGTGGCTCCCGGCACCGGTGTCTGGCTCACCACGCTTCCCTGCGGGCTCGTGGCGAATGGGTCGTAGGTCACCTGCACGTCGCGCACGCCGAGCTGGGTGAGTACCAGCCGCGCGGATTCGACGTCGCGGCCAATCAGTCCCGGCATCTGCAGCGTGGCGACCGCCGGTCCGCGGCTCAGCACGAGCGACACCGTGCTCGGTACACTCACCTGCGCGCCTGCCGCGGGCCGCGTGCTCACCACCGTGCCGGCGGGCGCGTCGCTGTTCGTCTCGCCCACGTCGCCCACGTCGAACCCGTCCTTCTCCAGCAGCACCTGCGCCTCGATCCGCGTCATGCCGGTCACGGTGGGCACGGTGACGATGCGCTGTCCCGCACTCACGATGAGCGTCACCGTGCTGCCAACCCCTTCACGCGCGCCCGGCTCGGGCGACTGATCGAGGACGGTGAGCTTCGGCGCCGAGTTGTCGTAGCGCTGCTCGCCCTGCTCGGACTTGAACCCCGCCTGCGCCAGCCGCTGTGCGGCCTCCTCGTACGTGAGGCCGTTCACGTTCGGCACCTTCACGTCGCGCGGCACCACGCCGGTGGGGAAGACGACGAACGCCACGATGAGCCAGGCGAGTGAGAATCCGGCGACGAGTGCGACCAGGTACACGAGCGACGTCCGCATCTTCGAACGCCAGCTCACGCCGCCACTCCACTCACGCCACCACGTGGACGACGGAATCGCGCCGCGAACGCGCCGTCTGTGCCGTGCCGCTGTGGCAGCACGCGCAGCAGTCCGTCGTCCAGCGTACTCTCCGGCACCACGCCGCTCGGCGGTGGCTCGAGGTGCCAGTCGGGGTGCTCGGCAAGAAAGGTGTCCACCTGCTGATCGTTCTCCTCCAGCTCCAGGGAGCAGGTGCTGTAGATGAGCAGCCCGCCAGGCCGCACCGCGGACGCGCTGGCGCGCAGGATATCGCGCTGCAGCGTCGGCATCACGGCGAAGTCACTCGCCTTGAGCCGCCAGCGTGCATCGGGATGCCGGCGAAAGGTGCCGGTACCGGTGCAGGGTGCATCGACCAGCACGGCATCCATGTCCCGCAGCGGAGGCTGCATGGCGTCGGCCGCATAGGGGAACACGTTGCGCACGTCGAGTCGGCGCACGTTGTCACGCACGCGCATCAGGCGCGTGCGTGACGCGTCGCCAGCGAGCACCACGCCCGCGGTTCGCGCCAGCTCGAGTGACTTGCCGCCCGGCGCCGCGCAGACATCCGCCACGCGGGCCCCCGTCGGCACTGACGCGTAGCGGGTGACGAGCGTGCTCGCTGGATCCTGCAGGTGGAAGAGCCCCTTCCGGAACGCACCGAGCTCCGTCATCGCGCCAACGCCGCCGGCGAGCACGATGCTGTCGGAGACGAGCGGCGCCTCCGCAGTCTCCACGCCCGCTGCCTCGAGCATTGCCTCGAGCTGCTCACGTACCACGTGGTAAGGGCGCGCGACGAGGGGCGCCTCCTGATTGTTCGCCTCGAGCAGGCGGCGCGTCTCCTCCTCGCCCCAGCGCGCGAGCCAGCGCGCCACGATCCAGCGCGGGTGCGAGAGCTCCTGCGCCAGCGCGTCGACGACGTCGTTCGCCACGGGCAGGGTCAGCGCCTCGCGCTCGCGATCCAGGCGGCGCAGCACCGCGTTCGCCAGCTTGCTCGCGCCGATGCCGTGGCGACGCTTGACCAGCTCCACCGTCTGGCCGATGGCCGCGTACGCCGGTACGCTGCCCATGGACAGCAATTGATACGCACCGAGTCGGAGGAGGTCGATCACGTCCGCATCGAGGCGCGCGAGCCCGCCACTGACCCGCTCGGCGAGCAGCGCATCGAGCCAGCTGCGGCGACGCAGCATGCCGTAGACGAGTTCGCGTGTCCAGCGGCGATCGCGCGGCTCGAGGCGCGACGTACGGCGGTCGAAGCTGCTGTCGAGCAACTCGCCGCTGCGGAGGTCAGCGCAGATCTCGGCGGCAGCGAGCCGCGCGTCGGTCACGCCGCCGCGCGCGGGGGATGAATGTTCATGCAGCGCCGGCCTCGTCATGACATGAAAGATAGTCGCTGGCGGCACGTTCGGCATTCGGCGCATCCCAGATACCGCGGATCACGGCGACGCCGTGCGCACCGGCCATCCGCAGCGCCCGGCAGTGCCGTGGACGGATTCCACCGATCGCGACGAGCGGCGCGCTGGACAGTCCGGCGAGCCGCTCGAGGCGCGTTGTCGCGGCACCGTCGCCGGCCGCGGGCGCGAACACGTGGTCCACTACCAGCCAATCCGCGCCGGCGCGAGCCGCCTCGACCCCTTCCGCCACACCGTGGACGCTCGCGCCGAGCGCGAGTGTCGGCGCCGCGTGACGCGCGTCGGCGGTGAGGAGCGACCGGCTGGTGAGTTGCGCCCCCCGTGCCCGCACGGCAAGGGCGACGTCCACGCGATCGTTCACGACCAGCCACGCGCCAGTGATGTTCTGCGCGGCAGCGAGTGCCTGGGCGAGCTCGTAAAGTCCGGCGGCGGTGAGGCGCGGCGCGCGCAGGTGCAGCGCGCCGCGCGGACCGAGCACCCCCATCACGCCGCAGGCCACGTCGATGAAGTCCGCGCGCGCGACGATCTCGTCGCTCGTGACCGCGTGGACCACGGGCACGCGCAGGGTCGGGGAGGATGAAACGGCGGTGGGGGCGCTGGACACGCTCCCCCTTACGCGGGAGCGCGACTGCCGGTGTCGAATCGATCCCCGACCGCGACTCCGCGGCCGTGGGCCCACTCGAGTGGTGCGAGCCGGCGCTTCCCCGCCGGTTGTACCGCCAGCACCCGTACCGCCCCGGAGCCGCAGGCGACCAGCATCCCATCGCTGTCTACCGACAGCACCGCGCCGGGAACGTCGGTGTTCGTTCGCGGTGCGACCCGCGCGCCGAAGAGCTTCGCCTCCGTGCCGCGCACCCGACCCCACGCGCCGGGCCGCGGATCATAGGCGCGGATGTGTCGCGCCACCTCGAGCGCCGGACGGGTGAAGTCCACCGCCGCGGTCTCGCGCGTGAGCTTGGGGGCGTAAGTGGCCGCCGCGTCATCTTGCGGGACCGCCTTCGCCAGGCCCATCTCGAGCAGGGCCAGCGCCTCGATGAGCGACTGCGCGCCCATCTCGCTCAGCCGCAGCGCAAGCTCGCCCGCCGTCTCGTCGGCGAGGATTGGCGTGCTCGCCGAGAGGAGCACCGGGCCGGCGTCGAGCGCGGGGACCATCTGCATGATGGACACGCCGGTCGCGTCGAAGCCCTCCCGAATGGCGGCCTGGATGGGCGCGGCACCTCGCAGCTTCGGCAACACCGATGCGTGAATGTTGAGCGTGCCGAGCCGTGGCGCATCGATCACCGACTTCGGGAGGATGTGTCCGTACGCGACGACGACGCTGATGTCCGGTGCAAGCGCGCGCAGTCCGGCGAGAAAGGCATCGCCGCGCGGCTTGTCCGGCTGCTGCACGGGAATCCCCTCCGCGAGCGCCACTTCCTTCACCGGTGATGGCATCAGCCGCGAGCGCGACCGGCCCACCGCGCGATCGGGCTGCGTCACGACGCCAACGACGTCGAAGCCCTCGCCAATCAGTGCGCGCAGCGGGGCAGTCGCGAATTCAGGGGTCCCCCAGAAGAGGACCCGCACCTACAGCTCCTCGTCCGGGTGATCGTGCTCCTCGCGATCGTCCGGCGTCTCCAGCGCCACCCGGCGGATGTAGCCCGGATACTTGTCCTGCTGGAGCTTCCACTTCGCGAGCGCGGCGGTGCGCTTCAACACGCTCAGGTAATCGATGAACAACTTGCCGTCGAGGTGATCGATCTCGTGCTGCAGGCAGCGCGCGAGGAGATCGGTCGCCTCGATCTCGAACGTCCGGCCGTCCAGGTCCTGCGCACGCACGGCGACGCTGCGCGGACGCTCCACATCGCCGTAGATGTCAGGAATCGAGAGACACCCCTCCTCGCCCTTCGCGCGGCCGGACGCGCTCACGACCTGCGGGTTCACCAGCACGAGCGGCTGGTCGTCTACGTCGATCACCGTGATCCGCTCCGTGCGTCCCACCTGCGGCGCGGCAAGCCCGATGCCGCGTGCATGGTACATCGTGGCGAACATGTCCTTCGCCAGCGCACGCAGCTCGTCGTTCACCGCCTCCACCGGCGTGGTGGCCTGACGGAGAATCGGGTCGCCGAGCACGCGGATATCGAGGATGCTCACGGCGCGTCCCGCTACTCCTTCGTCGCTGCGCTCGCGCCGCCGATGATCCGCGCGATCCGTCCGCGCTCGACGACCAGGCGCGACTCGCCGGACTTGATCGTCACCTGATCCTCCATCGGTCGTGCCTTGGCGCCTTCCGCCACGATGGTCTCGCGCACGTGCACCACCTCGCCGATGATGCCGCCCGTGGTGACGACCTGGTCGCCGCGCTTGAGGTTGCGCAACGCCTCCTCGTGCAGACGCTTCTGCTTCTGCTGCGGACGAATGAGCAGGAAGTAGAAGATGCCGAAGATCGCCGCGATCTGGATGAGGAACGGCGTCAGTGTACCGGCGCTGCCGCCGCCGAGCTGAAGCGCGAGGAGAGCCGGTTGAAAGCCGGGTGGGATCATGCGGTGGCCGTCGTGGTGCGAGAATGGTGGCGCTGGAGCCAGGAGTCGCTCCAGGCGTCGAACGTGCCGCCGAGCAGGGCCTCTCGCGCCTGCCGCATCAGCGACACGAGGAAATGTACATTGTGCAGCGACAGGAGGCGGAGCCCGAGGATCTCGTCAGCCAGGAAGAGGTGGCGGATGTAGGCCCGGGAGAAGCGCGTGCACGCCGCGCAATCGCACTCCGGATCCAGCGGTCGCTTGTCCAGGCGGAACTCGGCGCGCTTGATGTTGAGTCGCCCGTCGGCGGTGAACACCGCGCCGTTGCGCCCCATGCGCGTCGGGGCCACGCAGTCGAAGAGGTCCACGCCGCGACGCACGCCCTCGACGAGGTCCTCGGGGAAACCGACCCCCATCAGGTAGCGCGGCCGATCGGTCGGCAGCTCCTCATGAACCTCCTCGAGGATGCGGTACATCTCCGGCTTCGGTTCGCCCACCGACAGTCCACCGATGCCGTAGCCCTTCCAGTCTCCCATCTTGCGAATGGCACGTGCCGCCTCGCGCCTCAGGTCGGCGTGGATGCCCCCCTGGACGATGGGGAAGAGCGCCTGCTCGCTGCGCCCGGGGATGACGTCGGTGTCGTTCAGGCGCTCGAACTCGGCCCGGCAGCGCGCGAGCCAGCGCAGGCTTCGCTCGCTCGCATCCCGCGCGATCGCGTGCTCGCTCTGACCGGGAATCACGTGATCGAACTGCATGATGACGTCCGCGCCAAGATTGCGCTCGATGCGCATCACGCTCTCTGGTGTGAAGCGGCGCTTCGAGCCATCGATGTGGCTGCGGAAGTCCACGCCATCCTCGTCCACCGTGCGCAGCCCTTCCAGGCTGAACACCTGGAAGCCGCCCGAGTCGGTGAGGATCGGTCCGTCCCAGCGCATGAACTCGTGCAGGCCGCCCAGCTCGCGGATGGTCTCGTCGCCCGGACGCAGGTGGAGGTGATACGCGTTGGCGAGGATCATCTGCGCGCCCATCGCACGCAGGTCGTCCGGGTCGAGCGACTTCACCGTGGCGAGCGTCCCCACTGCCATGAATGCCGGCGAGTGCACGACGCCGTGTGGCGTGGCGAATCGCGCCGCGCGCGCGGCGCCGCTGGTAGTCTCGAGGGCGAAGGCGAACGGAGTCATCTATTGCCGGCGCGGACGCATCATCACACGATCGCCATCGCGTCGCCGTACGAGTAGAAGCGATAGCGCTCGGCGATCGCTTCGTGATAGGCGCGCATGGTGAGCTCGTAGCCGAGGAAGGATGCGACGAGCATGATCAACGTGGAGCGGGGCAGGTGGAAGTTCGTGATCAGCGCGTCCACCACACGGGGGCGCGCGGGCGGCCGGATGAAGATACGCGTTTCGCCCGCGCCGGCGCGTACGGCGCCCGTTGCGTCGGCCGCCGCCTCGAGCGTGCGCACGGAGGTGGTGCCCACGGCCCAGACTCGCTTGCCGGCATCGTGCGTCATCGCCACCGCCTGCGCGGTAGCGTCGGGAACCATGTATCGCTCCTCGTGCATCGGATGCTCGGCGGGGTCGTCCGTCTCCACCGGCTTGAAGGTCCCCGCGCCCACATGCAGTACGACGTCGGCGCGCCGAACTCCCCGTTCGTCCAGCGCGGCGAGCAGCGCCGACGTGAAGTGCAGGCCGGCCGTCGGCGCCGCCACCGAACCTGCCTCGCGCGCATACACCGTCTGGTAGCGCTCCGCGTCGCTCACTTCGTCGCCGCGCTCGATGTACGGTGGGAGCGGCACGTGGCCGTGGCGTTCGATGGCATCGTCCACGCTGCTGAACGGCGCGCGAATATCCAGCCGCACGATGCGCGTGCGACGCGTCGTGACCTCGAGAATCTCGGCCGTGAAACCCGGCGCGATTTCCACCACCCGCCCTGGCTTGAGCTTTCCACCGGGCGACACCATCGCCTCGTAGCGCCCCTCGCCGAGCGGCTGGAGCAGGAAGATCTCCGCCGGCGCACCCGAGCCGACTCGCGTGCCAAGCAGGCGGGCCTTCACCACCCGCGACCGGTTGACGACGAGCAGGTCGCCCGGCGCGATGATTTCCGGCAGGTCGGAGAAGATGCGATGGGTGATGGCGCCTGACGCGCGGTTCACCACCATCAACCGGCTGGCGTCACGCTCGGCGAGCGGGGACTGGGCGATCAGGTCGTGCGGGAGGTCGAAGTCGTAATCGGCGGTGAGGAGACCGTGCACGATCAGAAGAGGGCGACCTGTTCCGACGGAACCGCCGGCGGCGTATAGCCGAAATGCCGGTACGCCTGCGGCGTCGCCACGCGGCCGCGCGGTGTCCTCTGCAGGAATCCCTGCTGCACGAGGAAGGGCTCGTACACCTCTTCCAGCGTACTCGCATCTTCGCCGATTGCCGCGCTGATCGTCGAGACTCCGACCGGGCCGCCCTCGAACTTCTCGATGATCACCTTCAGGATCCGCGCGTCCATGTCGTCGAGTCCGAACTGGTCCACGTCCAGCATGGCCAGCGCGGCGCGCGCCACATCCTCCGTGATCACGCCGTTCGCACGCACCTGCGCGTAGTCGCGCACGCGGCGGAGCAGGCGGTTGGCGACGCGCGGTGTCCCACGCGAGCGCCGCGCGATCTCCCGCGCGCCCGCCGGCTCGATCTCCACCTTGAGGACCTCGCCGGTGCGTCGCACGATCAACTCGAGGTCCTCGGCGGCGTAGTAGTTGAGCCGCTGCTCGATGCCGAAGCGGGCGCGCATCGGTGCGGTGAGCATGCCGAAGCGCGTCGTCGCGCCGATGAGCGTGAACCGTTCGATCGGCATCGTGATCGTCTGCGCCTTCGGCCCCTCGCTCAACCGGATGTCGATCCGGTAGTCCTCCATCGCCGGATAGAGGAACTCCTCGATCACCGGCCGCAGGCGGTGGATCTCGTCGATGAACAGGATGTCGCCCGCGCGAAGGTTGGTGAGCGTACCGACCAGGTCGCCCGGCTTCTCCAACGCCGGACCCGACGTCGTGCGGATGTTCACCCGCAGCTCGCGCGCGATCAGCTCGGCGAGGGTCGTCTTGCCGAGGCCGGGCGGGCCGTAGAAGATGGAGTGATCGAGCGGCTCGGAGCGCGCGAGCGCAGCGTCGATGGCGAGGCGAAGGTTGTCCTTCACCTTCTGCTGGCCGATGAACTCCTCCAGCCGCTGCGGCCGGAGCGAGAGCTCGACGACGGACTCGTCGGAGAGGACTTC
>Ga0207657_10002487_pt1 | contig 19926 bp, 21 predicted proteins | sample KBSC33metaG_FD_184316 | JGI IMG/M metagenome (GOLD analysis project Ga0207657, IMG submission 184316) | Corn rhizosphere microbial communities from Kellogg Biological Station, Michigan, USA - KBS C3-3 metaG (SPAdes) (version 2) | ecosystem: Host-associated > Plants > Roots > Rhizosphere > Soil ... | reverse complement strand
CCAGGGCCAGCTGCAGGACATCATGGCCCAGGGCCAGCAGCTCGAGGCGCAGCAGCAGAAGCTGATCGAGGGCGAGCGCACGCTGCAGGCGAAGGTCGAGTCGTTCCGCACGCAGAAGGAAGTCATCAAGGCGCAGTACTCGGCCGCCGAAGCGCAGGTTCGGATCAGCGACGCGGCGAGCGGGATCGGCGACGACATGGCCGACGTCGGCCGCGCGATCGAGCGCGCCAAGGATAAGACGCAGCAGATGCAGGCGCGCGCGAGCGCCGTCGACGAGCTGACCGCGGCTGGGGCGCTCACCGACATCTCCGGCGCGAGCGACGACATCGACCGTCAGCTGCAGCAGATCTCGCAGAGCGGCCAGGTCGACGACGAGCTGGCGAAGATGAAGGCGGAGATCGGCACCGGCGCTGCTGAGCCTGCCAAGCAGCTCGAAGGCGACGCACCGGCGTCATGACGCGCGAGGTCGTGCTTGCCGCACGGCCGCAGGGAGCTCCACAGGAGTCGGACTTCGCGTACCGCCAAGTCGACGAGCGCGATCCCGCCGAGGGCGAGGTCGTCGTCCGGAACGTCTTCGTCTCGGTCGATCCGTACATGCGCAGCCGCATGAGCGGCATCCGCACCTACGTCGGCCCGTACGAGGTGGGGGATCCGATCGACGGCGGAGCGGTCGGCCGCGTCGTCGCGTCGAACGACCCGGGTTTCGCGGAAGGCGACTGGGTGCTGTCGGGCCTCGGCTGGTGCGAGCGCGGCGTCGCCGAAGCGAGGCGGCTGCGCAAGCTCGACGCCGACGCCGCGCCGCCGTCGACTGCGCTGGGCGTGCTCGGGATGCCCGGGCTCACCGCCTGGGTCGGGCTCGTCGACATCGGTGTCGTGAAGGAAGGCGACGTCATGTACGTCTCCGGCGCGGCAGGTGCGGTTGGAAGCACCGCGGCCCAGATCGGGAAGCTGAAAGGGCTGCGCGTGATCGGCAGCGCGGGCTCGCCCGACAAGGTCGAGTGGCTGCGCTCGCTCGGAATCGAGGCGTTCGACTATCGGGAGACGGCCCCGAAGGAGGCGCTCGCAGACGGCATCGACGTCTACTTCGACAACGTCGGCGGCGCGCAACTCGAAGCGGCGCTGTTCGCGCTTCGTCCGTTCGGCCGTGTGGTCGCCTGCGGTGCGATCTCGCGCTACAACGACGAACGTCCGGAGCCTGGCCCGCGCAACCTCGGTCTGATCGTCACGAAGCGGCTGCGCGTGCAGGGCTTCATCGTCGTCGATCACGGCGACCGCTACCCGGCGTTCTTCGCCGAGGTCGGCCCCTGGGTCCGCGACGGGAAGATCGCCTGCCGCGAGACGATCGTCGACGGCTTCGAGCAGCTTCCGGCCGCGTTCGCCGGGCTCTTCCGCGGCGACAACGTCGGCAAGATGCTCGTCCGCGTCGGGCCGGACTAAGGGACCTAGCGCGGCTCGAACTGAACCTTCGTCGAGCCGAGCAGCTCGCCGCCCGTGAGCGTGAAGACGCACGGCCCTTGATGCGTCGGCGGCACGGAGACGCTGCCGTTCCAGTACACGAGACCCGCGATGTGGGCGCGCAGCTGCACTGAGCCGTCGAGGGCGACGCTCACGTCGTTTGTTGCCTTCGGAATGAGCGTCAGCTCCAGCTGGCCGTCCGCGCATCCCCACGCGACGACCTGTGCCTGACCCAGCACATCCCCGTTCGGCTTGAACCCTGTCCGGGACGTGGCGATGCGTGGAGCGCCGGTGAGCCGCCACAGGGTGAGCCCCGGGTAGTCGGGCCCACGGTCCTGCTGCGCGATGGGCGTGCCGACGAAGCTCAGGTCGTCGTTCGCGACGACGTACCGCTCGGAAAACGGAAGGCGTCCGCTCCCGTCGGGCACCGCCTGTTGCGATTGGATCGGTCCCGGCACGGCGTATGGCGGGATCGCGAGCACGTTCGTGATGCGGTCGTTCCAGAACTGTTGCTGCCAGACGATGTTCACATTTGCCGTGTCGCCGGCGTAGACGTAGGCCACGGGAGCCGAGACTGCGCGATTGATCCAGTCCCGAGGCGTTCCCACCATCGCAGCCTGGTCAAAGCGGACCTTCCCCGCGATCAGCGAGTCGGCACTGAGGTCCGAGCCGATGAGTGCGAACAGGACGACCGCGGGCATGATCAGCGTGAACCGCGTCGGCGTGAAGAGGAACAGCAGCAACGTGAGCGCGACGCCGAATGCGATCACGACGGCAGGGCGTTCACCGGCGTGCGACAAGAACGGCGCGATCCCCATCGTGTCCGGTAGCGCGTTGTTCGCGATCAGGTCGTTCCACGGCGCGGCGAGTGTGACGGCCGCGACGGTGAAGATCGTCGCTGCGGCGAGAACGTAGGGGCGCGGTGCGCCCCGCGCGAGCCACAGCGAAAACACCACGAAGACAATCGGAGGCACCGCCGCGAGGTCGCGCCCGAGCAGATGAGGGGCGTAACGCCCGGCGAAGAGACCGACCTGGAGGGCGACGAGGACGACGGTCGAGACGCTGACGGCGAGGAGCGCTCGCGCCGCCGGATCTCGCTCTCGCCCACGGATCGCCTCGGTCGCGAGCAGCCCGAGGGCGGCGATCGGTCCCACTGCGACGAGCAGCACGATGTACGCCAGGTGGTAGTAGACGAACTTCAGCGAGCTCCCGAGGTGATAGCCGCCGCCGAGCGTGCCGGCGTACGCGCCGAAGGCTCCGGGGACGATCGCGACTGTGACGGCGATCGCCGCGAGGAGCGCCCAGACGGGCCAAAACGCCCGCCACCGCGACCGGTCACGAGCCATCAGCGCGTCGAGCCCGACCGCTGCGGCGAACACCGCGATCAGCACCACCGCCTGCACGCGCGTTGCGATCGCCGCGCCGATGAGCGCGAAGGCGAACAGCTGGTCACGGACACGTGCGGTCGCCACAGCTCGGGCCATCGCAAGCAGCGCGAACCCCGCGAGTGGGTAATACAGCACCTCGGTCATCACGAACCCCGCGTAGAGCGTCAGCGGCGAGGCGAGTGTGAGCGCCGCGGCGAGACGTGCATACCGGTTCGGCATCAACTGCCGGCTGTAGAGGTAGATCGGGATCGCTCCGAGCGAGATGACCAGCGCCTGCACGACCTTCAACAACGCATACCCGTCGGCAAGCGACGACGCGGCGAGCGGGAGACCGATGAGCGCCGGGTAGAGCACGCTGTACCCGGCGCCTTGCCCGTTGAGAATGGGAAGGCTGAGGTGGTGCCAGAGCTCGAGGCCGCGCCGTGCGTAGATCGCCTCGTCCGGCATGATCCACAGCCCGGCGATGCGCCGAGCGGCGAGCCAGTGGAGCACCGTCGAGACGGCGACGAGCGCCGCCAGAGCAGCGGGCGCCGCTAGAGAGGAGCGTCGAAGAGCGCGAGCCAACGGGTGAGGTCAGGTTCGATCGGGAGCTCGTGCTCGAGCTTGGCCTTCAACTCGAGCTCGGTCGCGTTGTCCCGCTGGTCCGTACCCGAAGGTACGAACGGCCAAAACGACCCACGCTTGAACCCGTAGATCCAGTACACGGGATGCTCGCCGCCGTCGAACTTGAAGATCGCGGCGAGGAGCTGCTCGCCGAAGCCTTGCGCGGTGAGCTCCGACGCGAGTGTGTGCGCCGTGCCGACGAGATCCTCGAGGTCCGGGTCGTGCACGACGATCCAGTCGTAGCCGTACTCGTCGGACTTCCGCTCGATCGTGGAGCCGGACTGCTGTGCAACCGCGTCGAGCAGCTTGTCGACGTCGTCGAAGGCGCTGCGGAACTCGCCCGACGACTGCGGCTTGAACGTGATCGCGGCCGCACCGGCGCACTTCAGCCCCAGATCGACTTGCAGCGTCACTGCCGCGGTCGTCAGCGCGAAGAGCCGATCGTCTTTCGGCCCGGGGAGCTTCTTGCGGCCGGAGAGGATGTCGCGGAGCCCCACGCCTGGAGGCTAGCGAGCCTAGGCGACCGGGCGGCCCATCTCGCGCGCGATCGCCGCCAGCGCCGCTAGTCGCTTCTCGACGGGTGGGTGGTCGCGCAAGAGCGGGCTATGCACGCCGATCAAGCTTCGGATGCAGAGCGCACTCGTCGCGGCTCCCCGCAGGTCGCCGCGAGGGTCAAGACCGTGCAGCTTTGTCAGGGCGCTCATCAGCTGCTCGGAGCCAGCCCGCGAACGCCAGGAGTGCGGTGTAGATGAGCCCGATCCCGCTCAGGGCAACCGCCATGCGGCAGGTCACGCCGAGGTCCCGCGGCGAGAATCGCCGCTCCACGCGGCAGTTCTACTACCTACGCGACCGGGCGGCCCATCTCGCGAGCGATCTCGGCGAGCGCGGCCAGGCGCTTCTCGATCGGCGGATGGTCCATGAACAGCTCGGACGAGAAGCTCTTGACCTTCGCCGGGATGATGAAGAAGGCGTTCATGCCTTCGACCTGGCGGAGGTCACGGTTCGGGATCAGCGTCATCTGCGAGGAGATCTTCTGCAGCGCGCTCATCAGGTACTCGGGTGCGCCGGTGATCAGCGCGGAGCCGCGGTCGGCTGCGTACTCGCGATAGCGAGAGATCGTGCGGATCAGGACGAAGCTGATCGCGTAGACGAGGATCGAGACCGCAAAGATGATGAGCCAGACAGGCGGCCCGTTGTTGTCGCGCCGGTTGCCGCCGCCCCACATGCCGGCGTAGAGGCCGAAGCGCGTGAGCATCGCGGCGAGCATCGCGAAGAAGCTCGCCACCGTCATCACAAGTACGTCGCGGTTCGCGATGTGGGAGAGCTCGTGTGCGAGGACGCCTTCGACCTCCTTCGGCTCGAGACGCTCCCAGAGCCCACTCGTCACGCACACCGCGGCGTGCTTCGGCGAGCGGCCCGTCGCGAACGCGTTCGGCACCGGCGTGTCCATGATCGCGATCTTCGGCTTCGGCAGGTCGGCCATGCCGCAGAGCCGCTCGACCATGTCGTGCAGCTGCGGCGCGTCCTCGCGCGAGACCACCTTCGCCCCAGCCGCGGCGAGCGCGAGCTTGTCGGACGTGTAGTACTGGAAGAGCGCGATGCCGATCACGATCACGAGCATCGGGGCCAACCCGACGTTCAGGACCTGGAACAGCACGATCGCGAACACGACGTAGACGAGCCCGAGCAATCCGCTCGTCAGGAGCATCCGGATCGTCAGGCCGGCATCGCGTCCATATGACCTGCGCTTCACGGCCTGAATTGTAGGGATGCTGCAGGACTCGCAGTCGGAGGCTTAACCGGGCCTGAACAGCCCGAGGCGTGTATAGACTCGCCCACGTGCGCCGCCTCCTCCCGCTCGTAGTCGTGCTGGTCATCGCCGTTGGCTGCTCGACCTCGAAGCCGGGCGAAAAGACCGCCGCGCCGCTCCCGACGAAGGTCGTCGGGACGGTGCCGAAGGAGCAGACCGCGACCGTTCCGTCCCAGTACAAGGGCGGGGATCCGGTGGCGGGGCGGAAAGTGTTCCTGAGCGCCGGCTGCACCGGCTGCCACACGCTGAAGGACGCTGGGTCGACCGGCACCGTCGGCCCGAACCTCGACCAGGCGAAGCCACCGCTCTCGCTGGCCGTCGAGCGCGTGACGAAGGGCGCCGGCGCGATGCCGTCGTTCAAGGGCCAGTTGTCGGACAAGCAGATCGCGGACGTGACGGCCTATGTCGTCTCGAAGTCCGGCGGCAACCTGAACGGCTGAGCCCCGCGCTCCGGCTTCCTAGCGATTTCCCCCGCGACGTTCGCGTCGTCGCGTGCGACTTCGACCGCACGCTCGTGTGGACTGACGTGACGCTCCGTCCGCGAACGATCGCCGCGATGCGGCGTGCGCATTCGGCCGGCGTGCCCGTGATCGTCGTGACCGGGCGGATGGTGAAGTCGGTGCGGCAGGCGCTCGAGCCCGCCGGCATCGCCGCACCGGTGATCGCGTATCAGGGCGCGGTCGTCGCAGACGAGCACGGACATTGGCTGCGACACGAGCCGATCCCGGTCGAGCTCGCGCGCGAGATCATCGCGGCGCTCGCGGAGGAGGGGCACTCTCCCAACGTGTACGTCGACGACGAGCTGTACGTCGCGACCGACACGCCCGAGGCGCGCGCGTATGCGGATTTGAACAGAATCGACTTCCACGTCGTCGGACCGCTGCTCGAGTGGCTGATCGAGTCGCCGACCAAGCTCGTCTGCGTCGGCGACCCCGGAGTGCTCGACACGCTCGAGCCTCGGATGAAGGCGCGTTTCGGCGGCCGCGCCCACATTGCGAAGTCGCTGCCGCACTTCCTCGAGTTTGCGAAGGCCGGTGTGACCAAAGGGGCGGGGATGGACTTCCTCGCTGCGCACCTCGGTTTCACGAAGGCCGACACGATCGCGTTCGGTGACGGCGAGAACGACTTGGAGCTCGTCGAATGGCCGGATTACGGGATCGCGGTCGCGAACGCGCAGGAGCGCGTGAAGGCGCTCGCGAAGTGGGTGTGTCCGTCGGCCGAGGACGAAGGCGTAGCGCAGGTTCTCGAGGCACTTCTAGACTCGACATCGTGATCGACCTCCGCGCAGCCCGCCACGACCCTGACGGTTACCGCGCCGCGCTCGCCCGCAAGGGCGCCGCCGACGTGTTGGACGAGCTGCTGGCCGCCGACGTGCGCAAGCGCGAGCTGCAGACGCAGGTCGAGGAGCTGCGGGCGAAGACGAAGCCCAAAGGCAAGCCGACGCCCGAACAGCTCGAGGAGCTGCGGGCGGTGAAGGATCAGCTGCAGCCGCTCGAAGCGGAGCTCGCCGAGTCGGAGGACGCCGTCCAGGCGCTCCTCGACCGCGTGCCGAACCCGCCCGCCGAGGACACCCCGGACGGTGACTCCGAGGACGATGCCGTGACGGTCAAGCTCGTCGGCGATCCACCGGCGTTCGACTTCGAGCCGCGCGACCACCTCGAGCTCTCGGCCGCCCACGGCTGGATCGACGTCGAGCGTGGGGGGAAGGTGTCGGGCTCCCGGTTCGTGTACCGCATCGGAGACATCGCGCTGCTCGAGCTTGCGCTGTACCGCTGGGCGCTCGACCGCATCGCGGCGAAAGGTCACGTGCCTGTGCTGCCGCCGGTGCTCGTCCGCGAGGACGCGATGTACGGCACCGGGTTCTTCCCGTCCGACAAGGGTGACTTCTATTCGGTTCCCGAGGATGGCCTCTATCTCGTCGGCACCTCGGAGGTACCGATGGCTGCGTTCCATGCGAAGGAGGAGCTCGACGAGTTGCCGCGTCGCTACGTCGCGTTCTCGACGTGCTTCCGCCGCGAAGCTGGTGCTGCGGGCAAGGACACGCGCGGCATGTTCCGCGTGCATCAGTTCGACAAGGTCGAGATGTTCGTCTTCTGCGAGCCCGACGTGTCGCGCGACGAACACGAGCGGCTGCTCGCGATCGAAGAGGAGCTCGTCCAGGAGCTCGAGCTGCCCTACCGCGTGCTGAACATCGCTGCGGGCGACCTCGGCGCGTCCGCCGCGAAGAAGTACGACATCGAGGCGTGGTTCCCCGGGCAGTCGCGCTACCGCGAGATCACGTCGACGTCGAACACGACCGACTACCAGGCGCGGCGTCTCGACATCCGCTCTCGCCGCGACGGCAAGCTCGAGCACGTCCACACGCTGAACGGCACGGCGGTGACCGCGCGGGCGATGATCGCGATCCTCGAGAACTTCCAGGACGCAAGTGGGTCGGTCGCCGTGCCGGCTGCGCTGACGGACTTCGGTGCGCCGGCGGAGCTGGGCGGCGAGCGAGCACGCAAGTAACAGACTGTTACAAGCGCGACGCGACGCCAGGCCGCTCGGCTAGGCGCTTCGCCGCGCGCTAGTAACAGACTGTTACAAGCCCCTTCTGTTAGAAGACAGGGCGCGGCGGGGTGCCGGAGCGGTCGAACGGGGCGGCCTTGAAAGCCGTAGACGGCGCAAGTCGTCCGTGGGTTCAAATCCCACCCCCGCCGCCTTTTCACCCAGTCGCCGGGCAGGAAAGCCGGAATCCGCGGCCTATACTGAAATTCCAGTGGCCGGGTTCCGTCCAGCACCCCGCCTCGCGACGTTTGTCGTCCTAGGAGGGCTCCTCGCCGTGGGCTCCGCGGCGTTCGCTGCCGATCGGTCCGTCGAGTCGACCGGCAAGGCGATCGTGCGCCTGACCGACCGGCAGATGCGCATCACCCACTTCGGCGGTGATGCGACCGGGAGCGGCGACATCGCTCGCCTGACCCTCTTCGGCAGTTCGAGCACGACGCGGCCGATCGGCCACGCCGTGATCATCTGCATGGATGTCGGCTCGGGCGAGCAGACCTGCCAGGGAAGCTACGTCCTGCCGAAGGGAACGCTCGAGACGTCGGGAATCCTGCGTACACGGCTGTTCTATACGCAGGCTGTCGTCGGCGGGACCGGCCTCTTCGACAACGCACGAGGGACGTTGACTGTGACCGCAAAGAACCTCTCGCCGCGGCGGGAGATCCTCCTCTTCCGATTGACAGGCTGACGATGGCAGCGCGGACGCTGCGGCCACTCATTCTGATCTGCGACGACGAGCTGCCCCTGCGGGAGCTCATCAAAGCCGTGCTCGGCGATCGCTACCGCTACGTCGAAGCGGAAGATGTCGACCAGGCGGAGGCAGTGCTCCGGGGATCGAAGCCCGAGGCGATCGTGCTGGACGTGATGCTGCCCGGAAAGAGCGGGCTCGAGTTCCTGTCCGAGCTGCGTGCGAGACGACGCAACAAGGAGATTCCCGTCGTCGTCGTTTCCGCGTGGCAAAGCGCCGACGACCAACGGACCGCGCTGAGCGCGGGCGCCGATGCGTTCGTCGGGAAACCTTTCGACCCAAAGGATCTGGCTTCTGTCGTCGAAGCGCTCATCGCTGCGTAGCGTCGTCGCGCGTGTGATCGCCGTCTCGGCGCTCGGCGCCGCGGCGATCGGGGCGACGCTTGCGCTCTTCTTCGTTGCGAACGCGCGGCTCAGGTCGGCGAACACCGCGAGTGCCCGCTCAGCGACGGTGAGCGCCGCCGCGTTCGACGTGCGCGCCGCGGTGGTCGAGATCGACCAGGCACTCCAGGGCGTGGTCGAGCAGTACACCCCAAGCTCCCTCGCGCAGTGGCGCCACGCGTCGCGTTCGTGGGAGAAGCCGGCAGCCGCGCTCGAGCGCGCCGCAGCCGCCAGCAACCTGCAGCAGCAACGACGTGCGCATGCGTTGCGCGACGAGATCCGGTCGTACATCGACGACTACGGCGAGCCCGTCGTCGGGATCGCGAGGGTCTCGCCGTCGGCGGTGCGTTCGTCGGATGCCAACACCGAAGGCGCAATCCGACTCGACCAGATCATCGGCGATACCGACGCCGTTGCGCGGAACTCCGCCGTGATTGCCGCCAATCGCAGCGCAGATGCGGGGAGGCTGGCCGACCAGGCGACCATCGCCGGCATCGTCGCGCTCATCCTCACGCCCGTGCTGCTCATCCTCCTCGGCCTCTGGCTGGCGCGCGTCGTCGCCGACCCGCTCCGCCAGGCGGTCGCAGCAGCCTCGGAGGTCGCCGCCGGAAACTTCGACGTCCGCCTGAACGATCGAAGGCGCGACGAGTTCGGCGAGCTCGCCCACGTGTTCAACGCGATGACCGACTCGCTCGCCGTGAGCCGAAGCGAGCTGATCGAGCGCGCCGACAGTCTCGAGCGTTCCGAGCGTCACAAGTCCGAGCTGATCAGCATGGTCTCGCACGAGGTGCGCACGCCGCTCGCGAGCGTGCTCGGGTTCACGCGCCTCCTGCTCGAGCGCAATCTTCCGGAAGCCGACCGGCAGCGCTACCTCGAGATCGTCGACGCCGAGGCGACTCGGTTGGCGGCGCTCGTCAGCGACTTCCTCGACGCGCGCTTGATCGAGGAGGGTCGCTTCTCACTCCGACGCGAGCCGTTCGACTTGCGGTCACTCGTGATCGAACAGGCCGAAGTGACCTTCGGGCACGATGAGAGCCACGACCTCGAGCTCGAGCTGCCGGATGAGCCGCTCCGGATCGACGGCGACCGCGCACGGCTCGCGCAGGTGGTCGGCAACGTGCTCTCGAACGCGGTGAAGTACTCGCCGGACGGGGGAACGATCACGGTCGGTGCGACCGAGGATCACGGCCACGCACGCGTGTGGGTCGCTGACGAAGGCACCGGGATCCCGCCCGAGCACCGCGGTCAGCTCTTCCAGCCGTTCTACCGCGGCGACGCGGCGGCTGCCGGCATCCCCGGCACCGGGCTCGGCCTGGCGGTGTCGCGCCGCATCGTCGAGGCCCACGACGGCCGCATCGGCTTCGATCCGCTCGACCGCGGCACGCGATTTTGGTTCGACCTCCCGCTCGAAGCTGCGGCAAACGGCCGGCGGTGAGCCGCGCCAAGTTGGTCGCTGCACTCGGCGGTGGCGCGATGCTGCTCGGTGGCGTGCTCGGTTTCGTTCCCGGCGTGACGACGCACTACAGCGAACTGCAATTCGCGCACGGGTCGCACGCGCAGCTCTTCGGCGTGTTTCGGGTGTCCATCCTCCTCAACCTGGTCCACGTGGTCGTCGGGGCGGCGGCAATCGTCGTCGCGCGGACGACGGCGCTCGCCCTCGCGTCGCTCGCGCTCTGGCTGCTCGGCGTCTTTGCCGCCGGAGCCTCGCTGTCGCTCGACAGCGCCGACAACTGGCTGCACGTCGTGTTCGCAGTCGTGCTGCTCGGCCTAGCGGCTCTTGTGCGCCGCGAGGATCTCTCCGACGATCTCGAGCGCGATCTCGGCGGGCGTCTCTCCGCCGAGGTCTAGGCCGACCGGCCCGCGAACCTTGGTCGCGATCTCGCCGAGCTTCTCGGCGCGCTTCTCCTGCGCGCGGCGCGAGCCGAGTGCGCCGACGTAGAACGCGCCGCCCTCGACGCCTTTCTTCAGCGCCGGAATGTCGATGCGCTCCTCGTGCACGAGGGAGATGAGCGCAGTCTCGGGATCAACGTCGACCTCGTCCGGCCACGCGACGAGGATCTCGTCCGCGCTCGGCACGCGCTCGCGGTTCGCGAGCCCGGCGCGTGGGTCGACGACGACCGTCCGCCATCCGAGCGGCTTCGCCAGTGCACAGAGCGCCTCGGCAATGTCTCCAGCGCCGACTGCTACGAGTCGCGGCGGCGGCCCGATCGCCTCGGCGAAGACGTTCTCGCGGAGCCCGGTCTGCACGCGCCCGGCTTCCGTCCACCGTCGGCCTGCGTCGTCGCCGTCGACGACGACGTAGCTCGTGCCGCGCTCGATGCCCGGCGCGCCGCCGTACGGCTCGAGGAACACGTCGATCTCGCCGCCGCACGGAAGGCCGACCGTCCAGGCCTCCTCGTCTTCGATCCCGTAGGAGACGACGCGCGGCAGCTCGCCGTCGAGGACGGCCTGGCAACGCTCGGCGACGTCGGCCTCGACGCAGCCGCCGGACACGGATCCGTAGAGGCGCCCCGACCGCGTGACCGCGAGCTTCGAGCCGAGCGGGCGCGGTGCGCTGCGGCGGGTCGCGACGACGGTCGCAATTGCGACTTCTTCACCTGCCGCCCGCCACTCTTCGGCCTTTGCGAGGACGTCATCCATCTAGTGTCCAGCCTAGCCGTGGCCGATCCCATCGCAGACGTGCTCGTCCGCGTGGATGCGGGCGAGCTCGGTGACCCGTTGCCGGTGCTCGCGTACCTCGCGGGCCAGTCGGTGCAGATCGACGAGGCCGAGCTGAACGGTGCGCGCCGCCGGGCGTTGCTGCTCGTCGCCGCCGGCGGAGATCCGCACCGCGAGCTCGACGTCGACGCCCGCGCCGTGAAGGCGATCGCCGCCGACCTGCACACCCAGGAGCGGCGCGACGAGCTCGCACGCTCCATCGACGCGATCGTCCTTCGCGTCCGGGAGCTGCCGGTCGCGCGCGAGGCAGCGCTCTTCCTGGCCGGCGACGTCGATCTTGCCTGGCGCCTGTTCGCACTCGCGCTGCTCGCTGAGGAGTTAGGCGAATGACGCCGGCGATCGAGGCGGCGAAACGGGCGGGGATCGAGTTCCGCCTGCACGAGTACGAAGGCGTCGAGGTGGGCGACGGCGACTACGCCGTCGCCGTCGCGGCGGCGGTCGGACGTCCCGCCGAGCAGCTCTTCAAGACACTCGTTGCGTCGGTCGACGGGCGGCTCGAGGTGTTCGTCGTGCCCGCCGACCGCCAGCTCGACCTCCGCGCGGTCGGTAAGCGGACGACGCTGGCGGGGCAGGGCGACGCCGAGCGGGCAACGGGCTACGTCGTCGGCGGCATCAGCCCGCTCGGCCAGCGCCGGCGGCTGCCGACGACGGTCGACGAGTCAGCGCTCGCCTGGGACACGATCCTCGTCAGCGCCGGCAAGCGCGGCCTGCAGATCGAGCTCGCACCCGGCGACTTGGTCCAGCTGACGCGCGCGAGCGTCGCGGCGGTGGCGGCGTGACCCGTAGTGACGAGCTCCGGACCGCGGCCGAGCGCCTCGTGGCGCGCATACCCGCCGACATCGCCCTCGAGGTCGTCGTCACCGGCAGCGTCTCACGGGGAGTCGCCGATGACGTGTCCGACGTCGAGATGCTCCTCGTGACGCGCGACCTGCTCGATCTCGAGACGTGCTTTGCGCTCGCTGCGGCGGCGGGTCTCGAGCGGCTCGGCTCGTGGGGACCCCAGGGACCCGAGACGTCCCGCGTCTCCGGCTACTTCGAGGGGATTCCCTTCGAGCTGATCTGGTGGTCGCGCGACTACGCCGATGCGGCGATCAACCCGGAGTCGCCCGCCGCGGACGCGATCGCGAACGGCGTCTCCCTGCGGACGAGCGGCCTCCTGGCCGTCTGGCACGAACGGCTGAGCGTGTACCCGGAGGCGCTCGCGGCAGAGCGCATCGAAGACGCGGCACTGACGTGGGGCGGCTTCGCCGCCGCCGGGCTGCTGACGATCGCCCGGCCCGGCGAGCGGCTCTCGCTCGTCGAGCGCCTGGTCGACGACGCCGTGCGCGTCCTCCAGATGGTCTACGCGATCAACAAGCGCTGGCAGCCGACGACCAAGCGGGTCGCGCAACGCGCCGAAGGGCTGGCGGTCAAGCCTGATCGGCTCGCCGCGCGCATCGAAGAGGCGCTCACCGAACCCGATCCGTACCGCGCGCTCGCCGTCATGACGCAACTCCAGTTCGACACCGTTGCGCTTGCGCCGAGCGGGCCGAACGTCGACCGGGCACGCGCCTGGCTGACCGAGGCGCTCGCGATCGTTCAGGCGGCAGCGGGAAGCTCGGGCGCCATCGCCGCGAGCAGCCCTTCGACCGAGGCGTCGATACCGGCTTCCGGCTCGTAGCGCGGATCCTCGTGCTCGATCGAGACGACGTCGTCGTACCCGGCGCGGCGTAGCGCGTCGAGCAGTTGTCGCCACTCCTCCGCGGAGTGGGCGGTACCGACGGCCGCGAAATGCCACGGCGTTCCTCCGGCGGCGGACGGCCAGCGAAAGTCGAGCACGCCGTGCCGCGCGATGTTCTTCGGCAGCAGCCGTGTGTCCTTGCCGTGGGCGTAGCCGATGCTGCCCGCGAGGTCGTCGATCGCCTGCAGCGGGTCGATGCCCTGCCACCAGAAATGGCTCGGGTCGAGATTGACGAGGATGTTCGGCCCCGTGACCTGCCGTAGCCGGTGGTACGACTCGGCGTTGTAGATCGACGTGCCGGGATGGAGCTCGAGGCAGATCGAGACGTTCGGCCCCATCTCCGCCGCCCAGCCGGAGAACGCGCGCCAGTAGGGCTCGATCCGCTCGGTGAGCTGCCACTCCCACAGCCCGACCATGTCCGGCAGCCACGCACCTCCCGCAAAGATGGGCCAGCCTCCGCCGCCCGGTCCTCCCGGGCAGCCGCTCATTGCGACGACCCGGGAGACACCAAGCAGCTCGGCCAGCTCGACCGCGCCCCTCAGGGCGGAGTCGTCCTTGGCGGCGACGCGCTCGTCCGGATGGATGGGGTTACCGGAGACGTTGAGCGCAGCGACCGTCACCCCCGCGTCAGCGGTTGCGCGGATGAGCTCGTTCCGAGCCGATCGCTCCACGAGGAGGTTGGAGAGATCGGCGTGAGGAGCGCTCGAGTAGCCGCCGACCCCCAGCTCGACGGCCGCGATCTCGCGTTCCCCGCACCATGTGAGCACGTCCGCCAGCGTCCGGTGGGAGAGAGCGTCGGTGAAGAGACCGACGTTCACCGGAGGGGTCCGCTGGCTGTGTACCGCTCCATGGAAGCTTCGGACTCTCCCCGGTCTGGCCGGGCCTGTCAAGTTTGAGCTGTCCCTAAAATCTTGACGTTCTTCGCGGAAACGTCGTAGAGTCGAAGCGCTTGGAACGCTCCAAGAAACCTGTGCGGATCGGCGTCGTGGGCTGCGGTCTGGTCGCGCAGGTGATGCATCTGCCGTACCTCGCCGAGCTCCGCGAGCAGTTTCGGGTGGTTGCCCTCTGCGACCTGTCGCCGGCGGCCCTCGCGCACGGCGGAAGACAGTTCCCGGAGGCGGCGCTGCACCTCGACTGGCGCGACCTCGTCGACTCGGATCTCGACGCCGTGCTCGTCGCCACGCCCGGGAGCCACGCGCCCATCGCCATCGCTGCGGCACGTGCGGGCCGGCACGTACTGGTCGAGAAACCGATGTGCATCGAGCCCGGTGAGGGACGCGAGATGATCGCAGCGGCCGAGCAAGCCGGCGTCACCCTGATGGTCGGCTACATGAAGCGCTACGACCCGGCGTACGAGGAGCTGAACGCGACGCTCGACCGCACCGGCCTCTCGTTCGCGCGCATCACGACGCTCGAGTCGCCGCTTGCGCCGTACGTGTCGCACTACCCGCTCACCCGTGAGGCCGACGCTGATCCCGACCTGCTGGCGGAGCTCGCGGCCGACGACGCCCGGCGCGTGACGCTCGCGCTCGGAACCGATGACGAGCTCACGCGGCGGGTCTACCGTGACGCGCTGCTCGACAGCGTCATTCACGAGCTGAACGGCGTGCAGGGCCTCCTCGGTCCGCCCACGACCCTGCACTCGGCGCGGATCTGGGGTGAGCCGCACGGCGTCTCGTTCTCGCTCTCCTTCGGCTCGATCGAGTCGAATTTCGCCTGGATCGACCTACCGGGCATCGCGCGGTACGAGCAAGACTGGTCGTTCTACGGGCCGAACGGCCGCGCGTCGCTCATCTTCCCGTCGCCGTTTCTGCGCAACGCCGTGACGGAGCTCGTCCGCGAGGCGGGCGACGGCGGGACTCCGACCGCATGGCGGACGAGCACGACGGTGGCGTTCGACGAGGCGTTCAAGCGCGAGCTCGTCCACTTCCACGACTGCGTGACGGGCGGCGTCGCACCACGCACCGGCGGGGAGGAGGGGCTCCGCGACGTCCTCCTCTGCCAAGCGATCGCGCAGACGCACCTGGAGACGGTTCGCCTGAGCGAGGCCGCCGCATGACCGCGAACCGCAGCGGGCGGCCCATCACGATCGTCGACGTCGCACGCCGTGCGGGTGTCTCCAAGTCGACGGTTTCGAACGTCCTGCACGAGCGGCCGGTCAACCCCGTCCTGCGCGAGCGCGTGCAGGTCGCGATCGAGGAGCTCGGCTACTTCCCGAGCGCTGTCGCGCAAGGGCTTGCGCGACAGCGAACGCACACACTCGGAGTGCTCGTTCCACGGCTCGACAACCCGTTCTACGCCGACATCCTCGGCGGCATCGAGGAGTGCGCCGAGGAGCGCGGGTACCGGCTGCTGATCGCAAGCACCGACGTGTTGGGTCGCACCGAGGCGCAGGCCGTCGAGTCGCTGATCCACCACCGCCCGGCGGGGTACATCCTGTGCGGTCCGCGCAACGGCTCGGTCGCCGCGCCGCTCGTCATGCGTGGGTTCCCGGTCGTGATCGTCGACTGCCACGACGCGCCGCCGCAGGCGGCGCAGATCGTCGTCGACGACTACCTCGGCATGAAGCTCGCCGTCCGGCATGTCATCGAGCTCGGCCACCGGCGGATCGCCGCCGTGATCGACAGCGAGGTCGACCCCGGCCGCCATCGCCGGCTCGCCGGCTACCTCGACGCACTCACCGAGGCCGGCATCGAGCCCGACGACGCACTGCGGATCCCGGACCTGCCCTCGCCGGGCAGCAGCGAGCCTGCCCCGAGACCGATGGTCGTCGACCGCCTGCTCGAGCTGCCCGACCGGCCGACTGCAGTCATGGCCGGCGACGACCTCTCCGCCGTCGGCCTGATCGACTCGCTGGAGGCACGCGGAATCCGCGTTCCTAAGGACATGAGCGTCGTCGGGTTCGACGACATCGCCTGGGCGCGCGTCGGCCGGATCGGTCTCACGACGGTCCGGCAGCCGGCTCGCGCAATGGGAGAGGCGGCGTCGACCGCGCTCATGGACCACCTTGTCGACGACGACGAGGACGCGCTGTCGTCCTTCCGTCACCTGGTCGAGCCGGAGCTCGTGATCCGGCGGACGACCGCGACGGCACCGTGACCGTTGCTGCGAAGAGCGCGGAGAGCCCGGTCGATCTCTTCGAAGGCGTTGCGCGCTCGCCGAGCCATGACTTCTGGCGCCGGTTCAGGCGCGACCGGCTGGCGGTCGCCTCGGGGGTCTTCCTCGTGCTGGTCGTGCTCGCCGCGCTCGGCGGTGCGCCGCTGGCGGCGAAGGTCACCGGTCACTCGCAGAACCAGCAGCTCTTCAGCGCGCTCGACCAGAACGGCCTGCCGCTCGGGGTGATGGAGCGCACCTACAACCCGGAAGGGACGAAGCACGACCCGCACGGTGCGCTGTTCGTGCTCGGCGCCGACCGGCTCGGGCGCGACCAGCTCGTGCGGGTGTTCTACGGCGCACGGGTGTCGCTGATCGTCGCGTTCGGCGCGACGTCGATCGCGATCCTGATCGGAATCATCGTCGGTGTCGCAGCCGGCTTCTACGGCGGCAAGGTCGACGCCGTCGCGTCGAGGTTCATCGAGTCGGCGATGGCGTTCCCGGCGCTCCTGCTCGCGGTCGCGCTGGCCGTCGTGATCGGTGCCGGTCTGGTCAACGCCCTCGTCGTGATCGCGGTCTTCACCTGGTACTACCCGGCGCGCATCGTCCGCACCCAGACGATCGCGCTGAAACGCACGCAGTTCATCGAAGCGGCGCGCTCGATCGGCGGCAGCGACTTTCACATCCTGTTCCGGCACGTTCTGCCGCACCTCGTCGCCCCGCTACTCGTCTACGGGACGTCGATCGTTGCGACGAACATCCTCTTCGAGGCCGGCCTGTCGTACCTCGGCGTCGGGGTTCCGCAGCCGACGGCGAGCTGGGGCTCGATGCTCTCGGACGCCGTCACGTCGGGGTACTACCGGTTCGACCCTGCGCTCGTCCTCGTTCCGGGCGCGGCGCTCGTCTTGACGATGCTCGCGCTGAACCTGCTCGGCGACGGGCTCCGCTACGCCTTCGACCCACGGTCGAGCATGCGATGACGAAGTTCGCGGTCAAGCGGCTCGGTGCCGGCCTCGTGCAGCTCATCGCGATCACGTTCCTCGCGTGGGCGCTGTTCTATCTCGTCGCCGGCGCGACGGGCGCCAATCCCGCCCAGCGCATCGCCGGCAAGGCGGCATCCGCAGCGGAGATCAGGCGAGTCGAGCACGAGCTCGGGACCGACCGGCCGCTGTGGCAGCAGTACGGCCTCTTCGTGTGGAAGCTCGGGCACGGCAACTTCGGCTACTCGTATGAGCAGCGCCGTCCGGTCGCCGACATCGTCTTCCCGGCGGCGAAGACGACGGCATCGCTCGTCGTCGGCGCGGCGGTCGTCTGGTTGATCCTCGCCATGATCGTCGGCGTCCTCGGCGGGCTGAGACCGCGCAGCCTGCTCGACCGAGGTCTGATGATCCTCATCCTGCTCGGCATCGCCACGCCCGTCTTCCTGGTGGCGCCGCTCCTCTCGTACTTCTTCGGCTACCAGCCGACGCAGGGAAGCGTCCTCGGCATCCCGCTGCCCCACCCGATGAAGCTGTTCCCGATCGACGGCTACGTCAACCTGTGGCAGGACCCGGTCGGGTGGGCCTACCACCTGGCGCTTCCGTGGCTCGCGTTCGCGCTCAGCTTCGCCGCCATCTATGCGCGAATGATCCGGGCGCTCGTGATCGAGCAGATCAACGAGGACTACGTTCGGACGGCACGGGCGAAGGGAGCATCGACCGCCAGAATCGTCCGGCGGCATCTCCGGCCGAACATCGCACCGGTGATCGTGACGATGCTCGGCCTCGACGTCGGCGTCGCGCTCGGCGGCGCGTTCTTCGTCGAGACGGTCTTCGGACTGCCCGGTCTCGGCTACGTCGGGCTGAGCTCGATCCAGCAACTCGATTACCCGCTGACTGTGGGGACGATCGTCTTCGCGGCGATTGCAGCCGTCGCTGCGAACACCGCAGCAGACATCGCCCACGGTGCGCTCGACCCGCGCGTGCGCGAGGAAGGGGGCGATTGAAGGCCGCACACACGCTCGTCGGCACAGCAGCACCAGGACCTGAATGCACCTGACAACGGGGTCGAAAGGACGAAGAGAACCGATGAAAAGACTCACGTGGCGCCGGACTTCCGTCATCGCAGCGGTCGTGGCGCTCCTCGTGGCATCTGCGCTCGTCGCGACGATGACGGCGCGGGCCGGTAGCTCCCGCCAGTCGAGCGGCGGGACGCTGAACATCATGATGCCCGCGGGCGATCCGGATCACCTCGACCCGGCGCTCTGGTACACGCTCGTCAGCTGGAACATCGGCTTCACGATCTGCGACACGCTCGTGACGTATCCCGATGCAGGCGGCGAGGCCGGCAAGGAGATCGTCGGTGGACTTGCGCAGCTACCGAAGGTCTCGGGCGGCGGGAAGACGTATACCTTCACGCTCAAGCCCGGGATCAAGTTCTCGAACGGCAAGCCGATCACGCCGGCTGACGTCAAGTGGACGTTCGTCCGCATGCTGATGCCGTCGATGGCATCGCCGGGCGCTGGGTTCTTCGGTGACATCGTCGGCGCGAACGCCGTGATCGGCGGCAAGTCGAAGACGCTGTCAGGCATCACGACCGGGAAGAACACCGTGATGTTCCAGCTCGCGAAGCCGAGCGGTTCGTTCCTGAAGCGGATCACGATGCGCTTCACGTGTCCGGTGCCGAACGGCACGCCGGCCAAGGCGATCGAGAACGGCTCCCTCCCTGCGAGCGGCACGTACATGATCAAGAGCTACACGCCGTCGCGCGAGATGATCCTCGTCCGCAACCCGTACTGGAACGCGGCGTCGCTCGGGAAGCGGGGCAAGGTCGACGAGATCGACATCCCGATCGGCATCAACCCGCAGCAGGCCGCGCTGAAGATCAGGTCGGGCTCGGCTGACCTGTGGCTGGACAAGCTGCCTCCGGCCGACGCCACGGCGGCGCTGCGTGACCCATCGCTCAAGGGCCATGTCTTCGCGAACGCGTACGCGGCGGTCGAGTACTTCTGGATGAACAACGACGTCGCGCCGTTCAACAACGTCGACGTCCGCAAGGCGGTCAACTACGCAATCAATCGCCAGCAGATGCTGCGGGTCTGGGGCGGGCCTAGCCAGGGTGTCGTGACCGATCAGATCCTGCCGCCGACGATGCCGGCCTGGCGTGACTACCACGCGTATCCGAACAGCCCCGATCTCGCCAAGGCGAAGGCGCTGATGAAGGCGTCGGGCGTGAAGACACCCGTCTCGGCCGTCGTCCGTGTCCGCAACGACGTGCCCGGGTTCGTCGAGCTCGCCCAGGTGCTGCAGCAGAACCTGAAGGCAATCGGCATCAACATGGTCATCAAGGGAGCAGCCGACGCCGTGAACAACGGCATCGTCGACCAGCGGAAGAACCACATCGCCTCCGGAATCAACGAGTGGTCACAGGACTACCCGGACCCGGAGGACTTCATCGATGTGTTGCTCGATCCGCGGCGGCCCGACGTGCAG
>Ga0207657_10002485_pt1 | contig 19933 bp, 18 predicted proteins | sample KBSC33metaG_FD_184316 | JGI IMG/M metagenome (GOLD analysis project Ga0207657, IMG submission 184316) | Corn rhizosphere microbial communities from Kellogg Biological Station, Michigan, USA - KBS C3-3 metaG (SPAdes) (version 2) | ecosystem: Host-associated > Plants > Roots > Rhizosphere > Soil ... | reverse complement strand
TCAGTCCAGCCAGGAAGCTGAGCATCACCGTCGCCATGCCGTGACGGATCGGGTCCTCAGTCGCCTCGAAGCGGTCGATCAACGCCTTCGCGCGGACGATGAAATCCCCGGCCGCACCGATTGCCGCTGCGACGCGGAGCCGCCCGTGCTGATCCTTGTTCGCGCCGGGATACTGACGCCGCTTGTGGATGTCCTTCACCGTGATGAGGCCCTTGAGCCGGCGATCGTCGTCCACGACCGGCAGCTTCTCCACCCGGTGCTTCGCGAGGATGCGCTCGGCCTCGTCCAGCGTCGTCCCGACAGGCGCCGTGACGAGCCGGTCCCGCGTCATGGCCTCCGACACGGAGCGATCGAGGCTACGCTCGAACTGCAGGTCGCGATTGGTGATGATGCCGACCAGGCGCCCGTCCACGTCCACGATCGGCACGCCCGACACGCGGAAGCGCGCCATCAGGCTGCTCGCCTCGCGGAGCGTCGCCGACTCGGGCAGAGTGTACGGGTTGAGGATCATCCCGCTCTCACTGCGCTTCACGATGTCCACCTGCATCGCCTGCCGGTCGATGGACATGTTCTTGTGCAGCACGCCGATCCCGCCCGCGCGCGCCATCGCGATCGCCATCTCGGCCTCGGTGACGGTGTCCATCGCGGCAGAGATGAGCGGGACATTCAGCTCGATCCTGCGCGTGAACCACGACGTCGTGGTGACGTCCTTGGGGTGAGTGACGCTATGCCTGGGCGTGAGGAGGACGTCGTCGAAGGTGAGTGCGACGTCCTCGCGCACGCGGGAGGCGCCGTTCGCGGCGCCGGAACGCGAAAGCCCGCCCTCAGCTGAGCGCTGAGCAGCGGGCCTGGAGTTGTTCTGTGATGCTTCGGAGCGGGTTGTGGTCGCCATGGCGAAACGTAGGCGGGTCAGCCCGGAACTGCAATATGGCGGCCCCTAGCCTCGACCGATCACCTTGAGCCGGCGACGGATGCCTCGCGGCAGGAAGAACGCCGCCGCCGCCAGCGCCTCCTTCAGGTTCAGGTCGGCGAGGTCTTCCATGGAGCCCTTCCAGTGCGCGAGAAGCACGGGCCGACCGGCATTGGCCACGAGCCTCTGCAGCGCCATCACGAGCACGAAGACATCGTCCACTTCGCCGAGGAAGGGAATGAAATCCGGGATCAGGTCCACCGGCATGATGATGTAGGCCATCGCTCCGGCGACGAGAAGCTTGTCCACTCCGCTCACCCGACGATCGGTGATCAGGCCACCGAGCAGCCGGAGATACGCCGGCAACTGCTTCATGTAATAGATCACGGTACGCCTGGCGCCGGTGCGCGGCTCGCCCGCGACGGCCGCGCGCGTGCGTGCGCTCGCGCCGCGCGTTCCGCGTGTCTTGCTGGCAGTCGTCTGGCGCACGTCGCGCTCTCCTTATCGTGGGGGAATGTCGCCGCCGGCGCGCCCGTCGGGTCGCGTCGCGGTGGCGTCATTCGCAGCAGTCGTGCCGCTCGTGCTGCCCGGCGTGGAGGTGCTCGGCGGGCTGCCACTCCGCGAGCTCGCCGCCGTGGTCGCCGCGTCCACCACGCGCGACGTGGCGCTCATGAGGTCATTCGCCACCGACTTTCCCGCCGCGGCCGCGCCATTCAGCACGCCCATCGCCCGGTTCATCAACCCCATCGTCTCGGCGATGGTCGAAGCGCTCACCTTGCCGGCGCGCATCTTCTCCTCCACCGCGTCGGCGAAGCGGCTCAGCGGATTCGCGCCAGCCGCCGCAGCGGTGCGCTCGGCGTACTTCGATTCCAGAAACTCCACGTAATCGAGCAGCTGGTAGCCGCGCTCGTCGGAGAGAGTCTCCAGCTTCTGGAGCAGCTTGTCGCGAAGGTAGGGATTCATGGCGTTGTCCCGGGGTGATCAGTAAGTGTCGCTGATCGTCACCGCGAACGCCATTGTTCAGCCGCGCCAGCGCGACCGCTTGCCGCGCGTATCGATGTGCAGGTACGGCGTGCGGTAGCGGCGGCTGGTGTACATCCCGAGCCCGCCGACGAGATCTGGGTGCGCCTCCTCCACCCGCTCCACGGCGAGCATGACGCGGATCTCGTCCGTCATCGTGATCTTCCCGTCGCCGTTGGCATCGATCTGGATGTCCGCCGCGTCGCCATACTGGTGCCGGCTATCACTCGCGGCACGACGCACTTCGCGGTTGTGGTCGGGAGAGCGGAAGCCGGAGTGCACCTCGATCTCCAACTCGGGGCGCGACGCGCCGCCGACATCAGCGAGGATCAGCTCGAGCTTGTCCAGCAGGCGCGGATTCAGCGCGACGTACTTGGGCCAGACGTTGTCCTGATCGTCGTGCGTCACGAAATCGGCCAGCTTGAGGTGCTTGCTGAGCGGCAGGTCCAGAAGCTCAGGACGGACCTCGAGGAAACCCTCCGGCACGTCGTGACGCCCGCGCACCCGCTCAGCGAGATACGTCCCGATGCGGTAGCCGTTGAGCCACGCGCCAAGCTTCCGGTCGAATGGCACCATGACGGCGAGCGTGGGTTCCTCCAGGATCTCGCGTGCCGATCCACGCACGACGGCGAGATGGTAGAACCCCGCCTCCTTCGGAGCCACCGGCGGCGCAGCCGTGAGCGGCTTCGGGGCCGCGGCGGCGGCAGAGTCGATCACGCGTACCCACTGATACTCCAGCGAGTCGGCACGACCGCCGATGGCGAGGGGAAACTCCACCGGCTCGCCTGGCAGGGAGAAGCGAACCTTGACCTCACCGCTTCGACCAAAGGCGTCCGCCGTCGGAACGGCCGACGGGAGCGCGATCTCCGGCGCCAGCGCGGCGCTCAGGTTGGCGAACGCCGTCGGCGGTGCATCTTCCGGCGCCTTCATGAACTGCACCGCCCCGAGCGTGGCAAACGCCACCAGCACGATCGCCCCGATCCCCCCGCGCGATTGCGCACGGCGGGCGGCTGACCTTCGTCGGTCGAGGCTGGAGACGGGCTGGGACATGGGGAGGGAGGAAGGGTCCGGCCAGACACAAACTATCCCGATTCTTGACGACCGGAACCCTTCTCCGGCAACGAGATACGCTGCCTGACCAATCGGTCAGTAGATGTACACCGGCGTCCCGACCTCCACCATCGAATAAAGCTTGTCGATATCCTCGTTCCGCAGCCGGACGCACCCGTGGCTGACGGAGTGACCGATGCTCGCCGGGTTGTCGGTGCCATGGATGGCGTAACCGTCACCGAGGACCAACCGATGCGTCCCCATGACCCCCTTGTACTTGCGCTGGTTGGTTCCGAAGGGGGGAATCACGATGTTGCCGCCAGCCACGATCTCGCGCCCTTCCTTGCCGTCGCCGAGCGCCACCACCCGGCCGTCGTCGTACCGCTTCACGACGTCGGTGCCCTGCACCGTAATCTGCGAGCCATCACTCGCCGCGATGGTCTGGCCGCGGTTCAGACGAACGATGCCGAGGCCCCGCTTGCGAGCCTGCTCCACGTAGTGCCAGTCCGGGGGCACCCACGCGGGAGCTTCGTCCTTTCCCTGCACCACGAGTCGTCCGCGTGGCGTCTCGAACTTCCAGTGGCTCCCGCTGGCCGTGGACTCGAGGATCTTCCCGCTCCCGGTGGCCACCTGCGTGGTGAACAGCACGCTGTCACGCAGCTTGTACCACAGGCGATGGTCCTCGATGCTCACGACGATGTAGGGTTTGTTCGCCGGCAGCGCATCGCTGTTTGCCGACACGCTCTCGAGGCTGTCGTTGACGGCGCCACTGGCCATTCGCACCCGCTCGAGCAGCTCGACGTTGTCGTTGAAGACCATGCGGCTCACGTCGCGCTCGTGGCGCACGAGCGCCGTGCGCGCGAAGAGCGCCGTGCTCGCCGCCATGAGCAGCAGCACGGCGCCGATCAGCCCCCAGGCGAGGAGGCCGCCACTGCGAAAGAATCGTCGAATGCCCAAACCTCGCTCCTGTCGGACGTCAGTAGATGTAGACTGCTACCCCGGGATGAAGATTCGGTGCGATGGCGCGCAGGTCGGATGCGCGCGCGCGAATCGCGCCGGGCAGCACATAGGTGGAGTCGTTGAGCGGGCCGACGCTGGGCAGCGAGTAGATCACCGTGCCACCATCCAGCACGATCGCCGCCGGACCGAGCGCTCCCGCCAGGTCGCTGTCGCCGGCGGTGAGCCCGCGATCGGCGAACACCCATTGCGGAATGGACCACGCGTCGGTCTCGCCGAGGATGCGTTCCACCGTACGCTTCCCGCGCGGCGCCGCCACGTGCACGGTGTCGGGCGGCACGCCGACGCGCTTCTCGGGGCCGACGGTGATCGGCATCTCGCGCAGCAGCGCGCCTTCGCGCTCGAGGTACATGACGCCGCTGTCGAGCGACACGGAGAGATGCAGTGTCTGGTCGAGATTTGCCTGGCGCTTGAAGAGCTCGACCATGACCTTGAGCCGATTCTCGTTCTGCGCCAGCAGCTCGTCGGTGCGCTTTCGCTCCACGTCGCTCATCGACGCGCGCAGCTCGGCAGTCTCGCGCCGGTAGCGCAGATAGCGCGTGACGAGCCAGGCATCGGCGGCGAGGAAGATCAGCAGGGCTACCGTCGCGGTGGCGATGATGCCGGGATAGCTGTGCCGAAACTCCCGCCAGCTCGCGCGGCGCCGGTCCGTGCGCGGACGCGTCGGGTCGAGACGTCGCCCCGGATCGTAGTCGTCGTGCGCAGGTGGAGGAATGGTCATCGAGCGGTGGGTATGAGATCGGGCTGCGCCCGGGCAAGTGAAGTGCCGAGCCGGTCACGCGAGTAGTTTGGTGGTGTGCCGCCGGGTACATTTCGCCGGCGCCTCAAGCTCCAACCTGTGCCCGCGTCAGGCAACCGGCATTCCTCACTTCTACACCACTCGATGGCCGCTGTGTCACGTCCGGTACCCGTCGTCCTCCTCGTCCTCGACGGCTGGGGCTATCGCGCGGAGCGCGAAGGGAACGCGATCGCGATGGCGAAGGTCCCGACCTGGGATCGGTTGTGGGCACGGGCACCGCGGACGCTGCTGCAGGCCTCGGGGGAGGCGGTCGGGCTTCCGTGCGGGCAGATCGGCAACAGCGAGGTCGGCCACCTCAACCTCGGCGCGGGGCGCGTGGTGAAGCAGGATCTCGTGCGCATCTCCCAGGCGATCGCCGACGGCAGCTTCTTCTCCAATGACGTGTTCGTGAGCGCCTGTCGCTCGGTGCGCGAAAATGGCGGCACGCTGCATCTCGTGGGGCTCATCGGCACCGGTGGCGTGCACGCGATCGACACGCACCTCTACGCACTGCTCGACCTCGCCGAGCGCGAGCGCGTACCACGAGTCGCCGTGCAGGTCATGCTCGACGGCCGCGATACGATGCCGCGTTCGGGGCTGGGTTTCCTGCAGGAGCTGATCACGCGCATCAACGGCCGCGCGATGATCGGCAGCGTGGGCGGCCGGTACTTCGGCATGGACCGCGATCATCGCTGGGACCGCACCGAAAAGTGGTACCGTTCGGCGGTGATCGGCGCGCCGCCGAAGGCGACCGATCCGCTCGACGTGGTACGTGAGGCCTACGAGCGCGGGGAAACCGACGAGTTCGTGATCCCGACGGCGATCGTGAACGAGAGCGGCAGTCCGGTAGCCCCGATGCGCGATGGCGACGCGGTGATCTGCTTCAATTACCGCTCGGACCGGATGCGTCAGATCGTGCGCTCGCTGGCGCAGCCCGACTTCCAGGGCTTCGACGTGCGCGACCGCCCCACGGTGCGCGTGGCGACGATGACGCAGTACGACAGGACGTTCGCCGACTGGGGCGTGGAGGTGGCGTTCGCGCCGCAGTCGATGGCGAACATCGTCGGCGAGGTGATCTCGAGGGCGGGCCTGATGAATCTGCGAACGGCGGAAACCGAGAAGTACGCGCATGTGACCTACTTCTTCAACGGGGGCATCGAGCCGCCGTTTCCGGGCGAGGATCGCCGGCTGGTGCCGAGCCAGAAGGTGGCGACGTACGATCTGGCACCGGAGATGAGCGCGCCCGGCATCACCGACGTGCTGTGCGCGGCGATCGAGGCACGCGAGCACGACTTCGTGCTGTGCAACTACGCGAACGGAGACATGGTGGGACACACCGGCTCCATCCCCGCGACCATCACGGCGGTGGAAACAGTGGATGCCTGCCTGGCGCGGGTGCTCGCGTCGGCGGAAGCGGCGGGGGCGCGGCTGCTCATCACCGCGGATCACGGCAACTGCGAGATGATGATCGACCCGGAGACCGGCGGGCCGCACACGGCGCATACCACCAATCCCGTTCCCTTCCTCGTCGTGGATCACCGCCAGCAGATGGGGCTGCGCGACGGTGGCGCGCTGTGCGACGTCGGGCCGACGATCCTCCGCATGCTCGGCCTCGAGCAGCCGGCGGAGATGACGGGACGCGATCTGCGTCTGTCCTGAGGATTACCTTTCATCACATGGTTCGGAGCGAGCGAGTGAAGGCACTTCTCTGCGGCGTCGTGGCGCTGCTGATGGCGGTTCCGGCGGCGGCCCAGGTGGGGCATGAGCCCGAGAGCAGCCCGTATCGGGACCTCGAGCACAAGCAGGAGTTCACCCTGCTCGGCGGCTGGGTCAAGGCGCGGCACGATCCGGCCGGCGTGGCGCCGCAGAGCGCCCCGATGGTGGGAGCACGCTACGAGATCAACCTCGCGGGCCCGCTCGCACTGAGCAGCGACCTGACGGCGATGTTCGCGAACCGCGACGTGATCGATCCGGCAAAACCGAAGGCCCAGCGCATTCCGCGCAACGAGGACGCCACGGTGTACTCGGCGGACCTCGCGCTCGCGATGAACCTCACGGGCCGCAAGAGCTGGCACCACCTCGTGCCGCAGGTGCGAGCCGGCATCGGGCTGCTCCGCAGCGCCGCGGCGGATGACTCGTCCGGGTTCCGTTTCGGCACCCCCTTTGCATTCAGCTTCGGCGGCGGGCTGAAGCTGGTGCCGGGCCGAACGGGGCGTGTGCAGTTGCGCGCCGACTTCACGGACCGGGTGTTCAAGCTCTCATATCCGGACTCGTACTACCGGCTCGCCTCTGACAATACGGCGGTGCTCGACCGCTCGACGGCAAAGTCGTTCTACACGCATCACGCGGCCTTCACGCTGGGCGTGTCGTACCTCTTCGGACGTTGAGTGCCGGAACCGCCGGCGACCCTTCTTCCCGGCGGTTCACATGGCGCGCGACTACGAGAACCTGCACGACATCGGTGAGCTGGACGATCGCGAGCTGCGCGATCTCGTGCGCGAGAAGCTCTCGGAGCACGACCTGCTCGACATCGACGACATGACCGTCACGGTCGATCACGGGCGCGTGCAGCTCGCTGGTCGCGTGGGAACGGATGGTGAGCGGCGAGTGGCCGAGCATGTGCTGACCGACGTCGTCGGCGTCACCAATTTCGAAAACAGCATCGTGGTGGATCCGATCCGCCGCGCAGTCAGTCCGCTGCCGGTGGACGAGCATCTCGCCGATGAGGCAGAGCGGGCGGGCACGTTGCTTGGCGACGTCCCGGTGCCACTGAGCCCCGAAGCGGACCACCTGGCCGACGACGTCGACGACGAGCTCAATGGGACGACGAACTACGAGGACGTCATGGAGAACGGCGTCCCCTGGAATCCGCCGAACAACCCGACACCCGAGGGCTACCTCGGCAGCAACGTGGAGCCGGAGGACATGGGGGAGCAGCACTGAACGGCGGTGGCGGTAGGTGAGAACGTGAGTGGGAAATCGAGCGGGCTCGATCGGCAATGCCGATCGAGCCCTTCGTCATGGGTTCCCACCTACCCACCTGCTTATCTATCCACCTACTTTCCGCCATGCCCACCTATCTCACCCGCCGGGTCTCGTTCGCTGCGGCGCATAGATACCGTGTTCCCGAGTGGAGCGACGAGAAGAACGAGGCCACCTTCGGGCTCTGCGCGCGGCCGAGCTACCACGGCCACAGCTACGTGTGCCACGTCACCGTCACGGGCGAAGTGGATCGTGTCACGGGATTCGTCGTCGACCTGGGACTGCTCGACAGTGTGCTGCAGCGCGAGGTGCGGGAGCGGCTGGACCACCGCAACATCAACACCGACGTTCCCGAGTTTGCCGATGGACGGTTGATCCCGACCGGTGAGAACCTCGCGCGGTTCATCGCAGAACGGGTCCAGCGCGGACTCGGCGCCGCGGCACGAGTCACGCGTGTAGTGGTGGCGGAAGACTCCACGTTGAGCACGACGTACGAACCGGACTGAGCGCGTGACGTTTGGCGGCGCTCGGTCGTGCTACACACGACGCGACGCAGGCATCGAGGCCGGCAGCGCGCCGCACCGGAGGATCCGTGACGACCGCTTCCCTTCCCCGCCCCGCCGCCGTTCGCGGCACCCTCGCCGAACAGTTCGAGACCGTGCGACGCGTGCATGCCGAGCTGCTCGAGGGATGCGAGCCGGAGGTGGACGTCGACGAGTGTCAGCGGCGCATCCGCAGCGGAGTCGTGGCCTACGACGCGCTTCGCGTGCTGGCGTCGTGCGGTGACCTTCGGCCGCGCTTCGCCGCCATGGTGGATGCGTTCGAGGTGTCCGGCCTGATCTCGAATGATGATCGGCGCGCGTTACTCGACGGAGAGCTGGATCTGGACGACCTGGTGAGCGGCTGGTTCACCGGCGACCGCACGCCACGGGACGCACGCCGCCGCGCCGCACGCCAGGCGGCGATCCTCGTCGGCAATGCGCTGCTGCGTGCGGCGAGTGCGCGGGTCGGAGCGCCGTCGTCGTGGCGCACCTGGACCCGCAGCGTGTGCCCCTGCTGCGGCGGCGCGCCGGACATCGCGCTCATCGAACGAGGCGCGCAGCGCACGCTGGTCTGCGCGCGTTGCGACGTGCAGTGGCGTGCGCGGCGCGCCGGCTGCCTCGGCTGCGATGCCGAGATGGCGCCAGCAATCGCTCGCATCCCGAACCCGGATCTCGGCTACGACCTCGTGATGTGCAACAGCTGCGGGCGGTTCCTCAAGGAACGGCCGCGTCGCGGGCTCGAGTCACTGATCGTGGAACGCGCGCTCACGCAGGAACTGGAGCTCGCCGCCGAGCAGCGCGGGCTGCGCATCTGAGCGCACCTCGTCCCGGCGATCACTGCGTCGGCGTCCTTCTCGCGGGGGGCGCCGCGCGTCGTTTCGGGGGGCGGCCCAAGGGCCTTGCGAGCATTGGCGGAAGGCGCATCGCTGACCACGCGCTCGACGCACTGCGCGCGGCCACGTCGGCGCAACTCGTGGTGGCCAACGATCCGGCGGCACCTGGCTGGTTTCCGGACGAGCACGTGATCGCCGACGACGCGCCGGGACTCGGTCCGCTCGGCGGGATCGCGACCGCGCTCGCGACCGCGGATGGAGCGGGCATCCTCGTGGTTGCGTGGGACATGCCGTTCCTGTCGGTCGAGCTGCTCGCGGAACTGCGCTGCCTCGGCCGTGCGGGAGTGGACGCGGCGGTACCCAGGCACCACGGGAGAATCGAGCCTCTCTGCGCGTGGTACGGCCCCGCCGCCCTGCGCACCTGCCGAGCGCTGCTCGCTGCCGGCCAGCGGCGGGCGGCAGCGCTCGCGGAAAGCTTGTCACGGGTCGAGTGGCTGGAGGGCACGGCGCTCGAGTCCCTCGGTGATCCCGAGCACCTCTTCACGAGCGTGAATACTCCGGAGAAGCTCGCCGCTCTGGGTGGTGCGCATCCCTGACATGGAGCATCTTGGAGGTCCCGCGCTCCGCGCCTGACCAGCTCGCACCATCGTTCCGATGTCCCGATTCGCCACTGCACTCCGCTCACTGCTCGTTCCGTGCGTGCTGGCTGCCTGCACCACCGCCACGCCGGCACCCGCTCCCGCGCCCGCACCAGTAACGCCCGCGCCCGCTCCGGCGCCGGCCCCGCCCCCCGATCCACGCGTCACGCTTCGCGCATTCATCGACTCCCTCGTCGAGGTGCCGGAGTTCCGAAGTGCGAACTGGGGGCTCCTCGTCGTGGATCCGGGGCGTGGAGAGACGCTCTACGCGCGCAATGCCGACAAGCTCTTCATGCCGGCGTCCAACATGAAGCTGCTCACCGGCTCGACGGCGCTCACCCAGCTTGGCCCCGACTACCGGTGGGCGACCACGTTGCTCGCGCGCGGCCGTGTGAGGAACGGCACGCTCAATGGCGATCTCGTCGTGCGCGGAAATGGCGATCCGACCGTGAGCGAGCACATGCACCCGGACAGCGCGCTCGTGCCACTGCGTGCCCTGGCGGATTCGTTGCGCGCGCACGGCATCACCCGCGTGCGCGGGCGCATCGTTGCGGCGCCGTCGCCCTTCACCGATGCGCCTCTCGGCTTCGGCTGGGCGTGGGACGATCTCGATGCGTCGTATTCCGCCGGAGTGGATGCGCTGTACTTCAACGAAGGCTTCACTCAGGTCGTGGTGTACGGTGGCGCCCGTCCAGGCGCGAAGGTGCGCGCAATCACGCGGCCGCTGGCCAGCTATCCGCGGCTCATCGTGCAGGCAACCACAGTGGCACCAGTGGCGCCGACCGATTCGCTGACGCCGAAGCCGGACATCATCGTCGGCCAGGATTCCTCGCACACCGGCGTGCTGGTGAGCGGCACTATCGCAGCAGGTGACAGCGTCGTCGTCGAGATCGCGTTCCGGGATCAGCAGGCGGCGTACGTGGCCGCTCTCACCGAAGCCATGCGCTCGAGCGGCATCACGATTTCCGGGTCGCGCACCGACACCACCGCGACACTCGATTCGCTGGTGACGCAACTCTCCCCGCCGCTCCGTGACGTCTTCCCGTTCTTCGAGAAGCCGTCGCAGAACCAGATTGGCGAGATCCTGTTCAAGACGCTCGCGCTGGTGAAGACAGGCGTCGGGACGGCGGACAGTGCGCGGCGGGTGGTGTCGCGCCAGCTCCTCGAGTGGGGCGCGGCGGCTGACGGCTTCGCCGTGCGTGACGGGAGCGGTCTCTCGCGCCACGACTACGTGTCGCCCCGCACCATCATCCACGTGCTCGACGCGATGCGCGGCTCGCCGGACTTCGCGGTGTTCTACAATGCACTTCCCATCGCCGGCGTGGACGGCACGATCGGGAATCGCATGAAGGGCACGGCGGCGCAGGGCAACGTGCACGCCAAGACCGGTACGCTCGACAAGGCGCGGTCGCTCTCGGGCTACGTCACTACCGCCGACGGCCGGATGCTCCTGTTCAGCGCCCTGTGCAACAACTACGTGGTGCCGACGCGCCGGGTGGATCAGGTGACCGATGCGCTCGGCATCCGGCTCGCGTCCATCCGGCTCGACGCCCCGTGACCCACACCCGGCTCGGAGTCGACGAGGCGAGCGCGCTGATCCTGGCTGGCGCGCGAGCGCTCGACGCCGAGCCGGTGCTGCTCGACGCGGCCGTCGCTCGCGTTCTCGCCGAAGACGTGGTCTCCCCGGTGACACTGCCGCCGTGGGACAATGCGAGCATGGATGGATATGCCGTACGCGCGTCAGACGCGCGCGGAGCGTCGACCTCCAATCCGGTTCGCCTGCGCGTGACCGGCACCGTCGCCGCCGGACAGCGCGCGGCGCGAGGTGTCGGGGAGGGCGAGGCGATTCGGATCATGACCGGCGCGCCCGTGCCCGACGGCGCCGACTCCGTGATTCGCGTCGAGGACACCGACGCCGGCGCAACGGAAGTGGTCATCCGCGACGACCGCGACGCGACGCGCAACATCCGGAATCGCGGAGAGGACGTGCAGGCCGGAACGACTGTACTCCGGGAGGGCACCGTGCTTGGCGCGGCGCACATCGGTGTGCTCGCATCGGTTGGCTGCGCGACGCCGAAGGTGCACCGGCGGCCGCGCGTGGCCATTCTCGCCACGGGTGATGAGCTCGTGCCGGTCGAACGGTTCAGCGAGGTGCGCGCCGGTCAGCGGATCGTGTCGTCGAACAGTTACTCACTCGCCGCCGCAGTTCGCGAGGCGGGAGCTGAGCCCGTCATGCTCGGCATCGCCCCCGACGACGCGGCGGAAATCGCGGCACGGCTGCAAGAGGCTCGTGGTTGCGACGTGATCCTCACCTCCGGCGGCGTGTCGGTGGGTGAGTTCGATTTCACGCGCGACGTGGTGCAGCGCCTCGGCGGCACGCTCGCACTCTGGAGGGTGCGTATGCGGCCCGGTGCGCCGCTCGGATACGGGTCGCTGTTCGGCGTGCCCTGGCTCGGCCTTCCGGGGAATCCGGTCTCCGCACTCGTGACGTTCGAGCTGTTCGCGCGCCCTCTCATCCGCACGCTGGCGGGATATCGGCTGGCGCACCGCGCGACGATCGACGTCGCCGTTGCCGAGGAGCTCCGGCTCGCCGCTCCGCTGATGCACTATCTGCGCGCCACTCTCGAGGATGGCGACGGAGACCTTCCGCGCGCCCGCCTCACCGGGCCTCAGAGCTCGGGAGTGCTGACCTCCATGGCGCGCGCCGATGCATTGCTGGTCGTCCCGCCGGAAGCTGCCATCGTGGCGGCTGGGACGCGGCTACGCGCCATTCCGCTGGGAAGCGCGGCGCGGCAGAGCGGGCACTTCCCCTCGTGACACGCCGAGACTCCGGCGTGCTTGCCGAAGCACGCGCGCTTCGGAAGGAACTGGAGCGGCGATTTCGCACTGTCACGCGCGCGGTGGAGATCGGCGGCCAGGAGATCGACCTGCTCAGCCCCGCCAATGCCGATGACCTGATCCGGGAAGACGATTACGTGAAGGACGAGCGGCTCCCCTACTGGGCGGATCTCTGGCCGTCGGCCCGGATCCTCGCCGAGGAGGTGCGCACGATGCGGCTGGCCGGCCAGCGAGTGCTCGAGCTGGGCTGCGGACTCGGGATGGTCGCCATCGCGGCGGCGCTCGCCGGTGCCGATGTGACGGCGACCGACTACTACGAGGATGCGCTGGAGTTCGCCCGGCTCAACGCCATCGACGCGACCGGCCGAACCATCACGACCCGGATGGTGAACTGGGTCGAGATGCCGTCAGATCTCGGCCGGTTCGACGTCGTCCTCGCGTCGGACGTGCTGTACGAGCACCGCTACGCACCCCTCGTCGCCAACGCGATCTCGACGACGCTGGTGCGCGGCGGCGAGGCCATCGTCGCCGACCCAGGGCGCATTGCCCTCGAGGGCTTCCTCGCCGAGTGCAGGGAGCGCGGACTGACGAGCGAGGGCGAGCCGCGCGCCTACGCCGAAGGCGAGATCAGGCAGACGGTGACGCTCTGGAAGGTGAGGTGGGGAACGGACTGAGTTGCCCCGCCACCACCTCGGAGATATCCAGCACCGGCACCTCGGCGCCGGAGGCGTTCACGCCATCGGTCATCATCGTCATGCAGAACGGACAGGCCACGGCGATCGTGTCGGCGCCGGTGGCAAGCAGCTCCTCGGTGCGCTCGGCATTGATGCGCTTGCCCGTGCGCTCCTCCATCCACATCCGGCCGCCGCCAGCGCCGCAGCATAGTCCGCGATCACGATTGCGCGGCGGATCGACGAGGGTGATCACGGGCAGCGCGCGCTTGAGCGTCTCGCGCGGCGCGTCGTAGATGTCGTTGTAGCGGCCGAGATAGCAGCTGTCGTGGTAGGCGACGGTGAGCTTCTGTCCCTCGTCGCCGCGCAACGGCACGCGGTCTTCCTGCAGCAGCCGATCGATGAACGTGCTGTGGTGGATGACCTCGTAGTTGCCGCCGAACTGCGGGAACTCATTGCCGAGCTGGTGGAAGCAGTGCGGACAGTGGGTGACGATCGTCGTCACCGCGTAGCGATCGAGTGTCTCGATCGTGTCCTTCGCCAGCATCTGGTAGAGGTACTCGTTCCCCATGCGGCGCGCTGGATCGCCGTGGCAGTGTTCCTCCTGGCCGAGGATGGCGAAGCTGATGTCGCACGCCTGGAGGATGCGTGCGAAGGCGACCGTGATCTTCTTCGCGCGGTCGTCGAACGAGCCCATGCAGCCGACCCAGAACAGCACGTCCGGGCGCTGGCCACGCTCGGCCATCTCGGCCATCGTGAGGATGTTCATCCCCTGCGCCCAGTCGGCGCGGTCGCCGGGCTGGAAGGCCCACGGTGAGCCATTGCGCTCGAGCGACTCGAATACCGGCTGAAGCTCCTCGGGAAAGCGCGACTCGGTGAGCACGAGCCCGCGGCGAAGCGAGTTGATGATGTCGAGCTGGTCGATGGAGACAGGGCACTCCGTCACGCACGCACGGCAGCTCGTGCACGCCCAGAGCTCCTCCTCCGTGATGTAGGTGTCGAGCAGGCGGTGCTGGAGTGCCTCGGCGGGTGTGGATGCTCCGGCGTCGTGCCCTTCGCCGTGCAGCAGCGCCGGACGCAGGAAGTCCATCCGATCGCCGGTGACGACCGGCGCCTCCTCCATCAGCCGCTGTCGCGTGTTGACGACGATCTTTCGCGGACTGAGCGGCTTGCCGGTGATGTTCGCCGGACACGCCGCGGTGCAGCGGCCGCACTCGGTGCAGGAGTAGCCGTCGAGGAGGTTCTTCCACGAAAGGTGCTGCACGTCGAGCGCGCCGAACTGCTCGACGTCGGCCTCGAGGTCCATGTTGCGCATCACGCCCTTCTGCCCCGGCCCGCTGGTGTTGGAGAAGTAGACGTTGATGAGCGACGTGATGACGTGCAGGTGCTTGGAGTACGGCAGGTAGTTGAGGAACGCGAGGATGAGCAGCGCGTGCGCCCAGAAGAAGATCTCGTACCGCGTGTAGGCGGCCGCGGGCGTCATCATCTGGCCGAGCAGCAGGCCGAGCGGGCGTGACACCAGCTTCTCGGGTCCCACCGCATCCGGACGCGCAGCGACGAGGAAGCTGGTCGCGAGGATCAGCGTCACCATCAGCCCCATGATCATGCTGAGGATGATCAGCGCGTCGGTGTGCTCGAGATCGTCACCCTCCAGACGCCGCGGGTGCAGGACGAGGCGGCGATAGAGCGCAAAGGCCACCGCGAGGATGACGAGCACGGCAAAGATGTCCTGCGACGCCGTGTAGAGCGCGAACACCGGCCGCGGGAGGAACAGCTCGAAGCTGAAGCGCGGAAAGATGCCGGCGATGAGGATCTCGATGGTGCCGGCGGTCAGCACCATGAATCCCCAGAAGATGAGGGCGTGCATCGGGCCGGCCACCGGATCGCGGAAGATCTTCTTTTGCGCGATCCCGATCTCGAGCACGTTCCGGAGCCGCACGAATGGGCGATCCGTCCGGTCCTCGGCAAAACCAAGGCGCAGGTAGCGAACCAGCCGCTGGACGTTGAGGGCGAAGAAGCCCAGGGCGAGGACGAGAACGAAGAGAAAAATGGCGCTTCCTGCGGTCATCAGCATGCGCTCCGGTCGGTTGTCCGGCGCGCCTGCGGCGCGCGAGCGGAAGCTACCCCGACGCCACACGCCGAACAAGAACGATTCGGCCTGCAGTCTTCAGTTCGCTGCCCGATCGTATTATATTGGTAGCAATACATTTAGCCGCGCCTGCTGCGTGGCTTGGAGAGGCGGATTCCGCCTGTCCTCCTTCCGTCGCGCGGCGACGGATCCGCCGATTTCCTGTTGACGACCGCACAGCGGTCCCGAAATCGGTGTGCGTCAGGTCACAGGAGCACGCCTCCTGCTGACTCATCCCCTGTCCACGGCCTGCTCCTCGCGCGCCCGCGACTCATCCGCACTCCGGAGGGAGATTGTCCCGACTGCTTCTCGTCTCGAATCGACTCCCGCAAACCGCCGAACGCCGGCGGGGGAAGTTGACCCTGAAGCCGAGTGCCGGCGGCTTGGCCACCGGCCTGCATTCGGTGCACGACCCGGGCAAGGGACTCTGGTTCGGATGGTCGGGATTGTACGACAAGCCCGCCGGCTTCGAGCCCGAGACCGACGAGTGGAAGCGTCGCGGATGTGTGCCGGTACCGCTCACTCGCACTGACGTGCGGGACTACTACGAAGCGTATGGCAATGGCGTGCTGTGGCCGTTGTTCCACTCGCTTACCGACCGCATGCCCCTCCGCGCCGGGCCGTGGGAGACGTACGAGAAGGTGAACCAGCGCTTCGCCGACGCCGTCGCGAAGGAGCTGCGGCCGGACGACGTGGTGTGGGTGCACGACTACCAACTCATGCGCGTGCCGGCACTCCTGCGCGCGAGCGCGCAGAACGCGCGAATCGGTTTCTTCCTGCATATCCCCTTTCCCTCGGTGGAGATCTTCAGCGCGCTCCCCGGGCGCGAGCGGGTGCTGGAAGGGCTGCTCGGAGCCGACCTCATCGGCTTCCACACCGCCGGCTACATGCGCAACTTCGCTGCGGCGGTGGAGCGACTGCTCGGCCTCCCGGTGCAGGGCGATCGCGTCACGTACGGTGGACGCGAAGTCCGCCTCGGCGTGTTTCCCATGGGCGCCGATGTCGCGCGCTATGCGGATCCCGCGCCGAGCAAGTCACGCGCGGCGCGACCGCCGATCGACCGGCGCCTGCTGCTCGGCGTGGACCGCCTGGACTACACGAAGGGCATTCCGCGCCGGCTACTCGCCTTCGAGCGCCTGCTGGAGACGCAGGCCGACCTGCGCGGCCGCGTCTGCTTCCTCCAGATCGCAGTGCCGTCGCGAACCGACGTGCCGGCGTACAAGCGCTTTCGCCGGCACATCGACGCGCTGGTCGGTCGCATCAACGGCGCCTACGGCACATCGGCCTGGACGCCGGTGCAGTACGTGGCCCGTCCAGTCTCGCAAGAGCAGCTCGTGGGTCTCTACCGCTCGTGCGACGTCATGGTGGTGACGCCGCTTCGCGACGGGATGAACCTCGTCGCCAAGGAGTTCGTCGCCAGTCGCGTGGATGAGGACGGCGTGCTCGTGCTGAGCGAGTTCGCCGGCGCGGCCGACGAGATGCCCGAGGCACTGCTGGTCAATCCGTACGACCTCGACCGCGTGGCCGAGGCGCTGCACGACGCACTGCTCATGAGCCCGGACGAACGCCGCGCCCGCATGCGTTCGATGCGCAGACGCGTGATGCACAACGATGCACCGCACTGGGCGAAGTCGTTCCTCGCTGCACTGGAGGAGACCGAAGCGCTGCAGCCGGCGACGCACGAACGCCGGAGCCGCACGCATCTCGATGCCGCAGTGCGACGGCTCGTGGTTCGCGCAGCGACCACGGCGCCGCATCGCTTGCTGTTGCTCGACTACGACGGCACCCTCACCGCGCTCGCTCCCACGCCGGGCCTCGCGGCGCCCGACCGCTCGCTCCTCTCATTGCTCCGCGCCGTCGCCGAGCAGCCCGCCACGTCGGTGCACATCGCCAGCGGACGGGATCGCAGTACGCTCGACACCTGGCTGGGAGGCCTGCCAGTCGGGCTGCACGCCGAGCATGGGCTGTGGTCGCGCATGTCGGCGGGCGCCGAGTGGAAGCGTGCCGACGTGCTGCCGGCATTGCCGCGCCACGAAGACATCATGGCACTGCTGGAGGATGCGGTGCGCCGCACGCCGGGCACGCTCATCGAGCGGAAGAGCACGGGCGTGGCGTGGCACTATCGCCAGGCGGAGTCGAAGCTCGGGGCGACGGAAGTGAAGCGGCTGCGCAGCGCACTTACCGCGCTGCTCGAAGGCGAGGCAGCCGAGGTACACGCCGGCCACAAGGTGCTCGAGGTCCGGTTGAGCGGCGTGGACAAGGGCACCGCGATCGCACCCACGCTGGAAGGCCTTCCCGCCGGCACGGCCATCATCGCCATCGGCGACGACCGCACCGATGAGCAACTCTTCTCGGCACTGCCGCCCGACGCGATGACGATCTACGTGGGCGAAGGACCAAGTCGCGCGCGACTTCGGCTCAGTTCCGTCGCCGAGGTGCGGCTGCTGCTCACCGAGCTCGCGCGCACGGCGCCCGGACCTCTGGGCAAGGAAGGCGCTTCATCCGCGTCGGGTGAGACTACCGTCGCACGCGGACTCGTGCTGGTGGACGCATGACTCAGTGTCCCTTTCGCACTTCTTTGATTGCTGCGGTCAGCGCAGGCACGACTTCCGCCGCATCGCCCACGATGCCGTAATCCGCCACCTTGAAGATCGGCGCTTCCTTGTCCTTGTTGATGGCGACGATGGTGCGGCTGCTACGCATGCCGGCGAGGTGCTGGATGGCGCCACTGATGCCGACCGCGACGTAGAGCTGCGGGCTCACCTGACGGCCGGTCTGGCCGATCTGGTCGCTGTGCGGACGCCAACCGTCGTCGGTGACGGCGCGCGTGGCGCCGACTGCCGCATTGCCGAAGGCGTCGGCGAGATCCTCGACGAGTTTGAAGTTCTCCTTCGCCTTGAGCCCGCGTCCTCCGGAGATGATGATCGACGCCTCGCCAAGGTCCGGACGCCCCTTCGCGCCTTCCTTCACCTCGGTGACGGTGATCGTCGGACCTGAGGCCGGCGTTGCGTGGATGGTCTCCACGCGCGCCGCCTTCGGTGCTTCGACCGCGGTGAATGCGCTCGGCCGCACGCTGAGCACCACGGGTGAACCGGTGACGGTGAGCGACATGATGACCTTGTTCGCGTACGCCGGATGCTTCACGGTGATCGAGTCGCCGCTCACGGTGAAATCCGTCACGTCGCTCACGATCGGTGCATCGAGGCGCGCTGCGACTCGTGGTCCGAGGTCGCGGCCCTGGGCCGAAAAGCCGAGCACCACCGCCCGGTAGGAGCCAGCCTTCGCGCGATCAGCCAGCGTCGCCGCGAGTGACTCGCGCGCGAAGCGTGCGAAGTCCGCGCTCTCGGCGACGTACACCACGTCTGCGCCGTACTTCCCCAGCTGCTCCGCCCTGCTGGCGATGCCGGGCTCTCCGGCGAGCAGCACGTGTACCTCACCGCCGCCGCTCGCGTCGGCGAGCTTGCGTGCCGCCGTCACCGTCTCGAAGGCAACCTTGCGCAGCTCTCCGCCGCGCGTCTCCGCGAATGCAAGAACGTTCGCCATCAGAGCACCTTCGCTTCGGTCTGGAGGAGGCGCACCAGCTCGGGAACTGCGGCGGCGCCCTCCCCGATGATGCGGCCCGCCGGACGCTCCGGCGGGAGCTCGGCTTTCGCCACCGTAACGCGCACCGTGCCGAGCTGCGCGGGCTTCGACTCGAGCGGCTTCTTCTTGGCCGCCATGATTCCCTTGAGCGACGGGTAGCGAGGCCGCGCCACGCCTTCGTCGATCGTCACCACGGCGGGGAGCGGGAACGTCACCAGCTCCGCCGCACCTTCGAGCTCGCGGCGTGCGGTGCCCTTGCCATTCTCCAGGGAGAGCTGCGACGCCGCAGTGACGCATGGCAGTCCGAGCAGCTCGGCGACCGCCGTGCCGACGACGCCAGCCGAGGTGTCGAATGCGTGCTTGCCGAAGAGGATCAAATCGTAGCCGCCGGACTTGAGCTCGGCGGCGAGCGCCTTCGCGACGGCGATGCCGTCCACGGGCACCGTGTCCGTCTTGAGCTGGACGGCGCGATCGGCGCCCATGCTCATCGCCTTGCGCAGCGACTCCTGGACGTTGTCGGGGCCGAGCGCGTAGACGACGGTTTCCCCGCCACCCGACTTCTCGTTGATCTGCAGCGCGGCTTCGACCGCGTAGCCGGCGAAATCATCGATGTCGAACTTGAGGCCGGTTTCATCGATCGCGGCGCTGGAGGCGGCGATCCTGAAGCGCGACTCGGAATCCGGAGTGCGCTTGATGCAGACGGCAATTTTCACCGTCGGAACCCCCATGTGAAAGAATTCACTTGAAGTGTAGGCAGGCGCCACCGCGGAGTGTAGGGTGGCGCCGGCGACCGCTCAGCGGAACGCGCTCAGCCCCGTGACTGCCTGGCCGAGGATCAGCGAGTGGACGTCGTGCGTCCCCTCGTAGGTGTACACGCTCTCCAGGTTGGCCATGTGGCGCATCGCCGAATACTCGGCGAGGATGCCGTTTGCGCCGAGCAGGCG
>Ga0207657_10002484_pt1 | contig 19935 bp, 13 predicted proteins | sample KBSC33metaG_FD_184316 | JGI IMG/M metagenome (GOLD analysis project Ga0207657, IMG submission 184316) | Corn rhizosphere microbial communities from Kellogg Biological Station, Michigan, USA - KBS C3-3 metaG (SPAdes) (version 2) | ecosystem: Host-associated > Plants > Roots > Rhizosphere > Soil ... | reverse complement strand
CCCTACTTCGGCGAGATCGACAATCGCGGGCGCCTGGAAGCACAGCGATTTGCCTCCGCCCGTCGGCAGCACGACGACGCTGTCTCGCGCGGCGAGAATGGCGTGCATCGCCTCTCGCTGGAGCGGACGGAATCCGGAAAATCCCCAGACGCGGTGGAGCGCGTCGGCGAGCAGCCGATCAGCGTCGGGCGTAGTGATGCTCGACGTAGTCATCGACCAGACGTTGAAACTCCGCGGCCAGCTCGTCGTACGTGCCGCGTAACGTCGTGGCGTGACGGCCGTCGATGAAGATCGGACAGTTGGGCTCCTCGCCCGTGCCCGGCAGGCTGATGCCGATGTTGGCGGCTTTCGATTCGCCGGGTCCGTTGACGACGCAGCCCATGACGGCGAGGGTCATTTCTTCCACGCCGGCGTGGGTCGTTTTCCATTCGGGCATCTTGTCGCGGATGTAGCCTTGAATCCGCTCCGCGAGCTCCTGAAAGGTGGAGCTCGTCGTCCGTCCGCAGCCTGGACAGGCGGTGACGCTCGGCGAGAACGATCGGAGACCGAGCGACTGCAGCAGCTCGCACGCCGCATACACCTCCTCGCGCCGATCGCCGCCGGGCCGGGGCGTGAGCGAGACGCGAATGGTATCGCCGATGCCTTCCGCGAGCAGCACGCCCATCGCCGCCGAGGACCAGACCAGGCCTTTGATGCCCATGCCGGCTTCGGTGAGACCGAGGTGCAGCGGCTGATCGGTCTGTTTCGCGAGCGCGCGGTACACGCCGATGAGATCGCGCGGCCGCGACGTCTTGCACGAGATGATGATCTGATCGGATCGCAGGCCGCTCTCAATCGCCAGCGCGGTCGATTCGATCGCCGACAGCACCATGCACTCGTTGATGATCTCCTCGGACGATTTGCCGAGATCGCGATCGGTGTTCTCCTGCATCTTCTGCAGGACCAGCTCCTGATTGAGCGAGCCGCCGTTGACGCCGATGCGCACCGGCTTGCCGTGATCGACGGCGACCTTGCAGATCGTGGAGAACTGTTCGTCGCGGCGCTTGCCGGTGCCGACGTTGCCGGGATTGATGCGGTACTTGTCGAGCGCGCGCGCGCACGCCGGAAATTTCGTCAGCAGCAGGTGGCCGTTGTAGTGGAAATCGCCGATGAGCGGGGCACGGCAGCCGGCGTCGAGCATCCGCTGCTTGATCTCCGGCACCGCCGCGGCGGCTTCGGGCACGTTCACCGTGACGCGCACGAGCTCGGATCCCGCTTCCGCCAGCTCGATGCATTGTTGCGCCGTGCTCCGCGCGTCCGCGGTGTCCGTCATCGTCATCGATTGGACGATGACCGGGGCGCCTCCGCCGACCTGGATGTCGCCGACACGCACGCCAACGGTCTTGTGGAGTCTCACCAATGGCATCGAAAGGTCATGATAGCATTCGGCGCGAAAGCCGCCATGCGTGCCGGCCGAACCGAGAGCATCCCATGAAGGCAATTCGCGTCCACGAATTCGGCGGTCCCTCGGTTCTGCACCTCGAGCAACTGCCCGATCCGACGCCGGGCCGCGGCCAGGCGGTCGTCCGCGTCCACGCGGCCGGGGTGAATCCTGTCGATGCGTACATCCACGGCGGCGCGCACGCGCGCAAGCCCGCGCTGCCCTACACGCCCGGCTTCGACGGCGCCGGCGAGATCATCGCGACGGGCGACGGCCTCGCCGGCTTCTCGGTCGGCGACCGCGTGTACATCGCCGGCCCCGGCGCGACCATCGCGGGCGCCGGCACGTATGCCGAACAGGCGCTCTGCTCCGTTGACCAACTACATCACCTGCCCGCACGCGTGACGTTCGCGCAGGGCGCGGCGCTCGGCGTGCCGTACGTCACCGCGTATCGCGCCCTGTTCCAGCGGGCGAAGGCGCAGCCGCGCGAGACGGTGCTCGTGCACGGTGCGACCGGCGGCGTCGGCATCGCGGCGGTGGAGCTGGCGCATCAGCACGGCCTGCGCGTGATCGGCAGCGGCGGCACCGATCGCGGTCTGCAGACGGTGCGGGAGCACGGCGCCGACGTCCTCGTGAACCATCGCGACGCCGGCTATCTCGATCAAATCAGAACGGCCGCGGGTGGCGGCGTGGACGTCATCATCGAGATGGCGGCGCACATCAATCTCGACAAGGATCTGTCGCTGCTCGCTCCGCACGGACGCGTCGTCGTCGTCGGCAGCCGCGGGCGCGTGGAGATCGATGCACGTCAGGCGATGGGACGCGACTCGTCGATCCTCGGCATGATGCTGTTCAATGCGACCGACGCGGATCTCGCCGAGATCCACGCGGCGCTGATCGACGGGCTGGAGAAAGGGACGTTGAATCCGGTGGTCGGACAGGAGATGCCGCTGGCAGAAGCGTCGCGCGCGCATCAAGTGATCATGGAATCTGGCAGAATAGGCAAACTCGTCCTGACCATATGAGTGCAAATTTTGCAAAAGGGGACAGTCCCCTTTTCGGCATCCTGGTCGGCGCGGCCATGGTGGTGTTGACGATTGCCACCACGCACACGTCGACACAATCCGGGGCGACCGCGACGGTCGCCGGATCGGCGGCGCACGGAAAAGTCGTCTACGATCGCCACTGCGTCGAGTGCCACGGCAAGAACGGCAAAGGCGACGGCCCCGCATCGCCGCTTCTCACGCCGCGTCCACGCGATTTCACGAGCGGCAAATACAAGATTCGAACGACTGAAACCAGCAACGTCCCGACCGACGAAGATCTGATCCGATCGGTCAGCCAGGGGTTGTACGGCAGTGCGATGCCCGGCTGGGCGGGTCTGCTCTCGGACACCGACATTCGCGACGTCGTCGCGTACCTGGAGACGATGACGCCGCGGTTCGTGAACGAGCCGCCGACGCGCGTCACGCCCGGCGCGGCGATTCCGGAATCGCCGGAGAGCGTCAGCCGCGGACGACTTGTGTACGAGAAGCTGCAGTGCCGGAGCTGCCACGGCGTCGATGGACGCGGAACGGCCGCGATCGCGACCGATTTCGAAGACGACTGGAAGCAGCCGCTGCGCGCCGCCGATCTCACCGAGCCGTGGACGTTCCACGGCGGAGCCACCGCACGCGACGTGTACTTCCGATTCCGCACCGGCATGTCGGGGACGCCGATGCCTTCCTTCGCCGGCACCGCAACCGACGCCGAGATGTGGGACCTTGCCAATTACGTGCTGTCGCTCGCGCGCAAACCGGTGTGGTCGATGACCGCGCCCGAGGTCGCGGATCTGTACGCGCGAGAAGCTGCCGAGGCCAGGCGCGATCCGGTGAAGCGCGGCCGCTATCTCGTGGACACGCATCTCTGCGCGATCTGCCACTCGCCGATCGATGAGAACGGCCGCATCGTCGACGGGATGTACATGGCCGGCGGTCAGCTGATTCGCGTCGTCCCGTTCGGCGATTACCCGACAGCCAATTTGACGTCCGACAAAGAGACCGGGCTCGGCAACTGGACCGACGATCAGCTGAAGCAGGCGATCACGCGCGGCATCCTGCGCGACGGCACGCGGCTGCCGCCGTATCCGATGGACTGGGGCGCGTTCTCGGCGATGACGCCCGACGATCTGAACGCGGTGATCGCCTACCTGCGGACCATTCCAGCGGTGTCCAACAAAGTGCCGCCGCCTGCACGGCCGTTCCTGCCGATGTACCTGTGGGGCAAGTTCAAGATGCTGATTCTCGGATCGGATCCACCCGTGGTGATCTACCCGGGCAATGTCGGCGCGTCGGGAGGCCGATGATGAAGCGCTGGCTGAAGCGCGCCGCGATCACGATCATCGTGCTGCTGATCGTCGGCTTCGGCGCGTTCCTCTACTTCATTCCGCCGTTCTTCGTCTCCTCGCCGGAAACGTTTTCGAAGCCGCAGAACGACGCGGCGCCGGGCGTCTCCGATATCGCCGACCCGGCTCAGCGCGCGATCGCGGAGCGAGGCCGCTATCTCGTCGTCACGGGCGGCTGTATCGGCTGTCATCAGACGCCGACGCCGCAGGGACCGGACTACGCGCGGTATCTCGCCGGCGGCGCGCAGTTTCACAATCGCGAAGGCACGTTCGTCACCCGGAACTTGACGCCGGACAAGACCACCGGGCTCGCGCGCCGCAGCGACGAAGAGGTGCTGCGCGTGCTGCGCAGCGGCGTCATGCCGGACGGCCGCGTCACCTCCTACCGCCTCATGCCGTGGGGCTCGTACACCAACTGGACCGACGAGGATCGCCATGCGGTGCTCGTGTACCTGCGGCATCTGAAGCCGATCGTCCATCAGATTCCCGATCCGTCGCCGCCGGCGCCGCTGGCCGATCCGCTCGCCGTCGAAACGGTCTACGCCGGCAAGGACTACGGAACGGCCGCGAAATAGCCTTCAACCACTCACAATCCGGCGCGAAGATCGCGCAGCGGGGCTTGTCACGTGATGTAACAAGCGGGTAAGCTGCGCCGATTTGATCGGCTGTCTGGTGGCTTGTCAACCGGAGGAGGTATGAGCATGCGGAGGCTGATGCTGATGATGCTGCTTGTCGCGGCGCTCGGGGCGGCGGCGGCGGCGCAGGAAACCACCGGCACGATCACGGGCACCACGAGCGACCAGACGGGCGCCGTGCTGCCGGGTGTTTCGGTCACGCTGAAGAACACGGGCACCGGTCTTTCGCGGACGGTGGTGACGAACGGCGCGGGCAGCTACACCGCCAGCTCCCTCCCGATTGGCGGGTACGAGGTGACATTCGAGCTCACCGGATTTCAGACCGTCACGACACGGGGCATCACGCTGCACGTCAACGATCGGCTGCAGATCGACGGGCACATGACGGTCGGCGGCGTCGCCGAGAGTGTGAGCGTGACGGCGGGCCGCGCGCTGGTGCAGCCGCTCGCCGCGCTGCAGACGACGATCACGTCGCGCGAAGTCAAAGAGCTGCCGCTGAACAACCGCAACTTCGTGCAGCTGGCGACGCTGGCGCCCGGCGTGTCGAGCGATCTGAGCGACGAAGTCGGCATCGGCCTCACGAGCACGGTCAGCATCTCGATCAACGGCGCACGCCGCAACGCGGTGAACTGGCTGGTGGACGGCGTGCAGAACGTGGACGTCGGCTCGAACATCACGCTGCTCTCCACGCCGAGCCTCGAGTCGATCGAGGAATTCAAGGTGATCACCAACGGCTACGCGGCCGAGTGGCCGCGCAGCGGCGGCGGCATCGTGAACGTCGTCACCAAGTCGGGCTCGTCGATCTTCTCCGGCAGCGCCTACGAATTCCTCCGCAGCGACAAGCTGAACGCGAACTCGTACTTCCGCAATCTCAGCACGAAGCCGGATCTCAACAGCCATCCCGCGCCGTTGAAGTACAACAACTTCGGTGCGACGATTGGCGGTCCCGTGATGCCCGAGAAAATGTTCTTCTTCTTCTCGGAAGAGGCGCGCCGCATCAACCGCGCGCCCTCGTCGCTCACCGCCAACGTCTACGATCCCTCGTGGCTGACCGATCCGACCAATGCCAACTACGTCGCGCCGGCGCTGCGCGATCCGAACGCCGTCAAGCTGCTCGGCCTGTGGCCGACGCCGAATGTCGCCGGCAAGACGCAGTTCGTCAACTCACAGCCGAACATCAACAACACGCGCCAGGAAGTCATCAAGGCGGACTACGACTTCAACCCGGACTGGCGCCTCACCGGACGCTACTCGCACGACAACAGCTTCACCGAGGAGCCCGGCGGCTTGTTCCTGTCGCTGGTCGTACCCAACGTCGCGACCACCGACACCAATGTGCCGGGACAGGTCGCCGCGGTCGTTCTGCGCGGCGTTCTCGGCGCGTCCAAGATGAACGAGCTGCAGTTTCAGTTTTCGAGCAACGCGATCGCCGACACGAACCCGAGCGGCACGAAGAACACGCAGGCGGCTTACGGCGTCAGCCTCTCGGACATTTTCCCGGGCAATGCGGCCGGCGTCGTCCCGTTCATCACGATCGTCGGGATGAACCAGGCGGGCGCGAACCAGCTGTTCAACATCGCGTACCGGAACTATACGGTGACGGACAACTTCACCTGGCAGCGCGGATCGCATGCGATGAAGGTCGGCGGGCTCGTCACGTTCGAGCAGAAAAACGAGAACGCCGCCAACCAGACGCAGGGCAACTTCAGCTTCGACGCGGGCGGCGGGCGCACGGCCTTCCAGAACTTCCTCACCGGCAACGCCGACGGTCTCTGCGGCAACAACTGCACCTACAGCGAGGCGCAGAACGACGTCACCGAGCACCTGCGGTTCAATCGCTACGAGTTCTTCGCGCAGGACTCCTGGAAGCCGCGCAGCAACGTCACGGTGGACTACGGCGTCCGCTACTCGCTGTATCCACCGCTCACCGACGCGAACAACGTGCTGACGAATTTTTCGCCGGCGCTCTATAACCCAGCCAACGCGCCGAAGTGCGCCAACGCCGCCTGCACACTGATCCAACTGGGCACCGGCGATCCGCTGAACGGCATCGTCGTCGCCGGCAAGAACTCGCCGTACGGGAACGCGATTTACGCGTTCGACAAGGGCGACATCCAGCCGCGCGTCGGCCTGACGTGGGATCCGAAGAGCGATGGACGCACGATTTACCGGACCTCCTACGGCGTCTACTACGATCAGGCGCTCGTCGGCATCTTCGAGCAGAACTCGTTCACCAACCCGCCGTTCGTCAACACGGTGAACATCCTCAACCCGTCGCTCTCCAAGCCTGGCGCCGGCAGCACGGCAACCACCGGCGGCGTCGTCAATCTCATTGGCAACGGCGACGATTTCAAGACGCCGCGCACGCAGGAGTGGAACGTCGGCATGCAGCACCAGCTCTACTCGCGCGGTGTCGTGGACGTCAGCTACGTCGGGGCGCACGGGGATCATCTGATCCGGCCGATCGACATCAATTATCCGAATCCGGCCGACGTGCTGCGTCTGGGCAGTGTGAACCTCGCGCGGCCGTTTCAGGGCTACGGCTCGATCACGCTGCGCGAGACGACGGCGCGGAGCAATTACTGGGGGATCCTGAGCAGCTTCAAGCACGACGCGGGATCCGCGGGGTCGCTCACGTTGAACTACACGCTCAGCCGGAACCGCACCGACTCCACCAACGATCGCGACTCGATCGACATTCCGCAGGATCCGAACAACCTCGCCGTGGAGTACGCCGACGCGCGCACGGATCGCCGGCACATCTTCACCGCGAACTACGTCTACATGCTGCCGTTCTTCAAGGACTCCGACAGCGCGTGGCTGAAAGGTGTCCTCGGCGAGTGGCAGATCGCCGGCATCACGTCGATCAGTTCCGGCCAGCCTGTCCCGCGCATCTCCGAGAGCACGAACGGCTTCCTGCGCGGCGGACGCGCGAACATCGTCGGCGATCCGGCGGCCGGCGAGCAGACGGCGAACCTCTATTGGTTCAACCCGAACGCCTACGCGCCGGCGGCCGACGGCACCTACGGCAACTCCGTCCGATCGGAATTCCGTCAGCCGGGCCGCAACCAGACCGATTTGTCAATCTCGAAGAACTGGCTGTTCAATCGCACGCAGCGGCTCCAGTTCCGCGCCGACATGATCAACGCGTTCAACCACACACAATGGGCCGCAGATCCCACCGCCGTCGGGCTGGACAATACCTGCACCACGAGCCTGACGACCTGCAATCCTGCGAACGATACGTTCGGCCAGATTCTCGGCAGCCGCGCTCCACGCGAAATTCAGCTGGGGCTCAAGTTCTACTGGTAGACTGAAAGGTCTCCAAGGAAAGCGAGTGAGCTCATGAAACGACTGATTCTCTCGGCGGCGTTCGTAGTGCTCGGCGCGGGCGCGCTGACGCTGGCGCAGGCGCCGCATCCGGCCGGACACGACCCGGATCACATGGCCGCTGGCGGCGGGACGCTGCCCGCTGGCTGGAGCGCGCGGCTCGACAACGGCAGCACGAAGCCGGATGGCGTCAGCGTCGCGCCGATGGGCACCGGCATGCACATCAAGTCCGGGCCGGCCGGGATCTACTTCAGGCCCACCGACAAATCGTCGACCGTCAGCGCGACGTTCACCCAGATGGAGCCGTCGGCGCATCCCGAAGCGTACGGCGTCTTCATCGGCGGATCGGATCTGCAGGGGCCCAACCAGAAGTACACGTACTTCGTGATCCGGCAGGACGGCAAGTTCCTGATCAAGCGGCGCGCCGGCGCGGACACGCCTTCCGTCATGAACTGGACGGAGAACGCGGCCGTGAAGAAGGCGGATGCGTCCGGCAAGATGACGAACACGGTCGCGATTCGTACGGATAAAGAGAAAGCGCACTTCCTCGTGAACGGCACCGAGGTCGCGGCGGTGCCCGTCGCCGACATCGACGTCAACGGAATCGCGGGTCTGCGCGTGAATCACAATCTCAACGTGCACATCGAAGGGTTCACGACAAAGGACGCGAAGACGGCCTCGCAGCAATGAACGGATCCTCCGGCCGCGACACCATCGTCGACTGGCCTCCGCCGCGGCGGCCAGCTCGCCGCGGCCGTCTTTTCCTGCTCCTCGCGATTGCCGTCGTCGTCTTCGGCGGCGGCACCGCCCTCACCTACTACGTCGACGCGATCTGGTTCGCGTCGCTCGGCTATGCCGACGTCTTCTGGAAATCGCTGAACATCGAAGCGGCCGTGTTCGCGGTGTTCGCCGGGGTGACCTTCGCCGCCTTGTACGGATCGTTCCTGGCGCTGAAGCCGGAGCGGCTCGGCGAGCTGGCGGGCGGACCGATTCTGATCAACGGTCAGCCGTTCAAGCTCCCGGTGGAGCCGGTGCTCAGGCTGATCGCACTCGCCGTATCGGCGTTGATTGCGCTCGCCACCGGCGCCGGGATCATGGGCCAGTGGCCGACGCTCGCGCTGTATTGGTATGCGCAGCCGGCGGCGTCGCCGACGCTCGATCCGATCTTCTCGCGGCCTCTGACCTTCTATCTCTTCACGCTGCCGGCATGGCAGCTGATTGCCGGCTGGCTGATGACGCTCGCCGTGATCGCCACCATCATCGCCGTGTTCTTCATCGCCATCACCGGCGGCGGCCGCGTCCTCACCGGGCGGCGGACGGCCGGCGCGTCGCCCTGGCGCGGCGTCTCCGTGGCGTTCGCGGCGTTTCTCGTCATGCTGGCGGTGCGCGTCTACCTGGGGCGCTTCGAGCGGCTGTTCGACGACCACACGATTTTTTCGGGCGTCACATACACCGACGCGCACGTCACGCTCACCGGCCTGCTCGTCGTCTCCCTGGCGCTGCTGCTGGGCGCGGCGATCGCCCTCGTGAACGCCGCGTCCGCGCCGAGCCTCCGATGGCTCGTGGCGTCGGTCATTCCGGCGGCCGTCACATACGCGATCGTCGGCATCTTCGGCTGGTACGTCAGCAGCTTCATCGTCAAGCCGAACGAGCTGGTCCGCGAGCAGCCGTACATCGCGCACAACATCGAGCTGACGCGCACGGCGTACGCGCTCGACCGCGTCGCCCAGCACGCGTTTCCGGCGGACAGCGGCGTCGCCGCGGCCGACATCGGCAACAACCAGCCGACACTGCAGAACATCCGCCTCTGGGACTGGCGCGCGCTGCAGGACACGCTGCGCCAGATCCAGGAGATCCGCACCTACTACGATTTTCCCGACATCGACATCGACCGCTATCAGATAGACGGCGCGACGCGGCAGGTGATGCTCGCCGCGCGCGAGCTCAACGTGGAGAAGCTGCCCGAGAGCAGCCGCAACTGGATCAACGAGAAGCTGATTTACACGCACGGCTACGGCGTGACGATGAACCGCGTGAACGGCTTCACGCCTGAAGGGCTGCCGGATCTGATCCTCGGCAACATGCCGGTGCAAAGCACGGTGAAAGGCCTGTCCGTCACGCGGCCGGAGGTCTATTTCGGCGAGCTGACCAACACCGACGTCTACGTGAACACGCGTCAGAAGGAATTCAATTACCCGCAGGGCGAGACGAACAACCTCACGTCGTACGAAGGGCGCGGCGGCATCGTGCTCGGCGGATTCTTCCGCCGCCTGCTCATCGCTCTCGACCGGGGCGATCTCGCCAAGCTGCCGTTCAGCGACGATGTCGGGGCGTCGAGCCGGCTGCTGATGCGCCGCAACATCCGCGACCGCGTCGCCGCCATCGCGCCGTTCCTCACCTTCGACGACGATCCGTACATCGTCGTCGGCGCGAACGGCCGGCTGTCGTGGATCATGGACGGCTTCACCACCTCGTCGTCGTTTCCGTACGCGCGGCATTTTCCGTTCGGGCGCGACTGGATCAATTACATCCGCAACAGCGTCAAGGTGGTGATCGACGCGTACGACGGCACCACGACGTTCTACACCTTCGACAACGCGGATCCGATCATCACGGCCTACCGGAGGCTGTTTCCGACGCTGTTCAAGGACGCGTCGGCGATGCCTCCCGATCTGCGCGCGCACGTGCGGTATCCGGAGCTCCTGCTGTCGGTGCAGGCGGGCGTCTACGCGCTGTACCACATGACCGATCCCGAGGTGTTCTACAACCGGGAGGATCTCTGGAACGTCGCGAGCGAAGTCGGCATGAACCCGCAGCGCGAGCAGGCGTCGCAAATGATGGAGCCGAACTTCGTGCTGATGTCGCTGCCCGGCGAGAAGCAGACGGAGTTTGTCGGGATCCTCCCGTTCACGCCGGCCAACCGCAACAACCTGATCGGCTGGATCGCGGGACGCAGCGACGGCGATCATTACGGCACGGCGGTTGTCTACGACTTTCCCAAGACGAAGCTGGTGGACGGTCCGCTGCAGATCGAAGCACGGATCGATCAGAACGCGCAGCTCTCGGGTCAGCTGTCGCTGTGGAATCAGCAGGGATCGCACGTGCGCCGCGGCAGCCTGATCGTCATTCCGATCGGACGCGCGCTGTTGTACGCGGAGCCGATCTATTTGCAAGCCGAGCGCAGCCCCATGCCGGAACTGCGCCTCGTGGTCCTGGCGCTGCAGGATCGCCTCGCGTACGGTCCGACGATCGAAACGGCGCTGGCCGCGCTGTTCGGCGATCAACCGTCGACGCTCTCCGCCGCACCCGCAGAACGTGGCACGCCAGCACCCAGCACCGAAGCACCTGGCACCGCGGCACCTGGCACCCCGGCACCCAACAATGCCGTCGGCGTCGATCCCTTAATCGCGGCCGCGGCGCAGGACCTCGCCGAGTACCAGCGTCTGACCGCCGAAGGAAAGCTGGGTGAGGCCGGACAGCGACTGGAAGCGCTGAAGCAGAAGCTCGATCAGCTGTCGCGACGGAAGCGCTGACTCATCACCACGAAGTCACGAAGGACACGAACGCAGTAGCAGAAACACTGGAGAGACTTTCCTCCATGTCCTCCATGTCCTCCGCGTCCTCTGTGGTAAAAGGCCTACGGATCTCGCCCGCGAACGTCACCAGTTACAATGCCACGATGCGCATCCTGTTTCGCACCTCTCTCGTCATCGCTGCGACAGTCGTCGCCGCAGCGGTGGCGTCCGCACAAACGACCACGCCGAAGGTGATCCCTCCGCCATCCGACGTCGCCGCGCCGCCCGCTGATGCGGTGAAGACCGCGTCGGGCCTCGCGACGAAAGTGATCACGCCGGGGACCGGCTCGTCGCACCCGACGAAGGACGATCTCGTCACCATCGACTACACAGGCTGGACGACCGACGGCAAGATGTTCGACAGCTCGATCGCGCGCGGCAAGCCCTCCACGTTCGGCGTGAGCCGCGTGATCGCCGGCTTCAGTGAAGGGCTGCAGCTGATGGTGCCTGGCGAGAAGCGGCGGCTCTGGGTGCCGGAGGCGCTGGCGTACAAGGGCGCGGACGGCAAGCCGAAAGGCACGCTCGTCTTCGACGTGCAGTTGATCGACATGCCGAATCGTCCACCCGCCGACGTCAAGGCCCCGCCCGCAGACGCGAAGAAGACGCCGAGCGGGCTGGCCTACAAAGTGCTGCGCGAGGGCGTGGGCGGCCGCCACCCGAAAGGCAGCAGCGACGTCACCGTGAACTACACCGGCTGGACGACCGACGGCAAGATGTTCGACAGCTCAATCGTGCGCGGGCAGCCGGCAACCTTCGGCGTCAGCGGCGTCATCCCGGGATGGACCGAGGGTCTGCAGTTGATGGTGGAAGGCGAGAAGATGCGCTTCTGGATTCCCGAGAAGCTCGCATACAAGGGGCAGAGTCCACCGTACGGCATGCTCGTGTTCGACGTCGAATTGATCAAGATCCAGTAGGGCCGGGGCGGGCCGGGCCGGCCGGGCGCGAGGGGCTGGACGGGCGGGGACGGCAAGAGGAGTCGGACACGACGCTGTTGGCCGCGTCCCGTCCCTCAGCTCCGATTCGATCCGGCAGGCCGCCCACTCTGGCTGGCCATGGCCTTTCCGCCCTTCCCTTCGGCGCGCTCGGCGATCGTGCGGCACGCGCGCTCGAACCGGGCCGCGAGCGAACGCCGCGCCTCATCAGGGACCGGACCGAGCCGCGACCAGCTCGCCTGCGCCTGGCGTACATCCTCCGCCGCGGCGCGCCATCGGCTGTCATCGTCGACCTTCCCGCCGATCGTATTGGACGCCAGCGCCTCTTTCAGCATGGCGGCCAGACGCGTGGTCGGCGACAGGTTCTGATCCGAGGCGCCGCCGCGGCCGCTCAAGGAGCTGGCGAGATCCTCCATGCGCCGGACCAGCGACTCCATCTTCCGGCGATTGGCGTCCGGGTCGAGATCCGTACCGCTGAAGGCCGCCGGCCAGGCGGCCGTGATGCGCGCGAACGCCGCGGCAAACCGCTGATCGAGCGCGACCGCCCGCTCCCGATCCACGCCGCGAGCCGCCACTTCACGCTGATACCGAGCGCGCAGATCGCGAACGCGCGCCAGCAAGTCGGCAGGAGGATCTCGAGTGACGACCGCCGACTCGTGACTGATGACTGACGGTTCGTGGCTGACGACTGACGGCTGGAGACCGACGACTGATTCCATCTCCTCGACGACCGCTTCCCGCGCCGCCACTCGCTCCGCGCGCGCCATGTCGTGGCGCTGCGCGTAGCGCGCGAAGAAGCGATCGCACGCGCCGCGGAAGCGCTGCCAGATCGCTTCGGATCGCGTCTTCTTCACCGCGCCGATCGTCTTCCACTCGGCCTGCAGCTGCTTGATCGCCGCGGCGGCCGGCTCCCAGTCGCTCGATTCCGCGAGCGCTTCGGCTTTCACGCAGAGCGCTTCCTTCTTCGCGAGATTCTCCGCCCAGAGCGCCTTGCGCTGCGCGAGATCGGTGTGGCGCCTCGTGAAGAACCGATCGCACGCGGTGCGGAACCGCTCCCAGATCGCTTTCTCCTGGCCTCGCGAGACGGGACCGATGCCCTTCCACTCGGTCTGCAGCCGTTTGATCTCGTCGGCCGTCTGGATCCAGTTGCTCGACTCCGCGAGCGACTCCGCCCGCTCGCACAGCGCCACCTTCTTCGTCAGATTTTCGGCGCGCGCCTGCGCCTGCGCGGCGAAATGCGCCTCGCAGCGCTGCCAGGCGACGTCATGCGCGGCCTTGAAGCGCTTCCAGAGCGCGTCGCCCTGCGCGTGCGGCACGTCGGCCGCCAGCCGCCACTGCTGCTGTAGATCGCGGATCTTCTGCGCCACGGCGTCCGGATCCTCGACGGAGGCGAGCGCCTCCATCTTCTCGCACAGCTGTTCCTGGATGCCGATGTTCGCCCAGCGCTGCCAGTCGGTGATCTCGCGCAGCTCCTGCACCTTGGGCGTGAGCGCCGCTTGCGCCGCCTTCAGCCGGCGCATCGTGTCGTCATAATCTCTCTTCGACGGCAGCGGCGGCATCGTCCCAAGCGCCGCGCGGACGTCGCGCAGCGCACGCTCGGCCGCCTTGAGCGACAGATCGCTCTTCGGCGCGAGCGCCTCGACCCGATCGAGCAGCTGGTGCACGCGCGACAACGCCTCCCGCCGGACGCGCTGATCCTGTTCGTGTGCCGCCGCGTCGCGCGACGTCATGGCCGCATCGGCTTCCGCATAACGCGCCGCGACCGCCGGATCGATCGTCAGCCCGCGGCTCACGTCGGCCCATTCGCGCCTGACGACCGCGATCTGCCGCCGGGCCGCGGAGAGATCGTCCAGCGCCGCGGCTGCCGCGGCCTGATCGGCCAGCTCTGACAGTCGACCCAGACGGCGCGCGGCGTCGGTCCACTCGGCGTGCCGCTGCGCGCACGCGCGCGCCGCCTCGTCGAAGCGCTGCGCGAGCTCGGCTCCGGCCTGCGAATCGTCCATCGCCGGCAGGCCTTCCCATTCCGAGCGGGCGATCTCCACGGCGTCCAGCGCCGCGTCGGCCCGCGACTGCTCGAGGCGCTCGCATAGCGCCGTTCGGGCGCTGACCGCGGCGCTACGGCGCTCGTCGGCTTCGGCCGTCTCGGCGCGATGCCGCTCCTGCGCGAGCGTTTCAGCCGCCTCACGTGCTTCCGCCTCCTGCCGCGCGCGCGCGGCAGCCTCCGGATCGATCGCGGGAGCCGCGGGCGCTGCCGGCGCGGCGGATTCCTGCGCCATCCGCTCGTCCATCTCGCGCAGCAGCGTGCGCGCGCGCTTCACCGCGTGCCTGCTCTTCGCCCGCGCCGCAATCTGCTCGAGGTCGGCGCGATCCGTGAAACGATCGACGGCTGCGACCGCCGTATCTTTGAACTCGCCATTGGTCGCGATCCGCAGCAGCTCGCCGCGATCGTCGATCCGCTCGAACGCGTCGCGCCGCACCGGCTCGTGCGCGGCGTGCCGCGCGATCGACCCGAGCGCGTGCGCGTCGACGACACGTTGCAGCGCCAGGCGCGCTACCGATTCACGCGGCGCACTCCTGGCGATCGCCGTCAGGGTGCGCGCGTCGTGCACCGCCGCGACCGCCGCCACGCTCTCGGCTTCGCCGGTGCCCTCGAAGGCCTCGAGCGCGATGTCGCGGAGCATCGTGGTCGCCTGCGCGCGGACGCCTTCGTCCGCGTCGCCGCGCGCCGCCGATGCGAGCACGGCGGGATCCATCAGCTTCGCGATGGCAGCCCGCCGCACGCGCGGATCCTCATCGTCGCGCGCGAAAGTCGCGAGCGTGTCGCGCTGGTCCATCGGAAGCTCCTGGACGTACGCGAGCCGGACGGCGGGATCGGCGCTGGCGTCGCGGGAGGAGGTGCGGAATCGATCGAGCAATGTCATGAACGGCGCTCCAGCCTGACCCTGGCGGGGAACAGCTTGTGGCGGCGCCAGAGGCCAATCCGAAACGGACCGGCTCTCACAGCGCCTTCGGTACTTTCAACTCACTCAGCTTCGACGCGATGTCGCGGCCGTGCGATCCCACGTGCACGTGGCGGTCGATGTCGAGAATGCGGCCGTCGGCGCCGATATAGAACGTCCGGCGCGACGCAAATCCACTGGCGGACAGCACACCGTAGGCGCGTGCGACAGCCGTCGACGGGTCGCTCAGGATCGGATAGTCCAACCCGAGCGACCGCGCGAACGCGGCGTTGGTTTCCGGCGAGTCGACGCTGACTCCAAAGTATCGCACGTCGAATCGCCGCAGCGTGTCACCGCTCGTCCCGAGCGATCGGCACTCGACCGTTCAACCGCCGGTGAAGGCCTTCGGAAACCACGCAAGCACGACGATGTGACCGAGGTAATCGTGGAGGCGATGGACGCGTCCATCGGATCCGTGCAGCTCGAAGAGCGGAGCCGCATCGCCGCGCTCGAGCGCGGCCGCCGGCTGACCGCCGCGGTTCATCACCGCGCGCGCCGCTCCCGTGACCATGGCTCCGGCCGTCGTCAACATCGTCCGTCCGAGCATTCTCAGCCGCAGCGAGCGTGTCACCGATTCATGCCATTCTAGTCAACGTCCATGACCGTTCGCGTGTCACATTTGTGTCGTTTTTTCGTAACCCCGCCATTCTCCAATTCTGCGGATCGCTCGAGCGGCATGCGTGTGCGCCGGCGCTCGACCGCTTCCGGTTTCCGTGGCGCGCGATGACCCACGCCGACGTCATTGCACGCGTCGAAGCGGCGCTTCGTAAGGATCTTCCAGGCGCCGACGCGCACCGGTGGCTGGCGCCGCGGCCGCGGCGCACGTGGCCGCAGGGCTTCAACCCTGCACGGATTCGGCATGCCGCGGGGCTGCTGCTGATCGTTCCCATCGATGGACGCGCGCACATCGTCTTGACGGTGCGCGCAGATGCCGTCCGCCACGGCGGGCAAATCTCGCTTCCCGGCGGCGTGGTCGAGCCCGGCGAGACGTTCGAGCAGGCGGCACGCCGCGAGGCGCACGAGGAAATTGCGCTCCCGGTCGACGCCGCGCACCTGCTCGGCCCGCTGACCCCCATCGACATTCCAGTGAGCGGGTTCCGCCTCCATCCGATCGTCGCCGCCACCGGTGAACGGCCCCTGCTGCGGCCGTCGGATGGCGAGGTCGCGCAGATTCTGGAAGTCGATGTCGACGCGTTGCGCGCTCCGGCGAATTTCCTGACCCGCGAGCGGGTGCGTGACGGGCGGGCGCTGTCGGTGCCCGGATTTCATATTGACGGTCATGAGATCTGGGGCGCGACGGCGATGGTGCTGGCCGAGTTCCTCGTACTGTTGGGCTGGGCGCCTCACAATGCGGCCTGATCTCGTATACGCGCAGAATATGCAATAAATTGCCACCGATTGTCATAAAAATGACCGTATTGGACCTCTGCGTATTTAAATATTTGCCAGACATGCACAAAAGTTGAGATAATGCGCACGCCGCTGCCGGCGCGTTATGATGCGCGCGCAGCGTGGTCAGAGGGTCGGTTCCAACTTCGGAGGACGTCATGGGTTCGAGAGTGCTCGGCGAGGCGATCAGCGCCATCCGCGACTGGTCGGTTACGGAAGCGAAGGAGCCGCGCAACGGCCGCGCGTCAGAGGGGTTCGGCAGCCTCGTCTTCAACGATGAAGTGCAGCAGACGCGCCTCCCGAAGCCCGTGTACCACGCGCTGCGGCGGACGATGACGCACGGCGAGCGGCTCGACATTTCAGTCGCCGACGCGGTGGCGTCGGCGATGAAGGAGTGGGCGGTCGAGCACGGCGCGACGCATTACACGCACTGGTTCCAGCCGCTGACCGGCATCACTGCTGAAAAGCACGACTCGTTTCTGTCGCCGACGGCCGACGGCCGTGCCGTCCTCGAGTTCTCCGGCAAGGAACTGGTGCGCGGCGAGCCCGACGCGTCGAGCTTCCCGTCGGGCGGCATGCGCAGCACCTTCGAGGCGCGCGGCTACACGGCGTGGGATCCCACGAGTCCGCCGTGGCTGCTCAAGAGCGGCAACTCGACGACGCTCGTGATCCCGACGGCGTTCGTGAGCTGGACGGGCGAGGCGCTCGACAAGAAAACGCCGCTCCTGCGCTCGATGGAGGCGCTGTCGAAGCAGGCCGTGCGCGTGCTCCGGTTGTTCGGATCAACCGCCGAGCGCGTGATCACCACGTGCGGTCCCGAGCAGGAATATTTCCTGATCGACCGCTACTTCTACCTCTCGCGTCCCGATCTGATCAACGCCGGCCGCACGCTGTTCGGCGCGAAGCCGCCCAAGGGCCAGGAGCTCGAGGATCAGTACTTCGGATCGATTCCGGATCGCGTCATGGCGTTCATGTCGGACGTCGAGACCGAGCTGTACAAGGTTGGCGTGCCGGTCAAGACGCGGCACAACGAGGTCGCGCCGAGCCAGTACGAGATCGCGCCGGTCTTCGAGAACGCCAACGTCGCCACCGACCATCAGATGATGCTGATGGAAACGCTCAAGCGCACCGCGCCGAAGTACGGGCTCGCGTGCCTGCTGCACGAGAAGCCGTTCGCCGGCGTCAACGGCTCGGGCAAGCACCTCAATTGGGCCATGAGCGACGACGAGGGCAACAACCTCCTGAGCCCGGGCGCGAACACGCACGACAACATGCAGTTCCTGGTGTTCTGCGCGGCGGTCATCCGCGCAGTGAACCGCTGGCAGGGGCTGCTGCGCGCGAGCATCGCCAGCGCCGGCAACGATCACCGGCTCGGCGCGAACGAAGCGCCGCCGGCGATTCTGTCGATCTTCCTCGGCGACATGCTCACCGACATCTTCGAGCAGATCGAAAAGGGCGGCGCGAAGTCGACCAAGAGCGGGGGCGAGCTCGACACCGGCGTCCTCGTGCTGCCGAAGCTGCCGCGCGACGCGGGCGATCGCAATCGCACGAGCCCCTTCGCGTTCACCGGCAACAAATTCGAGTTCCGCGCCGTGTCGTCGAATCAGAGCATCGGCTACCCGAACATCGCCTTGAACCTGGCGGTGACGGAGTCGATCGACGACATCGCGACAGAGCTCGAGCGGGCCGTGGCGTCGGGCAAGACGCTCGCGAAGGCAGTCGGCGAGCTGCTGCCGAAGGTGATCAAGGAGAACAAGCGGATCATCTTCAACGGCAACGGCTATTCGAAGGAATGGGAGAAGGAGGCCGGCAAGCGCGGGCTCCTGAACCTGAAGAACACCGTCGACGCGCTGCCCCAGCTGGTCACGAAGGAAGCGATCGCGCTCTTCGACAAGTACAAGATTCTCAATGCGCGCGAGCTGCACGCGCGCTACGAGATCATGGTCGAGACCTACAACAAGACCGTGAACGTCGAGGGGCAGTTGATGGTGCTGATGGCGAATCGGTACATCCTGCCGGCGGCATTCGACTACCAGACGCAGGTGGGCGAGAGCGTCGCGGCGGTGAAAGCCGCGGGCGGAAAATCGGTCGAGGGCAAGAAGACGCTCGACGAGCTCACACGTCTGACCGACGAGCTCAGACGCCGCAGTGGCGCGCTCGCCAAGGCGCTCGAGCACGAAGGGAACGGGCATTCCGCCGTGCACGCGAAACACTATCGCGATCGCGTCGTCCCCGCGATGGAAGCGCTGCGCGAGACCGGCGATCAGCTCGAACTGATGATCCCCCACGAGAAGTGGCCGCTGGCGACCTATCGGGAGATGTTATTCATCAAATAGGCAGGTCGGGCGGGAGGGGCAGGAACGGCCGGATGGATCGCTGATCCGCCGTTCCAGCCTGTCCCGCCCCTTCGGCCTCTCCTGCCTGTGCAGCGCGCACATCACCGCGCGCCAGCTGTCTCCGCGCGACCATGCGCTAAGATAATCGCCTCGTGTCAAAGCGGAAATCTCCAACCGATCAATCCCTCTTCGACGATGCGGAGCCGGAAAGCGGTGCGGCGCCAGCGTCGCGCGACGCCGCCAGTCGCTCCTCGCTCCTTTCCGGCAGCGGCAGCGGACCCGGCACGACCAACGTCGCGCTGCATGAAGCGGCGCAGTCCCGCTATCTCAACTACGCGCTTTCGGTCATCACCTCGCGCGCGCTCCCCGACGTACGCGACGGTCTCAAGCCGGTGCAGCGCCGCATCCTCTACACGATGTGGCAGCAGAACCTCACCGCCGACACCAAGCACCGCAAGTGCGCGAAAGTCGTCGGCGACGTGATGGGCAGCTTCCATCCGCACGGCGACGCGGCGCTCTACGAGACGCTGGTCCGCATGGCGCAGTCCTTCTCGCTGCGTTATCCGCTCGTCGACGGCTCCGGCAATTTCGGATCGCTCGACGGCGACAGCGCCGCGGCGATGCGCTACACGGAGTGCCGCCTCGCGCGCGTCAGCGACGAGATGCTCGTCGAGATCGAGCAGACGACGGTGCCATTCCGGCCGAATTACGACGGCACGAAAGTCGAGCCGGTCGTCCTCCCGGCGCGGATTCCGAATCTGCTGGTGAACGGCGCCACGGGCATCGCCGTCGGCATGGCGACGAATATTCCGCCGCACAACCTCGGCGAGGTGTGCACCGCGCTGATCAAACTCCTCGACAACGACGAGTTGAGCGTCGCGCAGTTGTGCCGCTACATCAAGGGGCCCGACTTCCCCACCGGCGGCCAGATCCTGA
>Ga0207657_10002483_pt1 | contig 19936 bp, 15 predicted proteins | sample KBSC33metaG_FD_184316 | JGI IMG/M metagenome (GOLD analysis project Ga0207657, IMG submission 184316) | Corn rhizosphere microbial communities from Kellogg Biological Station, Michigan, USA - KBS C3-3 metaG (SPAdes) (version 2) | ecosystem: Host-associated > Plants > Roots > Rhizosphere > Soil ... | reverse complement strand
GGTCGAAGGACTTGCCCTCTGCACGCATCTTCGAATAGATGCTCCACGGCGACTTCACCCGGCTGATCAAGCGGTATTGCAGGCCTTCCTTGGTCAGCCGCTGCGCGACCTGTGCCTCGATCCGCGCCAGCGCCTCGCGCCGCAGCAAGGGCTGGGTGCGGATGCGCTTTTCCAGCACCGCATGCCGCCACGGATGCAGGGAATGGAACCCCAGGTCCTGCAGCTCGGCCTTGATCAGGTTCATCCCCAGGCGCTGGGCGATCGGTGCATAGATCTCCAGCGTCTCGCGGGCGATGCGTGCGCGCGCCTCCGCGGTCTGCGCGCCGAGCGTGCGCATGTTGTGCAGGCGGTCGGCGAGCTTGATCAGGATCACGCGCAGGTCGCGCGCCATCGCCAGCAGCATCTTGCGGAAACTTTCGGCCGCGGCTTCCTGGCGATCCTGGAACTGCAGCTTGTCCAGCTTGGTGACGCCGTCGACGAGCTCGGCGACCGTCTCGCCGAATTCGCCGGCGATCGTCGCGCGTGCCAGCGGCGTATCCTCGAGCGTGTCGTGCAGGATGGCCGCGATCAGCGTTTCAACATCCACCCGCTGCTCCGCCAACACCTCGGCGACCGCGATCGGATGGGTGATGTAGGGCTCGCCCGAGCGGCGGGTCTGTCCCGCGTGCGCCGCCGCGCCCACCGACCAGGCGCGCAGCAACAGCCGTTGCTGGTCCTCGGGCAGGTAGTCGGCCGCGCGCTGCAACGCGCGCACGTAGTCCGGCACCGTCTCATCGACGGGCGCGGGCGCGAGGCGGGCGGGCTCTGCGGGGGTCATGCCGGAACTATGCCGGGAATCGCGAACAGCGAACAGGGAAGCGGCGCGCGTCACCGCTCCTTCCTGCGGCCACGACGGCCACAAAAAAACCCCGCCGGGGCGGGGTTTTTCGTTGCCGGAATCGCCGTGGCGGCCGGATTCCGATGGCAACGGTTCAGTCGTCGCCCTTGGACAGGTCGTCGTCGGCGACTACTTCGGCGGCGGCCCATTCCAGCGCCTCACGCTCCTTGCGCTCGCGCTCGGCCTTGTCGACGGCGTCGATATACGGCTGGTCGATGCGGCGGGCGGCGATCTCGCGCAGCGCGAGCACGGTCGGCTTGTCGTTGGCCTCGCTGTTGTCCAGCTGCGGCTCGACGCCGTTGGCGAGTTGGCGCGCGCGCTTGGCGGCCATCATCACGAGTTCGAAGCGGTTGTCGACCACTTCCAGGCAATCTTCAACGGTAATGCGGGCCATGGGGCTCCCGGCGGCCAGCGGGCCGTCGATCTGGTTCGAAGGACCGCGGAGTTTAGCCGCTTGAGGTGGCTGCCGGCAAGCCTTGCCTTATGAATCAGTCGTTTATCGAGGGCCGCGGGCCGTAACCGTCCTTGGCCGGGTCAAGCCAGCAACGCGGCGATCAACGCCCGGTGCCGCGACACCTGTCGCTCCCGGCGCAGGCGGCTGGCGGTGAAGATGCTGCACATCTCCTCGACGGCGACCGCAAAGGTCTCGTTGACGATGACGTAGTCGAATTCGTCGTAATGCGACATCTCCTCGCGCGCGGCGGCCAGTCGCTGGCGGATGACCTGGTCGCTGTCCTGGGCGCGGGCTCGCATGCGCTGTTCCAGCGCCTGCTTCGAGGGCGGCAGGATGAATACGCTGACGGCCTCGGGCACCTGCTCGCGCACCTGCCGCGCGCCCTGCCAGTCGATCTCCAGCAGCACGTCCTTGCCGGCCGCCAGCTGCGGTTCGACCGACTGCCGCGCGGTGCCCTTCCAGTCGCCATGCACCAGCGCATGCTCGAAGAAATCGCCGGCCGCGACCATGCGCTGGAATTCCTCGACGCTGACGAAGTGGTAGTGCTCGGCATGCCGCTCGCCCGGCCGCGGCGCGCGCGAGGTGAACGAGATCGACAGCGCGATTCCGGGATCGCGCGCCAGGCAGGCGTTGACCAGGCTGGACTTTCCCGCTCCCGATGGCGCCGCGACGATGTAGAGGGTTCCGCGCATGGGTGGCTTACTCGATGTTCTGGATCTGTTCGCGGACCTGGTCGATCAGCACCTTCAGCTCCACCGCCGCCTGCGACGTGCGGGTGTCGACCGATTTGGAGCCCAGCGTGTTCGCCTCGCGATTGAACTCCTGCAGCAGGAAATCCAGCCGCCGTCCGACCGGCTCCTTCTGCGCAAGCACGCGGCGGATTTCGGTGACGTGGCTGTCGAGGCGATCGAGTTCCTCGTCGACGTCGAGCTTCTGCAGCGACAGCACCAGCTCCTGCTCCAGCCGCCCGGGATCGGCCGGTTGCGCAAGATCGGCCAGGCGGGCTTCGAGCTTGGCGCGCTGGCCCGCACGGATCACCGGCATCAGCGCGCGTACCTCGCCCGCCCGCTGTGCGATCGCATCGACGCGCTCGCGGATCACCGTTGCGAGGTTCGCCCCTTCCCGTTGGCGCGATGCGAGGAAACTGGCAAGGACTTCATCGAGCAGCGACAGCGCCTCGGCCTGCAGGGCCGCGGGATCGCCGGCGCCGCCACGCAGCACGCCCGGAAACTGCAGCAGGTCGGTCAACTGCACCTGCAGCGACGGGAAGCGTCCGTGCAGTTCGCGCGCCAGGTCCGACAACTGTTCGAGCACGCGCGGATCCAGGTGCAACGCATCGCCGCCTTCCGGCGGCCGCAGCCGCATCGTCAGGTCCAGCTTGCCGCGCGCGACGCGCGCCGAGACACGCTCGCGCAGCGCTGGTTCCAGCGCGCGCAATTCATCGGGCAGGCGCACGCCGAGCTCGAGGAACCGGTGGTTGACCGCGCGCAGTTCACAGCCCAGCGTGCCCCATTCGGTCGCGCGCTCGCCGGACGCGAAGGCGGTCATGCTGCGGATCATGCGGAACTCCGGCATCGCCCGGGTGGCGAAGGCGCCGATGGTAAACTCGCACGCCCTGTGGCGGTGCATCCATGGCTTCCGATCCTGCAATTCCCGCGGCCATCGCGCGCCCCAGCGGGCGCCTGCCAGCGCAGCTGCGCGCGGTGAGCATCACCCGCGGCTACACCCGCCACGCCGAAGGATCGGTGCTGGTCGCGTTCGGCGACACCCGCGTGCTGTGCACCGCCAGTGTCGACAACCGGGTGCCGCCCTTCCTGCGCGGCAAGGGCGAAGGCTGGGTCACCGCCGAATACGGCATGCTGCCGCGCGCCACCAACACCCGCAACGACCGCGAAGCCGCGCGCGGCAAGCAGGGCGGACGCACGCTGGAGATCCAGCGCCTGATCGGCCGCGCGCTGCGCGCCTGTGTCGATCGCGGCGCGCTCGGCGAGCGCACCATCACGCTGGATTGCGATGTCCTGCAGGCCGATGGCGGCACCCGCACCGCGGCGATCACCGGCGCCTACGTCGCCCTGGTCGATGCGGTGCGCTGGCTGCGCGCGCGCCGCGAGATCGCCAGGGATCCGATTTTCGGCGCGGTCGCGGCGGTGTCGGTCGGCGTCTATCGCGGCCTGCCGGTGCTCGACCTGGACTACGCCGAGGACAGCGCCTGCGACACGGACATGAACGTCGTCATGAACGACGGCGGTGGCTTCATCGAGCTGCAGGGCACCGCCGAAGGCCATGCCTTCCGGCGCGACGAACTCGACGCGCTGCTCGGCCTGGCGCAGGACGGCATTGCCCAGCTGCTGGCGGCGCAGCGCGAAGCATTGGCGCAGGGCTGACGTGAAGCGACTGGTGCTGGCCAGCGGCAATGCCGGCAAGGTCGCCGAGCTGCAGGAACTGCTCGGCGACAGCGGCTTCGCATTGCATGCGCAGTCGGAGTTCGGCGTCGCCGACGTCGAGGAAACGGCATCGACCTTCATCGAGAATGCGCTGCTCAAGGCGCGCCACGCCGCTCGCATCACCGGCCTGCCGTCGCTGGGCGACGACTCGGGCCTGTGCGTGGATGCACTGCACGGCGCGCCGGGCCTCTACTCCGCGCGCTACGGCGGCGTGCATGGCGACGCGACGCGCAACATCGCACGCCTGCTCGATGAACTGCGCGATGTGCCCGAGCAGGCGCGCGGCGCGGACTTCCATTGCGTGCTGGTGCTGCTGCGCGACGCCGACGATCCGCAACCCCTGATCGCCGAAGGCCGCTGGCGCGGCCGCATCCTCGACGCGCCTCGCGGCGGGCGCGGCTTCGGCTACGACCCGGTGTTCTTCGATCCGGACAACGCCTGCAGCGCGGCCGAGCTCGACCCGGCCATCAAGAACGCGATCAGCCATCGCGGCCGCGCGCTGGCACTCCTCAAGCAGCGCCTGGCCGAGTTTTCGTAGGAGCGGCCGCAGCTCCACGGCTCCGCCGATCAACCCCGCATGCTGTCGACTCCTCCCCTCTCGCTCTACGTGCACCTGCCCTGGTGCGTGCGCAAGTGCCCGTACTGCGACTTCAACTCGCACCAGGCGCGCGGGGCGCTGCCATTTGCCGCGTATGTCGACGCGCTGCTCGCCGACCTCGAACACGACCTGCCGCTGGCCTGGGGCCGCACCGTGCAGACGGTGTTCTTCGGCGGCGGCACGCCGTCGCTGTTCCCGCCCGAGGCGATCGACGCGTTCCTGCAACGCGCCAGCAGCCTGCTGCGCTTCGCGCCGGGCGCGGAAATCACGCTGGAAACGAACCCCGGCACGGCCGAGCACGGCCGCTTCGAAGGCTACCGCGCGGCCGGCGTGAACCGCCTGAGCTTCGGCATCCAGAGTTTCGACGACGGCTGCCTGCAGCGGCTGGGCCGGATCCACGACAGCGCGCAGGCACGCGATGCGGTGAAGCTTGCGCAGGACGCAGGCTTCGACAACTTCAACCTCGACCTGATGTACGCACTGCCGGAACAGACGCTGGCGATGGCCGAGCGCGACATCGAATGCGCGATCGCATTGCAACCCACGCATGTGTCGCACTACCAGCTGACGCTGGAACCCAACACCCTTTTCGCCGCGCGGCCGCCCGCGGGGATCCCCGATGACGACGCCAGCTGGGACATGCAGGAACGTTGCCAGGCGCTGCTTGCCGACGCCGGTTATGCGCAATACGAGGTCAGCGCCTACGCACGCCCGGGTCGCCGGTGCGCGCACAACCTCAATTACTGGCACTTCGGCGATTACCTCGGCATCGGCGCCGGCGCGCACGGCAAGCTGACGCTGGGCGCCGACCAGTCGATCCTGCGACGCTGGAAATCCAGGCACCCGGCCGATTACCTCGCCAAGGCGGGCTCGCCGGCAGCGATCGGGGGCGACGAGCCGATCGCGCCGCAACGCCGGCCTTTCGACTACATGCTCAATGCGCTGCGCCTGGTCGACGGCTTCGCGTTGCCCGAGTTCGAGGCGCGGACCGGGCTGCCGCGCGAAGCCATCGCGTCCGAACTGGCGCAGGCAACGGCGCGCGGCTGGATCCGGATCGATGGCGACCATGTCGCTCCGACCGAGCTCGGCCAGCGCTTCACCAACGACGTCATCTCGCTGTTTCTCGCCGACTGACCCAGGCGTGCTTCCGCGCGCAAACGCGCTGCGCGACGCGCCCTCGGCGGGCCCAAGCTGGCCCACGGGGCCGCGGCATGTTAATTATCCGCACTGGACTTGCTCCGAGCGTCCGCATGTCGGCATTGCCTCCGCCTCCTGATTCCGGTCCGCAGACCCTGGCCGCGGCCACCCTGCCGCGGCGCGTGCGGCGGGTGCTCGAACACCTGTTGCATGCCACCTCGGACGAACTCGAACGCCATCTGGCCGAGACGCTGAGCGACCTCGAGCAGCAGTTGTTCCGCCTGTCCGAGCACGCGCGCAATCCCGCGCTGCAGGCCGGCTACCTGCAGACGCTGCGAACCTTGCGGATGAACAGCGCCGACCTCGTGCCGCGGTTCATGGCCGGTCTGGAGGCGAGCCTGGCGGCGATGGGGCGCGAGTCGAACACCACGCCGAGCGAACCGATGCCCGTCAGCTTCCATCGACTGAGCCTGGTCGAGGAATCGGAGATGGACGAGGAGGCCGTCCTGCGCGAAATCGCCGGACGGCAGGAGTCGCGCGCGAGCCTGACGCTGCACCTGCTCGGCCAGCGCTTCGGGGTGATGGCCGGCGCTCCGGCCTTCGATGCCGAACGCATCCCGCTGGGACCGCGTTCGCTGTGCCGGATCATGCGCGAGGCAAGCCAGTCGCTGCAGCTGCCGCTGGAATCGCGCCTGCTGCTTTATCGCCTGTTCGACCGGCGGGTGATGGCCGTTTACCCGCAACTGGTGGAAATGCTCAACGTCACGGTCGCGGCCGACGGCATCCTGCCGAGCCTGACCTTCATCCCGATCCGCGTGCGGCCGACGCCGGTCGGCGAAATCGAAGCCGCGGCCGCAAGCGCTGCGGCGGGCGGCAAGGCGCGGCGCCACCGTGGCGGTGGGCCGGCCGGTTCCGGTCCACGCGCGCATACCGGCTGGATGGGCCAGGCCGACGGAGAGCCGGGCGCGGAGGACGACGCCGCGTTCGACCTGCTGCAGGAATTGCTGTCCGGCCGTCGCGAACTGATCGGCAAGCTGCGGCCCGATCGCCGACGCGGCGCACGCGAGCAGCTGGAAACCAACGAGGTCGTGTCGGCACTGGGCGAAATGAAGGACGCCGCGGTGTCCGGCAACACCCGCAACCTGCTCAACATCAAGCAGGCGCTGCTGGTGCAGATGCGCCAGGAGCGCGGGCATGCCGCAGGCCTGTCGCTGCAGGACAGCGACACCTTCGAACTGCTGGACATGCTTTACGCGCAGATCCAGCGCGAGGTGCGCGGCGACACCCCCGCATCGCAGCTGCTGCGCAAGCTGCAGCTGCCATTGCTGCGGGTCGCGCTGCAGGATCGCGGCTTTTTCGTCCGCGCCCAGCATCCGGCGCGGCAGCTGCTCAACGCGGTCGCCGAATCCGGCGCGCGCTGGCTGGACGACGACGACGTCGATCCCCAGCTGCTGGAGCCGCTGCATCGCGCTGTCGATGAAGTCGTGCGCAACTACGACGGCGAGAACGACGCCTTCGACACCAGCAACCGCGACCTGCAGACGCAACTGCAGCTGCTGGCGCGCAAGGCGGAGATGGCCGAGCGCCGCCACGTCGAAGCCGCGCGCGGCAAGGAAAAGCTGGAGATCGCCAAGCGCCGCGCCGCAGAAACGATCAACGGCATCGTCGGCGAGCAACGCCTGCCGAAGTTCGTCCGCGCCCTGCTCAACCAGGCCTGGGCCGACGTCCTGACGCTGACCCTGCTGCGGCAGGGGCCCGATTCACCCGAGTGGCAGCGCCAGCTCGAGTCGACGCGGCGCATCGTGGCCAGCTGCGGGCACGGCAGCAGTTCGGATCCGGACCTGGCCGCGCACATCGAGGAAGCGCTGTCCAAGGTCGGATATCACGCCGAGGAAGCCGCGGTGATCGCGCGCCGGCTCACAAGTTCGGTCGAGGACGACGAGGACGATCCGGCCTCGCGCACGGAGCTGACCTTGCGGCTCAAGGCCCGCGTGCGCCTGGGCGAGGACGGCGGCGAAGCGCCGGCGCTCGAACTGGCGCCGCGCACGCCGGAGGAGCAGGCGCATTACGAGCAGTTGCGGGTGATGCCCTACGGCACCTGGATCGAGTTCACCACCAACCAGCAGGGCGACGTCGTGCGCCGGCGCCTGTCGTGGTACAGCCCGGTCACCGACAAGGCGCTGTTCGTCAACCAGCGCGGCCAGCGCGTGGGCGAGCAGTCGCTGGACAGCGTCGGCCGGATGCTTGCGGGCGGACACGCGCGCATCGTCGCCGCCGATCGCGGCCGACTGATCGACCGCGCCTGGCAGGCCACGCTGAATATCCTGCGCAGCTTCGCCGGCCGACGCCACCGCGATGCCGGGGCCGAAATGCCGAACGCGGAAGACGACGACGCCAGCAGCGGCGACAACACGCCCGGCAACGACAGGGAGGCCCCGCCGTGATCGAGGAGTTTCGCCGCGCGCGCCGGCGCAAGGTGTCCGATACCGTGCTGGTCACCGACGCGATGACCGACGGCGTGATCGGGCGCATCGGCAACGTCTCGGAAACCGGAATGCTGCTCATGGCGAGCGCACCGCTGGTCGAGGATGCGTTGTACCAGTTCCGTTTCCGCCTGCTCGCGGGCAACGGCCGCGAAATCCCGATGGAAGTCGGCGCGCACCTGCTGTGGCTGGATCGCGCCAGCGCCCCGGGACAGGCATGGACCGGCCTGCGCTTCATCGCGATCCCGCCCGACCAGGCCGAAGAACTGCGCGACTGGATCGACGCGCCCGGCAGCCACTACGAGTAACGCCGGCGCCTGATGCCGCTGTTGCGGCATCGGCGATGCACCGCGGCTAGCTTTCCTCGCTGCGATCGGCCGCGCGCTGGTAGAGCACCCGTTCGGGCCGATGCAGGCCGAAGCCCTGGCCATAGTCGACGCCCAGGTCGCGCAGCGCCTCGGCGCAGGCGTCGTTGGCGACCCACTCGGCGACCACATCGAGCCGGCGCTGGTGCCCGATCTCGGTGATCGCGTTGATGATCGAGCGGCTGGTCGGATCGGTGTCCAGGTCGCGGACGAAACTGCCGTCGATCTTGATCACGTCCACCGGAAGGTTCTTCAGGTAGCCGAACGAGGACATCCCGGCGCCGAAATCGTCCAGCGCGACCTGGCAACCGACCGAGCGCAGGCGCTCGATGAAACGCACCGCGCGCGCGAGGTTGCGCACGGCTTCGGTCTCGGTGATTTCGAAGCACACGCGCGATGGCGTCACGCCGTGGTGCTCGATCAGGTCGAGCACGTACTCGGCCAGGCCTTCGTCCTCCAGTGTCGACGCGGACAGATTGAGCGAGCAGCGACCCGGCGCCTTGCCGCTGACGTGCAGCTGGTCGAAATTGGCGATGGCTTCGCCGATCACCCAGCGATCGAGCAGCGGCATCAGCCCGTAGCGTTCGGCCGCCGGCAGGAACGCGCCCGGCAGGATCACGCGGCCGTCCTCGTCGCGCAGGCGGATCAACAGTTCGATGTGCGGACCGTCAGGCGTGCGGCGCTGCGTTGCCTGCCGCTGCAGCAGGCGCACTTCCTGGTAATCGAGCAGCAGGCGCTTTTCCTCGATCACCCAGCGCAGGCGGTTGGCCCATTCCATCTCGCCACGCCGGCGCAAGGTCTCGTCGTCTTCCTCGGCGTAGAAATGCACGCGGTTGCGGCCGCGATCCTTGGCGATGTAGCAGGCGGCATCGGCGTGCGCGAGGACATCCGACAGCGTCAGGCCGGGGCGATCGAGCAGCACGACGCCAACGCTGGCGCTGATGGTGTAGGAGCGCTGCTCCCACACGTAGATGTAACCCTCGATGCGCGCGCGCAGTCTTTCGGCCAGCGCCTGCGCGCCTTCCATCTGCGCCTCGTGCGCGAGCACACCGAACTCGTCGCCACCCAGGCGCGCCAGGATGTCGCCGGCACGCAACTGCTCGGCCATGACCAGCGCCAGCTGGCTGAGCAGCTGGTCACCGGCGAGGTGGCCGGAAATGTCGTTGATCAGCTTGAACTGGTCCAGGTCGATGTAGACCAGCGCGCACGGAGGCCCGCCGCGGCCGATGCCGAACAACGCGCGCTGCACCTGGCGCTCGAACTCGCGTCGGTTGAACAGTTCGGTCAGCGTGTCGTGGGTCGACTGGTAGCTGAGGAGTTCAGTGAGCTGGCGTTGTTCGGAAATGTCGTTGGCGACCATCAGCAGCCGGTCGCCGCCGAGCTGCACGCGCGCGAGCGAGGTCACCGCCCAGAACTGGTCGCCATTGAGCGTGCGCAGGACGGCATCGACATTGCTCCATGCCGATAGGCCGTCGTACTCGGCCAGGCGGCTGCGCAGGCCTTCATCATCGAACAGCGCCTCGATGCTGGCGCCGTCGCCGATGCGCTCGCCCAGTCGCGCGGCGGCGGCCACGTTGGCGTAGACGATGCGCCCATCGCTGGCGCGCGCCATCAGCACCAGCGCCGGCAGCAGGTCGTTGAGCGTGCGGAAGCGCTCCTCGCTTTCGCGGAAGCGCGCGCTCATCTGCGTGCCCAGGCTCACGGCGCGCCGTCGCGTGGTGGCGATCGACCAGAACAGCGATGCCAGCAACAGGCTGGCGACGATGCCGCCGATGCCCACCATCCACAACGCGCTGGCGTCGTTGAGCGGCTGCCGCGGCTGCAGCAGCAACTGCCAGCGACGGCCGCCGAAGGTGACGTCGGCGCCGTAATCACGTGCGCCGGGCGCCGTCTGCGCGCCCGAGTCGTACAGGGGCACGCGCCGGCCATCGGTGATGTCGAAGGCGCGCACGCGAAAGCGCTGCAGCATGTCGCTGGACAAGGCCGCAAGGAGCATCGGCCGCACACGCAGGCTCAACGCCAGCGCGCCCAGTTCCTGCGCACGGCGGTCATCGACGGACGTGGGCATCGATCCGGAGCGGTACACCGGAAGGCGGATGGTCACGCCCAGCACGTCGGCCGGATCGGCGGTGGGCTGGTGCAGCGGAAACGGTGCCGACATCACCGGCTGGTCGATGTCGCGCGCACGTTCCAGCGCGCGCAGGTTGGCCGGTTGTGCGGCGGCGTCGAAACCGATCAGGCTCGCATTGCCGGCCAACGGCGCGATGCGCTCGTAACGGTAGTGCGGCACGCCGGCGCTGTCGGTCTCGCGACGCGCGAACGCCAGCGCCACGAGGCTCGGCACCATTTCCGGCGGTCGCAGGTTGTCCTGGATGCGAAGGAAGCGTGCCTCGTCGACCTCTTCGGTGACCGAATACGTGGATTGCATCGCACGCAGCAGCAGGCCGCCGGTGTCGAACTGGCGCTGGACGAGCGACACGCCGCGATGCGCCGCCTGCGACAACTGCGCCATTTCGGCCGCCTGCAGGTTGTGGCGCTCGAGCATCACCACGGCGGTGGTCGCCACCAGTCCGGACAGCAGTCCGAACAGCGCCCAGGTCCATGCCGGCAGCCCGCTCAGCAGCGGACGCGGATCCGACTGGCTGTCATCCGGCGCCTGTCCACTGCTTGCGGCAGAATGCGGAATCCTTCCCAACACGCCCTTCCGATGCACGACGATCCCGCCATCCTATATGCCAACCATCTGGATGTGTTGAAAGGCCGCGCCGACGCGGCGCTCGCGCGCGGTGGTTTCGAGCACCTCGTGGTGCCCAGCGGCACGTTGCACTACCAGGTGTTCGACGATCGCGATTATCCGTACGCGGTCAATCCGCAGTTCAAGGCGTGGTTGCCGTTGACGCGCAATCCCGGCAGCTGGCTGGTGCATACGCCCGGCGCGCGGCCGAAGCTCCTCTACCTGCAACCACGTGACTACTGGCACGTGGTGCCGGAATCGCCCAGCGGCGCGTGGACGGCGCATTTCGACGTGATCGTCATCCGCACGGCGGAGGAAGCACTCGCGCACCTGCCGCGCGATCCGCAGCGTTGCGCGATCCTCGGCGAGGCGCAGGGCGCACTGGGGCCGTTCGTCCCCAACAATCCCCCCGCGGTGATCGCCTGCCTGGAATACCAGCGCGCATTCAAGACCCCGTACGAGATCGCGATGATGCGTGCCGCAACGCGCGTCGGCACGCGCGCGCATCGCGCGGCCGAAGCGGCGTTCCGCGCCGGCGCCAGCGAATTCGACATCCACATGGCGTATTGCTCCGCCGCGCGCCAGGACGCCAACGAACTTCCTTATGGCAACATCATCGCGCTCAACCGCCACGGCGCGGTGCTGCATTACATGGACTTCGACCGTGCGCCGCCGGCGCAGCTGCTCAGTTTCCTCATCGACGCCGGTGCCAGCCACGCCGGCTATGCCTGCGACATCACCCGCACCTATTCCGCCGATCCGGGCGATGAATTCCAGGCGCTGGTCAACGCGGTCGACCTCGCGCAGCAACGCATGTGCGCGCAGGTGCGCGCCGGCTTCGATTACCGGCAGTTGCACCTGGACGCGCACCTGGCACTCGCCACGATCCTGCGCGACTTCGGCGTGATCACGGTCTCGCCCGAAGCCGCGGTCGCCACCGGCGTGTCGTCCACGTTCTTCCCGCACGGTGTCGGCCACGGCATCGGCCTGCAGGTGCACGAGGTCGCCGGCTTCGCCGAATCCGATGCCGGCGGCAGCATCCCCAGGCCCGAAGGCCATCCCTACCTGCGCCTGACGCGGGTGCTGGCTCCGGGCATGGTCGTCACCATCGAGCCGGGGATCTATTTCATCGACATGCTGCTCGATGAACTCCGCGCCGGTCCGCATGCGGGCAGCGTGGACTGGTCGCGGGTCGATGCCTTCCGGCCATTCGGCGGCATCCGCATCGAGGACGACGTCGTCTGCACCGACGGCGCACCCGTCAACCTGACGCGCGAGGGCTTCGCGGACGCCGCTTGAGCGCCGGTCGCTGCGTCGGCGTTGGTCGCCGGGGCAGCGACGGTCAGGCCGCCGCCATCAACGTTTCGATCTCGTCCGCGCTGCGGGCAAGCTTGCCGGTCAGCACCCGGTTGCCGTCGCCGGTGATCACGACATCGTCCTCGGTGCGGATGCCGATGCCGCGCCACTTGGCGTGGACCGTCGTGTCGTCGGGCGCGATGTAGAGACCGGGCTCGATCGTGAACACCATGCCGGGCTCGAGCAGGCGCGATTCGCCTTCGATGCGGTAATCGCCGACGTCGTGGACGTCCAAACCCAGCCAGTGGCCGGTCTTGTGCCGGTAGAAGCGCTTGTACAGACCATCGGCGATGTTCTTCTCGAGCGTGCCCTTGAGCAGCCCGAGGCCGAGCAGGCCCTCGGTCAGCGTGCGCACCGCGGCGAGATGGCCGGCCTCATAGGCGACACCGGGCCGCGCCTGCGCCAACGCTGCGGCGTGCGCGGCGCCAACGAGGTCGTGCAGCGCGCGCTGCTCCTTCGAGAAGCGGCCGTTCACCGGAAACGTGCGGGTGATGTCGGAGGCGTAGCCGCGGTACTCGGCGCCGGCGTCGACCAGCACCAGGTCGCCGTCCTGCGCAACCGCGTTGTTGGCGACGTAATGCAGCACGCAGGCGTTGTCGCCGGCACCGACGATGCTGCCGTAGGCCGGCACGGCGTCGTGCATGCGGAACACGCGTTCGATCTCCGCCTGCAGTGCGTACTCGGGAATGCCCGCACGGCTGGCGCGCATCGCCACCTGGTGTGCCTGCACGCTGATGTCGGCCGCGCGTTGCATCAGCTTGAGCTCGTCGCGCGACTTGAACAGGCGCAGTTCGTCGAGCAGGTGGCCGAGCTCGAGGAATTCGTGTGGCGGCTGCGCGCCCATGCGCATCATCGCGCGCACGCGGTTGAGCCAGCCGATCAACTTGAGGTCGAAATCGGCGTCGCGACCGAAGTGGTAGTAGACGCGGCTGCGGCCTTCCAGCAGGCCAGGCAGGATTTCGTCGAGGTCAGCGATCGGATAGGCATCGTCCATGCCGTAGCGCTCGACCGCGCCCTCGGGGCCGCAGCGCGGGCCGTCCCAGCTTTCGCGTTCGGGATCGCGTTCGCGACAGAACAGGATCGCCTCGCCGTGGCTGCGCCCGGGCACCAGCACCAGCACCGCCTCGGGCTCGGGGAAATCGGCCAGGTACAACAGGTCCGAATCCTGCCGGTACGGATAGTGCGTGTCGCGGCTGCGGATGCGCTCGGGTGCGGACGGAAGCACCAGGATGGCGTCGTCGCCGGCCATGCGCATCAGTTGCTTGCGGCGGCGGGCGAAGGTGGATGGCGGCAGCGAAAGCGGTTTCGTCATCGTCGCCAGCAACTCCATGTCCGAAAGGTTGGTTGCATGCATGGCGCGATCGCCGCGCACCTGCCGCTGCTCAATTGAACTGCTGCCGATGGCGCGCCGCGAGCACGCAGTCGCCGTGCAGCAGCAATGCCGCGACGCGGACGAACTCCTCGATCTCCACCAGCGCCTGCTCGTCTTCCTCGTCGCCATCGTCCTGCGGGCTGGCGGCAGCGAGCCTGGCCAGGTCCGTCAGTGCCTCGCCAGCCTCCTCCGACAGCGGCGGCGCGTTGCCGGCCGCCAGGCCGAAGCCGCCGAGGAAGCCGCGGCACCAGTCGAACAGCGCCCCGCTGCGCTCGCCGATCGACGCGGTGTCGTCGGGCAGGAGCAGTTCGAACGCGAAGCTGCGGTCGTCGAACTGGCTGGCCGACACTGCGCGCAGGCGATCGAGCGCGCCACCCGCGGCGACCGCGGGCAGGGCCGGGTCGGCCATGACATTGGCCAGCCAATCCGGGGTCGTGCCGCCACCGCCGGCGAGCCAGCCGCACAGCGCGCCATGCAGTTCGGCGGACGACACCGCCAATCCGAGCGCGCGCGCAGCGGCATCGACTTCGGCCGGCGAAGGCAGGGATTCGGACAAGGCGTTCGACCGGTAGGCGGGACCGACACAGTGTAGCGGCGGCGGTCGCCAGCGCGTCGACGGCGCGCGCCATGCCCTACACTGCGGGACCACTCCGGGATGCGGCGCCTTGCGCTTGACCGTGTTCGCCGACCTTGCCGCCTGCCGACGACGGCCCGGTGTCCTCGCGCCGCTGGCCTTGCTGCTGCTGTTGTGCGCCGCGTCCGCGAACGCGGCGGTCCGCGACTATTACTTCCAGCGCGCGGGCGGCGCGCACGGGCTTGCGCAGAACACCGTGACCGCGCTGGCGCAGGATGCCGACGGTTTCGTCTGGGTCGGCACGCAGGGCGGGCTGCACCGCTTCGACGGACAGCAATACACGCTCCACCGGCAGGATCCGCGCGATCCGGGCAGCCTTCCCGACAGTTTCATCACCGCGCTCGGCCTGGCGCCGGACCACGGCCTGTGGATCGGCACGTATTCGCAGTACGTCGCCCGCATGGATCTCGCCAGCGGCCGCATCCGCCGCTATGCCATCGCCGACCACGGAAGCGACGGCGCCGATCTGCAGGTCTTCGCCGTACTGCCCGAGGAAAACGTCACCTGGGTCGCCACCGCGCGCGGCCTGGAGCGCCTGGATCCGCGCAGCGGCACGCGCCAGCGCATCTTCACCCTGCCCGCCGGCACGCCGGCCGGACAACCACAGGCACTGCTGCGCGGGTCGCAGGGCAGCCTGTGGTATGCCAATGCAGCCGGGCTCTTCCGCCTGGATCGCGGTGCGGCCACGCCGGTCGCGGTCGGTCCGCCGATGGCGCTGCGCGCGTTGCTGCTCGACCGGTCCGGCCGCCTGTGGGCGGGCGGGGCCAGCGGCCTCTACCTGGTGTCCGAACGCCGCACGTTGACCCGGGCCTGGCCGCGCGCGGACGAAGCGGGAGGCGACGTGCGCGGGTTGGCGCAGGCTCCCGACGGACACCTGTGGTTTTCCGTCGCGACCCAGGGACTGCGCCGCTTCGACCCCAGCAGCGGTGACACGCAGACGTTGCGCGCGCAGCCGGCAGTGCCGGCCAGCCTGCCCGATGACCAGGTCAACGCGCTGATGATCGATCGTGCCGGCCTGCTGTGGGTCGGCGGCCAGCTCAACGGCGCGGCGGTCGCCGACAGCCACGGCGCGCGCTTCCGCTACCTGGCCGACATCGATCCGTCCGCCGGCGCGACGCAGGTCCCGCACAGCAGCGTGCGCGCCATCGTCGACAGTGCCGATGGCCGCCTCTGGATCGGCGATGACGATGGCCGGCTGTTGCGCTACGACGCCGGGCGCGGTTTCGAGGATTTCACCGCACTGCTCCAGCCTCATTCGCCCGATGGGCCAGCCGCGGCCGGCAAGGGTCGCGTCGCGGGTTTCGCCCGGGCCGATGGCGGCGACCTCTGGGTCGCGACCCGGAAAGGACTGTACCGCCTGGATCCGCGGCGACCGTCGGCCGTGCCCGTGGCGATCGCGGGCATTGCGTCGCCCGTGCTGCGCAGCATCGCGCGCGCCAGCGACGGCAGTCTGTGGCTGGGCACCGACGATGCCGGAGTGATCCACCTGCGCGCCGACGGCAGTGTCGAGCACATCGGCTCCAAAGAGGGCGACCCGCACGGACTGTCCAGTCCGATGGTGCATGCGCTGCTGGTCGATCGATCGGGCCTGGTCTGGATCGGCACCGGCCATGGCCTGGATGTCCTGGATCCGCGCAGCGGCCGGTTGCGTCACTTCCTGCAACAGGCACAAGGCGGCGGGCTTGCCGGCAACCTGGTGCGCGCACTATGGCAGGACGCCGATGGCGCGATCTGGGTCGGCAGCCATGGCGGTCTGAACCGGGTGGACGTGGCCCGCGACGGCAGCCTGCATTTCAGCCAGCCGCTGCTCCCCTTGCTCGTGGGGCGACCGCTGCCCGTGGTGTTCAGCCTGGTCGGCGATGGCGCCGGCAACCTGTGGATGGGCACCGATCGCGGCCTGCTGCGCTATGCACCTGGCCGGCGGCGGTTGCGCGAATACGGATTGAGCGACGGCCTGCAGGATCTCGAATTCAACGGTGGCGCCGTCGCCGCGCTCGCCGACGGCCGGCTCGCGTTCGGCGGCATCAGCGGGCTCAACCTGTTCGATCCCGCGCGCATCGCCGACAGCCGCCTGCAACCGCCCCTGCGCCTGCTGTCGGCGCGCAGCGGCACCGGTGCCGACGCTGCTTCCACGACGACGCCATCGATCACGCGCCTGGCCTTCCCCGAGTCGGCGCGCATCCTGCACCTGCGCATCGGCGCGCTCGATTTCCTCGGCAATGACCGCATCCGCTACCGCTACCGGATCGACGGGCTGGATCGCGACTGGATCGACAACGGCAATCGCAGCGAGATCACCTACACGCTGCTGCCAGCCGGCCATTACCAGTTCCGCGCGCAGGCCACCAACCACGACGGCATCTGGAGCGCATCGGAACTGCGGGTGCCGCTGGACATCGCGGCGCCTGCGTGGCGCAGCCCGCTGGCACTGGCGCTGTACGCCGTGCTGGCGGCGTTGCTCGCATGGGGGCTGGTGCTGGGCTGGCTGCGGCGCCGGCGGCGCGAACGCAGCTACTTCATGCAGATCCGCGATCGCGAGGAACGGCTGAAGCTGGCGTTGTGGGCATCGGGCGACCAGTTCTGGGACTACGACGTCGCGCGCGACGAACTGCGGCGCATGCGCGCCAACGAAGACGTGCGCAGCGCTTCGGACATCCACGTCGCCACGCAGACCGATGCCGACCACCAGATCCATCGCGACGACCTGCCGCAGGTGCGCGAACACCTGCGCCAGCACCTGCGCGGCGACGCGCCGCTGTTCCTCTCCGAGCACCGCGTGCTCGACGACAACGGCCAATGGATCTGGGTGCGTGCGCGCGGCCGCGTGGTCGAACGCGACGGCGACGGCCGCGCGCTGCGCGTTTCCGGCACCGCCCGCAACATCACCCACAGCCGCCACGCCGAACGCGAACGCCGGATCGCGACCGAAGTGCTGCGGAGCATGAACGAGGCGGTGTCGATCCTCGATCGCAGTTTTGATTTCGTGTCGGTCAACCCCGCGTTCTCGCGCATGACCGGCTACGGCGACGTCGAAGTCATCGGACGCAACGCCAGCCTGCTCGACAGCAGCCAGCACGATCCGGCGTTCTATCGTGCGATCCGCGAACAGCTGCGCCTGCACGGGCGCTGGTCGGGCGAGATGTGGCAGCAGCGCAAGGACGGCGACGAATTCCTCTGCGCCTACGAGTGCAGCGCGGTGCTGGATGGCAACGGCCAGCATTCGCTGTACGTAGTGGTGCTCAGCGACATCACCGACCAGAAGCGCGCCGAGCAGGAGCTGCGCTACCTGGCGAACTTCGACACGCTGACCAACCTGCCCAACCGCACGCTGCTGTCCGAGCGGCTTTCGCGCGCGATCGTGCGCGCGCGGCGCCAGGACGCGCGGATCGCGGTCCTGTTCCTGGACCTGGACCGGTTCAAGGACATCAACGATTCGCTCGGCCACTCGGCTGGCGACCGCATCCTGCGCGCCGCAGCGGTGCGCCTGCAGGACACCGTCGGCGCGCAGCACACCGTCGCGCGCCTGGGCGGCGACGAATTCACGGTGGTGCTCGAACACCTCGCCGCCCCCGAACAGGCCGACAAGATCGCGCGGGAAATCATCACCGCCTTCGAGGCGCCGCTGCTGCTCGATGACCGCCAGGAAGTATCGGTGTCCACGTCCATCGGCATCAGCCTGTATCCCGACCACGCGCAGGTGCCGACGGAGCTGCTCAAGCAGGCCGACACGGCGATGTACCAGGCCAAGGCCGCAGGGCGCCGCACCTACATGCGCTACGACGAAACGATGGACCTGACCATCCGCCGCCGCGCGACCCTGGCCAATGCGTTGCGCAAGGTGCTCGATCGCGGCGAACTGCACCTGGTGTACCAGCCGCGGCTGGGCATGGCCGAGCAGCGCATCATCGGCGTCGAGGCGTTGCTGCGCTGGCACAGCGAGGAGCACGGCGACGTGCCGCCATCGCAGTTCATCCCGCTGGCCGAGGAAAGCGGGCTGATCCTGGAGATCGGCGAATGGGTGCTGCGCGAAGCCTGCCTGACGCTGCGCCGCTGGCACGACCATGGGCTCGACACCCTGGCGATGTCGGTCAACGTCTCCGTATTGCAACTGCTGCGCGGCGATTTCCCGGGCGTGGTGGAACGCGTGCTGGCCGATACCGGCCTGTCGCCGCGCGCACTGGAGCTGGAATTGACCGAAAGCGTGGTCATGGCCAACGCCGAGCAGACGGCCGACAAGTTGCAGGCGTTCCGGCGCATGGGCGTCTCGCTGGCGATCGACGATTTCGGCACCGGCTACTCGTCGCTGTCCTACCTCAAGCGGCTGCCGATCGACACGCTGAAGATCGACAAGGAATTCGTCGACGATCTGCCGCTGGGCGCGGACGACGCGGCCATCACCACGACCATCATCGCGATGGCGCGTTCGCTGGGGCTGAACGTCGTGGCTGAAGGCGTCGAAACGCAGGCGCAGATGGAATTCCTGCGCGAACACCATTGCGACGAGATCCAGGGTTTCTGGCTGTCCAGCCCGCTGGACGCCCACCGCTGCCTGGCCTTCATCCGCAACTGGACCCCTGCCGCGACCGTGGCGGGCTGAGTGCCAGGGCATTGGGCGCAGGTGCTTGACCGTCCACAGGACGCTGCCTATGGTGCCCGGATGGACACGTCCGAGGTCGTCAACCAGCTGCGCGCCCTTGGCGGCCGCATCGATGCGCTCGCCGACCGTGTGCTGCAGCTCACCGCGGAGAACCGCAGCCTGCGCCAGCAGCAGGAACAGCTGGCGGGCGAGCGCGCGCAGCTGCTGGCCAAGAACGAACAGGCGCGGTCGCGCGTGGAAGCGATGATCGCGCGCCTGAAGTCGCTGGAGCAGCACACGTGAGCAGCGAGCCGGTCAACATCCGCGTCCTCGATCGCGAATACACGATCGGCGTCGACCCCGATGCGCGCGACAGCCTCGTCGCGGCAGCCAAGCTGCTCGACGGCAAGATGCGCGAAGTGCGTGGCGCCAATCGCATGGCCGCCGTCGACCGCATCGCGGTCCTGGCCGCGCTCAACCTGGCCCATGAATTGCAGCAGTTGCGCGACGCCGGCAGCGGTGATGCGCGCGAGTTGTCGCGCACGCTGGATGAATTGCGACGCAAGCTCGACAGCGCGCTCCAGGACGGGTCTCCGCCCGCGATCGCCTGAAGCATCGATGCGCATCGACGGCTTGCGGAACGCCGTTGCAGCATGAATGCAAGGATCGTCCTTTCCGACAGATGGCGTGACGGATGATGCGGTGGCGCTATACTCGCGCACGTCCTCTGCCGTGTCCGACGGCGTGCACAAACATACGCCTTGTCCCTTAATGACGACCACGGGGATGCAGCGGAAGCCAGGTGTGCAGGTCCGCCTCGCAGCGGGAAGCCCGAAGGCGTCCAGGCATTCCCACTTGAACCCCGGGTTCAAGGTCGTTTGGCACGCATCGTCATGGCGGAGGATG
>Ga0207657_10002479_pt1 | contig 19972 bp, 15 predicted proteins | sample KBSC33metaG_FD_184316 | JGI IMG/M metagenome (GOLD analysis project Ga0207657, IMG submission 184316) | Corn rhizosphere microbial communities from Kellogg Biological Station, Michigan, USA - KBS C3-3 metaG (SPAdes) (version 2) | ecosystem: Host-associated > Plants > Roots > Rhizosphere > Soil ... | reverse complement strand
GGCAGACTCCTCCACCGCCCCGCGCCGCACCCGCCTCTTCCTCAAGGACGGCAGCTACCAGGTCGTCATGAGCTACCGTATCGTCGGCAACCTGGTGCATTACATCAGCGCCGAGCGCGACGGCGCGGAAGAAGAGGTTCCAGTGGCGCTCGTCGACTTCGATGCGACCCACCGCTGGGAGAAGCAGCACGACCCGGCGCAGGCCAGCGCCAATCCCGATTATGCCGGAGCGCCCGCTATCGACCCGGAACTGCTCAAAGAGGAGGCCGACCGCGCCTCGCTCACCCCGGAGGTCGCCAAGGACCTTCGTCTCCCGGCACAAAACAGCGTCCTTGCCCTCGACACCTTTCACGGCGTGCCCGAGCTTGTCCCGCTCGGCCAATCCGACAGCGACCTCAATCGCAACACCGCCCACAATATTCTTCGCGCCGTCATCAATCCTCTCTCCAGCCCGCATCAGATCGCGCAGCTCAAAGGGGAGAAGTCCTACGTGCAACTCCACGTCGCTTCGCCTGTCTTCTATATCCGCATCGGCGACGACAGCGTCGCGCCTGCCGGGGGCTCGCCGCTGACCGTCGACACCCACGGTGCATCGAGTGCCATCAAGTCCGATCCCAGCACCGGCTCAGCCAGTAGCCGATACGTCATCGTCCGCGCCGATGTCCGCACCGGCGTGCGCAACATCGCCAGCATCCGCATCGGTCTGCTCGGTGGCGCTCAGCCGCAGGAAGATGTCGTCGAAACGACCTCCGAGGTGCTGCCCGGCGGCCACTGGATGAAGCTCACTCCGCTCCAGCCGCTCGACTTCGGCGAGTACGCGCTGATGGAGGTCATCTCCGACAAGGTGATCAATCTCAGCGTCTGGGACTTCGGCGTCCATCCCGTCGCTCCCGAGAACCGTGATGTCATCAAGCCCGAGCCAAAACGGCCTCTTGTGCTGGAACGCCGCAGGCCCGACTGATGTATTGAATGTTCCGCGAAGGAATACGTCACCTCCCGCCATCAACGCACCCAACCTCGATCTACCATGACGTGCGCGTCATCTCGACCGGAGCGCAGCGCAGTGGAGAGACTCCGTATTGTGCTTAACAGGGAAAGACAGATATTTTCGCGAAATGTTTAGCGTTCGTCGCGTACCCCGGCCAGCGCGACACGTTCCATCAACAGGCCCTTGCCTGCCACCGCGATATTGTTGCGCGTCGTCTTCGCCTCATACATCATCGTGTCCGCTGACCGCAGGATGAGCGGCACGGTGTTTCCGTCCTCCGGATAGGTCGCCAGCCCAAAGCTGCCGGAGAGTTGCAGCGACATCCCCGCTCCTTCGAGGAAGCGAGCAGATTGCATATCCCGGAATACGGTCATGGTGGCCGCTACTCCCGCGTCCTTATTCAGGCCAGGAAATAGCGCCACGAACTCGTCGCCTCCATAACGGAAGGCGGCGTTGGATGGCCCGGTGGAACGTTTCAGCAGGCTGCCGACTTCGGCCAGCAGACGACTTCCTATCAGATGGCCGTGGGTATCGTTTACCGATTTGAAGCGGTCGAGGTCCATGAACATCAGGCTGAAGACCCTTCCCGTCGCCACCTGCTCATCCAGCATGGTGTACAGGTGCCGCGCGTTGAACAATCCGGTCACGTCGTCGGTGATGGTCAACTCCTGGATCAGCGTGACCGACTTCGCGTTCTGGATCGCGATTGCCGCATAGTCGCACAGGATGCGCAGAAAGGAGATCGAATATTCCGACATCAGATCAAGCTTGCTGTTGAGCAACTGGATGACGCCCAGCGTCTTGTCGGCGGCGCGTACCGGGATGCAGGCGATGGATTGAATTCCCAGCTCGGGATGAGCGGCAGCGAACTTGGACCACTGTGGATCGAGCGCGACATCGGGCACGATCAGCGGATTGCCCGTCGCCGCTACCCAACCGGCGACGCCCTCACCCATGGGCACGCGCAACCCCTTCAGGCTCTCCGCGTTTTCGCCCACCGCGATCACGTAGTACAGCTCGTTCGATGCCTCGTCCACCATCATCATCGACCATCGTTCCGGCCCGAAGAACTGCGCCATCTTGTTCATGATGGCGCCAAGAATCTCCTCCAGTTCCAGACTCGTCGTCAGGGAGCGAGCTACATCGTGGAACACCCGAAGGTGATCCATCTGCCGGCTTTCGATGACTTCAAACTTCCGCTTGTCTCTCACTACGTGAACCCTCAAGAGAGCGCATTACTGACCAGGAATATTTCTATTGGAAGTACCTTGCAGGAATACTGGAGGGGACCATCCTATCGAGAATTGCCATCATCCGCCAATATGGACCATATTGCGCGAAGGCTTTTGAAAACCGGGCTCTCCGATGTGATGACGCGCCTCTTTTCGCATGACTACATTCCGGATATACGCATCGAGTTCCTCATCGGTTCCCCCACGCAGCATCTCTCCATAAAGATCGTGATCGCTCTGCGAAAAGAGACAGGTCCGGATCTTTCCGTCCGATGTCAGCCGGACCCGGCTGCACTGCCCGCAGAAGGGCCGCGACACCGGAGCGATGATCCCGATCTCGCCTACTCCATCATCGAAGGTAAAGCGCCTTGCTGTTTCACTTGCGCTATTCGGGGCTAGTTCTGCCAGCGGGCGGTAGGCGTTCAGCCGGTCGACGACCTCATCCATGCGGATCACTGTCTCCGGCTTCCAGCTGCGGTCTTCTTCAAGCGGCATAAATTCAATGAATCGCACGATGACGCCCTCGCGCCGAGAGAACTCGGCAAACTGCTCGATCTGACCGTCGTTGAATCCGCGCAGCAGAACGCAATTGACCTTCACCGGTCCCAACCCCACGGCCTTTGCCCGGCGAATGCCGGTCAGCACCCGATCGAAGCTGCGCGGCACTCGCGTGATCTTCGCGAAGGTTGCGGCATCGACGGCATCCATGCTGACGGTGATGCGGTTCAGCCCGGCGTCCTTCAGAGGTTGTGCCAAACCTTCCAGCAGATGGCCGTTAGTGGTCAGTGCGATATCCAGCGGCCGCCCCTGCGCTCCATGGAGGATCTCCGTGCCATCCGCTCGATAAACGGTGCGTATCTTTGCCAGCTCGCTGACCATCTCCAGCAGTCCGGACCGCAGCAGCGGCTCGCCCCCGGTCAGCCGGATCTTTTCCACTCCAAGCGAGACGAATCGCCGCACCATTCGGAGATAATCGGCGATGGGGAGTTCGGCGTACTGCGCACCCTCGTTGCCCGTACGGCAGTAGACGCATTTGAAGTTGCAGCGGTCGGTCACGGAGACGCGAAGATCGGTGATAGCCCGGCCAAATTTGTCCCGCAGCCTGCCTGGAGCCTGCTGGGCAGTGCTATCCCGGTCATCGTCAGTCCGCTCCACAACCAGGGTAGCGGCATCGTTAATCGTCGTATAGGACATCGGATCATCCATTGACTGCGTCTGCAAGCAACGTACTCGATCCTTGCAAGCGACCTGTTAGATGCTTTCCTGGGGAGGAAGCATGGAACAAGACACCCTCAGTATAGTCGTCTCCCTGTTTCCGCATAGCCGGTTTCGAATCGTTTGTGTGCAGGATCGACCCTATCCTTTTGCCGCAAGCAGCGCCTTCGTCAGAGATGGAACCACCTCAAACAAATCTCCCACCACACCGTAGTCCGCGACCTCGAAGATGGGTGCATGCTCGTCCTTGTTGATCGCGATGACCGTCTTTGACCCCTTCATGCCGACGAGATGCTGAATGGCCCCCGAGATGCCGACGGCAAGATAGAGTTTGGGCGCGACCGTCTGGCCGGAACTGCCGACCTGCCGCTCCATTGGCAGCCAGCCGTTGTCGCAGATGGGACGCGACGCGGCCAGTTCTGCACCCAGCGCAGCGGCCAGCTCTTCGACGATGCCGATGTTTTCCTGCTCCCCGATGCCGCGTCCGACAGATACGATGACGGACGCAGCGCTGAGATCGACCGTATGTGCTGCTTCGCGAAACAACTCCCCCGGCTTGCTGCGAATCTGGCTTGCCTCAAGTTGCGGCGTGAAGTTTTCAACGGTGGCTGCTCCTTCCTCGACGTCTTCGGCCCGGAATGTTCCTGCCTGCACAGATACAAAGCATGGGCCGGCGTCGGCCTGTTTGTAGTCGGCGTTCAGCTTTCCCTGCAATAACTGGCGTACGAAGACCGGACCGTCATGCATCGCGATGACATCGCTGATCAACGATTGTCGGAAGCGCGTCGCCAATGCAGGCGCAAAGTCGCGCACCTGGTAGGTATGCGGCAGAACCACATAGACCGGCCCTGTCTGTTTAAGTAAGGACTCCAACGCGACTACATATCCATCCGACGTGTAGTCCTTCAGCAACCCATGTTGCACCGCGAATACCTTTGCCAGCTTCTTGCCTGCGAGTTCCGTGACAAGCGTCTTGACACTTTCGCCGATCACCGCCGCCGAACACTCTATGCCCAGCTTCGCCGCCAATTGCTGTCCCGCCGCCAGAGCCTCAAAGCTCATGCGGTTCCACGCACCGCCGCGCTGCTCCATCACGACCAGAACGCCGCTCATAGTACCCTCACTTCAAACTTCAACTTCTCCACCAGCTTGGCTGCGACTTCGGCAGGCGTTCCGGTCAACATCTCGGTCTCCTTCTGCTTCTCCGGCAGATACACGCGCTCCAGCGCAATCGAAGGACTGACCGCAGCTGCGGCCTGCAACGTCTTCGTCTCTTTCGTCTTTGCCTTCTTGATACCCATCAGCGTGGCATAGCGCAGCTTGTTGCCGCCCGATTGAATCGTCAGCAGCGCGGGCAGCGGCATCTCCACGTGTTGAAACCAGCCGTCTTCGAGTTCGCGTTTGACGCGCAGTCCGGTGACTGTCTTCTCTACATGCATGATGAGGGTCGCGTGCGGAATGCCCAACAGCTCCGCCAGCACCACGCCGGTCTGGCCCAGGCCGAGGTCGTCCGACTGCAGTCCGGTGAGTATAAGATCCGGAGCTTCATCCTTCGCTATCTCTGCAAGCACCTGTGCCACACCCAGCGTGTCGCGCTCGCCCAGATCATTCGCCTCAATATGGATTGCGCGGTCCGCACCCTTGGCCAGCGCCTCGCGCAAAGTGCTCCCCACCCGCTCCGGCCCGGCGCACATCACGACGACCTCTCCGCCGCTCTTCTCCTTCAACTGCAATGCCTCTTCCAGCGCATATGCGTCCGGCTCGTTGATGGTGTAGTTCAGATCGCTCTCGTCGATCCATCTGCCGCTGGCAGTGATTCCGATCTGCGCATCCCGCTCCGGTACCTGCTTGATCGCCACAAGTATCTTCATCGCTCTCCCGTCTTCTGCATTGTAGGCAACGCTCGCGCCGTTAATTGTGCAATATCGAGCAACTGCGGCGGCGCATCGCCCATCGACGAAAGTGCATCGCGGAACATCGTATTGCAGAACGGGCAGGCGGTACTCACAATCTTCGCACCTGTTGCCACAAGCTCCGCCGCGCGAACATGGCTTACGCGCTCTCCCGTCTCTTCGCCGAGAAAGGCCAGGCCGCCGCCAGCTCCGCAACAGAAGCTGCGCTCGTGTGAGCGCGGAGCCTCTACCAACTCGCCCGCCCTCGCGACAATCTCTCGCGGCTCCTCGTACACATCGCGATACCGCCCGAGATAGCAGGGGTCATGGTAGACGATGCTCTCGCCGGAGTTCTGCTGCGGCAAGCGATCTTTGTGCCGCGCCATGAATTCGCTGTGGTGCTCGATCTCCGGAGCGATCCCATACTCGCGCCAGTCATTCGAGATCGTTCGCACACAATGCGGGCAGATGGAGACGATCTTCTGCACCTTCGTCGCTTCGAACGACTTCAGCCCGGACTCTGCCATGGTCTGAAACGCCAGGTCGTTTCCCAGCCGACGCGCCGGGTCGCCGGTACACTTCTCTTTCTTCAACACGCCGAAGCTCGTCCCGAGATATCGCATCACCCGCGCAAAGTCAGCAACAATCTCGCGGCCCTTCGGATCGTATCCGCCCATGCACCCCAGCCACAGGCAATACTCCTGCGTGCCATCGAAGATGGGAAAGCCCTGCTTCTGAATAAATTTGTCCCGTTCCATGGCGCTCAGCCCCAACGCATTGCCCTGTTTTTCGAGCGCCAGAAAGAGCTTGGTTCCGTGAGTGTCTTCCCACGCGCCGGTGTTGGTCGCTCCGCGCCGCAGTCCGATGATGATGGGCAGATGCTGAATCCCGACCGGGCACTGGTACTCGCAACTGCCGCAGGTCGTGCACTCGAACGCCGCCTCCATACTCATGTACCTCGCCGGAGGATTGTCGCGCGATTCCACCAGCGCTTCGGTCAACAGCGGAGCATCGGAGGCCGGCCCTGATTGATTCAGATAACTCTGCACCCCAAGGACAATCTCCTTCGGGTTCAGCACCTTCCCGGTATTCGAGGCTGGACAATGCTCCGTGCAGCGTCCGCACTCGACGCAGCTATAGACCTGGAGCGAGATCAACTGGGTAACGTCCTTGCCAGCAATCAATCCAAAGTCTTCGTCGCTGCTCAGCGGAGGAATCTTCGAGAAGCCGTCTCGTTTCAAAAAAACCGTAAGCGGGCTCAATACCAGATGCAGGTGTTTGGTATGCGGAATCAGCGGCAGAAATACCAGCAGCGTCAGCGTATGCATCCACCACAGCGCCTTGACCGCGGCCCCGCCATCCCCGACAAAAAACGCACCGAGGTAGCTCACCATCAACAGGAAGATCAGAAACGCAATCACTCCCGATTCGTAGGAGAGCTTCTCGCCCAGCCAGATAGGCCGCGCCAAAAATCGCCGGACAAACAGGGCAGTAATCGAAACTGCTACCAACAGAGCCCAGATCGCGGCAAAGAGGAAATAGAAATTGCCAACGTAGCTCGCAGGTCTGAGGAAGGCTAGTCCGAACGGGTTCGCGAGATGGTTCAGGCTGACCAGCGCGAACGCCAGAAATCCCCAGAAGACAAAGGCGTGGGCCAGCCCCGGCAACGGACGCTGCCGGATCACCTTCCCCTGGCAAAGCACCTCCCAGAAGAAGTCCCACATTCTTCGCCCGATGGGATGGAGCGAAAAATCTTTATCTTTCTTAGAGCGGAAGATGATGCAGAGAATCGGCCCAAACCGCCGGAAGAACAGCGCGATCGAAATCCCAGCGCCAATCAGCAGCAGAGCGACTTCAAGCCGGGAGAACTTCCCCGGCTCGGCCAGTGTCGCAGAAAAATGTATCTCGGAAGAGAGAACTGCGCCTGCAATACGGGCACCCACCGTTGCTGCGCATACCAGAGCAACCATCCGAACCCATCCGCGAGAGAGCGCTTCTTTCAGCGCCGCTCGCATCCGTCACAGTCTCCGCAGGTGGATCAGGCAGTCGTTCAGCCGTTAGTAGCTGATGAACTCGGTCGTCCCACGACGCAGGCGAACGCCCGCGATACCAAAGACCAAGGCTGCTACGAACATCAGAGCGTCCCAATACACCATCGGATGCATCCAGCCCGGAGACAGAGTCCAGTCCTGACCTGCCCATAAAGTCACCAGCGATGCCACGATCAAGCATTGCACGCAGAGCGTCAGAAAAAGCTGTCCGCGGCGACGCCGCCTGTCCAGCAGTTCGACCTGTTCGGGCGTCAGGTTCCGTTCTTCTACGGGGATCAGCATGTTAGCCATCGGTGTCGTTGTCTCCTGCGTGTGGTTCCGGTTCGCAATTCTGCCGCCCCGCCGGGCAACAGGTACCCCTCCATTAAATCACAGCATCGTGCGGACGGAGGCCGGAGAGGCCGAAACACAGTTCCATTCACGCAGACCAGCATAAATGAATCTATGTTCATTTGCGAAATGCCCGCCCGGTTCGAAACTGGCAACCCTGCGCTAAATAAAGGCGACCGACTGGATTCCGGCCACGTCGAACCGCTTTCGGCAGCGGACATTCTTGCATCCCACCATGTCGTCACGCCGCACCATGTAGCTTTGCGCCTTGGCGAAGCGTGCCCGGTCGCGGTCGTCGGCGCCGCGAGGCAACTGGGATTTCTTGCGCCGCACCAGCCAGCTCAGCTCATACTCGCCCTGCTGGCCGCAGTGCGGGCAGGTCATCACATGCGTTCGCTGTTCCGGACGCTCATCGAAAAAATCTCGCTCTTCCATCGGGCACCTCATTCGGGGGTATGGGGACGGGAACTTCGCTGCACCGTCCGTCATGCTGCCCTTCGGAACAGAGTATTGCATAATCGGTGTGGGGCTTGCAGCCCGCAGGTATCGTGATGAGTAAGCCGAAGAAGCAGGTTTTTTCGAAGGTCAAGGCCGTCAAGGCTAACGCGCGGGCACGCGTCGGAACCCCGCCGCCCGAGCGCGTCCTCCCCGATCCCAAGCAGAAGCTCGCAGCCAAGCCGAAGCACAAGCCCACCATGTCCGATCTTATCGGCACGACAGGAGACGAAGAATGAAGATCCTCCAACTTACCGCCATCGCAGTTTGCGCCGCTACCATCGCAGCTTCAGCACAGACGATCCAGGTCAGCAAAGAGAACCGGACGATCTCCGTCACCGCCACCGACAAGGTCACGGCTATGGCCGACACCGCGACCGTCCACATCGGCTTCATCACCTACGGCCCCAGCAGCGACGCCGCCTATGCCAACGGCTCCCGGCTCTCGAACGCCATCGTCAAGACTCTTAACACTGCCGGCGTCCCGTCCGCGTCCATCGAGAGCGAGAACCAGGCCGTAGCGCCGGTGCAGCCCTATCAGGTGGAAAAACTTACCGACGCCGAGAAGGCCCAGCGCAAGTTCCAGGTCACGCAGAGCTGGACCGTCCGCACCAATGCCAACGATGCCGCAAAGGTGCTCGATCTGGCTGTCAAGGCCGGAGCCAACCAGAGCGGCCAGATCGACTGGAGCTTCAAGGACGAGAACGCTCCCGAGGCTGAAGCCGCGGCCAAGGCCCTCCAGCGCGCCCGCACCCAGGCCGAACAGATGGCGCAGAGCCTCAACGCCAAACTCGGGGCGCTGCTCTATGCCAGCAACGAGGTACAGGCCAGTCCTGTTCGCCCCATGATGATGCGCGCCATGGCCGCACCCGCGGCGGAGAAGGTTCAGCCACTGGCGATCAATCCCCGCCAGATTGAGAAAACTGCCACGGTGCACGCCGTCTTTGCCATCGAATAGTTTTAGTTTCGAGCCGCTAAAGCGAGTTCGACTTAAAAGCTGGTCTTTTGCTCCATTGCTAAGGGCTAGCACCGCCATATCTGTCGGACACTTAAAGATGCAGAGGCTTGAGCCGGAGAGCCGATGAGGAAGGTTCTCTAATCGCCTTGCGCGGAGAGGCGCAGAATAGTGAAGGGAGCGGGCAGATGAAGCGCTGGATGCTGCGAGTGGCGTTGGGGCTGGCCGGAGCGGTGACGCTGCTCTACCTGGGGGACTTTGCTGTATTGCAACTTAGAGTGAAGCATGGAACCGCCTTTGGAACGGTGACGGTCATGCATCTGCTGGCAACTCCGCTGAAGGGCAAGAAGGTGGAGTACGACGTTCTGGGGTCCACTCCGGAGACCTGCAGCCGATCGGTGTTTCCGCAGGAGAGCGTTCCTCCGTGCTGGTGGCTGGTTAGGCACAAGACCGCGTGGGATTGAAGACTGCCGGACGTTGAGGCGCGCTAAGGTGTCACGAGAACAAAGCGAAAGAGCCGGCTGGGACCGTTTTCCGGAACAAGACAGATGAAACCGACGCCAATAAGCCTCACCGTGGTTGAGGCGATCTTCTTCCACGCAGCAGGGGCAGTATCGCAAGTACTGCGGCTGTGTGGAACACCGCGGAGACGTCCTCCATAATTTTCGGACAACGTATCAGTCATTTCGAGGGGAATCTTTGTTATAAGGTCGTATCCGAAGAAAGGTTGCAAGAACCGCATGCATGATTGTGTACTCCCGCACTAGTTCATAACAGCCTCTAAAGATTTGAGTAAATATAAGGCTAAATGGTCACTGATTTCATATTTCTTTCTCTGGAAATAAAAGTCAGCGTATATTTACCCCGACTGCTAAGTCGCATGAAAATATCTGGTCAGACAATGGGAGTTAATGAATGCAGCTCAACGAAAAACGGCCGCTGATGATCTCCAACGGCTGGATTCAAGCCGCAGCCATCGTCCTCATCATCGGCTTCTTCATTATGGGCGTACTCACCTACTACACCTATAACGACGAGCCGCCCATTCCCGAAGTCGTGAAAAGCGAGACCGGCGCCGTCCTCTTTACGCGCGCCGACGTCATGACCGGTCAAAGCGTCTTCCTGAGAAACGGCCTGATGGAATACGGCTCTGTCTTCGGACACGGAGCGTATCTTGGCCCCGACTTCACCGCCGAGTATCTCCACCGCGCTGCGCTGTCGAGTATTGAAGCGTACGGCGGCAGCAACTCCGACATCGCGCGCGGCAAGACCATCGACGACTTCAAGGCCAATCGCTACGACAAGTCCAGCGGCATCCTCGTCTACACCAACGCCCAGGTACAGGCTTTCGAGCAGAATCGCGCCTACTACGCCTCGTTCTTCGGCGAACCCACTACTAAATTTGGCCTTCGGCCCAGCGTTATCCGCGACCCGGAACAGATTCGCCAGCTTACCGCTTTCTTTAGTTGGACGGCATGGGCTGCCGCCGCCACACGACCTGGCCACGACTACTCCTACACTAACAACTGGCCGCCTGAACCGCTGGTCAACAACCACGCCACGGCAGACTCAATTGTATGGAGCATGCTTTCGCTCGCCGCCCTGCTTGGCGGGACGGGCCTGCTCCTGGCCATGTTTGGCCGATGGAACATGATGGGCTGGCATGGGCGCGAGCAGCAAAGCATGTCGTTCCGCTCCCCTGACGACGTCGTCCTTACGCCCGCGCAAAACGCCTGCGCGTGGTTCTTCTTCGTCATGGCTGCGCTGTTCCTTGTCCAGACCATGCTTGGAGGAGCGTCCGAACACTATCGCGCCGACCTGCAGACCTTCTTCGGCCTCGACCTCGGCCGCTGGCTCCCCTATAACATCGTTCGCACCTGGCACCTCCAACTCTCCATCTTCTGGGTTTCCACCTCGTACCTTGCCGCGGGCATCTTCCTGGTTCCGATGATCACCGGGCACGAGCCACGGGGCCAAAAATCGCTTGCCTATGCCTTGCTCGGTGCGCTCGTCATCGTGGTCGTCGGCAGTCTTTTCGGAGAATTCGCTGGAATGCAGGGGCGCACCATCAGCAGTTGGCTCGGCGATCAGGGCTTCGAGTATCTCGATCTCGGGCGCCTGTGGCAGATCCTCCTCATCGTCGGACTCTTCTTCTGGGTTGCCATCCTCTATCGTGGACTTCGCGGCCGTCTCCGTTCCGAATCTGCCGGTAATCTGCCTTGGCTTTTCTTTTTCTCCGCGCTGTCGATCCCTGCCTTTTATGCTGTCGGCCTGCTGGCTAACCCGGGAGACCACTTCACCACCACCGATTTCTGGCGCTTCTGGGTCGTCCACCTCTGGGTCGAGGACTTCCTTGAACTCTTTACCACGGTCCTCGTCGCCTACATCTTCGTCTTGCTCGGCGTTGTCCACGAACGCACGGCGCTACGGATGATCTATCTCGACGTCGTTCTCTACTCGGCTGGCGGTATCGTTGGCACTATGCACCACGTTTACTTCTCCGGCGTGCCGGCGATGCACATGGCACTCGGGGCCTTCTTCTCCGCAGCCGAAGTCATCCCTCTAACCATCCTCACGCTTGAAGCCTGGAGCTTCCTGCAACTTGGTATCGCACAGGAGTCGAAGTCTTCGACTCCGTTCCCACACTACTGGGCCGTCATGTTCCTCGCCTCCGTCGGCTTCTGGAACTTCCTTGGCGCGGGAGTCTTTGGCTTCCTCATCAACCTGCCAATCGTCTCTTACTACGAGATCGGTACGGCCCTCACCGCAAACCACGCTCATGCCTCGATGATGGGTGTCTACGGGATGCTCTCGGTCGGCCTGGCTCTCTTTTGTCTGCGCTACATCATCCCGGAGAAGCACTGGTCCGACAAAGCCGCCCGCATCAGCTTCTGGTCGCTCAACCTAGGCCTTGCCTGGATGGTTTTCGCCACCCTGTTTCCTCTTGGTGTGCTCCAGCTTTACCACTCCATCAGCGTCAGCTATTACGACGCCCGCACCTTGAATTACATTGGTAGCCACACCAATGCCGTGCTCGAATGGATGCGCATGCCCGGCGACATCGTCTTTATCCTAGGGGGCACCTTGCCTGTGCTTTACCTTGCCGCGCTCGGCGTTCGCTATATGCAGAAAGGCAGCTCGATCCAAGGACCGCAGGATATCCTCTTCTCCGAGGTCGCCACCCAAACTGAGGAGCGCTGAAGCCATGCATGGCGTTTCCATCGAATTCATCCTCTACTTGGGATACGCGCTCTTCCTTGCCTTCATCGCGCTTCTCCTGGAGTTGGTGGCCGGCCACGCCCATCGACGCTCCGCTACCATCAGCACCGTCGGCTTCACCTATCATGCTGACCGTGACATCTGGGAGTGCCCCCGTGACCAGCATCTCTTCCCGGTCTTTTCGGATGCGGTCAAAAAGACTGTCACCTATCGCGCCCCAGCCGACATCTGCAACAGTTGTCCCAGCAAGGCTGCCTGCACCGACTCCAACAACGGCCGCACCATCGAGCGCAAGAGCGTAGAGAGCCTGCAGTACGGTATGCAGCGCTTTCACCGCGCCATCTCCCTTACCCTGCTCACTCTCGCCACCCTCATTCTGGCCGTCGAAGCCTATCGCACTCCCAGCTTCTATCCTCGCGCTACCCTTATCGCGATTCTGTTTCTCTTCGGACTGCTCGGCCTGCGCCTTTCCGCTACCCTTTCACCCGAACACAAAACAAACTGATCTTGCAATACAGAAATTCAAGTCAAGCGTAATGGCCTCGGACGCCAAGTACGGCGGCTTTGACTTCGCGGTTACTTGCGCAACGGTGGACCAGGGGGCGTGATCTCCAAGAACGTGGGCGCGAAGCCCTATCACAATCAAACTGGCGCACTCCGATTCAGCAACAGAGGTAATGACCTCAGCGGCCTTTCCGTACTCGACCCGTACGTCGGCGACCCTACAGCAACTCTCCGCATCGAGTGGAATCAACTTCTGCGAAGATGTGGAGTTGACACGGTCACTCCATGTCATGGCAATGCGCTCATCAAGGAGTCATTGGACACCGGTCTATATAGAGGGTCCCCTCAGAATTCGGACCACAGAGCTAAGCAAAGGTTCGACATTGACAACAAACGCTTTAAAACAACCCTTTTACCGCACCGCAGGTGCCGAGCAGACTGGTCCTCGATACGGCCAGCGAAACGGTGGACAAGATGATGCCCCTCTGGCCTACCATCGAGAAGCAGCTACCGCTAGAGCGGACTACACGGCATCAGCTCACAGAGCACATGAAATCCGTCCCAATTCTCTAAAACAAATAGAGGTGGCCAAGACTGCCATGCTCGGCAATACGTGGCATTCGATATAAAGTCCTCATCTTTGAAGTCGAAAAACAACACCAGCACCAAGCCGGAAGTCGTTCTGCACGTTAGTTGAAGCATTCGGAAATTGAGTGCGAAGCCAATCCGCCTGAAAAGGATGTATGGCAAAGTGCCTGGATAGGCGCAGATCAACACCACTACCAACTTGAAGCGCAAAGCTATTGAACGATGTTGTTGTTCCTTGTGGTGATGGGAAGACGCTGTCAATTCCATGCGCTTCACCGATCAAACCCTGCCCAAAGAGAGCGATCTTTTTGCGTCGGGTGGTCCAGGTATAGCGCGGTCCGAAGACATCGGTAATTGTGGTCAGGTTTACTCCCCTCCCTTGTATATTGCTGACACGCGCGCCGGAGATGCTCATCGCTACACCGAGCCCGTGATAGGCCTCAGCCGAAAGTTCTAAGCTGCCGCCTTGCTGCCAGAAACTGCTGCCCCCCACCAAGTCGTTGCGTAGCGCACCATAAGTGAGTGCCACGTCTACTTCCTGCGAGGATGTGCGGGCGCTCTGGCCAGGCAGGCTCAGGGTTGTCATAACAGTTCCTGCAAGGAGCAGGCTGAGGATTGTTCTGCGCATTCTCATCTTCTTTCGGGCTTATTGCAGATTGAGTGTGACAGTGGACGTATGAACCATCGTGCCACTGGTTGCGGTTACGGTAACGAGGTAGTCTTTCGGTTGCTGTGCCAGAAATCCATTTCCGCTGCCGCATCCACCGAGTCCAAGCAACACCGTTCCGCTCAGCACAAGGAAGGCCGCGACCAGAAGCGTCTTGCCCAACCTCTGCGAAGAACGTCGCAGACGCCCGGCTCCGACTAGCGGCAGGAACAACAGAGCAAGCGACCAGGGCGGCAATTTATTTGCATCGTTCTGCGCTGTTGCTGCCGCTGCCCGTATTGTCAGCGTGATCGTCTGTAGGCCCACATTGGTTGCAAGATCATTGCCCGACAGCGAGTACGTTGCGCCCGGAGGAAGGCCAGCCACCGTAAACCTCACCGTATCCGGATACGTTCCATACAGCGGCGTGATCTGGTATGTGAAGTTTACCGCTTGGCCCGGCATCACCGTTTGGTGCGTTATCCCGGTCCCGGTCAGGGTGAAGTCCAGCGGGGCTACCGTCACGCTTACATTCGACACTGCATTTGCGCCAAGGTAGTTTGCATCTCCGCTGAATCTCGCAGAGATGACATGCGTGATGCCTGGAGCAAGCGTAGAGGTCGAGTACGTTGCAATGCCACCGGAGATAGTTGAGGTCGCCAGCAACGTAGCACCATCGTAGAAGCTCACTGTACCGCTCGGCGATCCGCCCGCTGCAGGAGCCACCGTAGCAACAAAGGTTACCGGCTGCCCAAGCGTGATCGTTGTCGCACTCGAAGCTAGCGTGATCGTTGTCGCCTGTTGATTCACCATCAATGAGACTGAGCCTGTTGCAGCATTGTAGTTCCCATCGCCAGCGTAGTTTAGTGCGATTGCGTATGTACCCGAGGCCTGCGACGTAGGGATCGTCAGCGTTGCAGATCCGCTTGCGATTACCGCCGACTGTGACGTGCCGCTCCCAATGGTGTAAGTGATGGTTCCTGTCGGCTGCGCGATTCCCGCTCCTGAGAACTGCCCCGCCATATTCACCAGGATCGTTCTACTCACGTTATAGGTAAGAGTTTCACTCGTCGCGGAAGGCGTCAGCGTCGAAGACGCTTTGCCAATCACCACGGCCGATGTTGCAGAGGTCAACGAACTTTGCGAGAAGTTCGTGTCTCCCGCATACTGCGCGCCATACGTATGGCTGCCCACCGAAGGAACGCTAACCGTGTAACTCGCGGCAGCGCCGGCAAGCGCGCTGTTCGGAGCAAGCGCCGTCGCACCGTCGTAGAAGGTCACACTGCCCGATGGCACGGAGCCTGCAATACTGCCGGGCGTCAGTGCAGCGTTGATCGTCACTGGCTGTCCGTAGACGATGCTCGACGCGGACGGCGTCACTGTCGCGGTCGTCGAAGCCTTTGTATTCGTCAGCGTGAAGCTTGCTGGCGTCGCTCCCCCGGCAACACCCGCCGTTACTGTATAGGCCGTCGAACTCGCCGTCCCATTCGCGGTTGCAGTAGCACTGGCTGTCCCGTCGGCGGCGGTTACAGCAGTCGCCGAGAACGTTGCGCCCGCACCTATCGACGGAGCAACAAAGGTCACCGTCGCGCCCGAGACAGGATTGCTGTAAGAATCCACCACCTTCACGACCAGTGGGCTTGAAAACACCGCGCCAATCACAGCACTCTGAGACGATCCCGATACCACCGAGATCGCATTGGCAGCGGAGGCTGACACCGTAGCCGAGGCAGTTGCGCTTGTCACGCCTGTCAGCGATGCCGTGTAGTCATAACTGCCTACCGTCGTCAGAGCATCGCCAGCGAGGTTGAAGGTCGCCACTCCACTTACCGCAGTGGACGTGTAGGACTTCGAGTAACTGCCCGGCCCGGCCACGGTTAGTGTGATCGGGTCCGTGCCCGTTGTGACCAGCGAGTTGTCACTTGCCTCTTCCTTCACCGTCACCGCGGAACCTGCATTCCCGCCGGCAGTGATTGTGGAGGCAGGTGACGTGCCAAACGCCAACTGCGTTACCAGGCCCGCTACGTTGAAGCCGCTGCTCGTCGCAGAAACAGATGTGTTCGTCACGCTGTTCAGCACAAGATTCGCAACCAGCTTGTCGCCCGTTCCTGCCGTATTCACCTTCAATGCGGAGTACGTCGCCACGCCGCCGCTTGTCGAAGCCGACGCGCCGCTCAATGCGCCTGTGCCCGTCAACGACAGAGGAATCGACACGGACGATGCCGTGAAGGGTGTACTGCTCTCAGTAAGCGCCACTGTCGGCGCAGGGCTCATCGTTGCATTCTGCAGTACATTCGACGGCTGTGCGGCGAAGCTGATTGCGTAGTTTGATTGCGCTGCGCCCGCATCGGCACACGGTGTCGAGCCATAAGTCGTCGTCCGCGCCAAGCCGCGCTCATCCGTTGTGATGCCGCCTGGAATATTGGCTGTGAGTCCCGCGCAGATCGCCGGGCTGCCGGGCAGCGGCAGCATCGTCTGCACAGGCCCGCCGTAGTTGCCGAGAGGAGACAGATTGATTGCGATGGCCGATGTGCCGCTGTTGTCGGCGCTTGCCATATTGCCGCCGTTGTCCGTATAGGTTCCAGAGATATCGGCGCTGATCGACGCACTATTCCCCGCCACGATGCTGTTGGTGATCGCAAGTGCACCGGCAGCGTCCAGGATGCCGCCGCCACTGCCGCCGCCGGCGCTATTACCGGAGACCGTGCTGCCGGACACGACCAGTGTCCCGCCGTTGTTATAGATACCGCCGCCGTTGGAAGGCGCCGTATTGCCGGAGACCGTGCTGTTGATCAGTGTTAGCGGACCGGTGCTGAAAAGGCCGCCCCCGTTGGCCGGAACCGTATTGCCGGTAACGCTGCTGTTCTTCAATGTCAGCGTAGCCGTGTTGAGAATGCCTCCACCACCGCCGTTGCTGGTCTTATTTCCGATGATCGTGCTATCGCTCACCGTCAGCGCGCCACCGTTGTAGATGCCACCACCGCCGGAGCCGGAGTTGCCACCGGTGATGGTCAGATTCGCAAGCTCTGCATTCGTCACGCTGGAGTTCACCGTGAAGACGGATGCTGTACCGCCGCCGCTCACCGTGACCAGGTTGGCCAGCGTTGCTCCGCTGCCCGTCGTGGGGCCTTGCACCGTAGTGTTGGAAGGAAGAGTTAAGGTGTCGCTACCCAGTCCAATCGTCTTCGCTGTTGCGAATGCCGTGGCATCGAAGGTGATGTTGCCCGCTCCAGCGCTCGCCGCCGCCAGAAGCGCATCGCGCAGAGAGCACGATGCATCCGTGCCGATCCCCGGTGTCGTCTGCGCAGTGCAGTCCGACGCTCCGCCCGAGCCTCCGGTGCCAACCAAGAAGCTTGCGCCTATATATCCCGGATCGCTGCCAGCCCCATCGTACTCTGTCGGCATAGTGAGGCTAGCTGACGAGAGCCAGCGGCTACCTTGATACTGGATACCGCTGGCCATCGTGTAGGCGCCCCCATAGTACGTCAGTACTCCACTGCCCATTTGAGCGCCAACGACATAACTTTGGCCGGCGGTCAAGGTAACCGGGGTGATCGAATGGTAGTAGAACGAGCCGATTGCGGTATCAGCCGACGTGACGGAAGCGGATGCGAGCAGCGTCCCGGAACTCGTCCACAAACCGACGGCAAAACTCCCTGCCGGCAAGGTGAGAGAGGGACCGGCAAAGATACCCAGGGAGGTCACTGACTCGGTCTTTGTCGCTGTAAATGCAAATCCATCGATTTCTCCGCCGCCGTTATAGGAACTCAACGTATTAGTCAGAGTAATGGCAGGAGAAATTCCATCTCCCGTTGTCGTCACGACAAAGTTCGGCGCGGTCACCGTAATTCCACCCGACGTCGCGCTCAAGCTATTGACCGCGTCCGTTGCCGTAATCGTCTGGCTGCCGGGCGTCTTCAACGTGACGCTGAACGTATGCGTGCCGTTGTCACCCCCGGTAAAGGTGTAATCCGCAGGCAGCGCTGCATGGCTGTCGGAGCTGGTGAAATGCACCGTGCCGGTGTAACTCGTCGCTAAATTTCCATAGAAATCACGTGCGTTGATCGTGAGCGATATCGGCGCACCCGCAGTCGCCGTCGCAGGAACAGCCGCGCCGAGACCAGTAGCAGGCCCCGCATATACAGTGAAGGATCCCGCCCCAGTCAGCGAAGAATCGGTCGTGTCCGTCGCCGTAACCGTGTCCGTCCCCGCCGTTTTAAGGGCAACCGACGCCGTGGCCACGCCGTTGGTCAGCGTGACGGGTCCAGGACTGACATAGCCCGGATCGGAACTGGTGGTAGTTACAGTCCCGTTGTATCCCGTAGCCACATTGTTGCTGGCATCCAACGCCCTAATAGTGATACTGAAAGCCGTATAGAAAGGAGCCGGATTAGGACCAGTGATGCTGAAGTGCGTCGCTGGTCCCGGAGCCGTTGCCGTGCCGCTCAATGCAATCGTCTGCGTCGTGCTGGGGCTGGCGTTCAGCGCATCGTCCGTCAATACCAACGATCCGCTATTGCTTCCGACGGTCGCCGGACTGAAGCTCACCAGCATCGTGCAGGAGCTTCCCCGCGCCAGCGTCGCAACGCTCGAAGAGGTACTCAGTTGCGGGCAGGTCCCGCTGTTGCCCAGAGTGAACCCGGTCGCAATGCTCGGATTCATACCCGCCGCAGGAACTAGAATGCTGAGGTCGGCATTGCCAATGTTCGATACCGTCACTGTCCGCGGGCTGTCGCTGCTGGTGCTCCCCGTCGCGGTATTCGCAAAGGTCAGCGACGGCGCATCTGCTGAATCCACCTTGAGTGCGCGATTGTTGTCGGTGTCCGCGATATAGACATTTCCACTCCCATCCGCCGCGACTCCGACAGGCTGAGCCAATCCGTTGCCTACGATTGTTTGTGAACCATAGCCGCTACCCGTCCAGGGAATCTCGACGATCCGGTTATTGCCCTGATCAGCTACATAAACATTTCCCCGTCCGTCAACTGCCAGTCCACAAGGAACGTTCCACCCCGTTCCCAACGCCGTCTGCACGCCATAACTGCTGCCTGTCCACGGTATCTTCACCACCTGGTTGGAATTGCGATAAGCGACATAGACATTTTCGTCTGCATCCACGGCAACGCCCAAAGGATAATCCCCTCCGCTCGCCACGATTGTCTGCGCACCATAGCCGCTGCCTGTCCACGGCACTTTCACCACCCGCCAATTCCCAGAGTCGGCAATGTAGACGTTCCCGCTTGCATCCACCGTCACCGCGCGGGGGAAAGCAAGTCCGCTGCCTACAGTCGTCTGTGTACCATAGCCGCTGCCCGTCCAAGGCAATTTCACTACCCGGTTATTCCGCATATCCGGGATATAAAGATTGCCGCCTCCGTCCACAGCCAAGCCACTGGGATTGTTCAACCCGCTGCCGACCGTCGTCGGTGTGCCATAGCTGCTTCCCGTCCATGGCACCTTCGTAATTTGACTGCCAACCGAATCGACAAGATAGACATTCCCGCCGCTATCGACTGTTATACCGGATGGCGTCGTCACCCCGGTACTGGGAACCACCGTCTGTGTCTCCGGCGAGAATGCTATTTGCGGCCCCAATCCCGTCCCGTAGATATACCCTGTTGCGATGGCATTCCCGCTTCCATCCTGCAACACCACCGCGCCGCTTCGTTGCCCTGAAAATTCCGGTGTAAATTCCACATCTACCATGCAGGTGTCGCCTGCTGCATAGGCATGGGCAGTCCCATTCGTCGTGCAGCTTCCCGTGCCTGCATCCGCAAAGTCCAGCCCCGCCGCGCCCTGCGTCAGCACCAGCGGAGCACCGATGCTGCCGCCAGTATCGAAGGTGAAAGGAATGGAG
>Ga0207657_10002478_pt1 | contig 19975 bp, 12 predicted proteins | sample KBSC33metaG_FD_184316 | JGI IMG/M metagenome (GOLD analysis project Ga0207657, IMG submission 184316) | Corn rhizosphere microbial communities from Kellogg Biological Station, Michigan, USA - KBS C3-3 metaG (SPAdes) (version 2) | ecosystem: Host-associated > Plants > Roots > Rhizosphere > Soil ... | reverse complement strand
GTCGTCCTCCTGGCCAGGATTCTGCGCATACCGGTGAAAGACAACGAACTGCGGCGTCACTCCAGCTGCCTTCAGCTTCGAAAGCACCACCGCCGACCAGCCCAGGTGCGTCTGCCCCGTGCGCGGATTGGCCACGGTATGCGCCGAGTCCGTGTAGTTAGCGTAATCGTCCTCCGAGGTCGTCAGCACAGCGCCCACGTTCACCGTCCCATCCACCGCCCGCATCTGCGCCTGGTACTGCTGAAACTGCTGCGCGTAGGTCACGGGATCGTGCGCCATCGGGTGCGAGTCGGCCTCCCAATCGCCATAGTTCTCGTTCCCGACCTCCCACCACTTCACGCCATAGCCCTTCGTGACGTTCGCGTACTGGACCCAACCTGCGGCGTCGGCGGCATTGCTGGTGCCGTAGTTCGCAGTCACCATCATTTGTTGTCCCGCAAGCTGGCATTGGTGCGCGTAGGTGTCGAAGCTCGTCACCCAAGTCCACGCATTCCCCGCCGACGTGTTGGTCGACCAGTGATACTCGTCGGACAGCGAACCGCCCGGGAACCTCGACGCCTTCACCCCCATGTCGGTCAGCATCGGGATCGCCGATGGCAGCCCGAACTGATCCGACCAGACCGCCGAGTTCAGCCCAAACATCTTCGCGTCGATCGGCTGACCAAGCGAGCTAGCGTTCACGGTCAGCACGATCGGATTCGGCGCGGCTGCCGGATTAAGCTGCACGTCATCTATCCAAAGCAGCGGAAGCGTGTTATCGCTATTGTTCCGAATCCAAAATCCGGTAAGCCGCCCTGCGCTCCCAACGCCCACGTTCGCGAGCGGAACCGTTACCTGAGTCCAGGTGTTCGCCGGCAGAGCTTGCACAGACGCGTAGGTCTGCGGTTGATCATCGACCAAACCCGTGACCTGCAGCATCTGCCCGCCACTCCCTCCATAGACCCAGAACGACAAGGATGAATAGAGCTTCGCCGTGTGCACCGGGCAATGGAAGTTCAGCGCCGACCACGGATCGAATTGAACCTGAATGCTCTTTAAGCCAGAGTGCACATGCGCAGTGTTCGCCAGGTCCGCAGTGGCCCAGCCCCAATACTGCCACCAACTCCGCATCCCGTCGTCAAAAAGCGGTTCAGTAGCCTGAGCATACGCCCGGACTCCAATTAGAAGCGAAAAACAAAGGGCGAGGGGCAGCCGGAGAAAACGCATAATACACCGCAACACAGCGAGTATGGGACAGAACCCTGGAGGGCTCGGCGACTCGCGATTGACGACCCCCGATTTCATGCCTCGGGCCGCGACGAATACGACTTGTCTGCAGCAAGGATCGACCGCGCCCCGAGGCTTCACGACTCACGACTCACGACTCACGACTCACGAGCTCACAACCGAACCTGCTTCAAAGCGCCTTGCATCCGAGCCTTCAATCCCGGCACATCCAGATAACCGGTCGACTTGCTAAAGACCTTCTTGCCATCTGCGCTCAGGAAAACGATGGTCGGCAAAGCCTCATTCTTGAACCGCTTCCACAAGCCCTGATTCTCTTTTGCCTCGACATCCAGCTGCACCGGAACGAACTTGGCCGACAGAGCCGTGATCTCCGCATCGGTGTAGACCTTCCGGTCCATCGCCTTGCAAGGGCCGCAGTAGGAAGCGCGGAAGTCGATCATCATCGGCTTCTTGGAAGCCTTGGCGATCTTCAGCGCCGAATCATAGTTGGTCTTCCAGGCGACATTCGCACCCGCGAGAGCGGGGACGAGCAGCAGGGCGAAAAGGGGAGCGCAGATCTTCATGGCTATGATTTTGTACGTTATTCCTCGCCCGGAATCACATAGAACGGAAACACGAGGTTTCGTTCGGAGTTGATCGCGGGGATCGTATAGTTGATCTTCAGCACCAGCCGCCCCTCGTTCTCCGAGTCGGCCTCCGCCTCGACATCGCGAACCTCGATCCGCGGCTCCCAGCGCATCAGCGCCTCGGTGACATATCGCCGCGCCAGACCCGCCGTCGTCGCATCGTTCGGCGCGAAGATCAGGCGATGGATGTCGCAACCGAACTCCGGCCGCATCGGCCGCTCGCCCTTGCGCGTCATCACGATCATCTTGATCGCCTCTTCGACGTCTTGCTCCTGATGCACCAGCTCGATCCGTCCCCGCGCATCCAAGCGAGGCGGAAACTTCCACCCAGATCCCAGAAAGTCCTTCGTTTCGTCCAAAATCGCCTCGCAATTACTGTAGCAGCCTTTTCCGAATCTCACGGCGACGGATAAGCGCGCGGCTGTTCAACCCTCCCTTGAGGGATGGCAGGGAGGGTGACCGCATGCCAGCACCTTCTTAAGCCCGGCAGCCCGTAGTAGCGCGGGTCTTCAGACCCGTAAGCCTTAAATGCTGTAACTCCACGCAACAGCCACACCCACTGCAGCTACCAGGCAAAGATTCTTGCGACTCTTCGATCCGAGTGCTTGACGTTTTGGGTCCCCACGCACATATAAGGTGAGAACATCGAAGAGATTGCTCGTGCGCAGGCGTCATCCTTGAGCAGCGCGGCCCACAAGGTAAGTAGTACGTGGCTAGCGTCCAAGCAGCGCCGCGTAGGACCTGACCGTAACCGGTCGCCTATTCGTCTCTGGCACTGAGCAGCCACAAGCACAGCGAGCCCACCACAACACCGCAACACCAGGAATTCACGATGAAAAACCAGGAAAACGACCGCCAATCAGGAACTCCACAGATTCAAACGTCATGTCCTAACCAAGACATGTCAATGAAAAAATGAGATGATGAAAAAAGCAGGAAACAGGAAAGGAGCCCTTCTGTGACCCCGAGCCGCACGGCCGCGTCTATCGGATCACAGCCATGAACAAGCTCCTGTTCCTCCTCGCCACCTCCGCGATCATCACGTCCGCAACAGCCCAGATCGGCGGCGGCAGCGCCACGTATGGCCAGGGCAGAGCCTCAGCCCTCGAGGCAGCAAGAGCCAACGAGCTCGCCAAGCGCAACCAGTTTCGTGACGACACCGGACGGTACCTCGACGCCGCAATCCTCATGAACGCCGAGGCCGACGAGTACGTCGCCGTCTTCAGCATCCAGCAGGAAGGCAAGACCCTCGCCGAAGCCCGACAGCGAATGGCCGCTGCCATCCAAAACTTCGGGCGCGAGTTGCAGACCCTGAAGATCCCGGCCAGCGACTACGCCCAGGATTTCATCGCCCAGAACCGCATCTACGGGTACGAGGTCAACGGCACGCTCTCCAAAGAAGTCGTAGTCGGATTCGAGATCAAGAAAAACTTCTCGATCCGCTACAAGGATAAGAACCTTCTCGAGAAGCTACTCGAGGCCGGCGCGAAAGCAGAGATATTCGACCTCGTCAGAGTCGAGTACATCGTCAAGGACCCGAGCGCCATCCGAACCAAGCTGATGGCCGAGGCAGCCAAGATCATCAAGCAGAAGCAGCAGGCGCAGGAAGAGCTACTTGGAGTCAAGATCGGCCAGATCCAAGGCGCCTACCCGCCCCAGTACAGCACGTACTTTCCAACCGAGCTCTACGACGCCTACGCTGCTCAAGAAGCCGAAGAGGTCTACGACTACCGTCCCAACACCACGGTCCAACGCGCCCGCAAAGCCCGCACGTTCTTCTATAACGGGCTCACCGGAAAGGACTTTGACGCGGTCATCAACCCCGTCAACACGGAGCCCACAATCCAGTTCACGCTCTACGTCCGTGTCCGCTATTGACCTCACCGGCTAGACTAAACAGGGACGAACGCAGATTCTGCTGCGTCGTCTCGTAGGAATAGCTATGACGATTCAAAGCCTGGACGGCACATACGAGCTGGAAGCTCAAGGTGAAAAGGTAAAGCTGAAACCGCTGAAAGGCGGACTCAACTTTAAGCGAGCCATCGGCGCTGAGGCCTTTCAGGATGCTCTCGAAGGCGAAGCCACCACCGTCAAGGGTGCCTCGGCCGACGTCTTCGCGACCGTTTCGCTCGACGTCGACAAGATCCTCGTGACTCTGCGATTTCCAAACACGCCCATGAACGAGGTGCCGTTCGACAAAGACGATGTCGAACTGATGCTCCTCGAAAAAGACTAGTTTATATTGACCATCGCTCCGGAAATGGTCATATTGCCAATCGCAGTGAGAGATGCCGTTCCGGTTGCGCTCATGCTGAATGTCGCCGGCGTGGTGAGCTTTATTCCCTGAGCGGCGGTCACCGAGAAACTGCCCGTACAGTTCACATCGATGTTGCCCCCGTTCGAGTCAATCTTGATCGAATTTGCCCCGGTGAGATCCACGATCGAGATGTTCTTTCCAGCATCATCCAGAACAATCTTGTGGCCGAGTTTCGTCTTCAGCAAGATCTGCTGATCCTTGTCGTTCAGGCACACGAAGTGCCCGTTCGACGTCTTGAAGCTAACCTCTCCGGTGCCGCCGGTATCGTCCATCAGCATCAGATGGCCAATTCGGGTCTGAAGCGAACGACGGACGACTCCTTCGCCGGTCACCGACTTGCTGTTGTTCTCGACGGGTGCATCCTGTCCATTCCAGAGCGCGCCTAAAACGTAGGGCTGCGTAATGTCCCCGTGCTCGAAAGCGCAAAGCACTTCGTCGCCGACTTCAGGAATGAATTGGAATCCACGACCCGGTCCGGCCATGGGAGACACGAGCCGGGCCCAGTTGCTCTCATCCTCGTCGGAAAGCCAAGGGAACTTCACTCGAACTCGAGCTTTGCCTTCGGGGTCCTGGTTGTTGGTCACGATCCCAACAACCACACTACCGCCCAAGCGCGAGGCTTCATGGATGCCTCCGCCCATAGCTGACATTAACGTGGCCGGCTTTTTGCCCGTAACGCTGAACTGCGTCGTAAGCCCTTCCGCTGGCGAGAAGTGGTGTGTCGTTGATGTGACAAAATACTTTCCACTGAAGTGGTCGCCGATGTTGTTGCACTGGATTTTGCATCCGGGCTTCAGATTCTCATGCCACTGGCACAAGCCATCCGACTCGACGAAGCCCGCTGATAATTCATCCAGCACCGACTGCGCATAAGTCTTGGCACCGTCCTGAGTGCGAGGCACGCGATCGACGATCACCATAGCCGCGTCTCCAAAGGCGGCACTCGACTGCTGGCCGCCATTGCCCTTACTGCTTATCAGGCCAATTTCCGGTAGCCCTCCTGGCGTGGTGGCTTCACTCACGATGCCTTGCTTCTGCTTCGGATCCCAGCTCTTAACGATGACTTTCGGGACCTGATTCGAAGAACTGACTCGAGGACGGAACGAGGTTAGCGTCTTGCCCCATTCTAACTCGACCGTTTGCTCGGCATTTCTTGAGATCGGGTGGAACTGAAGTTTATTGTCGGACGCCACGTAGGTGCGGTAATTGTTTCGTTGCGCCAACATGTTAATGAACTCCCAGTTGGTCTGGTTATTCTGAAAGACGTAAGGATGTACTTCGTTAGTTGACGTTGCATCGGCCGTCAGACCACATTCGCTAGCGAGCCTTTGAACAAGATCGCTGTCCTTCACATTCTGAAAAGAGCGACGCTTTCGACCCCGGTGCAGGCGGTGAGATTTGTCGTAGCATCGAATGACAAAAGAGGGCGTCATATGCGCCGCCATGTCGTGATCCGCAGCTACGATTTCGCCTTTGAAAGACGTATGCAAGTTGTTCTTATCCAGACCAAACTTGACTTCTACTGTCTTGCCGATCCGAAATTGATCTTGAGTGTGCAACTCGAAGTTGTCATCTTCCACGCGAATCGTGGCGACGTCGGGGAGGTGCAGCGTATTTTCGACGGCTATATCTTTGATGTGCTCGGTAACGGCGTCGCTCACGACCGCGCCGTCGATGAGCATTTGAAAATATGCGTGGTGCGTCTGGGCTTCAGGCATACGGTTCTCAGCTCAAAGGCGGTATCGACAGCACCATTCCGGGCTTAATGCCCATCGGATCGTCGATTCCATTCTCGTCGGCAATTGTGCGCCAGCGCGTGGAATCTCCATACACCTCGTGCGCGATCAGCGGCAGTGTTTCATGGGGGCCCACCTCGCGTCGCCGGTATCCCGGCTTGGAGCCAGATGTCGGGTTCGTGCGCGGCTGATTCGTCGCGTCCTCAGCTTCCTGCAAAGTCACGGTAGCGGTCGCCCGAACCGGCGTACCGTCTTGACGGAACAGCGTGTACCGAACCGACAGGTTCGTCACCGCTGCTTTGAACTGCCAATCGGGCCCCCACTGGAACAAACACAGCGGCGGTCGTGAGCGGCGTGTGCTCCGATTCCGATTCTGCTCATTAATCATTGTTAGATCCCAGAGCTTGTTCACGTGCGTTCGAACGTCTCCACCCTGCTGCTCATAGACATCGAAGAACAGTTCCAGGGTCATCGTCTTCGAGCCGCCGCTGGTGAAGTCCATGCGGGGGACATTGCGGCCGACGATCGGGTGGGCTTGCCATTGGTTCTGCTTGGCGACCGTGTACTCGGTTGGGTTGAAAAGCACGGTCATTCGATCGTGTGTGTCCATGTTCGTGATCGTCGCTTTGGTAAGTCCCATGAGCTATGTTCCTATCTTAAACCGTGTCGCTCCGCGTCAAGCGCGATTCGCCGCTTCAGGATGCTCCAAACCTCGCGGGCGAGCAGATTGACTTCGTGAGCCGCGTTGCCAATTTCATTGGTGTGCCGCGATTCGCTTTTCGCATCCCCCGAACCAGACCCAGCCGGAGTTGGAGTCAGCCCTTGTGACATCTGGATCATCCCAGTCGGCATTGCCTGTGCCGGAGGTTGCGACACCGTCGGCGGCCTTCGAAGACCTAACGACGGAGTTCGCGGCGTGTAGGGCGCAATAGTAGGCGCTGGATTAGAAGCCGGCGCGGTTCGCACGGGCATCTCTGGCAACTGAACGGTTCCTGATCTCGGCTCCGCCCCTGAGAGCGACGACGGCGAGAAACTGGTTGCCCCACGGAATTCCGGGAGAGGCTCGTAGCCTTGGCTTTCCCTCAGAGGCATCTCGGCGTTGCGGGAGGGCATTACTGTCGGAGCCGCAGGCTGAGCCCCAGAAGATGCTCTAAAGGGCTGGACTCCTGGTCTTGCGGGCTCGCTCGGACTCTCAAACATCCCCGAACTTAGCGCCATCTGCACGGGTGAGTAGCCTCCGGCCCCCGCCCCCACTCCCGGAATTGCGGGCGCCGAAGAGCTCATCGGGGAAAGGGTTGGCGCGGCAGCCAACAGCATCGGGAGATGGCTGTAAGAGGGTCCGAAGGCGGTGCGACTCGGGCCGCGCGACCCACTGCTCGGGGAGCTAGTCATCGGTGAAGGTTGCGCGGGACTCGCAGCAGAAACATGCAGAGAGCCTGCGCCCATGCCTGGCCGCAAGGACTCGCCACCTTCGAAAGCGCTCGTTCCAGAGCTGACTCGCGGGCTGTCCAGAAAGACCTGTTGAGGCTCGACCGGAGAGGTAGGCAAGCTTGTCGAGCCGAATGCGGCCGTGCCGCCATAGCTCATCGTGCTCGGCACGCTCGTGGGTGCCGCTAACTCAGGCGAACCGGCGAGCGGCGCATCCATCTCCGGCACACTAAACGTCGACCTGGCGGCCGGTCCTGCGGTCAGTCGGATGTCCTCGCCGAACCCAAGCGGCGGAGGGTCCGACCTCCCGAAAGCAGCCTCGGTTCCCGTGACAATCCCCCGGCTAATCGGGTCCGCGCTCCCCTCATACTGCGGCAGCGGGGCACCTGAATTCGGAAGCTGAATCCTCGAGTCGGGGCTTAGCAAAGTCCCGGCGTCGGTGTCTCGAAGTCCAAAGCTCGGCGCCGCCTTCTGCCAGGAAAAGCGGTCAGGTTCCACGTCGGCGCTGTAGAAGCCCGCGAGGAATCGATCTCGCAAGCCGCCAAACTCGTCCGGGCGTAGAATTGGCGATTGCCCAGGGTCGCTCAGGCTCTGACGGAATGCTAACTCGTCGCGCACTTCCAAGCTCGTCCCGAGAGTCGGAGCCAAACGGACCGGCATCCCCAGAAAGTCGAGCACGCCACCGCTTCGAGCTTGGCCGTAGCCAGCCTCGCCCAGCGCGCCGAGCGGCCCCACCAGTTCGCTGTCTAGAATGCTTGCGCCTCGACCCATCGGCAGCACGCCTGGAACCAACGAGCCCATCAGGGTTGCTCCGCCCGGGAGTCCACCGGTCGTCGCCAAGGCCATGGCCGAGGATTCCGCTGCCACTATAGGTGCATCCAGCCCAAAGCCTCCGGCCATGAGTTGTCTCGATAGCTCAGGCGACAAGGTCAGGTTCACTGCGCCCTGTGGTAGCTGCCCCGTCGGCAGGGACGGGAAGATCAACTCGGTGCCTTCTGGCAGCGCCGTCCTCAAGGACACTAAAGTCTCGGCATCCAAGGGAGCCGCGCCCCGGGCCAAATCCTCCCACTCGAAGGCGACGGCCGAGCCTGCAGTTCGCATCCTGTCCGACGCCACACGTACCGCAGGTGCCATCAATGTCACTTGACCAAGCTGCGGAGTTGGCGTTACGGCACGGCTACCGAGCAGCACATCCCCTAGGGCCCCGAGCGGAGATGGGAACACGCCCATGGATAACGGCCCTGGCGCGGTGTCGATCACGCGCGGAGCTAGCACCCGCATCGCTCCCCGCGCATAGGGCGAGAGCCCGCCGCCTGCCGCCGACATAGCACCGGCGGCTAAGAAAGGAGCGCCATGAAATGCCGCCATCCCACCGAAGGAAGAGCTTGCCCCCATGAGAGCCAGCGGCGGCAGAGTGAGTCCCGCCCCAGGAGCCACAGTCAGGAGACCGGTCGCAAACCCGCCTACGCCAAGATTGGTGCCCCAGACGCCCCGGTTAAGGAAACCGACGGCTTCCCGGCTCTCCTCCACCGTTGGACCTTTGTAGTCGGCTGCCTTTGACTTCGGCACAGGTTCAGGGCGACGCTCTTCCCTTCCGTGCTCTTCCGCTCGAGGCCCATCGGTAGGCACCGCCTGAGGTCGAGCCGCTTCGAGCAGCCGTTGCAACTCATCTGCCGTCAGCTGGCGCGGCGGACCCTCAATGAACTGCACTGGCCCTTCGATCGGCTTCTCCACGACCATGATTCGAGTGTCCGCCGGCTCCGCATCCTTATCGCGGAATTGCATCAGCCAACGCGTGAACTCCCGCACATCTTCGGACCGCGCCGCGTACTTCTCAGCCAACGCGTTGCGCATAGCCGTAATGGGCAGAAGACCACCAAAACTCACTCGATCGGCAACGTTATCCGCTAGCCCTTGCGCATCCAGACCCACAGCCCCAATCGGGTTGCCCTGCGCAGTAAGGCTCGAAGGACCGGCTAAGTCGGTCAGGAACGCAAGAATGCGCCCGAGCGACTTTGGTGGCTCGAGCACAGGATCCTGGATGCGGGTGTCTTCGGAAGGCATGCTTCTAGGATTTCAAGTCAAGCCCCCGATGGGCGAGTTCTAGCGTCTCGACGCCGACCGCCGCGGGCTCAGTCCGCAGGTCGGCACCCGTCCATTTCACGGGCAAGGCTTCAACGAGGTTGTACTGCTTGACAACTTTGTCCGGTTCTTGGCCATACATGAGAATCGACACGTTCTTACGCGCATTCGGATTCCCGTCCATCGCATCCAGGTACCACTTGTGCAGATCCTCGCCAGGATCCAGCCCATGCTTGAGGCTGATGTTGCCGTACTTCGTGCGGACCGGCAGCTTATGGGTCACCGTGTTCATCCCGCCCTCGCTGTACTCGAAGACCTCCGTCTCCATAGTGACAGGCGAGCACTCCATAAACCCGGCAACGTTCACTCCGTCGATCTGAATCCAGAACTTGAAACCTAAATATGGATCTTTGCGTGGGCTTCCCGAATCCTGGCTTGGCATTAACGTTCCCCTCTCTCTTGTGCGATCCTGGCTTCTTCGATCATCAATTCTTGAACCCGCTTTGCGACCATCGCCGGATCGACCCGGCCCGCCCCTTGAGGCTGCATCTCCCCCATGGGTCCCACTTGCTCGCTCGCCTTCTCGGCAGGTGTGGGGTCGCGCTGAGCTTGAGCCTCCCCCATCGGAGAGGCTGCCTGGACCAAGGGCCGCTGTGGACCCCCCGCCTGCATGGGTCGAACTTCACCCTGCCCAACGTCAACCCGCACTCTGCAATTAAGCCGCTTTATCGTGACTGCCATAACGCCCTAACCCCCATTCTAAGTTCTTTTCGACAGCTTTGACCGGTCAAGTTAATTCTCCCATACCGATCGGATCGAATTATTTCCAGGCGAGACCACCACCGAGATGCTGCGCCCGCGATATGTTGCTGTGCGCAATTGCTGCTGGTTCGGCCAGGGACGCGTGTCCGCGGATGGGTTGTTTGCCACCGCGTAGGCAGCTTCCATGACCTCGTCCAAGCTCCAACCCTCAGGCACCGTATTCTTCGCCTCCGAACGTGTTCCCCCCGAACTAGGAGTTCCCGGAGCCCTTGCCTCCGGTGGCACATTGCGGCCAACGTCTCGCTTCGCGACCCCGCGCATATGCTCGCACCAGGTGTGATAAACCTGATCGGCGTCCTTCCATGTGAAACCGTGCCTGCCTTCATAGGCACCCACGAGCTTTCTCGCCTCACGTCCGTAAGCTGCCTCGAACTCTTCCGCCGGGCTCAACTGACGCTTCGGGTTGCGATAGTTCTTCGCTCCTGGCTTGTTGTTCGGTGGTCCTGCTGCACCGTCGCCATCCCCGGCCCCACCGGGTGGCTCGCCTGAAGGCGGTCCGCCCTCGGGTGGGCCCCCGCCGCCCGGCGGCTGTGCGGGAGGAGGCGGCTCGGGGGGACCGATTGGGCCCTCCTCGGGCGGCGGAGGTAACGGCTTGATCGGCGGACTCGGAGGAGGTCCCGCATGGTCGTCCCACGTGGCTGCGATGAGTTGCTGCTCCTGGACCCAGCCTTCCAGAACGGCGAGCTTTTGCTGGACAAACTGACCCGCGAGTTCAGGTGTGAACGGAGCACCACCATAGTTTTCGCTCACCATCTCCATCAGCGCTTCGTTGTACGATTGCCCGGCCTTTCTGTAGTAAAGGAGCCCTTGTTCCAGCCCGGGCACCTTCTGACCGGCACCCGCGATGCGCGCGGTGTACTTGACCAAGAGGTCGACCTGGGAAATTGCCTCGCCCACTGTAGATGGAGCGTGCCCCACGTGCTCCACGAATTGGCCCAGGTTGTCCGCAGACGTGTTCGCGACTGACCGCGGGTCGTCGTAGATCGGCACCTGGGTGGAAGGGTCCTGCGGGTTAATGAATTTCTTCGGATCCCCCTTAATTGCCTGTCCGCTGTCCACGACCGATCGCATTGCCTGATTAGTGACGTAACTCTCTGGATCGATTAAATTGGCCTTCGCTTGGAGTTCTCGAACCTTGGCCCAATTAGTCTCCGGCCCCTTGTCCAGTTCGGTGGCAAGCTCCCGCAACAGTTCCTTCGAAACGGCTTGCCTTGCTTCAAGCTCGAGCACGTTGTCAGGTCGGCCATACGCCTTCAGCTTGGCCTTCGCCACTTCGAGGCGCGAGTTCGAATCGTTGACCATCTCCTCAGCGCTCGCGATTTCGATTTGAATCTTTTGGCGCAATTCATCAGCGACCGCCCGTTCTGTGGGTCCAGCATTGTCGCTCGGCTTTGTCTTTTCAAGCAATTGGGACTTGTATTGCTCCCAAGCCGCATGATCACCGCCCTTCATCTTGCCGCGCATGATTGCCGCAAGTCCACCGGCGTCTTCCACCAATTGGGCCGCCGAGCGTTTGTCCGCTGCTACGTCGATCGGGAGTTCGACGTCGTGACCTTGATACGATTTTGCATTCGTCTTGAGGTGTATCTCTGGATCAGCGCCATTAAGCTGCTTCCGGAGTTCGTCCATGAACTTCTCCGTCGCGGCTTGGCACTCTTGAATGGCCTTGGCTGCCTCCTGAGGGGTCTTGGGAGCAGTTTCGGGCCGAAATGTAATGTCGTGATCAGATGTGAAACCCAGAGAGCCCTTGTCGTCTCCCACGATTCCGGGCGCGCTGGGATCTCGCCCGGCCAGCGCGGCATTTTTCGCGTTAGCGATCATCTCATTGCGGAGTGTGTCTAACGCTTGTTGACGCTCGGGCGGAATTGACTCGGGATTATCCCGAACCTTATTGATCTTCTCATCCCAGCTGCTGCTGCGTATGTCGTCATGCAAGTTGGCAACTTCTTTGGGCGGTGCCGTTGTCTTTGGAGGCAGCTCCTTGGGAGCATTCGGATCGATCGGCTTCTCGCCCGGCAGCGCAGGCGTTTCCCCTGGGATGGCAGGATGCTCCCCACTCGCGGGAGGGAGTTGCTTCGGCTGGCCCGCCGGTTGCAATGCGTGATCGGGAGGAGGAGCTGGAATCTCCGGCTTTGCCCCAGGCTGCGTGTTGCTCTCGTTGTGCGCGTCGGTGAGTTCCTTGGTCTGAGGCGTGCCTTTACCCTTCGCGAGAGCAGCTTTGATCGCCATCATCAAAGCGGTTGCGACGGTGACGATCTGCTTTTTGAGTTGGTCGAAGAGGCGCGCCTTAGCCGCTGGATCCGTGGAGGCGCTGTATTGCGAAAGCAGATGGCAGAACTTGGCGATCTCTATACCGAGCGTCGCCACCATGCAGACCTCAATGAGTATTTGGATGAGCCGCTGCCAAGCCTTAAGACTCGCCAGTCCGAGAACCGCAGCGAAGAAATTCAAAGCCGCGGAAATGACTTCCAGTGTCAAGAAATCCGACGGTGATGGATTCTCGTGATGGTCCTTAAAGACCTTTTCAACCGCCGTAAGAAGACCGCGCGCGCCGCCAATGGTTCCCAGAGCTTGGATCAGCTTGGCAGCCAAAGACGCCTCTTCCGGTCCCCAGATCATTGCTGCCTGGAGGCCTAGGGCGCCTTCGATCTCGCCAACTTCGTAGGGCGACAGAATGCCTCCGGTGCCGCTCCGATCATCCATGTTGGCGTCGATGCCGCTGGCGATGTGTTGGGCAAGAGAATCCCAAAGAGCTGAGAAGCCGCCCGTCACCTGAAGCATCCCCGTTTCAGGATCGATCAGATTGCTGGGCGGGCCCGTCATCTTGGTCTTCAAATAGGGGAAGGAATCGATAGCGCGAGCCCCACGGCTGATCCAGCCCACCCCGAAGGCCTTCATGACGTAGCTGGCGCCTGTACCAATTGCTCCCGTCGCCTGATTGATCTTCTGCTGCTCGGAGGGACTCGGGTGAACACCCAGGAAGCTAAGCGCCCTGTTCGTCCATATCGGGGCCTGCTCGCCCGCGTGATCGGCCATCCAGTCCAACCACAGCACCGAATCCGCAAGGCCCGTGACTTGACTCACCGCACCCTTGGCCATGCCAAGGTCGGTCATGAGTTCATTGCGGCTGGTGGGGATGCCAAGGAACGAAGCTTGCAAGGCGGGCTCGGAAAGAGCGGTAGCCGTCCGTGTCGCGAATTGCAGTTCGATGGAGTCCAAAATGGCAGTGGCCCACAGATCGACGATCTCTTGATCCGACATTTCCAGGCTTACCTGGATATCAACTTCAACGCTCTGCAGGGTGCCTTGAGGGACCTTTCCACTCCTGAGGCTTCGCTCGGCTTCCCTCAATGCGGCCAGAGAAAGCTCATCTAGCCGGCCCGTCTCACGACTCTTGAGACCTTTCCCTTCATAGGAACGCGCGTAGAGCTCTACCGACAGTACGTCTTTATGGCCGAGGCCGAATAGCACCCGCTGTTCAACTTCCTGCGCTTCGCGCTCTGCCTCGTCCCCTCCGTGCGCCGTATGCAAGTCGGTTCTCGCTTGGCTGCCGGTCTGCTGAACCACGTGGGTCAGCTCGTGCGCGAGCAAGGCTTGACCCTCTTGCGTGTTCGGGCTGTACGCTCCTTGGGAGAAGAAAACGTCCTTGCCAATCGTGAATGCCAGGGCTCCCATGTCTCGGGCGGCGGCCGCGGCAGTTGGATCACTGTGGAGTCGAACGTCGCTCAAGTCCCCGCCGACATGCCCGGCGAAGTCTTTCGCCTGATCGCCGGCTATGGGCACTCCCGAGCTGCCGCTGCCGAGGAGCCCCTTCTGCAGCATGGCGGCATCGGCGGCGCTCTTTCCCTGACCATCTTTGAACTGGAGTGCCAATCCGCCCAAGTTCAGGCTTGGAATGGGAAGAGTCGAGGGCGGGAGGAACGGTGCCATAGGAAGCGATGGCAGGCTCGGGAGCGAGGTGACGACGGACGAAATCGCGTCAAGGCCGCTGTGGACAACATTTGAGACTCCCTTTGCTGCGCTAGAGCCCGCCGAAACGAGCCCGCCGCCGAGATCTCCAATCCCGGGAAGGCCAGGCAGAGGTATCCCAGGGAGGAGTGAGGGAAGCCCCGGGAAAGTCGGGTGCGCCGCCCCGGTTGACGGATTGGGCTTCTCTTTGCCCCGGCCGCCCACGATGCCGCCGACGATGCCACCAATCCCCGACGCGATAGGCGAGAGAATCGAGCCAATGCCCGTTAGGTTGCCAATCGTTCCGAGTATCGACCCTGCTGCGGAGGCTGCACCGCCAATGATCGGGCGAGCGATTGCGGGCAGTGAAGGCACACCGATGCCGATGTTCGGGTAGGGAATCGGAATCGGGCCCCCGCTCTTAGGGGCTTTGGGCGTAGCGCCAACCGCTCGCGCGATGCCTTTCGCCAAGCCGCCAAGGCCGCCTAGGCCGCCGAAGATGGGCAACGCGCCGATGCCGCGGCCCACTGCCCCGCCGACCGCACCGGCAATCCCCAAGGCACCCCCCGCCGCTCTTTGTGCGATTCCACCGGCAAGTTCGCCGACTCCGCCTGCAATGCTGCGGCCAATATCGAAGATGCCGCCGATCTGGCCGTGCGCAAGTTCGCCGACTCCCTGAGCGACACCTCCAACAGTCCGAGCGATGCCACCGGCCAGACCTGGCTGAAACATCGGCAGGAGGCCCAGCATGCCGCCGAGCCCGCCCAGCATGCCACCCTGATGGCGCCTCTGTCGAGCGAGAAGCTTGGCCATCATGGGCCCTATCGTCGGGTTCATCATCCCGCCAGCGAGTTGCCCAATACCTCCCAGCGCTCCTCGTCCCAAACCGAGGAGCCCACCAAGCGCAGCACCGCCAAAGTTCTGCAGACCACCCAGCGCTCCTCCCAGCATGCCGGTCAATCCGCCCATTCCGCGACCACCCATTACGCCGCCCAAGCCCGGGAGTTTTAAGCCTCGGAGACCAGCGAAAATGCCGCCGGTGCCGCCCACGAGTCCCCCTGGCTGCAAGGCACCCGTAACCCCTCCAACGACCCCGCCGACGAGTTCACCAATGCCCGGGATCCCAAGGTGAGGCGCATGCGAAACGCCCTTCGCAATTCCGGAAGCAATGGGTCCGAGCGGGCCGATCCCGCCGAAGGGCAGCCCGAAGGGAAACATCGGAATGGGTATCGGAAAACCACCGTGGTGATGTTTTTTGTGCGATTGCTTCTTACCAAACGGGAAGCCGGGAATGCCAAGGCCGCCCAGCCCTGGCAAGCCCCCAAAGGGTCCTCTTGGCAATACCGGAAAATTCGGCGGGAACAAGCCGTGCCCGTGGATTACGCGGTTCACACCCTCTACGATCTTGCCGGCGACGTTGCGAACGCCCCCCGAGACTCGGGAGAGAAAGTCGCCAAGGCCACCTAAAATCCCGCCGAGCACCCCATGGCTCTTCGGATCGGCTGGGATGGGGACGCGAATGCCGGGCAGAGGACGCAGAATCGGCACTAGAATCTGGGTGACCCCGTGCACGATGGTGCGCACCAGATCCATAGCGCCCCCCGCGAGCGGACGAGGCGTGGGCGGAAGGCCACCGTGCTCTCGTGCCGACTTGTGTTGCGCCTCCTGGTGTTTGCGAAGCGGACCCACATGGACCGGCCTCGGATTATCACCGAAAATGCTCTCAGCAAAGCCCGAAACAGCGTCTACCGTCGAGTCGATCGCCCCGGCAACGACTCCGCCGATGCCACGGATTATCTTGCCGACATCGATAATTACCTGGTGCGCGGGAATCGCGATCATCACGCGGAACTGCGCGAGAAGGGAAAAGGCAAGAGTCAGTCCGCTAATAATCCGATTTACAAAAGCGTTGATCTTCTGATTCGCCCGTGCGATGAGCCGACCAAAGATCGCATCGATCTTGTGGTCTGCGGCATCCTCGAGGGCATCGATCTCAGCCTTCACCTCGCCAGCAGCGAGGAAATCAGCGCTGATCACGAGCCCCATGAGCAGATTCGTCGCCATGCGAACGCTCTGGGTCACCGTGTTGGCGAAGGCTTGAATCCTGGCGCCTACTGCGAGCGCCTTCGCCGTTATGATCCCTAAGTGCGAGTCGATGAAAGCGACGGCAACAAGAGCCTTGTTCATAATGCCCGCCGGCAGCAGCGGACCCACCATCGCGAGAACGCGATGAATGATGCTCGTTGCTCCGGCAATTGCGCCCGTCACAACCCTCACGGCCAACGACGTGACTTGAGTGACACGCCCAACGATCCGGGCGACTTTGGCATTGATCGTCTCGGAGACGGTCACCGCCTTGCTCATGATCTGGAGGGAGATGAGATCGACCCTTGCTTTGAGCCTCAGAGCGCCCTCATGCACGAGAGCCACGCTTTCGAGCCGCGCGAGATTCAGCAGGTTCCGCGCCGCGATCAACGCAAGAGGCCTCCCCTGCTTTGCGAGGAGAACACCGTGCTTAAGAGCGAGTTGCGCTCGCCCCATCTTAGTCTGAACTCGAATGTACATCCGGGCCAGTTCGGCCTCAGCCTTCTGCGCCACTTCGATGGCGAGGCTCCGAACGACGGTCGAACCGATCATCCCGAGCCCAAGAGCGACCCCTCGGATCTCGTCGAGGGCTGCGCTTTCTGCGTTCTGGATGGTCTCGCGCGCCAAATTGACGGGCTCTGCAACCGCCGCGTGAGCTCGGCTTATCGCGCTGTCGACGACGTTCGCGGGATCTTCAAGAAAGTCCTGCGCGACCTTCACCCCTTCCCCGATCAACCCTGAAAATTGGCTGCCAATTCCCTCGCCAAACTTCCTGGCGTTCTGGGCAACCGACCCCGCCCCGGAAATTACGGCGGAGCCGACGTCCTTGGCCCCCTGGGCGATCTCGCCGCCGGTGTTCAGGACCGTGCTGCCGATGGCCTTGGCTTTGTCAGCGGCAAAATCAAACGCAGAAGCTCCGGCCGACCCAATCCCGCTCGCCGTAGAGGCGGCGGTTTCGGTGATCGTGTCGAGGATGCCGTTGCTCATGAACCTGGCATGAGCGTCGTGCTCATGTACGTTGGCGCATCTTGCGCCAACCTAGTCTCCGCTGAGCTTCCGATTGATCTTGCCGATCTCCTTAACCCACCGATGCCGCTCAGCATGCTCCAAGTCCAAGATCATTTCGAGCGGCCAGTGGAAATGATAGGCGATGTACGCTACCTCCTCGTACAATTCGTTCGAGGGGTAGCGGGCTAGTTTCCCGCCGAAGCTTCCTCAGCCTCCGGATCCTCTTCGAGGGAGACCTCGTTTATTTTCCGGTAGAAGTCTTGAAGGAATGCCAGGTCCGCCGAGAACAAGTTCTCAATGGTGCCTGTGTCGATTATTTCCAGCGTGCCAAGCTTCGTGATCACCCTCGCAAGGAGGATGATCACGAGGTAGGCCTGATTGCTGCGGACGCGTGGATCCCTCAACGGAGCGATTTCGTCCAGCGCGGTCGCCAGTCGCATGCGGCCCTTGCGGTGCAAAGTACCGTTCGAGTCCACATAGCCGCGCGGCAGGACGAAATCGAACTCCGTCTGGAGCCCGCCCTTAGCAGGTGGTCTATTCATCTAGTTCGGTTTTACTCGATCGTCAGCTTGTCGATCGCGAGTTCCATCTCTTCGATCGCAGCCTCATTCTTGGTTGCGTCGAGAGCCGGGCCCTTGAGCTTGCACGGCCAACCACCAAAGAAGTGGTAGCGCTTTACAACCGACATGTCGGGCGCGTAAAGCGTGATCGTGCCATTCTTGCGAGCCTCTTGGATCTTCCCGTCGATGACCTGCTGGCGCCATTGCACCAGCTTGTTGTCGTCGGTCAAGCCGCGTCGGAAGACGATGTTTGAGTACTTGATATTGCCAGGGATCTTGTAGATCGTGTTGGTGCCCTTCGGACCGGCGTGGGTGACTTCCACCACCTGATGCTCGGTATCCAGACCCGTGACCTCTTTGAAGACGGCATCGGTGATGCCGTCCGTCTCGAGGTGCCAACGCATGGCGACTAGGGTTTCAGCCATTTCTTTCTATATCTCCTTAACCTTCGCTCGTCTCACTGCCGCCAGTCCACTGGCCCATGCGTATGATGACGAATTCCGCCGGCTTCACCGGGTTGACGCCGACCTCGACGTACAAGCGCCCAAGATCGATCATCTCTTGCGGGTTCGTTTCCGCATCGCACTTGACGTAATAGGCCTGATCCGGAGTCGTGCCGAAGAGCTTGCCCTCGCGCCACTCCGTATACAGGAAGGCGCTGATGTTCCGGCGAACTCTAGCCCACAGGTCGTGATCGTTGGGCTCGAAGACAACCCATTGGAGACCGCGCTCCATGGATTTCTCGAGGTAGTTGAACAGACGTCGAACGTTGACGTACTTCCAGCTCGGATTGCCAACGGTCGCTAGCGTGCGAGCGCCCCAAATCCTAATGCCCGTGCCCGGGAACGTGCGGATGCAGTTCACGCCGTTCGGGTTCAGAATCTCTTGCTCGGCTTTGCTGACGTTCCACTCCAGCGCCATCGCTCCCATGAGTGTCTCGTTCGCTGGTGCCTTGTGGACGCCACGCTCATTCACAACGCGAGCCCAAACACCGGCCACATGGCCGCATGGCGGGCAATAGGTCTGGTACCGCTTGCCACCCTTCTTGTTCATCTCGTCGATGACCTTGATCCAGGGATAGTAAACAGCAGCCTGGCCATGGTCGCAGCCACCCAGCTTGTCCAGCGTGGTGTCGCGCATCTCCTGAGGAGTTTGGCCCGGAAGCGGATCGAGGATGCACATCCGGTCGCCCATGCGCTCGCAGTAAGCGATCAGCATGTTCTGTACGTCGAGGATTTGCTGCTTGCGCGCCTCGTCCATCACGAGAATTTCGGGTCCGACCTCGGCACCCTCGATCGCCTCGCGGCGGAACACACCTGCCATCAGGTCCGGAACGCAAACCATGTTCACGTCTTCAAGCGCCGATAGCGCGCCCATTCCGGTGCGCTTAGCGTCGTCGCCGACGAACTCTTCGGGAGTCGTATTCGCAAGCTCCTGCTGAATGGGGATCATCGCCGGCAGCATGCCGCCAGGCGTGCCATCAAGTCCGCCGCTCAGGTTGAACGTCTTCGCGTCCGGCCGCTCGGCCGTAGCAGTAGCCGTTGGCGTCTCGATAATTCGCGACTTGACGGCGGAGAGGTTGTCCGGCTCGAGAGGAGCTTTCGGCGTACCAAAGCTTTCCGTCTTGTCGCCCTGAGTGACCTTTATCGTGAAGCCCTTATCCGAACCTTCGACGTGCGCTACTTCGACCTTGATGTCGTTGCCATCTTTGCCGTCGTGCAGCGCGCGAACGCTGATCCCGCCGAGCGTCGCCGATGCTTTCGCGCCCCCGACGAGAGCCTTCGCCGAACTTCCAGTCTCCTTGAAAAGATCGAGGTCCGACTGCCGCGCGACCCGCACGATGTAGGCACGGGCTCCGCCGTTGTCGTAGTAGCCGCGCACTGCATAGGCGAGGTAGCTGTCCTCCATGTACGGCTGGAAGCCTAGAGGAATGTTGTAGTCCTTCAGGAACTCGCGGTACAGGTCGAGTCCGCCACCGTGGTACATCCACGCATTCTGTTGGCGGGCGTTCATCCCGAACGGAATCGCGCAGCCAAACGCGAACGTCGGATCCTTGCCGAAGAAATAGTACGGCGCGGTGTGGCAGCACTGGATCGTCGCGTTTTGCACGGCGTCGACCACGCCGAACGCAGGCAC